>Ga0315336_1000142_pt1 | contig 307724 bp, 264 predicted proteins | sample ASW5metaG_FD_204512 | JGI IMG/M metagenome (GOLD analysis project Ga0315336, IMG submission 204512) | Ammonia-oxidizing marine archaeal communities from Monterey Bay, California, United States - ASW #5 | ecosystem: Environmental > Aquatic > Marine > Intertidal zone | place: USA: California...
CCGCTTCTATATAGCTAAACCATCCAGGCAATTACTCAGCCTTGAGGGTGACCCGGCCAAACGACTTCTTGCCCGCCTGGCACACATGCGTAGCACCAAGGACAAACATGAAGTCCTTGTCGACCACTGCACCATCAACCTTCACCGCGCCGCCACTCAGCAAATCTCGCGCCTGAGCCGAGTTCTTGACCAGACCAGCCCGATTCAACACCGCAGCAATTGGCAGGTCTTCCGCCGCAGCCACTTCGATCTCCGGCAAGTCTTCCGGCAGCTCGCCTTCCTTCATACGGTTACCGGCAGCACGGTGAGCATTGGCTGCAGCCTCCTCACCGTGGAAGCGCGCCACAATTTCTTCCGCCAGCTTGATCTTGATGTCACGTGGGTTGGCGCCATTGGCAACATCGGCCCGGAACTGCTCGATTTCTTCCATCGAACGGAAGCTCAGCAGCTCGAAGTAACGCCACATCAGGGTATCCGGGATCGACACCAGCTTGCTGTACATCACCCCTGGCGCTTCCTGGATGCCGACATAGTTGCCCAGCGACTTCGACATCTTCTTCACACCGTCGAGCCCTTCGAGCAGTGGCATGGTCACGATGTTCTGCGCTTCCTGCCCATAAGACCGCTGCAGTTCACGCCCCATCAGCAGGTTGAACTTCTGGTCGGTACCACCCAGCTCAACATCCGCCTTCAGCGCCACCGAGTCATAGCCTTGCACCAGCGGGTAGAGGAACTCGTGGATGGCAATCGGCTGATTGGTGGTGTAACGCTTGTCGAAGTCATCACGCTCCAGCATGCGCGCGACGGTGTACTGCGAAGCCAGGCGAATGAAGTCGGCAGGGGTCAGCTTGTCCATCCACGTGGAGTTGAACGCGACTTCAGTCTTGGCTGGGTCAAGAATCTTGAACACCTGCTGCTTGTACGTCTCGGCGTTCTCCAGCACCTGTTCGCGGGTCAGCGGCGGGCGCGTGGCGCTCTTGCCACTCGGGTCACCGATCATGCCGGTGAAGTCACCGATCAGGAAGATGACCTGGTGACCCAGATCCTGGAACTGGCGCAGCTTGTTGATCAGTACCGTGTGACCCAGGTGCAGGTCCGGAGCGGTCGGGTCGAAGCCGGCCTTGATGCGCAGAGGTTGGCCGCGCTTGAGCTTCTCCACCAGTTCCGACTCGACCAGTACTTCTTCCGCACCGCGCTTGATAAGCGCCAGCTGCTCTTCAACCGACTTCATAGACAAACCCGCAAGGCTCAGATTCAGGGGGAGCCAACCATACAAGATCGGCCGTCAAATACAAGTTTCGCAAAGGAATGTGACCCGAACACAGGCTTGCGGCGTCTACGCGCCCTTGCGTGAAAATGGATTTGGTTATATTTTATACAGTTATTTCATCTTCATCATGTCATTCATCTTTTCCATTTCACCTTTTTCAAAGTCACCTTGCCCATGACCAACGAACCGCCTAAAGCGCCCCCGCTTTATCCGAAGAGCCATCTGTTGGCCGCCAGCGGCATCGCCGCCCTGCTCAGCCTGGCTTTGCTGGTATTTCCTTCCAGCGAAGTGGAAGCCAAGAAAACTACCCTCAACCTCGAGCTCGAAAGCCCTGCCGAGCAGCTGAAAGACGAATCCCGCGCTGCGCCCCTGGTGCAAAGCGAAGGTGAGCAAGGCTCGCCTTTCGCCCAGATCGAAGAGGCTACCCCCGAAACCCAGAAGGCCGATCAACAGGCCCCGGCTGCCGAACCGGTTGCCGAGGCCGCCAAGGAGCCTGGCCACCGCGAAGTCACCGTGGCCCGCGGCGATACCCTGTCCACCCTGTTCGCCAAGGTCGGCCTGCCCGCCAATGCTGTGCATGACTTGCTGGCCAGCAACAAGCAGGCCAAGCAATTCAGCCAGCTCAAGCACGGCCAGGTCTTGCAGTTCGAGCTCGACAAGGATGGCCAGCTGGCCAGTCTGCACAGCAAAGTCAGCAACCTCGAAACCATTCGCCTGACCAAAACCGCCAAGGGCTACACATTCAACCGTGAAATCAGCAAGCCGGTGATACGCACCGCCTATGCCCACGGCGTGATCAAGAGCTCGCTGTCAGCTTCCGCCCAGCGCGCCGGCCTGTCCCACAGCATGACCATGGACATGGCCCGCGTGCTGGGTTACGACATCGACTTCGCCCAGGATATTCGCCCAGGGGACGAGTTCGACGTGGTCTACGAACAGAAGGTGATGGACGGCAAGGTCGTCGGCACCGGTAACATCCTCTCTGCGCGCTTCACCAACCGCGGCAAAACCTACACTGCCGTGCGCTACACCAACAAGCAGGGCAACACTACCTACTACACCGCCGACGGCAACAGCCTGCGCAAGGCATTCATCCGCACCCCGGTGGACTTCGCCCGCATCAGCTCGCGCTTTTCCGCCGGTCGCAAGCACCCCATCCTGAACAAGATCCGCGCCCACAAAGGCGTCGACTACGCGGCCCCACGAGGTACGCCGATCAAGGCAGCCGGTGACGGTCGCATCGAACTGGCCGGGCGCCGTGGTGGCTACGGCAATACCGTGATCATTCAGCATGGCAACCGCTACAAGACGCTGTATGGCCACATGCAGGGCTTTGCCAAAGGCATCAAGACCGGCAGTACGGTCAAACAGGGCCAGATCATTGGCTACATCGGCACTACCGGCCTGTCCACCGGCCCACACCTGCACTACGAGTTCCAGGTCAACGGCGTGCACGTCGACCCGCTGAGCCAGAAGGTGCCAATGGCTGACCCGATTGCCAAGAACGAGCGTCAGCGGTTCCTGCAGCAGAGCCAGCCGCTGATTGCCCGCATGGATCAGGAAAAGGCCACCCTGCTCGCAGCGAACAAGCGCTAAGCCATGGCGCTCTACCTGGGGGTGATGTCCGGTACCAGCCTCGATGGCCTGGATATCGCCCTGATCGAACAAGGCGAGCAGCTTGAACTGCTCGCCACCCACTACCTGCCCATGCCCCCGGACCTGCGCAAGGACCTGCTGGCCCTGTGCAGCAGCGGCACTGACGAGATTGCCCGTGCCGCACTGGCGGAAAACCGCTGGGCCAGCCTGGCCGGCGAAGGTATCCGCCAACTGCTGGCTCACCAGGGACTGAAGCCCGAAGCCATTCGCGCCATCGGTAGCCACGGCCAGACCATTCGCCATGAACCGTCCCGCGGCTTTACTGTGCAGATCGGTAACCCCGCACTGCTCGCCGAGCTGACCGGCATCAGCGTGGTCGCCGACTTCCGCCGTCGCGATGTGGCTGCCGGTGGCCAGGGCGCGCCACTGGTACCGGCCTTCCACGAAACCCTGTTCAGCCAGCTTGGCCGACGCCTGGCAATCCTCAACGTAGGCGGTTTCAGCAACCTCAGCCTGATCGAGCAGGACAAGCCAGTTCATGGGTTCGATTGCGGCCCGGGGAACGTGCTGCTGGATGCCTGGATCGAGCGCGAGCACGGCCACGCCTACGATGCAGATGGCGCCTGGGCTGCCTCAGGTGTGGTTCAGCCCGGGTTGCTCAGCGCACTGATGGCTGACCCGTTCTTTGCCGGCAGCGGCCCGAAGAGTACCGGCCGCGAGGTTTTCAACCTGCCTTGGCTGGATCGCCACCTGGCCAACCTGCCGGCATACCGGGCCCAGGACGTGCAGGCGACACTGCTGGAGCTGACCGCACGCAGCATCATCGATTCGCTTGGCAAAGCCCAGCAAGGCACCGAGGCGCTGTTGGTCTGTGGTGGGGGCGCCCGCAACGGCGCGCTGATGGCCCGTCTTGGCCAGCTGCTACCGGCGGCCCGTGTCGCAAGCACTGGCGCCTATGGCGTAGACCCGGACTGGGTCGAAGCCATGGCCTTCGCCTGGCTGGCTCACTGCTGCCTGGAGGGTATCGCCGCCAACCGCCCCAGCGTCACTGCCGCCAAGGGCCTGCGCGTACTGGGCGCAATCTACCCGGCATAGCCGCTACGCCAGAAAGCAAAACGCCGCGCAATTGCGCGGCGTTTTCGTATGCCCAGCCCTTAGATCGAGAACGACGACCCGCAACCGCAGGTGGTCGCGGCATTCGGGTTCTTGATCACGAACCGCGAACCTTCCAGGCCTTCCTGGTAGTCCACTTCGGCACCCGCCAGGTACTGGAAGCTCATCGGGTCGACCACCAGGGAAACGCCCTCGCGCTCGACAATGGTGTCATCTTCGGCCACGTCTTCATCGAAGGTGAAGCCGTACTGGAAGCCGGAGCAACCGCCACCGGTAACGAACACTCGCAGCTTCAGACGCTCATTGCCTTCCTCATTGACCAGGTTCTTCACCTTCTGGGCTGCCCCGTGGGTAAATTCCAGACCGGTAGGGGTGAAGGTTTCGACGCTCATGTTGATTCTCCCGGCGCGGTAGCCGCCATAAAACTCGATGACGCGCATTATCCGCTTTCCCGAGAAAATCGGTCAAGAATTGTGCGGCTTTAGTCGCGACCTGCAAAAAGGCCCGCACGACGCGGGCCTTTTCCAATGCTGGTGGCCTTACGGCAGCAAGCCGGCATGGGACAGGCCCATGCGTTCATCCAGCCCGAACAGGATGTTGAGGTTCTGCACCGCCTGGCCGGAGGCGCCCTTGACCAGGTTGTCGATCACCGACAGCACCACCACCAGGTCACCACCCTGCGGGCGATGAACGGCAATGCGGCAGACGTTGGCACCACGCACGCTACGGGTTTCCGGATGGCTGCCTGCTGGCATCACGTCGACGAACGGTTCATCGGCATAGCGTTTCTCGAACAGCGCCTGCAGGTCGACCGAGGTATCGACCACGTTTGCGTACAGGGTGGCGTGGATACCACGGATCATCGGCGTCAGGTGCGGCACGAACGTCAGGCCGATATCCTTGCCTGCGGCCAGGCGCAAGCCCTGGCTGATTTCTGGCAAGTGACGATGCCCCTTGACTGCATAGGCCTTCATGCTCTCGCCGGCTTCGCAGAACAGCGAACCGACCGCGGCGCCACGGCCAGCACCGCTGACACCCGACTTGCAGTCGGCGATCAGGCGCGACGCGTCGGCCAGGCCCGCTTCCAGCAGCGGCAGGAAGCCCAGCTGGGTGGCAGTCGGGTAGCAACCCGGCACAGCGATCAGACGCGCCTGGCGGATCTTCTCGCGGTTCACTTCTGGCAGGCCGTATACCGCGTCCTTGAGCAGCTCTGGCGCGCCATGCGGCTGGCCATACCATTTGCCCCACTCGGCGGCATCCTGCAGGCGGAAGTCGGCAGACAGGTCGATCACCTTGGTGCCGGCCGCCAGCAGCTCACCGGCCAGGGCGTGGGCAACACCATGCGGGGTGGCGAAGAACACCACGTCGCAGGCCCCCAGAGCCTTGCTGTCCGGCACGCTGAACGCCAACCCGTCATAGTGGCCGCGCAGGTTCGGGTACATGTCCGCCACCGCCACGCCCGCCTCGGAGCGCGAAGTAATGACCGCCACTTCGGCCTGTGGATGCTGTGCCAGCAGACGCAACAGTTCGACGCCGGTGTAACCCGTGCCGCCGACGATACCGACCTTGATCATAACGCTTGCCCCTTATCAACGAGCCGTCTGGAAAGCGCACGATAATAGGGGCGCAGGGCGCCTGTAACAACTCTTCGGGTGACCCTTCGGGCGCTTGACCACTACTATCTGACGACCGTGATTACCTGAAGGAACTCCCTCCATGCTTTACCTATGGATCAAAGCGCTGCATATCGTCAGCGTGGTCTGCTGGTTCGCCGGCCTGTTCTACCTGCCCAGGTTGTTCGTCTACCACGCCCAGAGCCAGGACAGCATCAGCCAGGAACGCTTTGCGACCATGGAGCGCAAGCTGTACCGCGGTATCATGAATCCGGCGATGATCGCCACCTACGTTTTTGGCGCCTGGATGCTGTACCTCAATCCCGGCTGGCTGAGCCAGGGGTGGCTGCATGCCAAGCTCACCCTGGTGATCCTGCTGACCGGCTACCATCACGTGTGCGGTGCCCAGCGCAAACGCTTCGCCAATGGCACCAACACCCGCAGCCACGTCTACTATCGCTGGTTCAACGAAGTGCCCGTGCTGATCCTGCTGGGTATCGTCATTCTGGTGGTGGTGAAACCGTTCTGACATAGCCACCCGCTCAAGGAGCTTTGCCATGTCGCTACCTGCCTCGCTCGAACAACGCCTGCGGCTGCCCGTGGTTGCCGCGCCGATGTTCCTCATCTCCAACCCCCAATTGGTGCTGGCCTGCTGCGCCAGCGGCGTGGTTGGCAGTTTCCCGGCCCTGAACCAACGCGACAGCGCTGGCTTCAAGGCTTGGCTGGAAGAGATCGAGGCAGGCCTGGCTCAACTGCAGGCGCCAGCGCCCTACGCCGTCAACCTGATCGTCCACCCGACCAACCCGCGCCTGCAGGCCGACTTGGCCTTGTGCGTCGCACACCGTGTACCAATCGTTATCACCAGCCTGGGGGCAGTAAAGGAAGTGGTCGATGCCGTACACGGCTACGGCGGCCTGGTGCTCCACGATGTCACCACCCGCCGGCATGCCGAAAAAGCCGCCGAAGCGGGTGTCGATGGCCTTATCGCCGTCGCCGCAGGCGCAGGCGGCCATGCCGGCACCTGGAGCCCGTTCGCCCTGGCCGCAGAAATTCGCCAGTTCTTCGACAAGACCCTGCTGCTGGCTGGTTGCATTAACCACGGCCACGAAATCCTGGCCGCACAACTGCTGGGGGCGGACCTGGCGTACATGGGCACGCGCTTCATCGCCACCACAGAAAGCCAGGCTCAGGGCGCCTACAAACAGATGCTGCTGAACGCCCATGCCGCCGACATCATCCACACACCCGTGGTGTCCGGCATCCCCGCCAGCTTCCTGCGCCAGAGCCTGGAGCAGGCCGGCTACGACATGAACACCCTCAAGGGGGGGCAGGTGCAAGGCAAGCTCAAGCCGATCGATGACGAAGCGAAGGCCTGGAAGACCGTATGGTCAGCGGGCCAGGGCGTCGGAGCCATCCATGACCTGCCCAGCGCCAGCGCATTGATCGAGCGCCTGCATGGCGAGTACCGACAAGCCCTGGAACGCTGCCAGGTTTTGCGCGCCCGCGCCTTGTAGCAAAAGGCAACACCTTGCACGGGCAAGTTGTACACTAGGCGCCCTCTTCCGCCCCCAGGAGCCTTGCATGACCCGTTACGCCATGATCACTGGTGCTTCCAGCGGCCTGGGCCTGGCCTTGGCGGAAGCGCTGGCACGGCGCGGGCGCAATCTGATCCTGGTGGCACGCCAACGAGAAACGCTGGAGCCTGTCGCCATCGAACTGACCCAGCGTTTCGGTGTCGAGGTGCTGTTCCGCGCCTGCGACCTCAGTCAGCCGTTGCGCCTTTCAGGCTTCGTGCTCGAGCTGGAAGAAGGTGAGCGGCGTATCGATTTGCTGGTCAACTGCGCGGGCTTGCGCACCTATGGGCCGTTCCTGGCCCATGAGTGGGCCGACGAACAGGATCTGCTGGAAGTCAACGTGCTGGCCCTGAGCCGCCTGTGTCACGCCATCGGTAACCTGATGGCTGTGCAGGGTGGCGGGCAGATTCTCAACGTCGCCGGCCTGGCCGGGGTGGCGCCTGGCCCATGGATGGCCGCCTATGCCGCCAGCAAGGCCTATGTGCTGAGCTTTTCACAGGCCCTGCGCGAAGAACTCAAGCGCACCGGCATCAAGGTCTCTGTACTGTGCCCTGGCCCGGTACGTTCCGCACGCCGGCGCATTGCGCGGCTCGATGGCAAGCCGCGCTGTCTCAGCCCCGAGGAAGTGGCGCTGTACACCGTGCGGGCACTGGACAAGAACCGCGCACTGATCATGCCTGGCCGGCGCAACCGCTGGCTGGCGTTCGCACCGCGGCTGTTGCCGCGCTGGCTGGTGCGCAAGCTGGCCGGGGCCATCCACCGCCGCTATTGCCCCTTAGGCATGGAATAGCCACTGGGCGAGCGGCGCCCGGCTGAGTACACTCGGCCCGACCCTCACCATGGAGCAAGTGCTGTGGACGATCTATTCCTCAAAATCATCAACCGGGAAATCCCGGCAGATATCATCTATGAAGACGACCAGATCCTGGCCTTCAAGGACATTGCACCCGCGGCACCGGTACATTTTCTGGTCATCCCGAAAAAGCACATTCGCACCCTCAATGACCTGACCGAAGAAGACAAGGCCCTGGCTGGCCACATCCTGTTCACCGCCCAGCGCCTGGCTGTCGAACAAGGCTGCGAGGAAGGTTTCCGCGTGGTCATGAACTGCAACCCCAAAGGCGGCCAGACTGTCTACCACATCCATATGCACGTGCTTGGCCAGCGCCAGATGAACTGGCCTCCGGGCTGACCCACGGCAAGCGACCCCGCCGCTATTGCGGTAAACTGTCGGGCACATTCTTGCGGAGGTGCCCGATGGCTACCGAACGTCACTACTCGCCGCTCGACCGCTTGTTGCTGCAGGCCGATACCGCCATGCGCACCTTGCTGCCTTTCAGCGGCCAACCTGCCCGGCCATCGCCGGCCATCGTCCAGCCAGACGTTGACCTGGACGAGCAACAGGCCCGCCATATTGCCGGGCTGATGCGCATCAACCATACCGGTGAAGTCTGCGCCCAGGCGTTGTACCAAGGCCAGGCCCTGACCGCCAAGCTGCCCGAAGTGCGCAAGGCCATGGAGCATGCCGCTGAGGAAGAAATCGACCACCTGGCCTGGTGCGAGCAGCGCATTCGCCAGCTGAACAGCCACCCGAGCGTGCTCAACCCTCTGTTCTACGGCATGTCGTTCGGTATTGGCGCACTGGCCGGGCTGGTCAGCGACAAGGTCAGCCTGGGCTTCGTCGCCGCTACCGAACATCAGGTGTGCAAACACCTCGACGAGCACCTGGAGCAACTCCCGCACGAAGATGAAAAATCCCGGGCCATTCTCGAGCAGATGCGCATAGACGAAGAGCAGCACGCCGAGTCTGCGCTGGAAGCCGGTGGTTATCGCTTCCCGGCCCCCGTCCGCTTTGGCATGAGCTTGCTGGCCAAGGTCATGACCAAGAGCACATACCGCATCTGAAGGCATCACCATGACGGATCGATTCGACGCCAAGGACCTGGCGCGCGCCGTGCAAGCAGGCATTCTCCAACCAGGCCAGGACCAAAGCCTGTTGGCATTCCTGCGCCAGCAACCCGCACCACGTGGCAGCTTTCAGCTGGCCCATGTTGCCTTCTACTTTGGCGCCATGCTGATCATGGCGGCAATGGGCTGGTTGCTCACCGAGGCCTGGATGAGCCTCGGTGACGGCGCGCTGTTGATCATCGCCAGCCTCTATATCCTGCTGATCACCTTGTTCGCCCTCAATCTGCAACGCCGCGCCCAGCCCGTCGCTGCTGGCGTGCTGGCAGCAGTAGCCGTCAGCATCGTGCCGCTGGCGGTATTCGCTATCGAACGCATGCTCGGCTGGTGGCCACTGGACGATGCGCAGGCTGACTACCACCAGTACTACACCTACGTGCAAGGCGGCTGGCTGGCGATGGAAGCAGCCACGGTGCTTGCAGGGCTGCTAATGCTGCGACTGATCCCCTACCCGTTCGTCGTCATGCCAATGGCCGTGGCCTTGTGGTTCATGTCGATGGACCTTAGCGAGTGGTTCTTCGGCTCACCGTTCAGTTGGGAGCAGCGTCGCCACGTCTCCCTGTGGTTTGGGCTGGGCTTGCTGGTGGTTTTCCTCGTGATAGACGGCCGCACACGTGAGGACTACGCCCGTTGGGGTTACCTCGCCGGGCTGGCAGCGTTCTGGGGCGGGTTGACGCTACTGGACAGCGGCAGTGAGTTGGGCAAGGCCATGTACTGCCTGATCAACATTGCGCTGATGGGCATGGCGGTGCTGCTGCGTCGGCCGGTGTTCATGGTGTTCGGTGCGCTGGGGGTGGCGGCTTATCTGGGATATCTGTCGTACGAGGTGTTTGCCCAGTCGTTGCTGTTCCCGTTGGTGCTGACCATGATCGGGCTGGGGGTTATCTGGCTTGGCCTGGTTTACCAAAGGCGCCGGGAGCGGTTGAGCCAGGCGCTAAGAAGCAGTCTTCCGCAATGGTTGCGGATGGCCCTTCCGGCCCTGCGCGACTGAAGCTCGCCCGGGCCGCAGGTGGGAGCGGGCTCACCCGCTTCCACAAGGGCTGCAAAGCGGCCCCGGAATCTCAGCCTTAACCCAGCTCTACGATTTCATACCCATGGGTAATCTCAACCCCGGCACGCTCGAGCATGATCGAAGCCGAGCAATACTTTTCCGCCGACAGCTCCACCGCCCGCTTGACCTGCGCTTCTTTCAGCCCCCGCCCCTTCACCACGAAGTTCATGTGAATCTTGGTGAACACCTTCGGGTCTTCGCTGGCGCGCTCTGCCTCCAGAAATGCCTCACAGCTTTCCACTGCCTGGCGCGACTTCTTCAGAATGCTCACCACGTCAAAGCTGCTGCAGCCACCCAGGCCCAGCAACAGCATTTCCATCGGTCGCACGCCCAGGTTGCGGCCGCCGGCCTCGGGCGGGCCGTCCATTACGACGACATGGCCGCTCCCCGATTCGCCGAGGAACATTGCCTCACCGGCCCACTGGATACGTGCCTTCATCTACCCGGACTCCTGATTTTCGGAAAAGGGTGTCAGCTTAGACCTTGTGCGGCTGTGGGAAAAGCACGAGATGTGTCGGTTTAGTACCGAAACATCTCGTAGTGTCTGATAAGCTGGCGCCAAATGACTGGCGCTCTCCGTCAGCCAACCTCTATAAAAAGCCTATGCGTCGTATCGAACAGGATTTCGTGATGGTTGCCTCCGCCCTACCCGCCAAGATAAAGAACATCGACAAGCTGCTGGTACACTGCCAGCGCCGCCGCTACACCGCCAAAAGCAATATCATCTGCGCCGGCGACCGGGCCGAGACACTGTCTTTTATCATCAAGGGTTCGGTCACCATCCTCATCGAGGACGACGACGGCCATGAAATGATCATCGCCTACCTCAACAATGGCGATTTCTTTGGCGAGCTAGGCCTGTTCGAGCCCGTTGATGGCGAGCAGCAGCGCAGTGCCTGGGTACGCGCCAAGACCGAATGCGAAGTGGCCGAAATCAGCTACGAAAAGTTTCGCGAACTGGCGCGCCAGGACCCTGAAATCCTCTACGCCCTGGGCAGTCAAATGGCCCAGCGCCTGCGCAACACTACGCGCAAGGTTGGCGATTTGGCATTTTTCGACGTGACCGGGCGAGTTGCCCGTTGCCTGCTGGAACTGTGCAAGCAGCCCGACGCCATGACCCACCCCGATGGCATGCAAATCAAGATTACCCGTCAGGAAATCGGCCGAATCGTCGGTTGCTCTCGGGAAATGGTCGGCCGCGTTCTCAAAGACCTCGAGGAACGCAGCCTGGTGCAGGTCAAGGGCAAGACCATGGTGGTCCACGGTACCCGCTAGTCCTTGGGCAACTCGGCCAGCACCTTGGCGTAGGCCTGCGAAAGGCGCTCGAACCAGGGCGCTGCCGGCGCCACTTCGTGCAGGGCGATGTGCGCATCGGCGCGACAGCGTTGCTCCAGCTCACAGCACTCGTTGAAGCGGTTGACCGCCGCCACCATCGACTCACGCTCGTTGTCCAGCAGCAGCGCACCGTGCACCAGCACCACAGGGCGCTTGCCACCCAGGCCCTGACGCCAGCGCTGGGCGGTACCCACCAATTTGCGGCCATTGAGGTTGACGTTGTAGCGGCCATCGCAGAAGGCCCCGTCGATTTCCCCGACTGACGCCACCCCGCCCCACTCGCGCAGCACATCGCACAGCGGCAGACACAGGCGCTCGTAGGCATTTTCGATACGGCCGTGGTCGCCTTCACTGCGCGGCGCGGCGTAGACCAGTGCAACGTTCACCGTCGAATGCGACTGAGGCACCGGCTCACCGCCAGTTTCTCGCAGCAGCACCGGCCAGCCAGCAATAGCCAATTCCGCGCAGGCGACCTCGAAGTTGCCCAGCCGGCTCATGCGTCGAGGCATGACCAGCGCGTGGTCGGTGGGGCGCCAGAACAGCACACCATTCTCGCGTTCGCCGCGGCAGACGGCGGCCAGCAGTTCCTGCTCGGCGTGCAGGCCTTGTTCGACGCTCAGGGCCAGGGGTTGATCGGTCATTGATCCACCTATGATGTTGATTTCAAGGGCCTCTTCGCGGGTTAACCCGCTCCTACAACAGGGCGCGTACCTGTGTGGGGGCGGGCTTGCCCGCGACACGGCCATTACAGGTACAAAAAAGCCGGCAAAAACGCCGGCTTCATTTGATCAGTCCAGTTGCTGAACAGTCTTCTTCACCTGCTCGGGGAAGAACAGCCGCTGTAATTCCAGGCCAGGCTGCTCGGCGCGCATGAACGCCTCTCCCACCAGGAACGAGTAAACCTCGTTGATTGCCATCAGCTCCACATCGGCCCGGTTGAGAATACCGCTTTCGGTAATCGCCAGACGGTCACGCGGAATGCGCGGCAGCAGGTCAAGGGTGGTTTCCAGGCTGACTTCGAAGGTGTGCAGGTTGCGGTTGTTCACCCCAACCAGCGGTGTATCCAGGGTTTTCAGCGCGCGCTCCAGTTCATCGCCATCGTGCACTTCTACCAGCACGTCGAGGCCGACGTCCTTGGCGGTGGCCGCCAGTTCAGCCATCTTCACGTCATCCAGCGCCGACACGATCAGCAGTACGCAATCTGCGCCCAGGGCCCGGGCTTCGACGATCTGGTAAGGGTCGACCATGAAGTCCTTGCGAATCACCGGCAGCGAAACCGCCGCGCGGGCCTGCTGCAAGTACTCATCGGCACCCTGGAAATAATCGACATCGGTCAACACCGACAGGCAGGTGGCCCCGCCCTTCTCGTAGCTGACCGCGATTTCCGCTGGCACGAAGTGCTCGCGGATCACGCCCTTGCTTGGCGACGCTTTCTTGATTTCGGCAATCACCGCTGGCTGCTTGCGCTTGGCCTGCTCGATCAGCGCGTTGGCGAAGCCTCGCGGGGCGTCAGCGGCCTTGGCCAGGCCCTCCAGTTCGGCGAGGCTGACGCGCACACTGCGCTCGGCCACTTCCTGAAACTTGCGGGCAATGATCCTTTCCAGCACCGTCGGCACACTCATGCTTCGTTCTCCACCTTGAATACTGCAGTAAAGGCACCCAATTCCTGCAGCTTTTCCCAGGCCAAGCCGGTGTGCAGTACATCATGGGCCAGTTCTACACCGGCTTTCAGGCTCATGGCATGGTCAGCGGCATACAGCGCCGCGCCAGCATTAAGCACGATCATCTCGGCGGCCTTCTGACCGTCCTCGGTCTTGCGCCGGCCCAGCGCATCGCGGATCAACTCCAGCGAAGCCTGAGGGCTCTCGACAGCCAGGCCATGAAGGCTCTGGCTCTTCATGCCGAGGTCTTCCGGCTCTACCCAATATTCAGTGATTTCGCCGTTTTTCAGTTCGGCAACGAAGGTGGGCGCAGCCAGGCTGAACTCGTCCAGACCATCCTTCGAGTGCACGACCAGCACATGCTTGCTCCCCAGGCGCTGCAGCACCTCAGCCAGCGGGCGGCAAAGGGTTTGTGCGAACACACCGACCACCTGGTGCTTCACTCCGGCCGGATTCGTAAGCGGGCCGAGCATATTGAACAGGGTGCGCAACCCCAGTTCTCGACGTGGGCCAGCGGCATGTTTCATGGCCGAGTGGTGACTTTGCGCGAACATGAAGCCGATGCCCAGGCTGTCGATGCAGCGTGCCACTTGAGTCGGCGTCAGGTTCAGGTAGATGCCGGCAGCTTCCAGCAGGTCGGCACTGCCGCTCTTGCCCGATACTGCGCGGTTACCATGCTTGGCCACGGGGCAACCCGCCGCCGCCAGGACGAAAGACGAAGCGGTGGACACGTTGAAGATGTTGGCGCCATCACCGCCGGTCCCGACAATATCGACGACACCATCGAGGCTTTGCAGCTCGACCTTTTCGGCCAGCTCACGCATCACCGACACCGCACCGACGATTTCGTCGATGCTTTCGCTTTTCATGCGCATGCCCATCAGGAAAGCGCCTATCTGCGCCTCGCTGCACTGACCGGTCATGATCTGGCGCATGACCTCGCGCATTTCTTCGGTAGTAAGGTCCAACTGGCCGACGATACGGCTCAACGCACTCTTGATATCCATGTTCGATCCTTAACGGCGGCCGCCGGTCTGCTTGAGGAAGTTGGCGAACAGTTCGTGGCCCTGCTCGGTCAGGATCGACTCAGGGTGGAATTGCACCCCTTCGATATTCAGCGTCTTGTGGCGCAGGCCCATGATCTCATCGACCGAACCGTCGGCATGGGAGGTCCAGGCGGTCACTTCCAGGCAGTCGGGCAAGGTTTCACGCTTTACCACCAGCGAGTGGTAACGGGTCACGGTCAGCGGGTTGTTAAGGCTGGCGAACACGCCCAGGTCGCGGTGATATACCGGGCTGGTCTTGCCGTGCATGACCTGGCGTGCACGTACAACGTCGCCGCCAAAGGCCTGCCCGATTGACTGGTGGCCCAGGCATACGCCGAGGATTGGCAACTTCCCGGCGAAATGCAGGATGGCCTCGATGGACACGCCCGCCTCGCTTGGGGTGCATGGGCCCGGGGATACGACGATGCGCTCAGGGTTGAGGGCCTCGATCTGAGCGATGGTCAATTCGTCATTGCGAATGACCTTGACCTCGGCACCCAGCTCGCCAAGGTACTGAACGACGTTGTAAGTGAATGAGTCGTAATTGTCGATCATCAGTAACATGGTGTTAAACCTCTTGAATCTACTGACTTCATGATTCGAACCTTCCTGCACCAGCCACAGGCGCGGCTTTGCCACAACAGGCGGTAAACGAGAAGGCAAACGGGGGCGGGCCGGGCGGGCCGGCAGGAGATAAAGTCAGGCGCGCCAACGCCAACGGGCGTGGGCCTTGATTACGCGCATCAAGAGTTTGCTGACGATCAACACGGGATAGGTCTCGCTCATACGTCCCGGCACAGTAGCCTACCGGGGCGACGGGCGCAATATGCCTGTAAACACGGGGAAACGAATGGACTTGGGAGCGAAGCACTACGATTTGCTAAGGTCGATGGGGTTGTCCTGATAAAAACAAAGAAAAGGATGTTCCCTGATGCGAAAAGCCCCGTTATTGCGCTTTACCCTCGCTTCACTGGCCTTGGCCTGTAGCCAGGCGTTGGCCGGCCCTTCGCCCTATTCAACCCTCATCGTGTTTGGCGACAGCCTCGCCGATGCAGGGCAGTTTCCCGACCTGAGCGGCGGTACCCCAGGCGCGCGTTTCACCAACCGCGATGCCGACGGCAACTTCGCTCCGGTGTCACCGATGATCCTCGGTGGCCGCCTGGGCGTCGCGCCTGGCGACCTGAACCCGTCGACATCCGTAGGCATCCAGCCCGATGGTAATAACTGGGCAGTTGGCGGGTACACCACCCAACAGATCCTGGACTCGATCACGACAACGTCCGAGACCGTCATCCCACCAGGAAACCCCAATGCCGGGTTGGTGCTGCGCGAGCGCCCCGGCTACCTGGCCAACGGCCTGCGCGCCGACCCAAATGCCTTGTATTACCTGACAGGTGGCGGTAACGACTTCCTGCAGGGCCTGGTGAATAGCCCGGCCGACGCCGTAGCCGCCGGCGCCCGCCTGGCTGCCAGCGCCCAAGCCCTTCAGCAAGGAGGCGCGCGCTACATCATGGTCTGGCTGCTACCTGACCTCGGCCAAACGCCCAATTTCAGCGGCACGCCACAGCAAAACCCACTGTCACTGCTCTCCGCTGCGTTCAACCAGTCACTGATCAGCCAGCTAGGGCAGATCGATGCCCAGATCATTCCACTGAACATCCCTGTGCTGTTGAGCGAGGCGCTGTCCAGCTCCAGTCAGTTCGGCCTGGCCAGCGACCAGAACCTGGTCGGTACCTGCTACAGCGGCGATAGCTGCGTGGAAAACCCGGTGTACGGTATCAACGGCACAACGCCAGACCCGACCAAACTGCTGTTCAACGACTCGGTCCACCCGACCATCGCGGGTCAGCAGCTGATTGCCGATTACGCCTACTCGATCCTCGCAGCCCCCTGGGAACTGACCCTGCTACCGGAAATGGCCCACGCCAGCCTGCGGGCTCATCAGGATGAGTTGCGCAATCAGTGGCAGACGCCTTGGCAAGCCGTTGGCCAATGGCAAGCCTTTGTCGCCAGTGGCGCTCAGGACCTGGACTTCGACGGCCAGCGCAGCGCGGCCAGCGGTGACGGCCGCGGCTACAACCTGACCGTGGGCGGCAGCTATCGCCTGAACGACGCCTGGCGCCTGGGCCTGGCCGGCGGTGCGTACCGGCAGAAGCTGGAAGCTGGCGAACAGGATTCGGACTACAAGCTGAACAGCTATATGGCCAGCGCCTTTGCCCAATACCGTCAGGACCGCTGGTGGGCCGACGCGGCGCTGACCGCCGGGCACCTGGACTACAGCGACCTCAAGCGTACCTTCGCCCTGGGCGTGAATGACCGCAGTGAAAAAGGCGACACCGACGGCGAGGCCTGGGCAATGTCCGGGCGGCTGGGCTACAACCTGGCGGCCGACACCAGCAACTGGCAGTTGGCACCTTTCATCAGTGCCGACTATGCGCGGGTGAAGGTGGATGGCTACGAAGAGAAGAGCGGGCGCTCGACGGCGCTTGGCTTCGATGACCAGGAGCGCACGTCACGTCGCCTGGGCGTGGGGCTGTTGGGCAGTGTGCAGGTACAGCCAAATACCCGGTTTTTTGCCGAGGTGGCGCAGGAGCATGAGTTCGAGGACGACGAGCAGGATGTGACGATGCACCTGACCAGCTTGCCGGCGAATGATTTCACCCTGACCGGGTATACGCCGCACAGCGACCTGACCCGGGCGAGCCTGGGTATGAGCCATGAACTGGTGGCAGGGGTGCATTTGCGCGGGAACTACAATTGGCGCAAGAGTGATGAGTTGACGCAGCAGGGCGTTAGCGTGGGGGTTAGCGTGGACTTCTGAATTGCTGGGGGCCGCTTTGCGGCCCATTCGCGGGTAAACCCGCTCCTACGACGGCCCCGTATACCTGAGGCTTGCGCAACCCTTGTAGGAGCGGGTTTACCCGCGAATACGGTGGCGGCGGCAACGGTGATCCGCGGGTGGAGATTGGCCAGCAGGCCCGGCCCATTCGCGGGTGAACCCGCTCCTACGACGGCCCCGTATACCTGAGGCTTGCGCATCCCTTGTAGGAGCGGGTTTACCCGCGAATACGGTGGCGGCGGCAACGGTGAACGGCAGGTAGAAATTGGCCAGCAGGCCCGGCCCTTTCGCGGGTGAACCCGCTCCTACACAACCTTGTAGGAGCGTGGTTTACCCGCGAATGGGCTGCGCAGCAGCCCCAATCAATTTATCTGGCGGAAGTCTGCTCTGCCAACGCCACTGCACGGAACATCGCCCGGCGCTTGTTGATGGTTTCTTCCCATTCCAGCGCCGGCACCGAGTCGGCAACGATGCCGCCACCGGCCTGCACATGCAGCTCGCCATCCTTGATCACCGCAGTACGAATGGCAATTGCGGTATCCATGTTGCCGTTCCAGGCAAAATAGCCGACAGCACCGCCGTAAACCCCACGCTTGACCGGTTCCAGCTCGTCGATAATCTCCATCGCGCGGATCTTGGGCGCACCCGACAAGGTGCCAGCCGGCAGAATCGCCCGCAGTGCATCCATCGCCGTCAGGCCTTCACGCAGCTGGCCGGTAACGTTGGAAACAATGTGCATCACGTTGGAGTAACGCTCGATCACCATCTTCTCGGTCAGGCGCACACTGCCGGTCGAAGACACACGGCCGACATCGTTGCGGCCCAGATCGATCAGCATCAGGTGCTCGGCAATTTCCTTGTCGTCCGACAGCAGGTCGTCTTCCAGCGCACGATCGGCCTCTTCGGTCGCACCACGCGGGCGGGTACCGGCAATCGGGCGCACGGTGACCAGGTTGTCCTCGACACGTACCAGCACTTCGGGCGAGCTGCCGACCACATGGAAGTCACCGAAGTTGAAGAAGTACATGTATGGCGTCGGGTTGAAGCAGCGTAGCGCGCGATACAGGTCGATAGGCGCAGCCTTGAAGTCGATCGACATGCGCTGCGACGGCACCACCTGCATACAGTCCCCGGCCAGGATGTATTCCTTGATACGACCGACGGCGTTTTCGTAATCCTCGCGGGTGTAGCTGGAGCGGAACGCCGGCTCGGCCGCCGGCGGGCCGCTCAGGTCCAGGCCGCGGCGTGGGGTGATTGGCTGGCGCAAGGTTTCCAGCAAACCTTGCAGACGTGCCTGGCCCTGTTCGAAGGCCTGATCTTCAGCGGGGTCGACCAACACGATGGCGTGCATCTTGCCCGCCAGGTTGTCGAACACCACCACCGCGTCGGACACCATCAGCAGGATATCCGGTACGCCCAGCGGGTCCGGGTTGGGGCTGGCGCCCAGACGCTTTTCTACATAACGAACGCAGTCGTAGCCAAAGTAGCCAACCAGGCCGCCATTGAAACGCGGCAGGCCAGGGATATCGGCAACTTTGTAGCGGTCCTTGAAGGTTTCAACGAATGCCAGCGGGTCTTCGACCTCGCAGCTTTCCACCTCGACGCCATCGTGCAGGATGCTGACATGGTAGCCATGCACACGCATCACGGTGCGCGATGGCAAGCCGATCATTGAGTAACGGCCCCACTTCTCGCCGCCCTGCACCGATTCGAGCAGGTACGAGTTGGGCTGGTCAGCCAGTTTCAGGTAGATCGACAGCGGCGTGTCGAAGTCGGCCAAGGTTTCACAGGCCAAGGGAATACGGTTGTAGCCGGCAGCGGCCAGGCGCAGGAATTCTTCGCGGTTCATGAGTGGTCTCGTGGCAAGCAGCAATAGGTCAGGCAAACGGACGGGCCGGCACACGCCGGCAGGCTGAAGTCAGGCGCGCCAACGCCAACGGGCCAAGGCCTTGATGACTTTCATCCAGAATTTGCCAGTAACCGCCACGGTGGACTCTCTGTCTTGTGAGGCTTGAAGGTCCGCCAACGTTATCCCAGTGGCCGGGTCTGCGCAACCGGGCAGCAATGCGCGCAGGTCGTCGATTACCAGGCTGGGGGATTCGTCGTCGATCGGCCGGCCATGGTTATAGCCGTAGGTCAGGCCCACGCATTGCACGCCAGCCGCCTTGGCCGCCTGCACGTCACTGCGCGAATCACCGACAAACAGGGACTGCTGCGGGGTGACACCGGCCATCTGCATGACGAACAGCAACGCCGCCGGGTCGGGCTTTTTCTGCGGCAGGGTGTCGCCACCAATGATCCAGCGGAAAAAATTACCGATCTTCATCTGGTCCAACAGTGGGCCAACAAAGCGCTCAGGCTTGTTGGTAATCAGCGCCATCTCCACGCCCTGCTTGCGCAGCCAGCGCAGGGTGTCGCGCACACCGGGGTAGACCACGGTAAGTTCATGGCTTTCGGCATAAGCGTCCATGAACAGCGCCAGCGCCTGTTCTGCCAGCGCATCGTCCACGTCGGCATGGTCGATGCCGCCCGCCAACGCGCGGCGCACCAGCACCTGGGCGCCATTGCCAACCCAGTGGCGCACCGCCTCAAGGCCAGCAGGCGGGCGCCCCAGTTCGAGCAGCATGCGGTCCACAGCGGCGGCCAGGTCAGGCACGGAATCGATCAGGGTACCGTCCAGATCGAACATTACCAGCCTTGGCAGCGCCCCCGGGAACAGCTGCTCGAAGCCACTCATGGGCGGGCCAGGGCCAGTTCGGCGCGCATCTTGGCGATCACTTCCTGGTAGTCCGGGGCGTTGAAGATCGCCGAGCCGGCCACGAAAGTGTCGGCGCCAGCGGCAGCGATCTCGCGGATGTTGTTGACGTTCACGCCACCATCGATCTCCAGACGGATATCACGGCCACTGGCGTCGATCAGCGCACGCGCTTCGCGCAGCTTGTCGAGGGTGCCGGGGATGAACTTCTGCCCGCCGAAGCCTGGGTTGACGCTCATCAGCAGCACCATGTCGATCTTGTCCATCACGTACTTCAGGGCGTCCAGGCTGGTGGCCGGGTTGAACACCAGGCCGGCCTTGCAGCCACCATCCTTGATCAGCTGAAGCGAACGGTCGATGTGCTGCGTGGCTTCAGGGTGGAAGGTGATGTAGGTGGCACCCGCTTCGATAAAGTCGCCAATGATGCGGTCAACCGGGCTGACCATCAGGTGCACGTCGATCGGCGCAGTAACGCCGTACTTGCGCAGAGCGGTGCAAACCATCGGACCGATGGTCAGGTTGGGGACATAGTGATTGTCCATGACATCGAAGTGGACGATGTCTGCACCCGCAGCCAATACCTTGTCGACGTCCTCACCCAGGCGGGCAAAATCGGCAGAGAGAATGGAGGGGGCAATAGCGTAGGGCTGCATGGCGCACCTGTTGGCAGAGTCACGGTGGCGCGCATTGTAACTCAGGGAAAGCGATGAAGGCTGATTGGTATCAATTGGTGTCGACCAGCGCAACCTGTGCCGGCCTCCGCGACTTTAGCCGCGAAGAGGCCGGCACAGGCAACCCATCATCAAGCTGGCTGTTGAGTCCTCAGCTTCTCACTACGCCCACGCAACCATTCCAGGGTCAGCAGCAACAACACCGAAAACGCAATCAGCAAGGTCGCCGCCGCGGCAATGGTCGGGCTCAGGTTCTCGCGAATACCACTGAACATCTGCCGCGGCAGAGTTGCCTGTTCCGGCCCGGCGAGGAACAGCGTCACCACCACCTCGTCAAACGAGGTGGCAAAGGCAAACAGGGCGCCCGAGATGACACCGGGCGCGATCAGCGGCAGGGTCACCCGGCGGAAAGCCAGCAGAGGCGAGGCTCCCAGGCTGGCCGCCGCACGCACCAGATTGTAGTTGAACCCCTGTAGCGTCGCCGACACGGTAATGATGACGAACGGCACACCCAGTACCGCATGCACCAGAATCAGCGAGGTGAAACTGTTGCCCATGCCCAGAGGGGCGAAGAACAGGTAACTGGCCACCCCGATGATCACTACCGGCACCACCATGGGCGAGATCACCAGCGCCATCACCAGCGACTTGCCGGGGAAATCGCCACGGGTCAGGCCGATGGCCGCCAAAGTGCCGAACACCATGGCCAGCACCGTGGCCGCTGGGGCAACGATGATGCTGTTTTTCAACGCCCGCATCCATTCGGCCGAGCCGAAGAAGTCCTGATACCACTGCAGCGAGAAGCCCTGCAGCGGGTACACCAGGAAGCTGCCACTGTTGAACGACAGCGGCACGATCACCAGCACTGGCAAGATCAGGAACAGCAGGATCAAGCCGCAGAGAATACGCAGGCTGTAGAACCAGACCCGCTCCACGGGCGACATGTATGGGCTCAGCATGACAGGCTCCTCAGCTCAGGCGCAGACGGCTGGCGCCGACCAGCCAGCTATAGATCAGGTACAACAGCACGGTCGCCAGCAGCAACAGCCCGCCCAGTGCGGTGGCCATGCCCCAGTTGATGCTGGTGTTGGTGTAGAAGGCGACGAAGTAGCTGACCATCTGGTCGTTGGGGCTACCCAGCAGCGCCGGGGTGATGTAGTAACCGATGGCAAGGATGAACACCAGCAGGCAACCGGCGCCAACACCGGCGTAAGTCTGCGGGAAGTACACCCGCCAGAAACTGGCGAACGGGTGGCAGCCCAGCGAGATCGCCGCACGCATGTAGCTCGGGGAAATACCCTTCATCACGCTGTACAGCGGCAGGATCATGAACGGCAGCAGGATGTGCACCATCGAGATGTAGACACCTGTGCGGTTGAACACCAGCTCCAGCGGCTGGTCGATGATGCCCATGGCCATCAGCGCGCTGTTGATCAGCCCGCCCGACTGCAGCAGCACGATCCAGGCCGCCACCCGCACCAGGATCGATGTCCAGAAAGGCAACAGCACCAGAATCATCAGCAGGTTGCTCTGCCGGGTCGGCAGGTTGGCCAACAAGTAGGCCAGTGGGTAGGCCAGTACCAGGCAGATAGTGGTAATCACCACACCCATCCACAGGGTACGGATAAAAATGTCCAGGTAAATGGCCTGGTCCGGGGTGGCCTTGGCCAGCTCACCAAGGTCATCGATGCGATGGTCCACCGAGGCCAACAGGTAGAAAGAAGTCACCGAACTGGTATTGCGGCGGATCGCCTGCCAATAAGCCGGGTCACCCCAACGCTCGTCGACAGCCTGCAACGCATCCTTATAAGAGGCAGGCTCAGCCTTGAAGGGCAGTGCACGGGCAGTCTTGGTCAACAAGCTGCGGTAACCGGCCAGCTCCATGTTCAAGCGTTTGGAAAGGTCACCAAGGGTCTGGTTCTTGCGCGACTCGGCCAAATCCTGGCTCAGCGCCTTGTAAACGTCCTCGCCTGGCAGGCTTTTGCCATCCCACTGGCTGATGACTTCCACCGTGCGCGGCAGGCCGCCGACCACTTCAGGGTTGCCGACGCTCTTGTACAGCAGCGCCGCAATCGGCACCAGGAACACCAGCAGAAGAAACAGCGCCAGCGGCGCGATCAACGCCTGCGCCTTCCAGCGGTTGACCCGCTCGGCGTGTTTGAGGCGCTGCTTGAGACTTGAACCTGCGCCTTCGTTGAGGGGCACTGCAATGGCCATGGCGAACTCCGCAATACAGGCTGAATTGGGGGCCGCTTTGCGGCCCCACACACTGGACGTTTACTTCTTCGCCGCCCAGGCGTTGAAGCGTTGCTCCAGCTGCTCGCTGTTGTCGGCCCAGAACGCCACGTCGATCTGCACCTGGTTGGCAATGTTCTCAGGCGTGGTCGGCATGTCTTTCTTCACGTCGTCCGACAGCAGGCTCACGGCCTTGGAGTTGGCCGGGCCATAGGCGATGTTTTCGGAGTAGATCTTTTGCTGCTCGGGCTTGACGCTGTAGGCGATGAACTTCTTCGCCTCTTCGACGTTTTTGGCGCCTTTAGGAATTGCCCATGCATCGAAGTCGTAGATGCCGCCGTTCCACACCACCTTGAGGTTGCTTTCTTTCTGCACAGCGGCAATACGGCCGTTGTAGGCAGAGCTCATGACCACGTCGCCAGAGGCCAGGAACTGCGGTGGCTGTGCACCCGCTTCCCACCACTGGATGCTGGGCTTGAGCTCGTCGAGTTTCTTGAAGGCGCGGTCCTGGCCTTCCTTGGTTGCCAGCACTTTGTAGACGTCCTTGGGCGCAACGCCGTCGGCCATCAGTGCAAATTCCATTGTGTACTTGGCGCCCTTGCGCAGGCCGCGCTTGCCCGGGAACTGCTTGGTGTCCCAGAAATCGGCCCAGCTGGTGGGGGCGGTCTTGAGCTTGTCGGCGTTGTAGGCCATGACCGTGGACCAGACGAAGAAGCCCACGCCGCAAGGCTGAATGGCACCAGGCACGTAGTCGGCCTCATTGCCGAACAGGGCTGGGTCGAGCTCTTCGAACATGCCCTCGTCGCAGCCGCGCGCCAGCTCTGGCGACTCAACCTCTACCAGGTTCCACGACACACTCTTGGTGTCGACCATCGCCTTGACCTTGGCCATTTCGCCGTTGTACTCACCCGCGACAATCTTGCCATTACCCGCTTTTTCCCAGGGTTCGTAGAACGCTTTGACCTGGGCAGCCTTGTTGGCGCCCCCGAACGAGATCACGGTGAGGTCTGCGGCCATGGCCTGGCCAGCGGTGAACAGCCCCAAAGCCAGGGCGGTCAGTTTCAACTGCTTGCGCATTATTATTCTCTCCACAGTACAGGGTTGGTGAAGCAATCCATCAATGGGCTTCGGCAATCGGATCGAGCGCGCGGGCGTGCTCCACCTCCCAGCCCAGCGGTACCACATCGCCCACGGCCAACGCCGGGTCGAGCTCGGCAATGGGCTGCTTCACGAAGAAGTCGCCTTTGCCGCAAACCTCCAGACGCACCCGCACGTGGTCGCCCAGGTAAATGAATTCGGCCACCCGGCCAGAGAACCGGTTCACGCAGCTTTCACTGTGGCCGTTCAGACGCACGCGCTCCGGGCGTATCGACAGGGTCACCGGCTCGCCGGCCTGGCCGACATTCACCGCCAGCGCCTCGACCCGCTCACCGCGAGGCAACTGCACCTGGCAACGTTTGCCATCGCTGGCCAGCAGGGTGCCGCTGATGCGGTTGTTCTCGCCGATGAAGTTGGCGACGAAGGTGTTGCAAGGCTCTTCGTACAGCGTGCGCGGGTCGGCGATCTGCTGGATTTCGCCCTGGTGGAACACCGCCACGCGGTCAGACATGGTCAGCGCTTCGCCCTGGTCGTGGGTCACGTACACCACGGTCACACCCAGGCGCTGGTGAATGTGCTTGATCTCCATCTGCATGTGTTCGCGCAGCTGCTTGTCCAGCGCGCCAAGTGGCTCGTCCATCAGCACCAGTTGCGGCTCGAACACCAATGCCCGGGCCAGCGCCACACGCTGCTGCTGGCCGCCAGACAGCTGGCCGGGGTAGCGTTTGGCGAAAGCGTCGAGCTGGACCATGTTCAGCACTCGTTTGACCCGCTCGCTGATGTCGGTCTTGCTCAGGTTGCGCACGGTCAGCGGAAAGGCCAGGTTCTCGGCCACGGTCATGTGCGGAAACAGCGCGTAGTTCTGGAACACCATGCCGATATCACGCTTGTGCGGCGGCACGTTGTTGATCGAGCGGCCGCCAAGCTGGATTTCACCGGCGGTGGGGGTCTCGAAGCCCGCCAGCATCATCAGGCTGGTGGTCTTGCCCGAGCCGGACGGGCCAAGCAGGGTGAGGAACTCGCCCTTGCGGATATCCAGGTTGAGGTCTTTGACGATCAGCGACTCGCCGTCGTAGCTCTTCTGCACACCACGGAAGCTGACCAGCGTTTCGCCGGTTGCAGCGTTCGACTTCGCCTCGCTCATGCCTGCACCTTCTTGTTGGATGACTGCGTAGGCAAAAGAGTAGAAGAGACGCAAGCGCCCGAAAATCGGGGGTACTGAGAGAATGCCATCATCCGGATGGAAGATTTGTTGTAGGGATCGCCCTACAAGGATGGCGGGTTTTGAACACTCACCTCAGCGCTGCATCGCCCCCTTGCAGGAGCGGGTTCACCCTCGAATAGGCCGGTTCAGGCACCGCAGATGGCAGGCCAGACTTCCTCGCGGGTAAACCCGACCCTACAAATAAAGAGCGGCGTAGTCATCAAAACGGCATGTCGCAATCAGACCAGCTTGTGCTCCATGGCGTACTTCACCAGCTCCGCCAGCGAGTTCACTTTCAACTTCTGCATCAGGCGTGCCTTGTGGGTGCTGATGGTCTTGCTCGACAGCGCCAACTGCTGGGCGATGTCGTTGACGTTGGCGCCTTGGGCCAGGCGCTCGAACACCGAAAACTCCCGCTCCGAGAGCAATGTGTGCAACGGCCGGGATTCGGTGAGGCCTACTTCGAACACCATGCGGTCGGCCAGCGACGGGTCAATATAACGCCCGCCACCGGCCACCCGACGAATCGCTGTCAACAACAACGCCGGATCACTGTCTTTGGTGGCATAGCCCGCCGCACCGGCCTTCAGCGCCCGCGCCGCCATCTGTGCCTCATCGTGCATCGACAACATCAGGATCGCTGGAGCATCGTGCAGCGCACGGATACGCGGGATCGCCTCCAGGCCGTTCACACCCGGCATCGAGATATCCAGCAGTACCACCTCGCACGGTGTGTGGCGCAGGGTTTCGAGCAACTGCTCGCCATTACCGGCCTCCCCCGCCACTTGCATGTCCTTGGCCAGGCCAATCAACTGCTTGATGCCTTCACGGACAATGGTGTGGTCTTCGGCCACCAGTACTCGAATCACGATTGCTCTCCTACTCCAACGGAATGGCCACGCTCAGGCTGGTGCCTTCGCCCGGCTCGCTTTCCAGCGTCATGCTCCCCCCCAGCATCAGCACCCGCTCGCGCACACCCACCAGGCCAAACGAGGTAGGCCGGGTCTGCTCGCGGCAAAAGCCTTGGCCATCATCACTGACCGTCATGCGCAACTGTCCGCCCTCACGTACCAGCTCAATCTCTACGCTGTGCGCCTGGGCGTGACGCATCACATTGGTCAGCGCCTCCTGGAGGATACGAAACAGCCCGGTGGCCTTGGCATCACTCAATGCTGGCAGATTATCGGGCACTTGCACCAGACAGGGGATTTGCGTGCGAGCCTCGAAACGCCGCGCCTGCCATTCGATGGCCGAGGCAATGCCGGCATCGAGGATCGGCGGACGCAAGGCAGTGGCGACATCGCGCACCAACTGGAACAACTGGGCGATCAGGCGTTTCATGCTCGCCAGGCGATCATTCAGGCCAGGGTCCAGCTCGGCATAGGCCAGCTCGCACATCGACACTTCCAGCTTGAGCACAGTCAGCATCTGCCCCAGCTCATCATGCACTTCCCGGGCGATACGGGCTTTTTCTTCTTCACGCACGCTCTCCAGGTGGGCCGAGAGTTCGCGCAGCTGCTCCTGGGACTTTGCCAGCGCCAGCTCGGCCCGCTTGCCCTGTGTGATGTCCCAGACTACACCGTCCCACACCACCTGGCCGTTGCCCAGATGCCGGGCGCTGGCCTTGATATCGGCCCAGCGCTGTTCGCCCTGCCGGGTGAGGATGCGCCCCTGCCAGGACCAGTCCTGGTCGCTGGCCAGGGCCAGGTCCTGCACCCTGTGATAATCAGCACGGTCCTCGGGGTGCACCAGGTTGCGCAGGCCCATCTGCGGGTGCTGGATCTCGCTAGGTGCATAACCCACCAATGCCTCGCTACCCTCACTGATATAGGGGAACTCCAGATCGCCCTCGGCTGGGTCACGTTCCAGGCGAAACACCAACCCTGGTACGTTGCCAGCAATGCCCTTGAGCCGCGCCTCACTTTCGCGAAGGGCCGCCAAGGCACGGTGGCGCTCAGTGACATCGGCGAGGTAGACCACCAGATATTCGGAATCACGAAAGCGCAGAAAGCTCAGTGACAGCTCCACGGGTAGCAAGCTTTGATCAGCCCGCCGGCATTGCGTCTCAAACTGACCGACACCCCCCCCCCCTGTCCGCGCCCCTTTCCACAGCTCCAGCCAACGGTCCATGTTCAGGCTCGGCTCGAAGTCGCTCAGCGGCCGCTCCAGCAACGCCCCTTCGCTGTAGCCCAACATGCGCTCGGCGGCATGGTTGGCGTAACGCACATGGCTGTCCCAGTTGACCCAGAGGATACCCACGGTGCTCTGATCGATGGCGAACTGGCTCAGGCGCAACGCCTCTTCGCGCACCTGGCGTTCAACAAGGCTCTCCCGCGCGGCCAACAGGCTGCGCTCCAGCTGGCGCTGCTGACGGCGTTGCCACACCAGCGTGGCCAAGGCACACAACAGCAACAGACCGAACAGCAAGGCCATGTTCTGCCAGAAGCCCGGCGACTCGCTCAGGCGCGGGTACTTCGGCTGCAACCAGCGCTGATGCAGTTGTTCCAGCTCCTTGGCCGGCACTGCCTGCAAGCCACGTTCAAGTACATCGGCCAGCAGCGGCCAGTCGCGCCGCGAACCGATACGCAACAGCTGCGGCAGGCCAATATCGCCGACCACCGCCAGCTCACCGAACTCGCTCTCGCGCGACAGGCGGCTGAGCTGCGCTTCATCCAGCACGGCGAAACTGGCCTGGCCACCTACCACCAGTTGCAAGGCCTCACGATCGTCGGGCACCCCCTGCAGGTTGAGGTTGCCGTAGTTGCCGCGCAGGTAATCCGCCAGCGGGCTGGGCATGCGCACCGCGACGCGTTGCTCGGCTTCAAGCTTTTCCAGCTCCACGGCCATGGCCCCGGTGCGCGGCCCCACCACCAGCTGTGGCACGCGCATGTACGGGTCGCTAAATAGCCACAGGCGCAGGCTGGCTGGCGTCTGGGTAAGGCCAGGGGCGAAGTCGATTTCGCCGCTTTGCAGGGCATGTTCCAAACTGGCCTGGTCACTGAAGTTACGCCAGGTGAGGTCCAGCCGCAGCGCCTGCGCCAAGCTGTTCACCAGCTCCACATTGGCCCCATACAGTTGCTGCAGACGCCGGTCGAACTGGGCGTAGGGCGCCTGCAACACCAGGCCGACACGCAGGCTGCGGTGGGTGTCCAGCCACTGCTGCTGGTCAGGCTCCAGCACCACAGAGGGCAGCGCCTCGGGCTTGGCCCAGGCAATCAAGGGCAGCCACAAGCAGCCGATAACCAACAGGCGACGCACTCGCTTCATCTATACGCTCGACTTGGCAAAGACGGCCATGCAGCATGGCCGTCACGGGCAAATACTATTAGGCTGCCGGTTTCATTCTGGCCTTGGGTTGACTCATGTCCACACTTTATCGCACGACGCTGGCAATGTGCTGCCTGGCCTCGGTCCTTCCACTCGGCGCCCTGGCCGCCGATGCCGAAAAACCACCTGCAAATACCATGGCACCGGCTGCCGAGGCCCCACGCCCACCCTTGCTGGAACGCAGCCAGGAGGATGCACTGGCGCTGGAGCGGCTGCTGCCCAAGGCTGAGCAGCAGACCCTGCAGGCCGGTGCCGACAGCTTCCTGGCCCTGTGGAAGCCGGCCAACGACAACGATCCGCAAGGGGCGGTGATCATTGTCCCCGGTGCAGGCGAAACGGCCGACTGGCCAAATGCAGTCGGCCCACTGCGGCAAAAATTCCCGGATATCGGCTGGCACAGCCTCAGCGTAAGCCTGCCCGACCTGCTCGCAGACAGCCCGCAAGCACGGGTCGAAGCCACACCACCGGCAGCACCTGCGCCAGACAACGGCGAAAGCGCACCGGTCAAGGACGTACCGGCCGACGCCAACGCCAACGTGGCCCAAGCCACCGCGGCCGATGCCGACACAGCAGAAAGCACCGATGCCGAACAAGCCAGCGAGCAGGCCGACCCGGCAGATGCCGAACGCATCTTCGCCCGCCTGGATGCCGCCGTGGCGTTCGCCCAACAACACAATGCCCGCAGCATCGTACTGATCGGCCATGGTAGCGGTGCATATTGGGCGGCGCGCTACCTGAGCGAGAAGCAGCCACCGCAGGTACAAAAACTGGTGATGGTCGCTGCACAGACCCCTGCACGGGTGGAGCAGGACCTGGAAAGCCTGGCCCCAACCTTGAAGGTACCCACGGCCGATATCTACTACGCCACCCGCAGCGCTGACCGCAACGCAGCCCAGCAACGGCTGCAGGCCAGCAAGCGGCAGAAGGATAGCCAGTACCGACAATTGTCATTGATTGCCATGCCAGCAAACAAAGCGGCGGAACAAGAGCAATTGTTCCGCCGGGTGCGGGGGTGGATGAGCCCTCAGGGCTGAGTTCGGCTTGATCCTTGTGGCGGGGCGTCAAAGGCCGCGCCGCTTGCGGATCATGGCATAGGCCTGGTGCAACTCACGGGTGCGTGCGGTCGCTTCACGCACCTGCGCCTCGCTGGCACCAGTACCCGCCAGCTTGTCCGGGTGATGCCGACTGACAAGCCGACGATACGCCTGCTTGACCTTATCGGTGTCGGTGTCTGCGTCCACCGCCAGCAAGCGCAACGCTGCCGCGTAGGTCATGGGCACGCTTTCTGCGCCCGTGGCCTTGCGCGGCTCGTACTCCAGCGACATAGCCTGCACCTGGCGTCGGCTCATGCCCAGCTTCTGCCCCCAGTCGAGCAGCAGCTCACGCTCCTTGTTGCCCATCTTGCCGTCAGCCCAGACCATGCGCCAACAGGCCCGCAAGGTACCTTCCGCCGCGTGGGGCTGCTGACTGATGCGCCGCAGGTGCCCGCCAAGCCGGTCCTTGCCCGCCTTGCCACGGTTGAACGCATTGATGGCGCGCAGCCGGGCTGCCTCGGCCAGGTCCAGGCGCACCATCTCCTGACGCGCCTGCTGGATATGCTGCTCGGCTACCCGGCCATCGCACTTGGCCAGACGCCCGAGCATCACGAACAACAACTCGTCGTCGCGTAATGCGGGGCGCCCACCCAGGCGTTCGCGCATGTCTTCCCAGCCTTGCAAGCGCAGCCGGCGGTCAATGGCCTGCCCAAGCAACGCACCGAGCAAGGCACCCGGTATGCTCGCAACGGCAAAACCGGCACTCACACCAATCACCGTGCCTGGCCACCACATGTCAGGCGCGCTCGCCAATCAGAGACTCAGCCTCGGCCAGGCGTTCAAGCGTGCCAACATCCACCCAGTGCCCACGGTAGTGTTCGCCAGATACCTTGCCGGCCGCCATCGCCTGGCGCAGCAACGGTGCCAGCTTGAAGGCACCCGCCTGGCAACCTTCGAACAGCGCCGGGTGCAGCACCGAAATGCCGCTGAAGGTCAGCGTGCCTGGCGCGTCATCGCCGTCAACGACCTGCTCGCCCATCAGGCGGAAGTCACCGCGGCCGTGATGGCCAGGGTTGTCGACCAGCACCAGGTGAGCCAGGCCTTGCAGGGGAGCCTGCAGACGCGCGAAGTCGTAGTCGGTCCACACATCGCCATTCACCAGCAGGAACGGCGCCTCACCCAACAAAGGCAGGGCCTTGAAGATGCCGCCGCCGGTTTCTAGCGGTTCACCTTCAGGTGAATAGCGGATGCTCAGGCCGAAGCGGCTACCGTCGCCCAGATGGTCCTCGATCTGCTGGCCAAGCCAGGCATGGTTGATCACCACTTCGGTCACGCCCGCTGCCGCCAGGGCGCGCAGGTGGTACTCGATCAGCGGCTGGCCGGCGACCGGGACCAACGGTTTTGGGGTGTGCAGGGTCAGCGGGCGCATGCGCTCGCCCTTCCCCGCAGCCAGGATCATGGCCTTCATGCACGCGCTCCGGCCTGCAACTCGGCAATCAGCTCACCCAGCTCCGCCAATTCGGGCCGGCGACCGATCACTTCATTTATATAGGCGAAGAAACGCGGCACGTCGCCCAGGTAACGCGGCTTACCGTCGCGGTGGCAGATACGGGCGAAGATGCCGATCACCTTCAAGTGCCGCTGCACGCCCATCAGGTCACTGGCGCGGTGGAAGGCTTCGAACTCGGCCTGCACCGGGATGCCAGCCGCCTGCGCCCGCTGCCAGTAGTCGCTCAGCCAGCCTTCGACCCGCGCCTGCGGCCAGCTGACAAAGGCGTCCTTGAACAGGCAGGTAATGTCGTAGGTGACCGGGCCGTATACCGCATCCTGAAAGTCCAGCACACCAGGGTTGGGGGTGCTCTGCATCAGGTTGCGCGGCATGTAGTCACGGTGTACCAGCACCTTGGGTTGCGCCAGGGCGCTGTCGATCAGCAACTGGCTGACGCGCTGCCAGGTGGCCTTCTGTGCATCGGTGAAGGTCAGGCCCAGCTCACGCCCAACGTACCATTCGGGGAACAGTTCCACTTCACGGCGCAGCAGGGCGTCATCGTAGCTGGGCAGCGGCGCGTCCATCGGCAAACGCTGGAACTTCAGAAGGGCATCGATGGCGTCGGCGAACAGGCCATCGGCGTTGTCGGCATTGATGATGTCAAGGTATGTCTGAGTGCCCAGATCCCCAAGCAACAAAAAGCCGCGTTCCAGGTCCTGGGCGTGGATCAGCGGCACATGGACGTCAGCGCTGGCCAGCAGGTGGTCGATGGCGACGAACGGTCGGCAGTTCTCCTGCGGGGGGGGCGCATCCATGATCACGAAACTGTGGCCAGCGCCCTGCCAGCGGAAATAGCGGCGGAAGCTGGCGTCGCTGCTGGCAGCGGTCAAGCTGCCTGCAGGCACCTCGCCCCAGGCGTTGTCACGGAAAAGATCATTGAGCTGTTCATCGAGCCAGACCGTCAGTTGTTGCAGGCGTACATCGTGTTCAGGCATTGCAAGGGTCTCCGACGGCCCTAGCCGTCAAGCGGGTCATGCTTTATTATCCAGCATCTTTTTCAGACCATCGAGAGGCGTGCGGCCCCACACGCGGGCAGATGGCACGCAGGAAGCCCGGACTAATAAGATGGCATTGAAATCCCCCGCGTTTCGTAGAAAGTTTCCGTTGCTGGTAACCGGCGGTCTGCTGGCCCTGCAACCTCTGGCCACCTCATACGTAGTGGCAGCCGAACAGTTCGACTGCCAAGTGTCCGCCGCCGGTGGTTGGGACTGCAAGCCCAAAACCCCAGTCAACAACTTGCCACCGCGCCCGGTGCACAAAGGTGCAGCCGTCAGCTCCGGTACCGAAGCGGCGGGCGAAGCCGAAACTGCGGACCGGCCCGTGCTGGTTACCGAGGCCAAGGGCCGTGGTCTGAAGTCGCGCAGCGAAGACTACAGCCACCTGGACTGGGTTCCGCGTGAAAAGCTCACCGCCGCGCAGCTGGCTGAAACCGGCCCGTACTGCGGTGGCGCGTATATCGAGCCAACCCGCCCGGGCATGGCCGACACCACGCCGAAGGACGAGTCGCCAACCTACATCAATGCCAAGGTATCCAAGTACCAGCAGGAGCAGCAGGTCGCTACCCTCGCCGGTGACGTGGTAATGCGCCAGGGCAGCATGCAGGCCGAAGCCGACGAGGCCAACCTCTACCAGGCCGAAAACCGTGGCGAGCTCAAGGGCAACGTCAAGATCCGTGACAACGGTTCGCTGGTGGTCGGTGACGAGGCCCAGATCCAGCTCGACACTGGCGAAGCCCAGGTCGACAACGCCGAATACGTGATGCACAAGTCGCACATCCGCGGCAGTGCCCTGTACGCCAAGCGTGGCGAAAACGCCATCATCCGCCTCAAAGACGGTACGTACACCACCTGCGAACCGGGCAGCAACGCCTGGCAGCTGAAGGGCAACAACATCACCCTGAACCCGGCCACCGGTTTCGGTACTGCGACCAACGTTACGCTACGGGTCAAGGATTTCCCGGTGTTCTATACACCGTACATCTACTTCCCGATTGACGACCGTCGCCAGTCCGGTTTCCTGCCGCCGTCGTTCAGCACCAGCAGCGACACCGGCTTCATGCTGGTCACGCCGTACTACTTCAACCTGGCGCCTAACTACGACGCCACGTTGTACCCGCGTTACATGGCCAAGCGCGGCCTGCTGATGGAAGGCGAGTTCCGCTACCTGACACCTTCCAGCGAAGGCCAGTTCGGCGGCGCCTACCTGAACGACAAGAACGACGACCGCAAAGATCAGACGGATTACAAAGATCAGCGCTGGATGGTCAACTGGCAGCACAAGGGTGGCTTGGACGAACGCCTGATGACCGAGGTGGACTACACCGACATCAGCGACCCGTTCTACTTCCAGGACCTGGAATCTGACCAGATTGGCGTGGAAAGCCGCGACCTGCTGAACCAGCAGGGTGCGTTGACCTACCGAGGCGACAGCTACACCGCGCGGTTGAACGTGCATGCCTACGAGATGGCTACCATCTCGCAGATCACGCCGTATGATCGCCTGCCGCAGCTGACCCTGAACGGTACGCTGCCGTTCCAGCCTGGCGGTTTGAACCTGGGTTACGAAACCGAAGCGGTTCGCTTTGATCGTGATCTAAAGAACGATTTCGTCCGCGACAAAGATGGTAATCCAGACTTTTCTGCGGGGGCAGAAGGTCGCCGCTTGGATGAGAACGTCACCGGCATTGCCCGCGCCAACGGTACTCGTCTGAACGTGGCGCCATCGATCAGTCTGCCAATGAATGCCAGCTATGGCTTCTTCACACCAAAGTTAAAGTACGCGTATACCCACTACGATCTTGACCTCGATAGCAAGGGCAAGGCCGAAGCAATCACACAGTCGGCAGATCCAGCATACGGCAGCTATAGCAGTACGCTGAACCGTGACATCCCGATCTTCAGCGTGGACAGTGGCCTGTACTTCGACCGCAGCACCTCGATGTTCGGCAACAACTATCGCCAAACTCTCGAACCACGCATGTTCTACCTCTACGTCCCGTACAAGGACCAAAAGGACATCCCGCTGTTCGATACGGGTGAGACCCTCTTCAGCTACGACTCGCTATTCCGCGATAACCGTTTCAGCGGCACCGACCGCATCGGCGACGAGAACAAGCTGTCGCTGGGCGTGACTACCCGATGGATCGAAGACAACGGCTTCGAGCGCCAAAACTTCAGCATCGGCCAAGCGCTGTACTTCAAGGACCGCAAGGTTCAGCTACCAGGCATCGACTACCGTACTCGTGACTCTTCCAAGGCTGATGTTTCGCCATACGCGCTGCTGTACAACTATTACTTCAATCGCGACTGGCGCTTCAATTCGGACTTCAACTGGGACCCGGACAGCCGCAGCACCCGCTCGGGCAGCGCGATGTTCCATTACCAGCCTGAAGACAACCCGAACAAGGTGGTCAACCTCGGTTATCGCTACCGCAATGACACCATTGCCTACGACTCAACGACCGGGAAATGGACAGAGGGTGGTAGCTCTGGCACCCCGGGCGATCCGAACTACATCAAGGATTACTACAAGATCCAGCAGCACGACTTCTCGGTCATCTGGCCGATCGTGCCGCAGTGGAACGTAATCGCTCGCTGGCAGCATGACTACAACCGCAACCGTACCCTGGAAGCCATGGGTGGTTTCGAATACGACAACTGCTGCTGGAAGCTGCGCCTGATCAACCGTTACTGGATCGACTACGACGATTTCAGCCAGGCCCTTCCACAGAACGAAAAAGGCGACCACGGTGTCTTCCTTCAGATCGTCCTGAAAGGCCTCGGCGGCGTAGTTGGCAACAAGGTCGAGTCTTTCCTCGACCAAGGCATTCAAGGTTACCGTGAACGTGAAGACCAAGCTTATTGATCGTCTGCGCCCAGTGTTGCTGGGCGTCGCTTTGCTGAGTGGCGCGGTGCATGCCGCGGTGCAACCTCTTGATCGCGTGGTGGCTATCGTCGACAACGACGTGGTCATGCAAAGCCAGCTGGACCAGCGTGTCCATGAGGTCCAGCAAACCATCGCCAAGCGCGGCGGCGGCGTGCCGCCGACCAGCGCTCTGGAACAGCAGGTACTGGAACGCCTGATCGTCGAGAACCTGCAGCTGCAGATCGGCGAGCGCTCTGGCATCCGCATCACCGACGAAGAGCTGAACCAGGCCATTGGCACCATTGCCCAGCGCAATGGCATGTCGCTGGACCAGTTCCGCGCGGCGCTGGCCCATGACGGCCTGTCGTTCGACGACGCTCGCGAGCAGGTCAAGCGCGAGATGATCATCAGCCGCGTGCGCCAACGCCGCGTTGCCGAACGCATCCAGGTGTCCGAGCAGGAAGTGAAGAACTTCCTGGCCTCGGACCTGGGCAAGATGCAGATGTCGGAAGAGTACCGCCTGGCCAACATCCTCATCCCGACCCCGGAAGCCGCCAACTCGGACGATATCCAGAAGGCTGCGCGCAAGGTCGGCGACGTTTACCAGCAACTGCGCCAGGGTGCTGACTTCGGCCAGATGGCGATTGCCAACTCGGCCAGCGAAAACGCCCTGGAAGGCGGCGAGATGGGCTGGCGTAAAGCCGGTCAGCTGCCACCCGACTTCGCCAAGATGCTCAGCAGCATGCCGGTGGGCGAAATTACGCAGCCTATTCGCATCCCCAACGGCTTCATCATCCTCAAGCTCGAGGAGAAGCGCGGTGGCAGCGAGAACGTGCTGCGCGACGAAGTGCATGTACGCCACATCCTGATCAAGCCAAGCGAGATCCGCAGCGAAGCGGCCACCCAGCAGCTGGCCGAGCGCCTGTACGATCGGATCAAGAACGGCGAAGACTTCGGCGAACTGGCCAAGAGCTTCTCGGAAGACCCGGGTTCGGCACTCAACGGCGGCGACCTCAACTGGGTCGATCCGAACAGCCTGGTACCGGAGTTCCGTGAACAGATGGCCAATGCCCAGCAAGGCGTGGTGACCAAACCGTTCAAGACCCAGTACGGCTGGCACGTTCTGGAAGTGCTGGGCCGCCGCGCCACCGACAGCACCGAGCAGGCTCGCGAACAGCAGGCCCTGAGCGTACTGCGCAACCGCAAGTACGACGAAGAGCTGCAAACCTGGCTGCGCCAGATCCGCGACGAAGCCTACGTTGAAATCAAGCTGCCTGGCGCTGACCAGGCCGCCCAGTGAAGCCCCTGCGCTTCGCCGTCACCCCCGGCGAGCCGGCCGGCATAGGCCCCGACCTGTGCCTGCTGCTCGCCGCAGACGCCCAGCCCCACCCCCTGATCGCCATCACCAGCCGTGACCTGCTCGCCGAGCGGGCCACGCAGCTGGGGCTGGCCGTCAGCCTGCTGCCGGTAGCCCCGGGCCAATGGCCTGACCTCCCGGCACCCGCAGGTAGCCTGTACGTCTGGGATACCCCCTTGGCGGCTCCGGTGGTGCCAGGCCAGCTGGACAAGGCCAACGCAGCGTTCGTGCTGGAAACCCTGACCCGCGCTGGGCAAGGCTGCCTGGACGGGCACTTCGCCGGGATGATCACGGCCCCGGTTCACAAGGGAGTGATCAACGAAAGCGGTATCGCCTTTTCCGGGCATACCGAATTCCTTGCCGAACTGACCCGCACCGCACAAGTGGTAATGATGCTGGCCACCCGCGGCCTGCGCGTGGCCCTGGTGACCACGCACCTGCCACTGCGTGATGTTGCCGACGCTATCACTGCAGAGCGCGTCGAACGTGTAACCCGTATCCTGCATGCCGACATGCGCGACAAGTTCGGCATTGCCAACCCGCGTATCCTGGTGTGTGGCCTCAACCCGCACGCGGGCGAGGGCGGCCACCTGGGCCGCGAAGAAATCGACATCATCGAGCCGACCCTGGCCCGCCTGCGCAACGAAGGCATGGACCTGCGCGGGCCGCTGCCGGCCGATACCCTGTTTACCCCCAAATATCTGGAGCACTGCGATGCGGTGCTGGCGATGTACCACGACCAGGGCCTTCCCGTACTCAAGTACAAAGGCTTCGGCGCAGCAGTGAACGTGACCTTGGGCCTGCCAATCATCCGCACGTCGGTTGACCACGGCACCGCCCTGGACCTGGCCGGCACTGGCAAAGTCGACACCGGCAGCCTGCGCGTCGCACTGGAAACCGCCTACCAGATGGCCGAGAACCGACCATGAACGAGCAATACCAACACCGGGCGCGCAAGCGCTTCGGCCAGAACTTCCTGCACGACGCCGGTATCATCGACCGCATCCTGCGTGCCATCAACGCCAAGGCCGGCGAACACCTGCTGGAAATCGGCCCGGGCCAAGGCGCCCTGACCGAAGGCCTGCTGGGCAGTGGCGCACAGCTGGACGTGGTGGAGCTGGACAAAGACCTGGTGCCGATCCTGCAGCACAAGTTCGCTGATCGCAGCAACTTCCGCCTGCACCAGGGCGACGCCCTGAAGTTCGACTTCAACCAGCTGGGCGTGCCGCCGCGCAGCCTCAAGGTGGTTGGCAACCTGCCCTACAACATCTCCACCCCGCTGATCTTCCACCTGCTCAGCCACGCCGGGCTGATCCGCGACATGCATTTCATGCTGCAGAAGGAAGTGGTCGAGCGCATGGCCGCAGGCCCTGGCGGCGGTGACTGGGGGCGCTTGTCGATCATGGTGCAGTACCACTGCCGCGTGGAGCACCTGTTCAATGTCGGCCCTGGTGCCTTCAACCCACCCCCGAAAGTGGATTCGGCAATCGTCCGCCTGGTGCCGCACGAAGTGCTGCCGTTCCCGGCCAAGGACCACCTGCTGCTGGAGCGTGTCGTTCGCGAAGCGTTCAACCAGCGCCGCAAGACGCTGCGCAACACCATGAAAGGCCTGCTGGACAGCGCCGCCATCGAGGCTGCCGGCGTTGATGGCAGCCTGCGCCCTGAACAGCTCGACCTGGCAGCCTTCGTGCGCCTGGCTGACCAGCTGGCGGATCAGCAACAAGCCTGATTTAGCCTGTACCGGCCGCTTCGCGGGCCACAAGGGATCGCACAACCCTCAAATCCTGTGCGACCCCTTGTAGGAGCGGGTTTACCCGCGAAGCGGCCGGCACAGACAACACCCCCCCAAGCCCGATCACCGCTGGCCCTCCCCCCTCCCAATGGCCTAGACTGCATTATTGCGTCAGTTCGCCCAAGGCCCTTGCATGTCCGACCCCCGCTATCAAATCGACGTCAGCGTCGTGACCCGCTACCTGAAAGAACAATCCGACCCCGAAAACAGTCGCTTCGCTTTCGCCTACACCATTACCGTGCAGAACAACGGCTCGCTCAGCGCCAAGTTGCTGTCGCGCCACTGGCTGATCACCAACGGTGACGGCGAGGTAGAGGAAGTCCGCGGCGCCGGTGTGGTCGGCCAGCAACCCAACATCGACCCAGGCCAGAGCCACACTTACAGCAGTGGTGCCGTCATCAGCACCCGCGTTGGCACCATGCAGGGCAGCTACCAGATGTTCGCCGAAGACGGTAAGCGCTTCGACGCCGAGATTGCCCCCTTTCGGCTGGCAGTGCCCGGAGCGCTGCACTGATGGCCACCTACGCCGTCGGTGACCTGCAGGGCTGCCTGCAGCCACTCAAATGCCTGCTCGATCGCGTCAGTTTCAACCCCGCCGTCGACCGCCTGTGGCTGGTCGGCGACCTGGTCAACCGCGGCCCCGAGTCACTGGAAACCCTGCGCTTCCTGTACTCGATCCGTCATTCACTGGTCTGCGTGCTGGGCAACCATGACCTGCACCTGCTGGCCGCCTGGCACAACGTCGAGCGCCTCAAGAAAAGCGACACACTGCGCGAGATCATCGAAGCGCCGGACGCCGACCAGCTGTTCGACTGGCTGCGCCAGCAGAAGCTGCTGCATTACGACGAGCCCCGCGGCATCGCCCTGGTTCATGCCGGCATACCGCCACAATGGACCCTTGGCAAAGCCCTGGAGCTCGCTGCCGAGGTCGAGGAAGTGCTGCGTGACGACACCCGCCTGCAGCTGTACCTCGACGGCATGTATGGCAACGAGCCGAACAAGTGGAGCAAGAACCTCGCCGGCGTCGAACGCCTGCGGGTCATCACCAACTACTTCACCCGCATGCGCTTCTGCACGGCCGATGGCAAACTCGACCTCAAGAGCAAGGAAGGCCTGGGTAGCGCGCCCAAAGGCTACAAAGCCTGGTACGCGCACAAGGACCGCCGCTCACGCCACGTGAAGATCATCTTTGGCCATTGGGCCGCTCTGCAGGGTGAGGTCACCGAGCCCGACGTCATCGCCCTGGACACTGGCTGCGTATGGGGCGGCGCCATGACCCTGTACAACGTCGACAGCGGCGAATACCACCGCTGCGACTGCGCCGACGACGGCACCCTGCGCCAGCCGGCACAACCCACTACACTCAACGACCACACCTGAAGGAAGTAGTACCCATGAGCGAATTCAAGCGCATCCCTCCTGAGCAGGCCTTGGAGCTTCGCAAGAAAGAAGGTGCGGTCGTCGTCGACATTCGCGACCCACAGGCCTTCGCCGCCGGCCACATCACCGGCGCCCGGCACCTGGATAACCACTCGGTCGCCGATTTCATCCGCAACGCCGACCTCGACGCGCCAACCCTGGTGGTCTGCTATCACGGCAATTCCAGCCAAAGCGCTGCCGCCTACCTGGTAGGCCAGGGTTTCTCCGACGTGTACAGCGTGGACGGCGGCTTCGAACTGTGGCGTGCGACCTACCCGGCCGAGACCGCCCAAGGCAGCACTGAATAATTTTTTTAATTTTTCCTGCAGCCCGCGCCCCGTGCGGGCTTGCGGCTTATCTGACGAACGGTCATTCGTAACTTCTGCCCTCCTCGCCCCTTGACCTTGCAGATAACCAACTACGCTTAAGCTCAGGCCATCCAAAAAAGGGGAGAGCCGGTACACCGGCGTGCGGGTCATCGGTAGCGTTACAGGGTGTTCTGGGGGGTATACAGCAATCGGCCAACCCGGTTGCATGCCAGCATCAGCTGACTGATCCGGCGTCGTCTCCACGTATCGAGCGAGGTGACGTCATGAGTATTTTTAGCCACTTCCAACAACGTTTCGAGTCTACGCGCCAGGAAGAACTCTCGCTGCAGGAGTACCTCGAGCTGTGCAAAGAGGATCGCAGTGCCTACGCATCGGCGGCCGAACGGCTGTTGCTGGCCATCGGTGAGCCAGAACTGATCGACACCTCTACCAACTCTAGGCTGTCGCGCATCTTCTCCAACAAGGTTATCCGCCGCTATCCGGCCTTTGCCGACTTCCATGGCATGGAAGAGTGCATCGACCAGATCGTGTCGTACTTCCGCCACGCCGCCCAAGGCCTGGAAGAGAAGAAACAGATCCTCTATCTGCTGGGCCCGGTAGGCGGCGGCAAGTCCTCGCTGGCGGAAAAACTCAAGCAGCTGATGGAAAAGGTGCCGTTCTACGCGATCAAGGGCTCGCCGGTATTCGAGTCACCTCTGGGCTTGTTCAATGCCACCGAAGATGGGGCCATTCTCGAGGAAGAGTTCGGCATCCCACGGCGCTACCTCAATACCATCATGTCGCCTTGGGCCACCAAGCGCCTGCAGGAGTTTGGCGGGGACATCTCCAAGTTCAAGGTGGTGAAGCTGTACCCGTCGATTCTTAACCAGATCGCCATTGCCAAGACCGAACCCGGCGATGAAAACAACCAGGACATCTCGGCCCTGGTCGGCAAGGTCGATATCCGCAAACTTGAGGAATACCCACAGAACGACGCCGATGCTTATAGCTACTCGGGCGCGCTGTGCCGGGCCAACCAGGGCCTGATGGAATTCGTCGAAATGTTCAAGGCGCCGATCAAGGTCCTGCACCCCTTGCTCACCGCCACCCAGGAAGGCAACTACAACAGTACTGAAGGCCTTGGGGCGATTCCCTATACCGGGATTCTGCTGGCGCACTCCAACGAATCGGAGTGGCACACCTTCCGTAACAACAAGAACAACGAAGCGTTCATCGACAGGATCTATATCGTCAAGGTGCCGTACTGCCTGCGGGTCAGCGATGAAATAAAGATCTACGACAAACTGCTGGTCAACAGCTCGCTGTCCAAGGCCCACTGTGCCCCAGATACGCTCAAGATGCTGGCTCAGTTCACGGTGCTTTCCCGCCTGAAAGAGCCAGAGAACTCCAATATCTATTCCAAGATGCGTGTTTACGACGGGGAAAACCTCAAGGACACCGATCCAAAGGCCAAGTCGATCCAGGAATACCGGGACTCTGCGGGTGTCGACGAAGGCATGAACGGCCTGTCGACGCGCTTCGCTTTCAAGATCCTGTCCAAGGTGTTCAACTTCGACCCACACGAAATTGCCGCCAACCCGGTGCACCTGCTGTATGTCCTCGAACAGCAGATCGAACAGGAACAATTCCCGGCTGAAGTGCGCGAACGCTATCTGCGCTACCTGAAGGAATACCTGGCACCGCGCTACATCGAGTTTATCGGCAAGGAAATCCAGACCGCCTACCTGGAGTCCTACAGCGAATACGGCCAGAACATCTTCGACCGCTACGTGTTGTATGCAGACTTCTGGATCCAGGATCAGGAATACCGCGACCCGGAAACCGGCGAAATTCTCAACCGCATTGCGCTCAACGAGGAACTGGAAAAGATCGAGAAACCGGCTGGCATCAGCAACCCGAAAGACTTCCGCAACGAGATCGTCAACTTCGTACTGCGCGCACGCGCTAACAACAACGGCAAGAATCCAAGCTGGCTGAGTTATGAAAAGCTGCGGGTCGTGATCGAGAAGAAAATGTTCTCCAACACCGAAGACCTGCTGCCGGTCATCAGCTTCAACGCCAAGGCCAGCAAAGAGGACCAGAAGAAACACAACGACTTCGTCACCCGGATGGTGGAGCGTGGCTATACCGACAAACAGGTGCGCCTGCTGTCGGAATGGTACCTGCGGGTCAGGAAATCGCAATAAAGCGGCAAGCTACGAGCCGCAAGCTGCAAGCTGCCTGGCGTTGGCATTGCTGCCCGCGTCACAGCTTGCAGCGGCGGTGGCTGCTCTTTCTTGCAGCTTGAAGCTTGTGGCTTGCAGCTTGTGGGTTGCAGCTGCATCCAGTCACCGGAGGGACCATGAGCTACGTTATAGACCGACGCCTGAACGGCAAGAACAAGAGCACGGTCAACCGCCAGCGCTTCCTGCGGCGGTACCGCGAACACATCAAGAAGGCCGTCGAAGAGGCGGTGAGCCGCCGTTCCATCATGGATATGGAACACGGCGAGCAGATCAGTATTCCCGGGCGCGACATCGACGAACCCGTCTTGCATCATGGTCGCGGGGGCAAACAGACCATCGTGCATCCTGGCAACAAAGAGTTCACTGCCGGTGAACACATCCCACGGCCGCAAGGCGGTGGAGGCGGTGGCGGTCGCGGCAAGGCCGGCAATTCCGGCGAGGGCATGGACGAGTTCGTCTTCCAGATCACCCAGGAAGAATTTCTCGAATTCATGTTCGAAGACCTCGAGTTACCCAACCTGGTCAAACGTCACCTGACTGGCGCCGATACCTTCAAGACTGTTCGCGCCGGCATCGCCAACGAAGGCAACCCGTCACGCATCAACATCGTGCGCACCCTGCGCTCGGCCCATGCCCGGCGTATCGCCCTGACCGGCAGCAGCCGCGCCCTGCTGCGCGAAGCACAAAAGGAACTCGATCGCCTGCGGGTCGAAGAGCCAGACAATTTCACCGATATCCAGGAAGTCGAACAGGAAATCGAGCGCCTGAAGGCACGTATCAACCGCCTGCCCTTCCTCGATACCTTCGACCTCAAGTACAACCTGCTGGTCAAGCAACCCAACCCCAGCTCGAAGGCAGTGATGTTCTGCCTGATGGACGTATCCGGCTCGATGACCCAGGCCACCAAGGACATCGCAAAGCGCTTCTTCATCCTGCTGTACCTGTTCCTCAAGCGTAACTACGAGCGTATCGAAGTCGTGTTCATTCGCCACCACACCAGTGCCCGGGAAGTCGATGAAGAAGAGTTCTTCTACTCGCGGGAAACCGGCGGCACCATCGTCTCCAGTGCCCTCAAGCTGATGCAGGAGATCATGGCCGAGCGCTACCCGGCCAGCGACTGGAACATCTATGCCGCGCAGGCTTCTGATGGCGACAACTGGAACGACGACTCGCCCATCTGCCGCGACATCCTCTCCAAACAGATCATGCCGCATGTGCAGTACTACACTTACGTTGAGATCACCCCCCGTGAACACCAGGCGCTGTGGTATGAATACGAGCGTATCGGAGATGCTTTCCCCGACACGTTCGCCCAGCAGCAGTTGGTATCGGCCGGCGATATCTACCCGGTCTTCCGTGAACTCTTCCAGCGCAGGTTAGCCACATGACCGCCAGAGCACAGAGACGCCAACCCATTTCCACTGGGTCCGAGTGGACGTTCGAGCTGATCCAGACCTACGACCGGGAAATCAGCCGCTTGGCCGAGCGTTACGCCCTGGACACCTACCCCAACCAGATCGAGGTCATCACTGCCGAACAGATGATGGACGCCTACGCCTCGGTCGGCATGCCGCTGGGCTACCACCACTGGTCCTACGGCAAGCAGTTCCTCAGTACGGAAAAGTCCTACAGCCGCGGCCAGATGGGCCTGGCCTACGAGATCGTGATCAACTCCGACCCTTGTATCGCCTACCTGATGGAAGAAAACACCATGTGCATGCAGGCACTGGTGATTGCGCACGCGTGCTACGGCCATAACAGTTTTTTCAAAGGCAATTACCTGTTCCGTACCTGGACTGACGCCAGTTCGATCATCGACTATCTGGTGTTCGCCAAGCAGTACATCGCCCAGTGCGAGGAGCGCCACGGTATCGATGCTGTGGAGGACTTGATCGACTCCTGCCATGCCCTGATGAACTACGGTGTCGACCGCTACAAGCGGCCTTACCCTATTTCTGCCGAAGAAGAGCGGCGCCGGCAACAGGAGCGCGAAGAGCACCTTCAGCGTCAGATCAACGACCTTTGGCGGACAATTCCGAAAAACGCCGAAAAGGGTAACGACCGCGATGAGGGGCGCTTCCCCGCCGAACCGCAGGAAAACATCCTGTATTTCATCGAGAAGAACGCCCCGCTGCTTGAACCCTGGCAGCGTGAAGTAGTGCGCATCGTGCGCAAGATCGCCCAGTACTTCTACCCGCAGCGCCAGACCCAGGTGATGAACGAAGGCTGGGCAACCTTCTGGCACTACACCCTGATGAACGACCTGTACGACGAGGGGCTGATTACCGAAGGCTTCATGATGGAGTTCTTGCAGTCGCACACCAGCGTGGTGTTCCAGCCCGGCTTCGACAGCCCGTACTACAGCGGCATCAACCCCTACGCGCTGGGCTTTGCGATGTACACCGACATCCGCCGCATGTGCGAAAAACCCACCGAAGAAGATCGCCACTGGTTCCCCGACATTGCCGGCAGTGACTGGCTTTCTACCATCAAGTTCGCCATGAGCAGCTTCAAGGACGAGAGCTTCATCCTGCAGTATCTGTCGCCCAAGGTGATGCGCGACCTCAAGCTGTTCAGCATCCTCGATGACGACCAACGCGACGACCTGCTGGTGCCCGCCATCCATGATGAGGCCGGCTACCGGGTGATTCGGGAGCAGCTGGCAGCGCAGTACAACCTCGGCAACCGTGAACCGAACGTACAGATCTGGAGCGTCGACCGCCGCGGAGACCGCTCGCTGACCCTGCGACACCAGCAACACAACCGCAAACCGCTGGGCGACTCGACCGACGAAGTGCTCAAGCACCTGCATCGCCTGTGGGGCTTCGATATCCACCTGGAGACCGTGCAAGGCGAGCAAGTGATGAGTACTCACCACATGCCGCCGCGCGGCGAGCATAGCGAAAGCGCCGACTACGGCCGCATGGACCTGGCTGTTATCCACCACCTCTGATGCAACCCCATGACCGCCGACGGGTTATCCTGTCGGCAGTTATGGAGAGCTGCACATGCACATCTACAAAGTTGGCGGCGCCGTGCGCGACCGCCTGCTCGGCCGCCCTGTCAGCGATATCGACTGGCTGGTGGTGGGCGCCACCGTCGAAGAAATGCTAGCTAAGGGCTATCGGCCGGTGGGTGCCGATTTTCCGGTGTTCCTGCACCCGAAAACCGGTGAGGAATACGCCCTGGCGCGCACCGAGCGCAAGAGTGGGCGAGGCTACGGCGGGTTCACTTTTCACGCCAGCCCCGACGTAACCCTGGAAGAGGACCTGATCCGTCGCGACCTCACCATCAATGCGATGGCCGAGGATGAGGCGGGCACGGTCTACGACCCCTACCAAGGCAGGAACGATCTGGATCAACGCCTGCTACGCCATGTTTCCCCGGCATTCGCCGAAGATCCTTTGCGCGTGCTGCGTGTTGCACGCTTTGCTGCCCGTTACGCACCACTGGGGTTCCGGGTTGCCGATGAAACCTTGGCGCTGATGCGCCAGATCAGTGCCTCGGGCGAACTGCAGGCACTCACTGCCGAGCGCAGCTGGAAGGAAATCGAGCGCGCGCTGATGGAAGTGCAACCGCAGGTGTTCTTCAAGGTGCTGAGCGCGTGCGGGGCCCTGCAGGAGCTGCTGCCAGAGCTCGATGACAGCTCCCGGACATTGGCGGCGCTGGAGCAGGCAGCGGCGCACGAACAACCGCTGCACGTGCGCTGGGCCTGCCTGTTGCGGGGGTTGGCACCGACATCGATCAAAGCCGTCAACCAGCGCCTGAAGGCACCGCGTGAGTGCCAGGAACTGGCCATGCTGACAGGGGAATGCCTGGCGCAGGGCAATCAGGCGCTCGAACTGCCTGCCACGGCACTGCTGGAGCTGTTGCAGAAGTTCGATGTGTACCGACGGCCGCAGCGATTTGAGGATTTTTTGATCGTTTGCGAGATGGCAGCGCGGGGCGATGGCGAGCAGGGTTACCCACAGGCCGATTACCTGCGAGGCGCAGCAGCGGCGGCGCGAGCGGTGGATGTGAAGCCGTTGGTGCAAGCCGGGCTGACGGGTCAGGCGCTGGGCGAAGCACTCAAAGGTGAACGGCTCAAAGCGCTCGAAGCTTACCAGCGCGGTTAGACCTACCGGCCTCTTCGCGGGTAAACCCGCTCCTACAGGGGCACACATCGAGGGTTGGGCACAGCCCGTTGTAGGAGCGGGTTTACCCGCGAAAGGGCCGGACCTGCTGGCCAATTTCACCCGCGGTTCACCGTCGCAGCCGCCACCGTATCCGCGGGTAAACCCGCGAAGAGGCCGTTACAGGCTTAAGCGGGCGTCAACTGCAACCCGCGCCACTCAAAGGCGACCGGGGCCAGTACCTGATCAATCTGCGCTTCCTGCCATAGCTGCGCCATGCGCTTGCCCACACCCGGATGCACCAGGTCGGGTGCCAGCAACGACAGCGGCCACAGCACAAAAGCGTTCTTCAGGATCTCGGCCCGGGGCAATACCAGCCCATCGAAGGTACCGTGCAAATCGTCATACATCAGCACGTCGATATCCAGCGGCAACCCTTTGCGGTCCGGGGCATAGCGGCCATTGTCGGCCTCGATGAACTTCAGCCGGCGGTCCAGCTCGATCAACGGCAACGCGGTTTGCCCGGTCACCACGAAGTTGATGAACGGCCCGCTCTTGATGCCCACCGCCTGGCTTTCGAATGCCGGCGAACAGCGCATGTCGGTCAGGATGCCAGCCAACGCATCGAGCCCGGCGCACAAATGCGCCTCACGGTCGATATTGCTGCCCAAGCCCAGGTAAACCGTGCTCAAAGACATCCGCGCTCGATCTCCACGCCTACACCACCACGGGCCGCCGGCACCGCGCCCGGCTTGGTCAGCTTCAAGCGCACCCAAGGGATGTGGAACTCGTCCATCAAGGTTGCCACCAGGCGCTCGGCAAATGTTTCAACCAGCTCGAAACGGGCCTGTTCGGCAAACGCCTGGATGCGCGCCGACACACTGGCGTAATCCAGCGCCAGGTTCAGGTCGTCTCCGGCGGCGGCCGGGCGGTTGTCCCAGGCAAAGCTCAGGTCCAGGCGCAAGCACTGGCGAATATCCCGCTCCCAGTCATAGGCACCGATAACGGTATCGACTTCCAGGCCTTCGATGAACACTCTGTCCAAGCACTTCTCTCCACAGCACGACAAGGGCGACTGGCGCCGTTAGAATCAGGGCGTCCTCGCCCGGAATAGTTAGCATGTTTTGGTTACTGGCGTTGCTCGCCTACCTGCTCGGCTCGCTGTCCTTCGCCATTGTTCTCAGCCGCCTCTCGGGCAGCCCGGACCCGCGTTCCAGCGGCTCAGGCAATGCCGGCGCCACCAACATGCTACGCCTGGCAGGCCGTAAACTGGCGATCCTGACCCTGCTTGGCGACCTGTGCAAGGGCCTTTTGCCGGTATTGCTCGCCCGCGTTGCCGGGCTGGACCTGCACGCGCAGGCCTGGGTGGGCATATGCGCGGTGCTGGGCCATCTGTTCCCCCTGTACTTCCGTTTCAAGGGCGGCAAGGGCGTGGCGACGGCTGCCGGCATGCTCATGGGCCTGTATTTCCCGGCCGCGCTGCTGGCCATCGGCGCCTGGCTGCTGACCTTCTACCTCACGCGTACCAGCTCACTGGCCGCACTGATTGCCACGCCACTCACCTTGCCATTGCTGGCCTGGCGCGAGCCCGAAGCCCTGCTGCCGATCAGCGTACTGACTGTGATGATCGTGTGGCGCCACCGCAACAACCTGCGCGACTTGTTTGCAGGGCGCGAACGGCACTTCTGAACCTTCGACGCGCTGCCTTACAGCGGCGGCAACTGTTCCATCGGCCAGCGTGCCTGCACGCTGATCGCCAGGTCTTGCTGCTGCCCGGCCAGCAGGCGCTGGCAACCGGCGTAGGCGATCATCGCACCATTGTCGGTACAGAATTGCGGGCGCGCGTAGTACACGTTGCCCTTGATGCTACCGAGCATGTCCTCCAGGGACGCGCGCAGGGCCTTGTTGGCACTCACGCCACCCGCGATGACCAGCCGCTTGAGGCCGGTCTGCTTGAGCGCCCGCTTGCACTTGATGGTCAAAGTCTCCACCACCGCCTGCTGGAATGCCAGGGACAGGTCGCAACGGGTTTGCTCACTGTCGTCGCCAGCATTCTTGCATTGCTGCCAGGTGTTCAGGGCGAAGGTCTTGAGGCCACTGAAGCTGAATTCCAGGCCTGGCCGATCGGTCATTGGCCGCGGGAAGACGAAGCGCCCGGCCACACCTTGTTCGGCCAGACGCGCAATTTCCGGACCGCCTGGGTAATTGAGGCCGATCAGCTTGGCAGTCTTGTCGAACGCTTCACCGGCAGCATCGTCCAGGCTCTCGCCCAACAGTTCGTACTGACCGATGCCATCGACCCGAACCAGCTGGGTATGGCCACCGGAAACCAACAAAGCGACGAACGGAAACGCTGGCGGGTTTTCTTCCAGCATGGGCGCCAGCAGGTGACCCTCCATGTGGTGCACACCGATCGCCGGGATGTCCCAGGCAAAGGCCAGCGCCTGGGCGCAGGAAGCGCCCACCAGCAAGGCACCGACCAGGCCGGGACCCGCGGTGTAGGCGATGGCGTCGATTTCGGTGGCAACGCAGCCTGCCTCGTCCAGCACCTGGCGGATGAGCGGCAGCATTCGCTTGACGTGATCACGCGAGGCAAGCTCGGGCACCACGCCGCCGAAGACGCGGTGCAGGTCGATCTGGCTGAACAGTGCGTCGGCCAACAAACCGCGTTCACTGTCGTATAATGCGACGCCGGTTTCGTCGCAGGATGTTTCCAATCCCAGTACTAGCATGGGCTCGTCCCTTGTGGGGGCTGAATTCGAAGCCGCGCATGATAGTCCCCGTGTCGGGTGCCGACCAGCGGTTTTCGATCAGAGGCTTTGCATTCCGGCTTGCTAAGGGTTAACATCCGCAACCCTTGAAAACCGACGTTCTCCAGCACACCTTTGTTTTGCCAGGAGCACGTCTACCCCGGTAATGAATTAAGGTAGCCCTGGATGCCAGCCGTCAAAGTTAAAGAGAACGAACCCTTCGACGTAGCTCTGCGTCGTTTCAAGCGCTCCTGCGAAAAAGCCGGTGTACTGGCTGAAGTTCGTAGCCGCGAGTTTTACGAGAAGCCGACCGCAGAGCGTAAGCGCAAAGCAGCTGCTGCTGTTAAGCGTCACGCCAAGAAAGTTCAGCGCGAACAGCGCCGCGCCGTTCGTCTGTACTAATACAGACGTTCAACGCAAAGCTTCTGCCCTGCCCGGCTAACCCCCGGGCGATGGCAGTGGTAGTTTCAAACTTGAGCAGCTAGCTCAAGGCCCTGCACAAGCTTCATGCGAACTGCATCATGGGCAACCTGCCTGAAACGTCAGAGCTGGTCCTCCTTGCTGTATGACCAGGCGTGCACGTCCGACTGACGAGCCCTTAGGGGCTGGCGACGAGCACACATTCCCTCGCACTTCCCCAAGCAGCACTCGCCCCCTTCGGCGCGTGAGCGATTAGACTTGCCAGTTGCCAGATAACGAGACTGCCATGGCCGGGCTGATTCCCCAGAGTTTCATTGACGACCTGATCAACCGCCTCGACATCGTCGACGTGGTGAGTTCGCGCGTCCAGCTGAAAAAAACCGGCAAGAACTACTCGGCCTGCTGCCCGTTCCACAAAGAAAAAACCCCGTCCTTCACGGTCAGCCCCGACAAGCAGTTCTACTACTGCTTCGGCTGTGGCGCCGGTGGCAACGCCTTGGGCTTTGTCATGGACCACGACAACCTGGACTTCCCCCAGGCCGTCGAGGAACTGGCACGCGCCGCTGGCATGGAAGTCCCCCGCGAGCAAGGCCGCCGCGACCAGAAGCCGCGCCAGCCCACTGACTCGCCACTGTACCCGCTACTGGACGCCGCCTCGGAGTTTTACCGCCAGGCCCTGCGCAGCCACCCGTCACGCAAGGCAGCGGTGGACTACCTCAAGGGCCGCGGCCTGTCCGGGGAAATTGCCCGCGACTTCGGCCTGGGCTTTGCCCCGCCCGGCTGGGACAACCTGCTCAAGCACCTGGGTGCCGACACCCTGCAACAGAAGGTGATGATCGATGCCGGCCTGCTGATCGAGAACGCCGAGAGCGGCAAGCGCTACGACCGCTTCCGCGACCGGGTGATGTTCCCGATACGTGACAGCCGCGGGCGCATCATCGCCTTCGGTGGCCGGGTGCTCGGCGACGACAAGCCCAAGTACCTGAACTCCCCGGAAACCCCGGTGTTCCACAAGGGACAGGAGCTGTACGGGCTGTACGAGGCGCGCAAGCACAACCGCAACCTCGACGAGATCATCGTCGTCGAGGGCTACATGGACGTCATTGCCCTGGCCCAGCAAGGCCTGCGCAATGCCGTGGCCACCCTTGGCACCGCCACCAGCGAAGAGCACCTCAAGCGCCTGTTCCGCGTGGTGCCCAGCGTGCTGTTCTGTTTTGACGGTGACCAGGCTGGGCGCAAGGCGGCCTGGCGCGCACTGGAATCGACATTGTCGAACCTGCAGGACGGCCGTCGCGCGCGCTTCCTGTTCCTGCCCGAAGGCGAAGACCCGGACAGCCTGGTGCGTGCCGAAGGTACCGACGCCTTCATGGCCCGTATCAACCAGCACGCCCAACCGCTGGCCGACTACTTCTTCGAGCAACTTGGCGTCGAAGCCGACCCTCGCTCACTGGAAGGCAAGGCGCATATGGCGACCTTGGCCGCACCGTTGATCGAAAAGATCCCCGGCGCCAACCTGCGTCAGCTGATGCGCAACCGCCTGAAGGAAATCACCGGCCTCGACCCGCAGCAGGTCGAGCAGCTGGCGCAACAAGCGCCGGCGACCAGCAGCATGCCGGACTACGACCCTGGCTACGACTACGACGCCATGGCCAGCTACACCCCCGACTACGGCGACATGCCGCAGCACGACTATGCCCCCGTTCATCAGGAGCAGGCATGGAAACCCAACAAGGGGGGCAGCAAGAAGCCGTGGAGTGACAAACCCTGGGACAAGAACCGCAAGGGCGGCAAGCCCTGGCAGCAACGCGACGAAGCACCTCCCCGCGTGCCAGCACCGGTCGAGCCGCCCACCCTGGCCGCGCTGCGCACCCTGCTGCATCACCCACTGCTGGCAGGCAAGGTGGAAGATGCCAGCCACTTCGCCGACGAAGAACACCTGTACAGCCAGCTGCTGGTGGCGTTGATCGAAGCCGCGCAGAAAAATCCTGGGCTAAGCTCAATGCAGTTGATCGCACGTTGGCATGGCACCGAACAGGGCCGCCTGCTGCGGGCCCTGGCGGAAAAGGAATGGCTTATCGTGGCCGACAACCTTGAACAACAGTTTTTCGACACTATAACTAGCTTGTCCGCCCGCCAACGCGAGCGCAGCCTGGAACAACTGCTCAGGAAATCACGTCAAAGCGAATTGACCAGCGAGGAAAAAACCCAGCTCCTTGCCCTGCTGAGCCGAAATGTTCCCGCACAAACGCCGACCTCATCTGGCGCGTGAGGCCCATGCTCGGGTATAATCCTCGGCTTGTTTTTTGCCCGCCAAGACCTTCAGTGGATAGGGTGTTATGTCCGGAAAAGCGCAACAGCAGTCTCGTATCAAAGAGTTGATCACCCGCGGTCGTGAGCAGGGCTACCTGACTTACGCGGAGGTCAACGACCACCTGCCTGAGGATATTTCAGATCCGGAACAGGTGGAAGACATCATCCGCATGATCAACGACATGGGGATCAACGTATTCGAGAGTGCTCCGGATGCGGATGCCCTTCTGTTGGCGGAAGCCGACACCGATGAAGCCGCGGCCGAAGAAGCCGCTGCTGCATTGGCGGCAGTTGAAACCGATATCGGCCGCACGACCGACCCGGTGCGCATGTACATGCGCGAAATGGGTACTGTCGAGCTGCTGACCCGCGAAGGCGAGATCGAAATCGCCAAGCGTATCGAGGAAGGCATTCGTGAAGTCATGGGCGCTATCGCCCACTTCCCGGGCACTGTCGACTACATTCTCGGCGAATATGATCGCGTCACCACCGAGGGTGGCCGCCTGTCGGACGTTCTCAGCGGTTACATCGACCCTGACGACAACATTGCCGCGCCAACCGAAGAAGTGCCGATCCCAGGCGCCAAGGCTGCAGCGGCGAAGGAAGAGTCCGACGACGACGAAGAAGAATCCGAAAGCGGTGACGACGAGGAAGAGGCCGAGAGCGGCCCGGACCCGGTAGTCGCAGCCCAACGCTTCGGTGCGGTATCCGATCAGCTTCAGGCGACCTCCAAGGTCCTGAAGAAAAATGGTCGTAACCACAAGGAAAGCATCGAGGCCCTGCAGGCCCTGGCTGACCTGTTCATGCCGATCAAACTGGTACCGAAGCAGTTCGAGGTACTGGTCGAGCGTGTACGTGATGCCCTGAACCGTCTGCGGCAGCAAGAACGCGCCATCATGCAGCTCTGCGTACGTGACGCCCGCATGCCGCGAGCCGACTTCCTGCGCATGTTCCCAAGCAACGAAACCGACCAGACCTGGAGCGGTGACCTGGCCAAGCGCAACACCAAGTGGGCTGCCGCCCTGGGTGAAAAGAACGCTGCCATCGTCGCTTGCCAACAGAAGCTGATCGACCTTGAGACCGAAACCGGCCTGACCGTTGCCGAGATCAAGGAAATCAACCGTCGCATGTCGATCGGTGAAGCCAAGGCCCGCCGCGCCAAGAAAGAAATGGTCGAGGCGAACCTGCGTCTGGTGATTTCCATCGCCAAGAAGTACACCAACCGTGGCCTGCAGTTCCTCGACCTGATCCAGGAAGGCAACATCGGTCTGATGAAAGCGGTGGACAAGTTCGAATACCGTCGCGGCTACAAGTTCTCGACCTATGCCACCTGGTGGATCCGTCAGGCGATCACCCGTTCGATCGCCGACCAGGCACGCACCATCCGGATTCCGGTGCACATGATCGAGACGATCAACAAGCTCAACCGTATTTCCCGCCAAATGCTGCAGGAAATGGGTCGCGAACCGACTCCGGAAGAGCTGGGCGAGCGCATGGAAATGCCTGAGGACAAAATCCGCAAGGTACTGAAGATCGCCAAAGAGCCGATCTCCATGGAAACCCCGATCGGTGACGACGAAGATTCGCACCTGGGCGACTTCATCGAGGACTCGACCATGCAGTCCCCGATCGACGTAGCCACGGTCGAAAGCCTCAAGGAAGCCACCCGTGACGTGCTCTCGGGCCTGACCGCACGTGAAGCCAAGGTGCTGCGCATGCGTTTCGGTATCGACATGAACACCGACCACACCCTCGAAGAGGTGGGCAAGCAGTTTGACGTAACGCGTGAGCGGATCCGTCAGATCGAAGCGAAGGCGTTGCGCAAGCTGCGCCACCCGACTCGCAGCGAGCACCTGCGCTCCTTCCTCGACGAGTGATGACAAAACCCCGGCCCAGGCCGGGGTTTTTCTTTAGTGGCCCGAGACATAAAGCCCGCCTTCCGTTGCACACCTGCAGCAATGCCCGTCTACACTCGACTGCAGACCACCTGAGTGCGAGGCTGCCATGTCCTTGAAGCCGGCCATTCTGTTGCTGATCCTGATTTTGTGGAACACAACGGCCGGCGCCCTGACCCTGACAGATGAGGAGAACGCCTGGCTGGCTGCCCACCCGCAGCTGAAACTGGGTGTAGACGCCTCTTGGCCACCGTTCGAGTTTCGCGACCAGGAGGGCCGGTACCAGGGATTGGCCGCCGACTACATCGCCATGATCCAGCAGCGCCTGGGCGTGACGTTCAAACCGGTCGAACCCAGCAGCTGGACCGAGGTGCTGGCGCAAGCGCGGGAAAGCCGTATCGACCTGCTGCCCGGCATCATGTCCACCCCCGAACGCCAGGGCTTCCTGGCTTTCACTCGCCCGTACCTCGACTTCCCCATTGTCATCCTCGCGCACAAAGGCGGCGCACAACCGCGCAAGCTGGCTGACCTGTACGGCCTGAAAATTGCCGTGGTCGAGAACTACGCCCCGCACGAGTTGCTGCGTACCCACCACCCGGACCTCAACCTGGTTGCCCTGCCAAACGTCAGCTCCACGCTGCAAGCCCTGGCCACCGACCAAGTGGATGCCGTGGTCGGCGACCTCGCTTCCAGTATCTGGAGCCTGCGCCAACTCAAGCTCGACGGCCTCTACGTCAGCGGCGAAACACCCTACCGCTACCAGTTGGCGATGGCCGTTCCCCGCGACAAGAGCGTGCTGGTCGGCATCCTCGACAAAGTGATGGCCGACATGAGCAGCAGCGAAATCAGCCAGATCCAGCAGCACTGGGTGGGCAATGTGGTCGACCAGCGGATGTTCTGGTCCGACCTGCTGGTGTATGGCCTGCCAACGGTGCTGTTGCTGATGGCTGTGCTGGCAGTGGTCATTCGCATCAACCGCCGGCTCAGCTCGGAAATTTCCCGGCGCATCGCCCTTGAGCAAGAACTGCGCAGCAGCGAGTACCACTACCGCGGCCTGGTCGAGAGCCTGTCAGCCATCGCCTGGGAAGCCGATGCCAACGACTTCACCTACAGCTACGTTTCACCCCATGCCGAAGATCTGCTCGGCTACCCATTGAGTGACTGGCTCAGGCCCGGTTTCTGGCGCAGTATCCTGCACCCGGAGGACGCGCTCTGGGCCCAGGCCTACTGCGACAGCGAGACCGCAGCGGGGCGCGACCACAGCCTGGACTACCGGGTGATCCGGGCTGACGGTCAGCCCCTCTGGATACGCAACATCGTCAGTATGATCGAGCACGGCCACCAGCCAGTGATGCGCGGGCTGATGATCGACATCAGCGAAACCAAGCGCACGGAGGATGCCCTGCGTCTGTCCGAACAGAAGTTCGCCTCGGTATTCCAGCAGTGCCCCGATATCTTGCTGATCGCTCGCCACAGCGATGGCTGCCTGCTGGAGGTGAACGAGGCTTTCGAAGAGCAGATCGGACTGCCCCCAGACCAGGTCATAGGCCGCACTGCCACCGACCTTGACCTGTGGGGCGTAGAGGGCAGTGGCCCGCTCCTGCTTCAAAGGTTGCACCAAGGGGGTATCCGTAACCTGGAAATGAGCTTCCGCCGCAGCAACGGCCAACTGTTCACCGGCCTGACTTCGGCTGAAACCTTCGAACTGGACGGCACACCCGCGCTGGTAGTGGCGGTACGCGACATCAGCCAGCTCAAGGAGACCCAGCAGCAGCTGCAAACTTCGGAAGAAAAGTTCGCAAAGGCCTTCCACGCTTCGCCCGACGGCCTGCTGCTGTCGCGCCAGAGCGACGGTTTGCTGCTGGAGGTGAACGAAGGCTTCTGCCGCCTCACCGGCTACGACCTCAACCCAACCATCGACCAGACCTCGCTGGACCTGGGTATCTGGGTCGACCTCAACGAGCGCAAACGCCTGGTCGACCAGCTCAACCGTGACGGCTTCGTGCGCGACTTCACCTGCCATATCCGCCGCAGCGACGGGCAGATCCGACTGTGCGAGCTGTCCGCCCGGCCCCTGCCGATTACCGGCGTCGACTGCATGCTGACCATCGCCCGCGACATCACCGAGCGTCACCTGATGCAAGAAAAACTGCAGCTGGCCGCCACTGTGTTCGAGAACACTGCCGAAGGGGTGCTGATTACCGACATTGACCAGCGCATCAGTGCCGTCAACCGCGCCTTCAGCGAAATCACCGGCTACAGCGAGATCGAGGCCCTCGGCCAGACCCCGCGCCTGCTCGCCTCTGGCCAGCACGACAGCGCTTTCTATCTGGCCATGTGGCACCAGCTTACCGCCGAGGGCCACTGGCAGGGCGAAATCTACAACAAGCGCAAGAACGGCGAACTTTACCCAAGCTGGCTGACCATCAGTGCCGTGCGCAACAGCGACCGCGAGATCACCCACTTCGTGGCGGTTTTTGCAGACATCTCCAGCATCAAGCACGCCCAGGCCAAACTCGACTATCAGGCCCACCACGACCCGCTGACCGGTCTGCCCAATCGCACCTTGTTCGAAAACCGGCTGCAGGGCGTACTCACCTGCGCGCAGGTGTCCAACCGCCAAGGCGCAGTGCTGTTCCTGGACCTCGACCGCTTCAAGCACATCAACGACAGCCTTGGCCACCCGGTCGGCGACCTGTTGCTCAAGGGCATCGCCCAGCGCCTGAAAGAGCAGGTACGCGATGTTGACACCGTAGCCCGCCTGGGTGGCGACGAATTCATCATTTTGCTGCCCGGCTTGCACAGGCCCAGTGACGCCAGCACTATCGCCAACAAACTACTGGCCTGCTTCAACGCCCCGTTCCAGGCCGGCGAGCATGAGTTTTTCACCAGCGCCAGCATCGGCATCAGTCTTTACCCACAGGATGGCACTGACGTCTCCACACTGATCCGCAACGCCGACGCCGCCATGTACCGCTCCAAGGCCAAAGGCCGCAACCGCGTCGAAGCCTACACCCGCGACCTCACCGCCCAGGCCAGCGAGCGCATCGCCCTGGAGCATGAGCTGCGCCGGGCCGTCGAACGCAACGAAATGAGCCTGTGCTTCCAGCCCAAGCTCAGCCTGAAGACCCAGAGCCTGGTGGGTGCCGAAGCGCTGATCCGCTGGAGCCACCCGACCTTTGGTGAGGTACCGCCGGAACACTTCATCCACTTGGCGGAAGAAAATGGCACCATCCTGCAGCTCGGCGACTGGGTACTGGAGCAAGCCTGCCGGCAGATGCAGGCCTGGAAGCAGCACTACGAACCCTTCGGCCCGCTGTCGATCAACCTTGCCGGCGCCCAGCTGCGCCACCCACACCTGGCACGGCGCATCGAACAACTGCTCAAGCACTACCAGCTGAGGGCCGGTGACCTGCAGCTGGAAATCACCGAGAACTTCATCATGAGCCAGGCAGAGGAGGCCTTGGCCGTGCTGTACCAACTGAAAAAACTGGGTGTACAGCTAGCCATCGACGACTTTGGCACCGGCTATTCCTCACTGAGCTACCTGAAGCGCCTGCCGCTGGACATCCTCAAGATCGACAAGTCGTTCATCCGCGGCCTGCCCGACGATCCACACGACGCCGCCATTGCCCGGGCAATCATTGCCCTGGGCCGCAGCATGCAGTTGACCATCATTGCCGAAGGCGTGGAGAACCAGGCCCAGCAACGTTTTCTGGCGGCCGAGGGCTGCGAGCAGATCCAGGGCTACATCGTCAGCCTCCCGCTACCGCCAGAGGAATTCGCGGCCGCGTTTCTTCGCATAGCACTATCGGATCTTTCAGATGGCACAGGTGCGAAACCCTCGTTATAATCCGCCCACTTACTGAGGGCCTATAGCTCAGTCGGTTAGAGCAGAGGACTCATAATCCTTTGGTCCACGGTTCGAGTCCGTGTGGGCCCACCAGCTTACAAGCCGCGCACTGCGCGGCTTTTTCATGCCCGCAAGAAATAAATGTTCGGGGCGTGTACATCCAGCGCAGCGGCGCCGAGCGCATGACCTTGGAAGTGGCGCTGAAACACCATCTCAGCGAAATCAGCCCCACCAAGAAGCCGATCACCCAGCACGCCGATAATCGCGGAAAGGTGCCCTATCGATACTTCAAGCCAAACACCCTAGCTTGAGGATCAGACAATGAGCCGAATAGCCGCCATTATCAGCTCACAAAATGAGCCGAATATGCTCGCTAATCGGCTCACAGATGAGCAAGCCTATGAATGAACCTGGGCCTGCCCCGTGACAACGGACGCCAAGAAGCTGGCTACAGAGCCAACTGCCTCAAGCCTTTTGCGTATTCGTTCGGTGCGCTCATCACTGGCGCGGCGCCTGGGGATAAACGAAGAAGGCCGCACCACTGCATGATCCAGTCCATCGGGCGAGGCCATCAACCATGGGCAACCCCATCAGAACCCTCCCAGCCTGCTCCACCGCCCCCTCTGCCAACGTCCGCAAATGTACCGCTGTTGGTTAATCCCCTCCCGGACGCATCTCGACCTGCCGTGGGTTGAAGAAGGTCATGCCAGGCGGAATATCCCGCGTAACCAACGACATCGCGCCAATCACCACGTCATCGCCAATGTCGATGCGATCAGCAACGATGCAACTGTTGGCGCCCATGCTCACGTTGTCACCAATGCGCAGTGCGTACTCCTGCAACCCCAGGGTCTTGATGCCGATCGAGCAGTTCTGCCGGATGAAGAAGTTGCGCCCGATGCTCACATACCGGGTAATCACCACCCCCGGCAGGTGCGCGATGCGCAGGCCGGGGGCAATCTGGGCGCCGATGTCGATGTCCACCCCATACTTGAGGTTGAGCCGCTGTTGCATGCGCCGGGCGTGACGCCGGGCAAGGCCGCCGCGGGCGTCGAGGTACTGGGCCAGGCGATAGGCGAAGAGGAAACGCAGTTTGTTGTCCTTGCGTGCGCGGCGCAGCACGTTGAACAGCAGGCTGATAGGGCGTCCGGGCCTTTTCTTGTTGGAGACTTCCAGTCGCCAGCATTCGAGCAGGTGGTCGAGGTTCACGCTGAGGTTCCCGTTGAACTAGCACTTCATCATGCCGAATTAGTGTCGAAGACGCAGCCTTCGGACATGCGCGGCCGTTCTAACCCAAAGTGCCAAGCCGACGCCGTCAACGGTGATCGACTGTACCTGGCCTTGCACTGATTGGCACAGGCTGGCTAGGCTAGCGGGCCAACCGTAGAGACTCGCCATGTCGGATGCCCGCTCCATCACGCTGGATGAAATCGATCGCCAGCTGATCGCCCTGCTGCAGATCAACGCCCGCGAAAGCGTCGCCACCCTCGCCCGCCAGCTGGGCATCGCCCGCACCACCGTCAATTCGCGCCTGGAGCGGCTGGAGAAAAACAAGGTTATCTCCGGCTATGGCGTACGCCTGGGCCAGAGTGTGATAGGCGGCGGGTTGCAGGCGTATGTCGGGATCAAGGTGCAGCCACGCTCCGGCAAGGACGTGGTGCGGCGCCTGAGTGCCATGGGCCAGGTGCAGCAGCTGTGTGCGGTAAGCGGCGAATTCGACTATGTGGCCTGGCTGCGTACGGACTCGCCCGAGCAGCTGGATCAGTTGCTCGACCAGATTGGCAGTGTCGACGGGGTGGAGAAAACCACCACGTCGATCATTCTCAGCAGCAAGGTGGACCGTGGACAGCCGCTTTGAACGGACTGGCGCTCGGGTGGGGTTATCGATGAGGCCGGTTGTAGGAGCGGGTTTACCCGCGAATGGGGCAGAGAATCTACCGACGCATTCGCGGGTGAACCCGCGCCTACAAAGGGCCAAGGTGTTTTTTGAATTACCTCGACCGCCTGCCTCGTCTTAATGAACATTAACCTAATCATTACGACGAAACTAACTACATTCAGACAACACTCTGCACCTTAATAACGAACACCTCACTCCCTAAAATGACAGCCGGGCATCTCCTATACTCAGGCTCCGCTCCTCGCGCAGCCTCTCTGGCAAGGTCATTTCATGAACAAGAAGAACCGCCACCCCGCCGACGGCAAGAAGCCGATCACCATTTTCGGCCCGGACTTCCCTTTTGCTTTCGACGACTGGCTGGAACACCCGGCAGGCCTGGGCAGCATTCCGGCTGAGCGCCATGGGGAAGAGGTGGCCATTGTCGGTGCCGGTATCGCCGGCCTGGTAGCGGCCTACGAGCTGATGAAGCTGGGCCTCAAGCCGGTGGTGTACGAGGCTTCCAAGCTGGGCGGCCGGCTGCGCTCGCAAGCCTTCAATGGCACTGACGGGATCGTTGCCGAGCTGGGTGGCATGCGCTTCCCGGTGTCGTCCACCGCCTTCTACCACTACGTCGACAAGCTGGGCCTGGAAACCAAGCCCTTCCCCAACCCGCTGACCCCGGCTTCGGGCAGCACGGTGATCGACCTGGAAGGCCAGACCTACTACGCCGAGAAGCCCACCGACCTGCCACAACTGTTTCATGAGGTAGCCGACGCCTGGGCCGATGCGCTGGAGAGCGGTGCGCAGTTCGCCGATATCCAGCAGGCCATCCGCGACCGTGATGTACCGCGCCTGAAGGAACTTTGGAACAAGCTGGTGCCGCTGTGGGACGACCGCACCTTCTACGACTTCGTCGCCACCTCGCGCTCTTTTGCCAAGCTGAGCTTCCAGCACCGCGAAGTGTTCGGCCAGGTCGGTTTCGGCACCGGCGGTTGGGACTCGGACTTCCCCAACTCGATGCTGGAAATCTTCCGCGTGGTGATGACCAACTGCGACGACCACCAGCACCTGGTGGTCGGGGGCGTGGAACAAGTGCCACAAGGCATCTGGCGCCACGTACCGGAACGCTGCGTGCATTGGCCAGAGGGCACCAGCCTGAGCACGCTGCATGGCGGCGCACCGCGTACCGGTGTCAAGCGCATTGCCCGCGCCACCGATGGCCGCCTGGCGGTCACCGACAACTGGGGCGATACCCGCCACTACAGCGCAGTACTCGCCACCTGCCAGACCTGGTTGCTGACCACCCAGATCGACTGCGAAGAATCGCTGTTCTCGCAAAAGATGTGGATGGCCCTGGACCGTACCCGCTACATGCAGTCGTCGAAAACCTTCGTCATGGTCGACCGCCCGTTCTGGAAGGACAAGGACCCGGAAACCGGCCGTGACCTGCTGAGCATGACCCTCACCGATCGCCTCACCCGCGGCACTTACCTGTTCGACAACGGCAACGACAAGCCCGGGGTGATCTGCCTGTCATACTCGTGGATGAGCGACGCGCTGAAGATGCTGCCGCACCCGGTGGAGAAGCGCGTACAACTGGCCCTGGATGCGCTGAAGAAGATCTACCCGAAGACCGATATCGCCGGCCACATCATCGGCGACCCGATCACGGTTTCCTGGGAGGCCGACCCGTACTTCCTCGGCGCCTTCAAAGGCGCGCTTCCGGGCCATTACCGCTACAACCAGCGCATGTACGCGCACTTCATGCAGCAGGACATGCCGGCAGAGCAGCGCGGTATCTTCATTGCTGGTGACGACGTGTCATGGACCCCCGCCTGGGTTGAAGGCGCGGTGCAGACGTCGCTGAATGCGGTGTGGGGTATCATGAACCACTTTGGTGGCCACACCCACCCCGACAACCCCGGCCCGGGCGATGTGTTCAACGAAATCGGCCCGATCGCCCTGGCGGATTGAGACAAGGAGGCACCATGCGCATCGCTCTGTACCAGGGCGCACCCAAGCCACTGGATGTGCCCGGCAACCTGCAACGGCTGCGCCACCAGGCGCAGCTGGCAGCCGAACGCGGCGCACAGTTGCTGGTGTGCCCGGAGATGTTCCTGACCGGCTACAACATCGGCCTGGCCCAGGTCGAGCGCCTGGCCGAGGCCGCCGATGGCCCGGCAGCCATGACCGTGGTAGAGATCGCCCAGGCGCACCGTATCGCCATTGTCTATGGCTACCCGGAGCGCGGCGATGACGGGGCGATCTACAACAGCGTGCAGCTGATCGATGCGCATGGCCGCAGCCTGGGCAATTACCGCAAGACCCACCTGTTCGGTGAACTGGACCGCTCGATGTTCAGCCCTGGTGCGGACCACTTCCCGGTGGTGGAACTGGAAGGCTGGAAGGTTGGCCTGCTGATCTGCTACGACATCGAGTTCCCGGAGAACGCCCGACGCCTGGCGCTGGACGGCGCCGAGCTGATCCTGGTGCCGACGGCGAACATGACGCCGTACGACTTTACCTGCCAGGTGACCGTGAGAGCGAGGGCACAGGAAAACCAGTGCTACCTGGTATATGCCAACTACTGCGGTGCGGAAGACGAGATTGAGTATTGCGGGCAGAGCAGCATCATCGGCCCGGATGGCAGCTTGCTGGCCATGGCCGGGCGGGATGAGTGCCAGTTGTTGGCAGAGCTTGAACATGAGCGGGTGGTGCAGGGGCGCACGGCGTTTCCCTACCTGACCGATTTGCGCCAGGAGCTGCACCTGCGTAAAGGCTGACAAGGGCCGCTATGCGGCCCATTCGCGGGCACGCCCGCTCCCACGGGGTCTGCGCTGCCTTTCATACCGGCGCCCTACCCGCGAAAAGGCCGGGCCTGCGAACAAATCGGTTAGCATGGAGCGCAGCCACCGGAGCCCCCATGCCTGACGCCATCCGCCACCTCACCCTCGCCAACGGCTTGCAGCTGACCCTGCGCCACGCCCCGCGCCTCAAGCGCTCGGCCGCCGCACTGCGGGTGCACGCGGGCAGCCACGACGCGCCTGCCAAATGGCCCGGTCTGGCGCACTTCCTCGAACACCTGTTCTTCCTCGGTACCCCGCGCTTCCCGCTGGAAGACGGCCTGATGCGCTACGTGCAAGCCCTGGGCGGCCAGGTCAACGCCAGCACCCGGGAACGCGCCACCGACTTTTTCTTCGAGGTGCCCCCCAACACGCTCGGTGGCGGTCTCGAGCGCCTGTGCCAAATGCTGGCAGAACCGGATCTGGGCATCGAACGCCAACGCCGTGAACGCGAAGTGATCCATGCCGAATTCATCGCCTGGTCGCGCAATCCATCGGCCCAACAGCAGTTCGCCTTGCTGCAGTCAGTGTCAGCCAAGCATCCACTGGGCGCTTTTCATGCTGGCAATCGATACACCCTGGCCTTGCACGATGCGGCCTTCCAGCAAGCGCTTGCGGGCTTTCATCAGCGCTTCTACCAAGGCGGCCAGATCTGCCTGAGCCTTTGCGGTCCGCAGCCGCTGGATGAACTTGAACGCCTTGCCCGGCAGCATGCCGAACTGTTCGCCGCAGGTGAGCGCGTGCCGCAAATGCTGCCGCCGCCACTGCCAGCAATGGCTAGCGCTTTGACCTTCACGCACCAAAGCCTCCCCAGCGGTGCCGAGCACGCCCTGGAACTGCTGATCGCTTACCTGGAGGACAGCCGCCCAGGTACCTGGCTGGGCGCGCTTCGCGAGCGTGGCTGGCTACAACGTTTCACGGCCGAAAGGCTGTATGCGTTCGCCGGTCAGCTGCTGTGGCACCTTGACCTGAAGCTCAGTGCCGACGCTTGCCCGGACGAAGCCAGCGCCCTGCTGCAAGGTTGGTTCAGGTTCATCCGCCAGGCCGACCGCGAACAGTTGAACCACCAATTCGGCCTGTTGCAGCACAGCCGTGCGCACAGTGCCAGCGCGCTCGAGCTGGCCCGCCGGGACAGCACAGGCCAGCCGTTCGCCAGGCTGGATGCCCAAGGGTTGCAGGCGCTTGGCGCCCTGCTGGAAAGCCTGCCAGGTGGCGACCATGGCGATTGGCATCTTTTGCCAGTCGATCCATTGCTGAAGGCTGACCTGCCCCATGCCAAGGCGCAGCCGCTGCCGGCAGCGCTGAAGATCAGTGACCAGCTCCCGCCCGCGCGCCAATACGCTGCGCTGTACCTGCGCTGGCATGTACCTTCGCCGTTGCGCCAGCAGCTACAGCGTGTGCTGGAACTGGCCCTGGCACCACTGCAGGAACGCTGTGACCGCGCCTCCGTGCAACTGCAGTACAGCAGCGCCGGAGAATACTGGCAGTTGCGCTGCGCCGGCCTGCCAGCAGCAGTGCTGCGGGCAGTGGAACAAGCCTTGGCCTTGATGCTCAAGCCACCTGCCAGTTGCTGGCTGCCCTGCACGGCGCTGCCCCCGGCCCTGATCCCCATCAGGGCCCTGCTCAAGCAACTGCCAGACGCGGTACGGGGTAGCCTGCCCGCAGTGGTGCCTGCCTGCACGCTTACCCAGCAGCAACTTGACAGCCTGTGGCTGAACACCGAGTGGCATGGCATGGCTGCAGGCTTCGAGGATAGCGCGCTAAAGGCTTTGGGCACTGCGCTGCAGCAGTGCCCTGGGCAGGGCTCGCGGCCTGGCCCCCTGCCAACCTGGGCAAACCACCGCTGGCAGCATGCCCAAGTGCCAGGCAGCGAACATGCCCTGCTGCTGTTCTGCCCGTTGCCGGCGGCAAAAGAGGCCGCGGGCCGCCTGTTAGCCCAATTGCTGCAAGGGCCGGTTTACCAGCGCCTGCGGGTAGACTTGCAACTCGGCTACGCGGTGTTCAGCGCCTTTCGTCAGGTCGAGGGGGTCGGTGGGCTGTTGTTCGGCGTGCAATCCCCCCACACCGGTCAGGCACAGGTGCTCGACCACCTGCTCAGCCTGCTGCGCCATGGCGTCACCCTTGACCCGGCCGCTCGCCAGGCGTTGGCCGGGCAATTCGACGAACCCGCCATGGCCAATGCCGATGTCGCCGAATGGGCGTGGCAGACACACTTGGCCACACAAGCCGATCGGCTGGATGTGCTGCGCAGGTCTATCCTGACTACGCGGCAGGCGGATCTGGACCACCTGCTGAGCGACCTGCTCGACCCAGGTTCCGCTTGGCTATGTTTGGCCAACGCTGCCGCGCCAGACACTTCCTGGCAGGGCGAAAATCGATGATTATTACGCGAACTGCAACGGCGCTTCTCGAATAATTAACCTTCCGGTTCAAATTTTTCTTGTAAGATAGCGCAATCCCGTTTTCACGGAACTGCCAACGCATGGCGGTACCCAAGTAGTAGCTGAACAACCCAACCCTCATTCGGAAGGAGTAATTCCATGTGGACCAAACCTGCATACACTGACCTGCGTATCGGCTTCGAAGTCACCATGTACTTCGCTAACCGCTAAGCCGGGCTTAGGGTTTCACGCCTCGGCCTGCCGGGGCGTTTTCGTTTTTCAGATCCGGTTTCTGCATAGAGAGTGGCCATGTACATCCAGGTTCTCGGCTCCGCCGCCGGTGGCGGGTTCCCGCAGTGGAACTGCAACTGCGTCAACTGCAAGGGCTACCGTGATGGCACCCTGAAAGCCACGGCGCGCACCCAGTCATCCATCGCCCTGTCCGACGACGGTGTGCACTGGATATTGTGCAATGCCTCGCCCGACATCCGCGCCCAACTGCAGGCCTTTGCGCCGATGCAGCCGGCCCGGGCACTGCGCGACACTGGTATCAACGCCATCGTCCTGCTGGACAGCCAGATCGACCACACCACCGGCCTGCTCAGCCTGCGCGAAGGCTGCCCACATCAGGTGTGGTGCACGGACATGGTCCACCAGGACCTGACCACCGGTTTCCCGCTGTTCAACATGCTCAGCCACTGGAACGGTGGCTTGCAGTGGAACCGTATCGAGCTGGAAGGCAGCTTCGTGATCGACGCCTGCCCCAACCTCAAGTTCACCCCCTTCCCCCTGCGCAGCGCCGCGCCGCCTTATTCGCCACACCGCTTCGACCCGCACCCGGGCGATAACCTGGGTTTGATGGTCGAAGACACCCGCACCGGCGGCAAGCTGTTCTACGCCCCGGGCCTGGGCCAGGTAGACGAAAAGCTGCTGGCGATGATGCACGGTGCCGACTGCCTGCTGGTCGACGGCACCCTGTGGGAAGACGACGAAATGCAGCGCCGTGGCGTGGGCACCCGCACCGGCCGCGAGATGGGTCACCTGGCCCAGAACGGCCCTGGCGGCATGCTGGAAGTGCTCGACGGCTTCCCGCGCCAGCGCAAGGTACTTATCCACATCAACAACACCAACCCGATTCTCGACGAAGACTCACCCGAGCGCGCCGAAGTCCTGCGCCGGGGCGTCGAAGTTGCCTTCGATGGCATGAGCATCGCGTTGTAAAAAAGTCTGTGAGGCGACACCAGACCCTGTGGGAGCGGGCATGCCCGCGAAAAAGCCAACACGGTCCATGGCACCGGCTTCGCCGGTGTTCGCGGGCACGCCCGCTCCCACAAGGGAGAGGGATGTGCCCGGCCAGATAATCGTTCTACAGGAGCCAGCCGAATGAGCGACGCACTGCCAATGTCCCCTGCCGAATTCGAGCAGGCCCTGCGCGCCAAGGGCGCCTATTACCACATCCATCACCCGTACCACGTGGCGATGTATCAGGGGCGCGCCACCCGCGAGCAGATCCAGGGCTGGGTAGCCAACCGCTTCTACTACCAGGTCAACATCCCGATGAAGGATGCCGCGATCCTGGCCAACTGCCCGGACCGCGAAGTGCGCCGCGAGTGGATCCAGCGCCTGCTCGACCACGATGGTGCGCCCGGCGAGGATGGCGGCATCGAAGCCTGGCTGCGCCTGGGCCAGGCTGTCGGGCTGGACCCGGACCAATTGCGCTCGCAAGAACTGGTATTGCCAGGCGTGCGCTTTGCCGTGGACGCCTACGTCAACTTCGCCCGCCGCGCCAGCTGGCAGGAAGCCGCCAGCAGCTCGCTGACCGAGCTGTTCGCCCCACAAATCCACCAGTCACGCCTGGACAGCTGGCCGCAGCACTACCCGTGGATCGACCCCGCCGGCTATGAGTATTTCCGTACCCGCCTGGGCCAGGCTCGACGCGATGTGGAACACGGCCTGGCGATTACCCTGCAGCACTACACCACCCGTGCGGGCCAGGAGCGTATGCTGGAGATACTGCAGTTCAAGCTGGATATCCTCTGGAGTATGCTCGACGCCATGAGCATGGCCTACGAACTGAACCGCCCACCCTATCACTCCGTCACCCAGGAACGGGTGTGGCACAAGGGAATCACCCTATGAGTTTCGACCGTAACCAAGTGCCGAACTGGCGCCCCGGCTACCGCTTCCAGTACGAGCCGGCGCAAAAGGGCCATGTGTTGCTGTACCCCGAAGGCATGATCAAGCTCAACGACAGCGCGAGCCTGATCGGTGGCCTGATCGACGGCCAGCGTGATGTGGCAGCGATTATCAGCGAACTCGAACAGCAATTCCCCGATGTCCCGGAAGTGGCCGATGACATCGAGCAGTTCATGGAGGTGGCCCGTGCCGAACACTGGATCGTCCTCGCCTGAGTTGCCACCTACGCCCGAGGTCGGCCTGCCGCTGTGGCTGCTGGCCGAGCTGACCTACCGCTGCCCGCTGCAGTGCCCGTATTGCTCCAACCCGCTGGACTTCGCCGCCCAGGGCCAAGAGCTGAGCACCGAACAGTGGTTCAAGGTCATGGCTGAAGCGCGGGAAATGGGTGCCGCACAAATCGGCTTTTCCGGCGGTGAACCGCTGGTACGCCAGGACCTTGCCCAGCTGATCGCAGAGGCCCGCCGCCTGGGTTACTACACCAACCTGATCACCTCGGGCATTGGCCTGACCGAGGCGCGCATCGCCGACTTCAAAAAGGCTGGCCTGGACCATATCCAGATCAGCTTCCAGGCCAGCGACGAGCAGGTGAACAACCTGCTGGCCGGCTCGAAAAAGGCTTTTGCACAGAAGCTGGAAATGGCCCGCGCGGTAAAAGCCCATGGCTACCCGATGGTGCTCAACTTCGTCACCCATCGGCACAACATCGACAAGATCGACCGCATCATCGAGTTGTGCATTGCCCTTGAGGCCGACTTTGTCGAACTCGCCACGTGCCAGTTCTATGGCTGGGCGCACCTCAACCGCCTTGGGCTGCTGCCAACCCGCGCGCAGCTCGAGCGGGCAGAACGTATCACCAACGAATACCGGGACAAGCTCAAGGCCGAGGGCAACCCGTGCAAGCTGATTTTCGTTACCCCTGACTACTACGAAGAGCGCCCCAAGGCCTGCATGAACGGCTGGGGCAACCTGTTCCTCACCATCACCCCGGACGGTACCGCCTTGCCCTGCCACGGCGCCCGCCAGCTGCCCGTGCAGTTTCCGAATGTACGCGACCACGACTTGCACCATATCTGGCATGAGTCGTTCGGTTTCAACCGCTTCCGTGGCTATGAGTGGATGCGCGAACCTTGCCGCTCCTGCGACGAGAAAGAAAAGGACTTCGGCGGCTGTCGCTGCCAGGCCTTCATGCTGACCGGCGATGCCAGCAACGCAGACCCGGTCTGCGCCAAATCGACCGAGCACGGCATCATCCTCAAGGCCCGCGAGGAGGCAGAAACCGCCCAGCTCGCGATCGAACAGATGACCTTCCGCAATGATCGAAACTCCCGTGTCATCGCCCGCGGCTGAGTTCAGCGCGGCCCAGGCGGTTGCCGCCGGCACCGACTTCGCCGAACTCAAGGTCAGTGCCGACGGGCTGTTCTGGAACGAATTCCGCCCAGCCGATGGAGCGTGCCGTATCTGGCACTGGCTGCACTACCAGGCCCGCTGCCTGACCCCGGACGGCTTCAGCGTACGCAGCCGGGTTTATGAGTACGGCGGCGGCAGCTTCTGCCTGGGTGGCGACGGGCTGGTGTTCGTCAACGAAAAGGACCAGCAGGTCTACACCCAGCCGCTGGACGATTCGCTACCGCGTGCGCTGACCCAGGATGCCAGCTGCCGCTACGGCGATGTGCAGTGGCACGACGGCCAGGTGCTGGCCGTCGAAGAGCGCCATGCCGAGCAGGTAGAGCACCGCCTGGTCGCTTTGGGTGACAGCAGCCGCGAGGTGCTCGCCGAGGGCGCCGACTTCTATGCCTCGCCTGCTGTCAGTGCCGATGGCCAGCGCCTGGCGTGGATCGAATGGGACCGCCCGGCGCAGCCCTGGACCGTCACCCGGCTGATGTATCGCGCGCGCGATGCCAGCGGCCACTGGGGGCCGGCGCAATGTGTAGCCGCCGCAGAAGAATCGCTGCAACAACCACGCTTCGATGCCGAAGGTCGGCTCTACTGCCTGTCCGACCGCAATGGTTTCTGGCAACCCTGGGGTGAGGTCGATGGCCAATGGCAGACGTTGCCTGCCGCACCGGCAGACCATGCTGCTGCGCCTTGGCAATTGGGCACCTGTACCTGGTTGGCACTGGGCCCGCAAAGCTACCTGGCCAGCTGGTTCGAAGACGGCTTCGGGCAATTGGGGCTGCGTGGTGAAGATGGCCGTATGGAGCGTTTCGCCAGTGCCTACACACGCTTTCGCAGCCTGGCCATGGACAGCGAACACCTGTATGCCATCGCCGCGTCGCCCATCAGCCCCCCGGCAGTCATTGCCATTGACCGCAGCAACCATGAAGTACGCGTGCTGGCCGGTGGTGCCGAAATGCTGCCGGCAGGGCAAATCAGCCTGCCGCAGCCGATCCATTACGACAGTGGCGGCGAGCAGGCCCATGGTTTCTTCTACCCGCCAGCGCAGCCGCAAGGCGCCGCACCGCTGGTGGTGTTCATCCACGGCGGGCCAACCTCAGCCTGTTATCCCGTGCTCGACCCGCGTATCCAGTATTGGACCCAACGCGGCTTTGCCGTGGCCGACCTCAACTACCGGGGCAGCACCGGCTATGGTCGGGAATACCGCCAGGCACTGCACCAGCGCTGGGGCGAGAGCGATGTAGCCGATGCCTGCGCGGTAGTCGAATACCTGGCAGCTCAGGGCGTGGTCGACAAACGCAAGGCGTTCATCCGCGGCGGCAGCGCCGGGGGCTACACCACCCTGTGCGCTTTGGCGTTCCAAGACGTGTTTCGCGCCGGCGCCAGCCTGTACGGGGTCAGCGACCCGATAGCCCTGGGCCGTGCCACCCACAAGTTCGAGGGTGATTATCTGGACTGGTTGATCGGCGACCCGCAGCGGGACGCTGACCGCTATCGCCAGCGCACGCCGCTGCTGCATGCAGAGCGTATCAAGGTGCCAGTGATTTTCTTCCAGGGTGAGCTGGATGCAGTGGTGGTGCCGGAACAGACGCGGTCCATGCTGGCAGCGTTGCAGGCCAACGGGATCGACGCTGAAGGGCACTTTTATGCGGGAGAGCGGCATGGGTTCCGCAAGGCGGAGAACCTGGCGCATGCCTTGGAAGAAGAGTGGAAATTTTATTGCCGGGTGTTGGTGCAATAGTTCCAGGCGCCCCCGCAGGAGCAACCTTGTGCTGCTCCTGCAGGGGCCAATCTCTGCCTGTATCAACGCTTGGCGATGATATACACCGCATGCACGATCCCCGGAATGTACCCCAGCAGGGTCAGCAGGATATTAAGCCAGAACGCCCCACCAAACCCGACCTGCAGGAACACCCCCAGCGGCGGCAGAAGAATGGCGATGATGATGCGAATAAAGTCCATGCGAGTCTCTCCTGAAGGGTTACATCAAAGACTAGCTCCCAGCCGTAGAGGTTCCACAGGCAAAAAAAAACGCCCCGGGCCGAATGAAACAGGCCAGGGGCGATGCGCAGGAACGCCAGACGGTTCGTTGAATTCTTTGCCAGGCCGCTACGCCGGCATTTCGCGACGGGCCTGCTGCTGGGCATGCAGGCGGGCGAAAGCGCGCGCCAGGCGCAGCAGCATTTCGTCGATGTTGCCTTTGCTCACAGTCAGCGCCGGTGAAAAGCGCACTACATCCACTTGCGGCGCGTTGAGCAGCAGGCCTTCGTGCAGGGCCGCAGCCACCAGTTCGCGGGCCAGGTTTTCTTTCAGTTGCAGGGCCCATAGCAGCCCGTGACCGCGCACTTCACCCTGACCATAGCGCCCGGTCAGGCGGCTCAGGCCTTCACGCAGGTGACGACCGTTGTCCTGTACCTGGGCTAAAAAGCCAGGTTCCAGCACGCTGTCCAGCACCGCCAGGCCGGCGGCGCACATCAGCGCGTTGCCGTGATGGCTGCCTTCCAGCTCACCAGGCTCGGCGCAGCATGCCTTGCCCCTTGCCAACAAGGCGGCCAGCGGCACGCCGCCCCCCAGGCCCTTGCCCAAGGTGATGATGTCGGCGCGCACGCCATAGAGCTCCTCGGCCAGCAGCGCACCACAGCGACCAATACCGGTCTGCACCTCATCAAGGATCAGCAGGATGCCCAGTTCACGGCAGAGCGTTTCCACGCCCTTGAGGTATTCCTGAGTAGCGGGAATAACGCCCGCCTCCCCCTGTATCGGCTCGAGCATGATTGCCACGGTGCGTGAATCCACCTCGGCGTGCAGCGCCGCGAGGTCATTGAACGGCACCTTGCTGAAACCCGGCAGGCCAGGTTCGCAGCGATTGCACGGCAACGGGTCGGACGCGGACAGCGCGCCGAGGCTACGGCCATGGCAGGCTTGGCTGGCAGTAATGATGTGATAGGCGCCGTTGCGGTGCAGTTGGCCCCACTTACGCGCCAGCTTGATCGCCCCTTCACAGGCCTCGGCACCGCTGTTAAGCAGGTAGGCCTGGTCACTGCCGGTACTCTGACACAGCCGGTTGACCAGCCCCAGCAGGCCACGGTTGTGGAAGCCCGAGCCCGGGTTGATCAACGCCTGAGCCTGGTTGCCCAACGCTTTGACCAGCACGCTGGGGCTGTGGCCCAAACTGTTGACCGCACCGCCCTGAGTGAAGTCCAGGTAGGCATGCCCTTCGTTGTCCCACAACCATGAGCCCTGGCCACGCACGAATACCTGCGCTGCACGTTCGGCGCCGGGCATCAGGCGCTCAGGCGACAGCTCAGACGCGTGCGGCACGATCACCGGCGCACGCTTGGGCTCGGCGGCGGCGGCAGGAGCCGAGCGGCGCAGGTTGAACAGGTTCATCAAGGGCTCCAACCAATCACGGTAAAGGGCAGCCACGGTGCGGTCTTGGTGCCGGCACTCGATATTTTGCCTTTCCTATCAAAAGTGTTTTTCATCCGGGGTAACAATCGACCGAATCATCGCTGTAACCCTTTGGAATACGGCGATAGACTAGGCTTCAGCAGGGTTTTCGACCATTTCGTTTTTCCAGCATTTTCGATAAGTGTTGCTTATGGATTTCCGCCAACTGCGTTATTTCGTCGCGGTGTACGAAGAAGGCCACGTAGGCCGTGCCGCCGAACGCCTGTCGCTGTCACAGCCGGCGCTTTCCCAGCAGATTCGCCAATTGGAGCACAGCCTCGACCTGAGCCTGTTCGAGCGCAGCAACAAACGCTTGCTGCCGACCCTGGCCGCCCACACCTTGTACAACCATGCCCTGCCGTTGCTCGACGGCCTGCAGCGCGCCCACGAGGCTATGCGCAACTTCAAGGGCCAGTCGCTGCGCACCTTGGCTATCGGTGTATTGCAGACCGTGCGGCCAAGCCTGATACCGCAGCTGCTTGAACGGCTGCGCAAGGCTCAACCTCACCTGGTCGTGCAGATTTACGAGTTGTCGGGGTTAGAAATCGAACGGCGCCTGCTCAATGGCAACCTGGACATCGGCATCAGCTACTTGCCGCCGCGCCAGCCAGGGCTGCATGGCCTGCTGTTGTACGAAGATGAGCTGCAACTGGTCATACCCGATACCCACCCGCTGAAGGACTTCAAGAAGGTGTCCATCCGTCAGGCCGCCGAGTTGCCCATGCTGATGCTGGGCGAAGAGTTCCAGATCCGCCAGATCTGGCAGGCGCAGCTGGCCAGCCAAGGCCGACGGCCGCAGGTGCAGGCAGAGATGAACAATATGGCAGGTATTCTCGATAGCCTCGCGCACACGGCGCTGGCTACCATTCTGCCGGGGCGCGCCAAGGAGGCCGCCGAAGATGATCAGGGGCTGCTGTGGAAGCCGTTGAGCGAGCCGCGCGTGCCATTGAAGGTTGGCTTGGTATTTCGCGATGCCCAGCGCCAGCAGGCCTCTGTAGAGCTGCTGCGCACATTGCTTGAGGAAGAGACGGACGCCCGCCTGCTGGGGGCATCACCGCTGGATGTGCTGGCCTAAAACACGCACATAAAGAAAACCCCGCCGAAGCGGGGTTTTCCAGACTGTTTCCCTGTGACATCCGTATCGCCCCGCCATCCTGGCAGGTGGTCCTTCGTCGTCATCCTTGATCTGTCCTATGCGCTTCCTGCGCAACGTCCATGTGGTAAAGATTAACAGTGGATCCAATCTTAGAACAGTGGTGAAAAGTCACCGCGTCGTGTAGGAAAAAGCTTACACAAGGGGCATTCACAGATATGCGATGGCTGGGGCCGCTTCGCGGCCCAATCGCGACGCAAGGCCCCACATATCCAAACTTAGGCGATACCTGTGGGAGCGGCCTTGCGTCGCGATTGGGCTGCGCAGCAGCGCCAGAAATCGATCAGAACTGCTCGGCATCCAGCAGGTACAGCGACTCACTTCCCGCCTTCACCGAAGCCACCAGCGAATCCACCCGTGGCAGCAACCGCGCGAAGTAGAACCGCGCCGTACCCAGCTTGCCCGAATAGAACGGCGCATCCCCCTCGCCCGCCTGGGCCGCACGCGCCATCAGTGCCCACATGTAACCATAGGCAACATAGCCAAAGGCATGCAGGTACTCGACCGAAGCCGCGCCAATTTCATTCGGGTTGCCCTTGGCCTGCTGCAGTACCCACTCGGTCAACCCGTCGAGCTGATCGAGCGAAGCGCCCAGTGGCTTGGCGAATTCGTCCAGTTCGCTGCCTGCACCGGTAATGAACTGACGAATCTCGTCAGAGAACAGCTTGTAGTATGCCCCGCCGCTGGCCACCACTTTACGCCCCATCAGGTCGAGGGCCTGGATGCCATTGGTACCTTCGTAGATCTGGGTAATGCGCACGTCGCGCACCAACTGCTCCTGCCCCCACTCACGAATGTAACCATGCCCGCCAAATACCTGCTGGCCGTGCACTGCGCACTCCAGGCCCAGGTCGGTGAGGAAGGCCTTCGCCACCGGCGTCAGCAGTGCCACCAGCTCTTCGCTGCGTTTGCGCACGCTGGCGTCTTCGCTGTACTTGGCACTGTCCAGCTGCATGGCCACATAAGTGGAGAATGCGCGGCCACCTTCGATCAGCGCCTTCATGGTCAACAGCATGCGACGCACGTCCGGGTGGACGATGATCGGGTCGGCAGCCTTGTCCTTGGCTTGTGGGCCGGCCGGGGCACGGCTTTGCAGGCGATCGCGGGCGTACTCCACGGCGTTCTGGTAGGAGCGCTCGGCCGACGCCAGGCCTTGAATGCCAACGCCCAGGCGCTCGTAATTCATCATGGTGAACATGGCCGCCAGGCCTTTGTTCGGCTCACCGACGATGTAGCCGACAGCTTCGTCGAAGTTCATTACACAGGTAGCCGAGGCCTGGATGCCCATTTTGTGCTCGATCGAGCCGCAAGTGGCCGGGTTCCGCGCGCCGAGGCTACCGTCTTCATTGACCAGGAATTTCGGCACCAGGAACAGCGAAATACCTTTCGGCCCCGCCGGTGCATCCGGCAACTTGGCCAGCACCAGATGGATGATGTTCTCGGTCAGGTCGTGTTCGCCACCCGTGATGAAAATCTTGGTACCGCTGACCTTGTAGCTGCCATCCGCCTGGGGCTCGGCCTTGGTGCGGATGATGCCCAGGTCAGTACCGGCATGCGGCTCGGTCAGGCACATGGAGCCGGCCCAAACGCCGGCATACATGTTCGGAAGGTATTTTTCCTTCAAGGCCTCGCTGGCGTGGGCGTTGATCGACAGACAGGCGCCGGCCGTCAGCATCGGGTACAGGCCGAAAGCCAGGCTGGACGCGTTGACCATTTCCTCGACCTGGGCCGAGATGGCCTTGGGCATACCCATACCGCCGAACAGCGGGTCGCCGCCCACGCCCACCCAGCCGCCTTCGGCGTAGGTGTTGTAGGCCTCGATGAAACCGGCTGGGGTGCGTACCGCGCCGTTGTCCCAGTGGCAGCCCTCTTCGTCGGCGGCGCGGCTGAGCGGCGCAATGGTCCTGGCGGTGACCTTGCCGGCTTCTTCCAGCACGGCCATGGCCGTGTCGGCATCGACAACCTCGGCCAGCCCGGGCAACTGCGTCCACTGCTCGGCCACGTTGAAGACTTCATTCAGTACGAAGCGCATGTCGCGCAGGGGCGCTTTATAGTCAGCCATGACAACCTCTCGCTAGTCGGGTCGGGGCGGTCTCGGGGAACCGCGACACTGGGGTTACTGGCAGTGTAACCGAACAACTTTTGCGAGACATAGGGTCATCAATCGACTGTATAGTCTCGCCTGGTCACGCCGTGCGCACTGCCCCACGCTGTGATTGTCGCCCATGCACCATGACACAATTTCGCCCCGCGCCTTTGGCACTGTAAAGCGCCTGGTCGGCGGATTTCAGCACCGCCTCGGGGTTGCGATGATCGGCCTGGCGCTCGGCCACGCCGATACTGATGGTGACCGAGACCGTGCCGCCGGCGCTGCCCGCCCGGCGCTGGCGCCCGGCGGTATCGTCCTGCGGGCGGTTGTGCTGATCGCGCAGGTGCATCACGTAATTGGCGATCACTTCACGCACGGCTTCCACATGCGGCACGCATTCCGCGGCAGTCTTGCCGGCGAACACCAGGGCGAACTCCTCCCCGCCATAACGGTAGGCGCGGCCACCGCCGGTGACCTTGGACAAGCGGCTGGCGACCAACCGCAGCACCTGGTCACCGACATCGTGGCCGTGGGTGTCGTTGAATTTCTTGAAGTGGTCGACATCGGTCATGGCGATCACATAGTTACGCCCCAGGCGCTGCATGCGCTCGTTCAGCGCACGACGCCCCGGCAGGCCAGTCAGCTCGTCACGGAAGGCCATCTGATAAGCCTCGTGCGCCACGGCTGCGGCGATCATCAACATTACCTGGCTGCACATGATGTTCAAGGTAAACGGCAGGATGAAGGTTTGCGGCAGCATCCAGAAAATGCCCAGCAGGCCGATCAACTGCGCAGCGTGCAGCGGCCGGGGTGCACGCAGGTACTGCACCACCAGCAGAATGAACACACCCAGGAACAGTGGGTAGACCATCTGGATCAGGCTCATCCAGTGGCCATGCAAAGCCGGCCAGCGGATCTCCGCCAACCAGGTCAGCAACGCCTCGGGGTAGCTTTGCTGGAGGGCCACCGCCACACTGCCCACGGCAAACAGTACGGCACCGCGGGCGACCAGGTCCTGCAGCAGGTGCGTGCGCTCCTGCCAGGCGCCGTACAGCCCGAACAGCGCCGGCAGCAACAGGCAGACCAGGTGGAAGATCACCGCGGCGTCCTCACGCACGCGGCCATGGTCACGGTAGAAGTCGGTCTGGGTATCGAGCAGGAAGTAGGCGATGTACACCGTCAGCATCAGGAACAGCTCACGCTGGCGGCGGTAAACCGCGCAGTAGGCGCCGCCCAGCAGTAGAACCAAGGTAGGCAGGACATTGAACAGCGATGTGAAAAAGACGCTGAGGTCTCTCACATAGGCTGCGGCGAGCCCTGCCAGCAACAAGAACAGCGACGGCAGGAAGTGGCTTGCGCGAACAGCGTTAAAACGAAACAAGGGTAATCTCCAACCCGGCAGATCAATAATGGCATTGTGCCCTCACTTCATCGGCAGTGCACTGGAACAGTTGAATTTGCGGTTGGATGACCGAACTTCCGGCCGCCACGCGAGCCTTGTAGGAGCGGGTTTACCCGCGAATACGGTAGCGCCGGCAACGGTGAACGGCTGATGGAGATTGGCCAGCAGGGCCGGCCCTTTCGCGGGTGAACCCGCTCCTACACGACGGCCTGTGTCCAACCCCTGATGTGTGTCCTCCACCGTGGTAGGAGCGGGTTTACCCGCGAATACGGTAGCGCCGGCAACGGTGAACGGCTGATGGAGATTGGCCAGCAGGCCCGGCCTCTTCGCGGGTAAACCCGCTCCTACGAGGGACCACGCTGAACCTGAAGACAAAAAAACCCGCCTGCCGGTCAGGGCAGGCGGGTTTTGGGTACAGCGCCAGTATCAGTACGACAGGCCGAAGTGCTCTTCGTCCATCGCCATCAGGTTGTTGGCACCCGACAGCATGGTCGCCACATGGGTACGGGTACGTGGCAGGATGCGCTGGAAGTAGAAGCGGGCAGTCTGCAGCTTGGCGGTGTAGAACGCCTCCTCGCTGGTACCGGCTGCCAGTTTCTCGGCGGCCAGGCGGGCGATGTCGGCCCAGAAGTAAGCCAGGCAGGCATAGCCGGAGTACATCAGGTAATCGACCGAAGCCGCACCCACTTCTTCACGGTCCTTCATGGCAGCCATGCCCACTTTCATGGTCAGCTCGCCCCACTCCTTGTTGATGGCCGCCAGCGGTTCGACGAACTCCTTGACCGCTTCGTTACCTTCCTGCGCCTGGCAGAACTTGTGCACGATCTTGGTGAAGCCCTTCAGTGCTTCGCCCTGAGTCATCAGCACTTTGCGACCGAGCAGGTCGAGGGCCTGAATACCGGTAGTGCCTTCGTACAGCATGGAGATACGGCTGTCGCGCACGTTCTGCTCCATGCCCCATTCGGCGATGAAGCCATGGCCACCGTAGATCTGTACGCCGTGGTTGGCGGCTTCGAAACCGACTTCGGTCATGAATGCCTTGGCGATCGGGGTCAGGAACGCCAGCAGGGCGTCAGCCTTCTTGCGCTCTTCTTCGTCCTGGCTGTACTTGACGATGTCCACCTGCTTGGCAGTGAAGTACACCATCGCGCGGTTGCCTTCGGCGAAGGCCTTCATGGTCAGCAGCATGCGGCGCACGTCGGGATGGACGATGATCGGGTCAGCGGCCTTGTCCGGTGCTTTCGGGCCGGTCAGGGAACGCATCTGCAGGCGCTCACGGGCGTACTTCAGGCCACCCTGGAACGCCACCTCGGCGTGGGCCAGGCCTTGCAGCGCGGTACCCAGGCGAGCAGTGTTCATGAAGGTGAACATGCAGTTCAGGCCTTTGTTGGCTGGGCCGATCAGGTAGCCGGTGGCCGCATCGAAGTTCATGACGCAGGTGGCGTTACCGTGGATGCCCATCTTGTGTTCGATCGAGCCGCAGCTCACGCCGTTGCGCTCGCCCACACCGCCATCGGCGTTGGGCAGGAACTTCGGCACGATGAACAGTGAAATACCCTTGGTGCCGGCCGGTGCGTCCGGCAGGCGGGCCAGGACGATATGGACAATGTTGTCGGCCATGTCGTGCTCACCGGCCGAAATGAAGATCTTGGTGCCCGACACTTTGTAGCTGCCGTCGGCCTGTGGCTCGGCCTTGGTGCGCAGCATGCCCAGGTCGGTGCCGCAGTGCGGTTCGGTCAGGCACATGGTGCCGGTCCACTCGCCGGACACCAGCTTGGTCAGGTAGGTGTGCTGCTGCTCGGCAGTGCCATGCGCAGAAATAGTGTTCATCGCGCCATGCGACAGGCCTGGGTACATACCCCACGACCAGTTCGAGCCACCGACCATTTCGCTCAGGGCCAGGCCCAGCGACTCTGGCAGGCCTTGGCCGCCATGCTCGACGTCATGTGCCAGGCTCGGCCAGCCGCCTTCGACGAACTGCTGGTAGGCTTCCTTGAAGCCGGTTGGGGTTTTCACCCCCGATTCGCTCCAGGTGCAGCCTTCCTGGTCACCCACACGGTTCAACGGCGACAACACCTGCTCACAGAACTTCGCGCCTTCTTCAAGGATCGCGTCGACCATGTCGGGCGTGGCGTCCTGGCAGCCCGGCAGGCTCTGATAGTGCGCCTCATAGCCAAGCAGCTCGTCGCGAACGAAGCGGATATCACGCAAGGGGGCTTTGTAGTCAGGCATTGCGATGAACCTCTAGGTGAGTTCTGTGGGGTGACCCGCGCTTGGCGGAAGCCGATCAAACAGTTGTTTGAAACTTACGTTTAGCTCAGCTTTCTGTCAAGGATGGACTATGGTGCCATTTACGCCACGAAAAATGGCAAATCAGTCATGCCATGGCACAAACCCTTGTAGGAGCGGGCTTGCCCGCGAAGAGGCCCGACCAGACAAAATTGTTGTCTGATCGGACGCATTCGCGGGCAAGCCCGCTCCTACAAGGGCAGGCGCTGAAATAGGGGATGACGCAAGTGTTCAGGCGTAGGTGTCGATGATCCGGCCAAGCATTTCGTCGGATACCTTGGCGACCTTCGCGCCAAGCTCGACTTCGGTCTTGCCCACCGCCTGTTGCACGACACTGGTGGCCAGGTCCATCTGCTGGCTGCGGTCGACCGCGCGCAGGCGTTCGGCCTGAAAATCGCTGGACTGGCTAGTGGCGGTACGTTCGGCAGTGGTGTTGGCGATCTGGCTGGCGGCCTGATCGACGCGGTTCTGGCCGGTCTGGATTGCGCTCAGGCCCGCGTAGTAGGCGGAGCTACCGGTGATTTCCATGTCAGGACTCCATTGACGCTGGATGACGAACAGCCCCAATTAAAACAGGCTAGGGGCGAAAAGGCCCGTTTAAATCCCTAATGGCTCAATGCCAGTTGATAGGCCTTGGGTATTCCTGCACTGGCCGCCTCGCGGGTAAACCCGCGCCCACAACGGTATGCGTCCCCTCGTAGGAGCGGGTTTACCCGCGAAGAGGCCGGGCCTGCATCACACTAATCCAGCAGATCCAACTGCAGATGCTCAGCCACCATGTCGGCACTGGCCTGCTTGAGCTTGGGCACCCGCCCCAGGCAAGGCGCCGGCAAGCGCTCTGCAAGGCTGGCCAGGTTCTCTTCCAGCCGTGAGGTGCGCGGCTCGATGATGTTTGCCACCCAACCCGCCAACTGCAGCCCATCACGCTCGATCGCTTCGGCGCTGAGCAAGGCATGGCTGATGCAACCCAACCGCACACCTACCACCAGAATCACCGGCAACCGCAGGGCAACGGCAAGGTCGGACAGGTTCTCCAGGCCCGACAGCGGTACGCGCCAGCCACCGGCCCCCTCTATCAGGGTGAAGTCGGCATTTTGTTGCAGCACATTGCGCATCGCCGCGAGCAGTTCTGGCACAGCCAGCGTCACCCCTGCCTCGCGCGCCGCCACATGCGGGGCAATAGCAGGCTCGAAGGCAAACGGATTGACCTGCTCATAGGGCAGCTTGACCGTGCTTTCGTCGATCAGCGCCAGGGCATCGCTATTGCGCAAACCTTTCGGCGTCATGGTGCAGCCCGAGGCAACCGGCTTGGCACCCAGTGTGCTCATGCCCTGCAAACGCGCCGCATGCAACAGGCCAGCGGCGATGGTGGTCTTGCCGACATCGGTATCGGTACCCGCAATGAAAAAGGCCTGGCTCATCGTGCTCCCCTTACGCCAGTGGCTTGCGCAACACACCATAGACCACTTGATAGGTGGCTGGCAGCCCCGCGGGTTGGCGAAATGCCTCATAGGCCTGCAACAGGCCCTGCATTCGCGCCCGGCCGGTGAGGCCGGAAGGTCGCCCAGGGTTCAGATTGTGCGCCCCCAACGCCTTCAGTTCGTGGGTCAGGCTGCGCACATCCGGGTAGTGCAGCACATGCGGGCACCGCTCCAGCTCAAGCTGTTCAAAACCGCTGGCTGCGCACAGGCGCTGATAGTCTTCGAAACGGCGGAAGCGGTTTACATGCACCAGGCCATCCACCGCCTGCCAACTGGCGCGCAGTTCATCAAGGGTGCCCACGCACAGGCTGCTGAAGGCCAGTACACCGCCTGGGCGCAGCACCCGCTGCGCCTCGTCCAGCACACTGGTGAACTGATCGCACCACTGCACCGCCAGGCTGGAAAACACCAGGTCGACGCTGCCATCGCGCAGCGGCAGACGCTCGGCGTCGCCAACCACGTGATACTGCGCCCCACCCTTTACATGACGGGCATGAAGCAACATGCCTTCGGCAATATCCACCGCCACGCCGCTGGCCTGGACGAAACGCTCGGCCAGCATGCGGCTGAAATGGCCGGTGCCACTGCCCAGGTCCAGCCAGTGTGACGGCTGCAGGCCTGCCGGCAACAGCTCCAGCAGGCTCAGGCCTACAGCGCGCTGAAGGGCCGCCACGCTGTCGTAACTGGCCGCGGCGCGGGAGAACGAGGCCGCCACCTGGCGCTTGTCGGGCAATACGCCGGGCAGGGTCGGACGGGAAAGGTCAGTCATCGCCACTCTCATGCAGAAAACTCTTGATGCCCGCCGCCAGCTCCTGCGGATACTCCAGCAGGAACGCGTGGGAACTGTCTTCGACCAGGCCCACTTCTACATCGGGCAACAGCTCGCTCAACGCCTTTGCCGCCTCTGCCGGCACTAGCGCATCGCTGCCGGCGAACAGGTGCAGTTGCGGGCCACCATAGGCCTGCAAGGCTTCACGGGTGTCCAGCTTGGCCAGCACTTCAAGGCCAGTGGCCAGGTACAACGGGTCGGTATCCGGCACGCCGACACCCAGCTGACGCAACAAGGTGCGCGGCTGCAAGGCGCCGTCGCTGCACAAGGTACGGAAGCGCTTGAGGGTGACCTGGGTATGGTTGCGGCAGCCGTCGAGGAAGGTGCCGAAGGTGTCTTCGGCCATGCCATGGGGCCAATCTGGCCGGGCCAGGAAGCTGGGGTTGCTGGCCAAGGTCAGCAGTCCGCAGCAGTGGTCGCCACGCTTGTGCGCCAGCGCGCTGGCCAACATGCCACCCAGTGACCAGCCACCCAGCCAGACATTGTTGGGCAGCTTGCGGTCCAGATGGTCGATCCAGGCCTGCACATCGCTGTGGGCCAGTTCTGGCAGGGGCATCAGCTCTACCTGCAGGCGGGCATCCTGGGCACGCAGGCTAGCGGCCAGCGGCTCCAGCGCAGCAGTTCCCAAGCCCCAGCCGGGCAATAGAACAAGTCGATTACGCATCGGCGTTCTCCAACTGTGGATAACACTCGGCCAATGCATTCAACAATAGCTGCACCTGCGCCTCGCTGTGTGCGGCGCTCAGGGTTACCCGCAGGCGTGCGCTGCCAGCCGGCACGGTGGGTGGGCGGATGGCCGTCACCAGCAAGCCGCGCTCACGCAGCAGGCGTGACAGGCGCAACGCCTGCGCACTGTCGCCGATCACGATGGGCTGGATCGGCGTCGGGCTGTCCATCAACTGCAGCCCCAGCTGCTGCGCGCCTTCTCGGAACTGGCGAATCAAGGCTGCCAGGTGCTCACGACGCCAGGTTTCGCGGCGCAGCAGCTCCAGGCTCTTGAGTGTGGCGCAGGCCAGCGCCGGTGGCTGGCTGGTGGTGTAGATATAGGGGCGGGCGAACTGTACCAACGCCTCGATCAGCGCTTCGCTGCCAGCAACAAAGGCGCCCGCAGTGCCGCAAGCCTTGCCCAGCGTGCCGATCAGCACGGGTACATCATCCACGCCCAGGCCAAAGTGCTCGACGATACCGCCGCCTTGGGCGCCCAGGGTGCCCAGGCCATGGGCGTCGTCGACCATCAGCCAGGCACCGCGGGCACGGGCGACATTGGCCAGCGCCGGAAGGTTGGCGAGGTCACCGTCCATGCTGAACACGCCATCGGTCACCACCAGGGTATTGCCGACTGCCTTGTCCAGGCGGCTGGCCAGGCTGGCCGGGTCGTTGTGCAGGTAGCGGTTGAAGCGGGCACCACTGAGCAGCCCGCCATCCAGCAGCGAGGCATGGTTGAGGCGGTCTTGCAGCACCGTGTCGCCCTGCCCCACCAGCGCCGTGATGGCGCCCAGATTGGCCATATAGCCGGTGGAGAACAACAGGGCGCGCGGGCGGCCGGTGAGTTCAGCCAGTGCCTCTTCAACCTGATGGTGCGGGGTGCTGTGGCCAACCACCAGGTGCGAGGCACCACCCCCCACACCCCAGCGCTCGGCGCCGGCCTGCCAGGCGGCGATCACCTCGGGGTGGTTGGCCAGGCCCAGGTAGTCATTGCTGCAGAAGGCCAGCAACCGCTGGCCGTCGACCACGACTTCCGGCCCTTGCGGGCTTTCCAGCAATGGCCGGTGCCGATACAGGTCTGCGGCGCGCCGTTCGGCCAGGCGCGCTGCCAGGTCGAAAGCCATATCAGGCTGTCGCGGCGTCGTAGAACATCTCGCTGCTGCGCTGCTCGACCAGCGCTTGCTCGATGGCTGCCTGGTGCACTTCGTCGGCGTGCTCTTCACGCGCTTCGGGCTTGATGCCCAGGCGTGCGAACAGCTGCATGTCCTTGTCGGCCTGGGGGTTGGCAGTGGTCAGCAGCTTTTCGCCGTAGAAGATCGAGTTGGCGCCCGCCATGAAGGCCAGGGCCTGCATCTGCTCGTTCATCTGCTCGCGGCCGGCGGACAGGCGCACGTGAGACTTGGGCATGAGGATACGGGCCACGGCCAGCATACGGATAAAGTCGAACGGGTCGACGTCCTCTTCCTCAGCCAGCGGCGTGCCGGCCACCTTGACCAGCATGTTGATCGGCACCGACTCCGGGTGTTCCGGCAGGTTGGCCAGCTGGATCAGCAGGCCGGCGCGGTCATCCAGCGATTCACCCATGCCCAGAATGCCACCAGAGCAGATTTTCATCCCGGCATCGCGCACGTAGGCCAGGGTCTGCAGGCGCTCGCTGTAGGTACGTGTGGTGATGATGCTGCCGTAGAACTCCGGTGAGGTGTCGAGGTTGTGGTTGTAGTAGTCCAGACCCGCGTGGGCCAGGGCCTTGGTTTGCTCCTGATCGAGTTTGCCGAGGGTCATGCAGGTTTCCAGGCCCATGGCCTTGACGCCTTTGACCATCTCCAGCACGTAGGGCATGTCTTTGGCCGACGGGTGCTTCCACGCCGCCCCCATGCAGAAACGGGTAGAACCGATGGCTTTGGCGCGGGCAGCTTCTTCCAGCACCTTCTGCACTTCCATCAGCTTCTGTTTCTCCAGCCCGGTGTTGTAGTGGCCGGACTGCGGACAATATTTGCAATCTTCCGGGCAGGCGCCGGTCTTGATCGACAGCAAGGTCGAAACCTGCACGCGGTTGGGGTCGAAATGCGCGCGGTGCACGGTCTGCGCCTGGAACAGCAAATCATTGAACGGTTGCTGGAACAGCGCCTTGACCTCGGCCAGGGCCCAATCGTGACGTGTTGTTGCAGTTGTGCTGGCGCTCATCGGCGTTTCCTTGTTTAGGCTGTAGCTGGCGCCGGGACAGGAAAGCCCGCCAGCGCATCACGGATAGCTCGCATAGTCATGGAAGGCCTATGAACTGTCAACTGTACTGGAAGCGACTGGTTTACAAGTGCTCACTTATTAATCAGAAGTGCTTGTTATGCGATGAGCCTGCCGAGCAGCCTTACCCGTTGTGCGTCACCTGCGAACAGGCGCTGCCCTGGCTGGGTGATCAGTGCCGGCATTGCGCCCTGCCCTTGCCCATGGCCGGCTTGACCTGCGCCCCGTGTGGCCGCTGCTTGCCGGCCTTCGATCAGGTCATTGCCCTGTGGCATTTCGGTTTTCCGGTGGACACGTTGATCAGCCGTTTCAAGCACAATCGCCAATGGCCTTTGGGGCGCCTGATGGCTGAGCTGCTGGGGCAGGGGCTGCTGTATCGCTATGCCGAAGGGTTGCCTCGCCCTGACCTGCTGTTGCCTGTGCCTTTGGCCAGGCGTCGACTACGCGAGCGGGGGTTCAATCAGGCGGGGATGCTTGGGCGGTGGTTGTCGTCGCACGTCGGGGTAACCTGCAACGAGCGTTTGCTGGTCCGCACACGCGAGACACCGGCACAGCAACATCTGGGCGCCAAGGCACGGCAGCGCAATTTGCGCCAGGCGTTCGCGGTCATGGGCAAACTGGAAGGCAAGCATGTCGCCATCGTCGATGATGTGTTGACCACCGGTGCCACTGCGCAGGCTATCGCCCAGGCACTGCGCAAGGCAGGTGCGCGGCGGGTGGATGTGTATTGCCTGGCACGTACGCCCAAACCGGGGTATGTATGACCAGGCGCGACCTGCCCCTTTGTAAAGCACCCTTGTATACGGAATACCCATGTCCCTACCCCCCGTTCTCACCCAGCACATCGCCCGCCGCCCACAGCGCATCGCGCTGCTGCAGCACATTGCCGAACAAGGCTCAATCACCCGCGCCGCCAAGGCCGCAGGTATCAGCTACAAGGCGGCCTGGGATGCCATCGACGAGCTCAACAACCTGGCCAGCCAGCCCTTGGTCAAGCGCAGCACCGGTGGCCGCGGCGGTGGCGGTGCGCACTTGTCGCCGGAAGGCGAGCGGGTGTTGCGCCTGTACCAACGGCTGCAGGCCCTGCAGGCACAAATCCTTGAAGCCGCCGAAGAATCCAGCGACCTCGACCTGCTCGGGCGCCTGATGCTGCGCACCAGTGCGCGCAACCAGTTGCAGGGCCAGGTCAGCGGCCTGCGCCGTGAAGGCCGGTATGACCGCGTCAGCCTGGCATTGAGCGGCGGGCTGGAGATCGATGCGCTGATCACCCACGACAGCACTGCGCGCCTGGAGCTGACCCTGGGAACGATGGTGGTGGCGCTGCTAAAGGCCGGGTGGGTGCGGTTGCTGGCGCAAGAGGAAGAAGCCGAGGGAGGCAGCAACTGTTTGAGCGCAACGGTGGAGGAAGTGCTGGCCGAGGAGGACGGCCCCAGCGAGGTCAGGCTGGCGCTGGGTAATGGTCAGACGTTGTGTGCCATTGCAGAGGCGCAGTGGTTGGCTGGGCTGCAGGTGGCGGCCGGCAGTTCGGTACGGGTGCAGTTCCATCCGTCCTATGTGCTGATCGGGATACCGGCATAGCCTGGCCACCCGGTGAGCAGATTGTGGGCCTGCCTGTGAAGAAGCCGGCACAGGCATAACGCGCTACCATGGCCCCACGCCGCTTACCCTCCGGAGCCACCATGTCCCACCCCTTCGACACCCTCACCCCCGACCTGGTCCTGGACGCAGTGGAAAGCCTGGGCTTTCTCAGCGATGCGCGGGTGCTGGCGCTGAACAGCTACGAGAACCGCGTGTACCAGGTGGGCATCGAAGACGCGCAGCCGCTGATTGCCAAGTTCTACCGCCCAGGCCGCTGGAGCGATGCAGCCATCCTCGAAGAACACGCCTTCACGGCCGAACTCGCCGACTGTGAAGTCCCGGTGGTTGCGCCCCTGCAGCACGATGACCGCACCTTGTTCGAACACAAGGGCTTCCGCTTCACGCTGTTCCCCCGTCGCGGCGGCCACGCCCCCGAGCCTGGCAACCTCGACCAGTTGTATCGCCTGGGCCAGTTACTTGGCCGCCTGCATGCCGTGGGCGCCAGCAAACCGTTCAAGCACCGCGAGGCACTGGCTGTGGACAACTTTGGCCACGCCTCGCTGAACACCTTGCTGGAGGGTAATTTTGTCCCGCGTGAACTGCTGCCGGCGTTCGAGTCCGTGGCCCGCGATCTGCTCAAGCGGGTGGAGGACATCTACGCTCGCACACCACACCAGCTCATTCGCCTGCACGGCGACCTGCACCCCGGCAACCTGATGCACCGTGACGAGGTGTACCACGTGGTCGACCTCGACGATTGCCGCATGGGCCCAGCGGTGCAAGACCTGTGGATGATGCTGGCCGGCAACCGCGAGGAGCGCCTGGGGCAACTGGCCGAGCTGATCGACGGCTACAACGAGTTCCACGACTTCGACCCGCGCGAACTGGCCCTGATCGAGCCCCTGCGCGCCCTGCGGCAACTGCACTATAGCGCCTGGCTGGCAAGGCGCTGGGACGACCCCGCGTTCCCGCCCAGCTTCCCTTGGTTTGGCCAGCCACGCTACTGGGGCGACCAGATTCTCGCCTTGCGCGAACAGATGGCTGCGCTGGATGAAGCTCCGCTGAAATTGTTCTAGAAGCACGCCCGCCTCTGTCTACAATAGGCGTCGCTTTATTTAGCAACCTAAGCAAGGATTCTGCATGCACGCCGCAAACCCGCGTCGCGGATACATACTGGGCTTGAGCGCCTACATCATCTGGGGCCTTTTCCCCCTCTACTTCAAGGCAATCCAGAGCGTCCCGGCGGTGGAAATCATTGTCCACCGGGTGCTCTGGTCAGCACTGTTCGGCTCGCTGCTGCTACTGGTGTGGAAACACCCCGGCTGGTGGCGGGAACTGCGCAACAACCCGCGCCGGCTGGGCATCCTGGCACTGAGCGGGGCACTGATCGCCGGTAACTGGCTGACCTACGTGTGGTCGGTGAACAACGGCCGTATGCTCGAGGCCAGCCTGGGCTATTACATCAACCCGCTGATCAACGTACTGCTGGGCATGCTGATTCTTGGCGAGCGCCTGCGCCGCCTGCAATGGCTGGCGGTGGGCATGGCTGCCGTGGGTGTGGCGCAGCAGGTGTGGCAAGTGGGCAGCCTGCCGTGGGTGTCACTGGTGCTGGCGTTGAGCTTCGGCTTCTATGGGCTGATCCGTAAGCAGGCGCCGGTGGCGGCACTGCCCGGCCTGGTGGTGGAAACCTGGATGCTGGTGCCGCTGGCCCTTGGCTGGCTGCTGCTGCACCCGGCCGCGATGAGTGCCCAGGGCGCGTTCTATACCAGCAGCGAGGCGCTGTGGCTGATGGCGGCCGGGCCGGTGACGCTGGTGCCGCTGGTATGCTTCAACGCCGCCGCACGGCACCTGCCGTACACCACGCTGGGCTTCCTGCAGTACCTGGCACCGACCTTGGTGCTGTTGCAGGCTGTAGTGCTGTTCGATGAGCATTTGTCGTCGAGCACCCTGGCGGCCTTCATGTTCATCTGGGCAGGTTTGGCGATTTACAGCGTCGATGCATGGCTGAACTTGCGCAAACGTAGCTGATCAGAAAACGATCAAAACTCTGCAGGCCATGTAGCGCCTGGCCTGCAGAGACATCTCCATAGGTTATCCACACCCTCGTCCCCGCGCTTTGTGCACAAGCTGCTGATAATTGAGCATTTTTTGAGCAAAACAGTACAAGGCACGTGATACCTGGGCTGGAGAGGTACACCCCCAGGTTATCCACAGGGCCTTCCCCGTGATATCGGGATAACCGCAGATGGCCTTGTGTCGCGATAGGGCCGCAAAGCGGCCCCGGCAATCGCTGATCAATCCTCTGCCCGCAGCTTCAACTCCACCATCAAGTCATCCGCCAGGCTCTCCAGCCGCTGCTGCAGTTCTTCCAGCGGCAAGGTCAACGGCAACGCCAGCAATGCGTCGGCGTGGAACAACGGCTCACTGCTCATCGGCGCCGGCTGCACGTCTGTGGAAAACCGCTCGACGTTTACCTGCAACTCGGCCAGCAAGCGGGTAATGTCCCGCACGATCCCCGGCCGGTCGTTACCCACCAGCTCCATGGCAATTGGCTTCCAGGTGCACGACGGCTCGATCCCGCTCTCGGCAATCAGCACGCGAATGTCATACCTGGCCAGCCCCTGCAGCGAGGCCACAAGCTCGGCGTAATTCTCTGCCGGCACCGCCACCCGCAGAATGCCAGCAAACTGCCCGGCCATACGCGACATGCGGCTTTCCAGCCAGTTACCACTGTGGTCGGCGATGCACTGGGCAATACGTTCGACCTGGCCGGCCTTGTCAGGGGCAATTACAGTCAGTACAAGATGATCCACAAGCCCTTCCTCGTGTCGGACCGCGCCGGGCGGCAGAAAATCGGGGGATCGAGTCAGTATAGGCAAGGCGCGGCAACCTGCCGCAGGGCAATCTGCACAGCCAATCGTGTACTGTTTCAAGATTTATCTGGAACAATCCACCTGTTTTTTGCGAACATACCCTCTCCCAGCGTGACCATACGCGACCAACGGGTCGCATAACGGCGCTTTTAGTCTGATTTTGCCCCGCCTACTGCTTCATGTAGTATCCCGTGGCGCGGACTACAAAACGTCGTTTGGATGTCTGCCAAGGCGCCTGTGAAAATACGCACACTGCCCGCCAGCCTGTCTGGCAGGCCGCACCCAGCCGCCCCCGAGCAAAACCGGGAGCATGCACTGGTGCCGTGTTTAGAGAAGCGCTACAGGCTTAATACAGAAGAGCGAAATAGCTGAGCAGAGTGAGGCAAGCAATGACTGGATACGTTCAAGTCGGTGGCCTTCAGGTCGCCAAGGTCCTGTACGACTTCGTGAACAACGAAGCCATCCCCGGGACCGGCATCGTCGCCGAGCAGTTCTGGGCGGGTGCAGAGAAGATCATCAATGACCTCGCTCCAAAGAACAAAGCCCTGCTCGCCAAGCGCGACGAGCTGCAAGCCAAGATCGACGCCTGGCACCAGGCACGCAAAGGCCAGGCCCACGACGCCGCAGCCTACAAAGCATTCCTCCAGGAAATCGGCTACCTGCTGCCACAAGCCGACGATTTCCAGGCCACCACCCAGAACGTGGACGAAGAAATCGCCCACATGGCCGGCCCACAACTGGTCGTTCCGGTGATGAACGCCCGCTTCGCCCTGAACGCCGCCAACGCCCGCTGGGGTTCGCTGTACGACGCCCTTTACGGCACCGACGCCATCAGCGATGAAGGCGGCGCCGAAAAAGGCCAGGGTTACAACAAGGTACGCGGCGACAAGGTCATCGCCTTCGCCCGCGCCTTCCTCGACGAAGCCGCGCCACTGGCCGCCGGCTCGCACGTTGACTCCACGGGCTACCGCATCGAAGGCGGCAAGCTGGTTGTTGCCTTGAAAGGCGGCAGCAACAGCGGCCTGCGCGACGATGCGCAACTGATCGGCTTCCACGGCGACGCCGCCGCGCCGACTGCCGTGTTGCTCAAGCACAACGGCCTGCACTTCGAAATCCAGGTCGATGCCAGCACCCCCGTCGGCAGCACCGACGCCGCTGGCGTCAAAGACATCCTGATGGAGTCGGCACTGACCACCATCATGGACTGCGAAGACTCGGTTGCAGCCGTAGACGCTGACGACAAAGTCATCGTCTACCGCAACTGGCTGGGCTTGATGAAAGGCGACCTGGCCGAAAGCGTGAGCAAGGGTGGCAAAACCTTCACCCGCACCATGAACCCGGACCGCGAGTACGCGGCGCCCAACGGCGGCAGCGTGACCCTGCACGGTCGTTCGTTGCTGTTCGTGCGCAACGTTGGCCACCTGATGACCAACCCGGCGATCCTCGATGCCCAAGGCAACGAAATCCCCGAAGGTATCCAGGACGGGCTGTTCACCAACCTGATCGCCCTGCACAACCTCAACGGCAACACCAGCCGCAAGAATACCCGCAGCGGCAGCGTGTACATCGTCAAGCCGAAGATGCACGGCCCTGAGGAAGTGGCCTTCGCCGCCGAGATCTTCAGCCAGGTCGAAGACCTGCTGGGCATGCCGCGCAACACCGTCAAGGTCGGCATCATGGACGAGGAACGCCGTACCACGGTCAACCTCAAATCCTGCATCAAGGCAGCCGCCGAGCGCGTGGCGTTCATCAACACCGGCTTCCTTGACCGCACTGGCGATGAAATCCACACCTCGATGGAAGCCGGCGCCGTGGTGCGCAAAGGTGCCATGAAGAACGAGAAGTGGATCGGCGCCTACGAAAACAACAACGTCGACGTTGGCCTGGCCACCGGCCTGCAAGGCCGTGCGCAGATCGGCAAAGGCATGTGGGCCATGCCTGACCTGATGGCCGCCATGCTCGAGCAGAAGATCGCCCACCCGCTGGCCGGTGCCAACACCGCTTGGGTACCGTCGCCAACTGCCGCCACCCTGCACGCCCTGCACTACCACAAGGTGGACGTACAGGCGCGCCAGCGTGAACTGGCTTCACGTACCCCGGCGTCGGTGGACGACATTCTGGCCATTCCGCTGGCTGCCGACACCAACTGGTCGGCCGAAGAGATCCGCAACGAGCTGGACAACAACGCCCAGGGCATTCTCGGCTACGTGGTGCGTTGGATCGACCAGGGCGTGGGTTGCTCGAAGGTGCCGGACATCAACAACGTCGGCCTGATGGAAGACCGTGCCACCCTGCGCATCTCTGCCCAGCTGCTGGCCAACTGGCTGCGCCACGGCGTGGTCAGCCAGGAGCAGGTGCTGGAAAGCCTCAAGCGCATGGCCGTGGTGGTCGATCAGCAGAACGCTGGCGACGCCCTGTACCGCCCGATGGCGCCGAACTTCGACGACAACGTGGCGTTCCAGGCGGCTGTGGAACTGGTGGTGGAAGGTGGCAAGCAACCGAACGGTTATACCGAACCGGTACTGCACCGCCGTCGCCGCGAGTTCAAGGCGCGTAACGGGTTGTAAGTAACATCTGCGCCAAGGGGCCGTTTTGCGGCCCCCTCGGCGCATCAACCCATTTTCAGTTCTTTCCTCACCAGCTCCAACAGCTTGCCCAAATCCACCGGCTTGAGCAGGAAGTCCACCACCCCCAGGTGCATCACATCCACTGCTTCTTCCACATCGGTGTCACCCGACACCACAATGATCGACAACGCCGCCCGCTCCGACGCGCGAATTGTCCTGATCAAGTCCAGTCCACTTTCAGGCTGCATGCGCAAATCGGTAATCATCAACCCGATACGCTTCTGGTAGTGCAGGTACAACCTGGCTTCCTCGGCCCCATCCGCCCCCACCGCATCAATGCCCCGGCTTTTCAGGTACAGGATCAGCGCCTCACGGTTAACCGCGTTGTCATCCACCACCAGCACCAACGGTCTGGCTGCCACAGGCGCACTTTGGTTTATCACGGCCAAGGCCTCGCGCTCGGCGTCGCTCAGGATGTCGGTGTGCTCGGGCATGCTTGTCTCGTCAAAATAATTCCGCTTCAGCATTAGGACCGCATTACTTGCGTAACCCGTTTCGCCTTTCGTCGGGTCTTTGACAAGGGCGCTCATAGACTTACGTCCAATGGGCACCACCCCGCCGCAAGCCGACCATGGAGGCAGAGAACAACATGGCCGGTACCTATATATAGATATATATAGTTCGGCATAGCGATACGGTCAGTTTCATGAGCAAAAAGGACGCCTACAGCCAGGCGGGCAAGACAGCGGTACTGCAAAACATCCAAGGCACATTGCAGTTCCTGCAGCGCTTTCCGCCGTTCAATCAGATGGAGCACAGCCACCTGGCCTTCTTGGTCGAGCAGTGCCAGCTGCGCTTCTACGCCTGCGGTGAAAGCATCGTCAAACCTGCCGACGGGCCGGTCGAGCACTTCTACATCGTCAAGCAGGGCCGCGTGGTTGGCGAGCGCCAGCACCTGGCCAAACCGGGTGTCGAAACCACGTTCGAGATCACCAGCGGGGAGTGCTTCCCGCTGGCAGCCCTGCTGGGTGAGCGGGCAACCCGCACCGAGCACCTGGCCGGGGAAGACACCTTCTGCCTGCAACTGAACAAGGCCGCATTCATCCGCGTGTTCTCGATGTCTGAAGTGTTTCGGGATTTTGCCCTGCGCGGTGTCAGCAGCCTGCTTGATCAGGTCAATCAGCAAGTACGCCAGCGCGCGGTGGAAACCCTCGGCACCCAATACTCGCTGAACACCCCCCTGGGTGAACTGGCCATGCGTCACCCGGTGGTGTGCAGCGCCCATACGCCCCTGCGCGAAGCCGTGCGGCTGATGCACGAGCAACAGGTGGGCAGCATCGTGGTGGTCGACCCGCAGCGCTACCCCATCGGTATCTTCACCTTGCGCGACCTGCGCCAGGTGGTGGCGACAGTAGATGCCGACCTGGGCGCCGCCATCGACCGGCACATGACCGCCAAACCGTTCTACCTCCCACCCCAGGCCAGCGCCTTCGATGCCGCCATGGCCATGACCGAGCGGCATATTGCCCATGTCTGCCTGGTGGAAAACGGACGCCTGTGCGGCGTGGTTTCCGAGCGCGACCTGTTCTCCCTGCAACGGGTCGATCTGGTTCACCTGGCGCGCACCATACGCCATGCACCACGCCTGGATACGCTGGTTTCGCTGCGCGGCGAAATCAGCCAGCTTGTAGAACGCATGCTGGCCCATGGCGCATCGTCGACGCAGATCACCCAGATCATTACCTTGCTCAACGACCATACCGTGTGCCGGGTCATCGAACTGGCCCTGGCCGAACGTGGCGACCCGGGCGTGCCGTTCAGCTGGCTGTGCTTTGGCAGCGAAGGGCGACGTGAGCAGACCCTGCACACCGACCAGGACAACGGCATCCTCTTCGAAGCAGTCGACAGCGCCGAGGCCGACGCCATCCGCGCTCGCCTGCTGCCGCTGGCGCAATACATCAACCAATGCCTGGCCCAGTGCGGTTTCACCCTGTGCATGGGTAACGTCATGGCCGGCAACCCCGAACTGTGCCTGTCGCGCAGCGAGTGGGCGCGACGCTTTGCCGGGTTTGTTCGCGAAGCCAGCCCGGAGAACCTGTTGGGCTCGAGCATCTACTTCGACCTGCGGGTGGTGTGGGGCGACGAGCAAGGCTGCGAGCAGCTGCGCCAAGGCCTGCTGGCACAGGTAGCCGACAACCGCATCTTCCAGCGCATGATGGCTGACAACGCCCTGCGCCAACGCCCGCCGGTGGGCCGGTTGCGCGAGTTCGTGCTGACACGCCAGGGCAACGACAAGGCGGCGACCCTCGACCTCAAGGTCCAGGGCCTGACGCCCTTCGTGGATGGTGCCCGTTTGCTGGCCCTGGCCAATGGCATAGCAGCCTGCAATACCCTGGAGCGCCTACGCCAACTGGTGGCCAAGGGCGTGATCGAGCCGTTGGACGGCGCCGCCTATGAAGAGGCCTACCACTTCATCCAGCAAACCCGCATGCAGCAGCACCAGCGCCAGATACGCGACAACCTGCCTTACTCCAACCGGGTCGACCCGGACAGCCTCAACCACCTGGACCGGCGCATCCTGCGCGAGTCGCTGCGCCAGGCCCAGCGCCTGCAAAGCAGCCTGGCCTTGAGGTACCAGTTGTGAGCCTGTTCGCCTGGCTGCGCCCCAGCGCGCCCGAGCTGGACCACGCCAAGCGCCAGCGCCTGGCCCGGTTGCCCAAGCCCGTGCCGCTGGGGGTATGTACCCTGCGTGAGCAGCGCTGGGTGGTGCTGGACCTGGAAACCAGCGGGCTCAACCCCAACCGTGATCAGGTACTGTCGATTGGGGCGGTGGCCATCGAGGACGGTGCCATCGACTTTGCCCAGCAGTTCGAACGCACATTGCACCGGCCTTTGCAGAAGACCAACGCCAGCGTACTGATCCACGGCTTGGGCCCCAGCGCATTGGCTGCCGGTTGCGACCCGGCCGAGGCCTTGCTGGATCTACTCGATTTCATTGGCAACAGCCCGGTGCTGGCGTTTCACGCGTCATTCGATCAGCGCATGCTGGCCCGTGCGCTGAAAGAGACCCTTGGGCATCGCTTGCAGTCAATGTTCCTCGACGTTGCCGAACTGGCACCGATGCTCAACCCAGACACGGTACTGCGCGAGGCCGGGCTGGATGACTGGGTGGCACGGTTTGGCTTGCAGGTTGAAGAACGCCATCATGCCAGTGCCGATGCCCAGGTGACCGCAGAGCTTGCGCTGATCCTGTTCAGCCAGGCCCGGCGCCAGCAGCTGGACAGCCCGCTGCAGCTAGAGCAACGGTTGCGCGGGTGGCGACGGCGCAAGATGCAGAGTCATGGTTTGTAGGGCGTGGGATTTGCAGCGCCGGTGAGATCGAGCGCCGCCCGTGCGGCGCATCGCGAGCAAGCTCGATCCCACCGGCGCCACATAACTCAAACCAAGCCCCATGATGGCAATCCGATAAGCGTCCATTGCACCCACCCCCTCCCCTCTGCAACAATCGAGAATAATTATCGTTAGTTAATGCATTCGTTCCGGGGGGACGCTGCTTGTCTTCTGCACAAAGCCCACACGCCGATCTGGTCGGTGCGCTGTACCGCGACCACCGCGGCTGGCTGCTCGCCTGGCTGCAACGCAGCATGGCCTGCCGCCAACGTGCCGAAGACCTGAGCCAGGACACCTTCGTGCGCCTGCTTGGTCGTGAGCAACTGGAGACACCCCGCGAACCCCGCGCGTTTCTGGCCGCCGTGGCCAAGGGGCTGATGTTCGACCACTTCCGTCGCACCGCGCTGGAACAAGCCTACCTGGCCGAACTGGCATTGATCCCTGAAGCCGAACAGCCCTCGCCAGAAATGCAGCACCTGATCCTTGAAGACCTCAAAGCCATCGACCGCCTGCTCGGCAAGCTGTCGAGCAAGGCTCGCGCGGCGTTTCTGCACAGCCGCCTGGACGGCATGGGCCATGCCGAGATTGCCGAGCGCCTTGGCGTTTCGGTGTCGCGGGTGCGCCAGTACATCGCCCAAGGGATGCGCCAGTGCTATGTAGCCCTGTATGGGGAGCCGACGTGAGCAACGTCCCGGTTTCGTCCCGGGTCCTGGAAGCCGCGATTGCCTGGAAACTCAGCCTCGGCGACAGCAGCAGCACGCCTGATGAGCGCAATGAATTCATGCGCTGGCATGCCGCCAGCGAAGAGCACGCACGTGCCTGGCGCCAGCTCGGCGCCATGGACCAACGCGTTAGCGCGGCGGCTGGCCCGGCACGCCAGGCGCTGCTGCAATCACGCGCCAGCCTGCGGCGACGCATTGGCAAGGTTGGCGGCGGGCTGGCTGGCACGTTTCTGCTCGGCGCGCTGCTGGCATGGGGCGGCGCCCCGTCGCTGGCACCCAGCTACTGGCTGGCTGACCAGCGCACCGCCACGGGAGAGTTGCGTACCTTGCGCCTGGAAGACGGCACACTGCTGAGCCTGAACACCCACACCGCCGTGGACATCGACTACGCCGGCGCGCAACGGGTGATCGTGCTGCACCAAGGCGAAATCTCGGTCGAAACCGGCCACCAGGACTCGCGCCCGCTGCTGGTACGCACTGAGGACGGTCGTTTGCGGCCACTGGGCACACGCTTCCTGGTGCGCCGCGAAGCCGGCGGTACGCGCCTGGAAGTGCTGCAAGCCTCGGTCGCCGCCATGCCGCATAACAGCGGCGACGAACAGGTGCTGCGCGAAGGCCAGCAGGTGTTGATGAACGCCAACGGCCTCGGCGAGGTTGGCACGGTGCCTGCCGGTGCCGATGCCTGGACCCGCGGCATGCTGGTGGTCGACAACGTACGCCTGGGCGACCTGCTCGCCACACTGGGCCAGTACCGCAGCGGCTACCTCGGGGTGGATGCCAAGGTCGCCGACCTGCGTGTGACCGGCAGCTTCCCGCTGACCAACACCGACCTGGCTCTGGCCTCGCTGGTGCCGGCGTTGCCGGTGAAGATCGAGCGGCATACGCAGTGGTGGGTGAACGTCACTTCCAAATAGGCCGGGCCTGCTGACCAAATTCCACCCGCCGCTCACCGTTGCCGCCACCACCGTATTCGCGGGTAAACCCGCTCCTACCACGGTGGTGGGCACACATCGGGGTCGTCGTAGGAGCGGGTTCACCCGCGAAGAGGCCGGGCCTGCTGGCCAATTTCCACCCGCCGTTCACTGTTGCCGCCACCACCGTATTCGCGGGTAAACCCGCTCCTACCACGGTGGTGGACACACATCACGGTCGTCGTAGGAGCGGGTTCACCCGCGAAGAGGCCGGTGCTGGCAAACCCCCTTTTAAATAATTCTCAATATTTTTCAGATTCACCCTGTCACTTTTCAGATCTCGCTCGGCAAGGAAGCAGCAAGCACTTACCCGTCGAGGAACCGCCGCATGTCCCGTGCCGTTGATCATATTCTGCGCCCCAGCCTGATGGCCCTGGCCATCGGCCTGGCTGCCCCGCTGACCAGCCCTGCCTTGTTCGCCGCCGAGCAATCCATGTCGCGCGCCTACAACCTGCCCAGCGCGCCACTGGCCACCACCCTCAACCAGATCGCCAGCCAGGCCGGCATTGCCTTGGCCATCGACCCGGCACTGGTCAGCGGACGCACCTCGGCCCCGGTAAGCGGCCAATACGACGGCCTGGGCGCCCTGCAAGCCGCCCTGAGCGGTACCGGCCTGCAGTTGCAGCAGAGCAGTGCGGGCAGCTACAGCCTGGTGGCCGTGCCGGATGGCACACTGGCCTTGCCGGAAACCACCGTGAATGCCACCAGCGCCAGCGAAAGCGCCTGGGGCCCGGTTGAAGGCTACGTGGCCAAGCGCACTGCTGCTGGCACCAAGACTGACACGGCACTTGTGGAAGTCCCCCGCTCCATCTCTGTGGCCACCCGCGAGCAAATGAAAGACCGCGGTGTACACAGCCTGGATGATGCAGTGCGCTATATGCCAGGTATCGTCTCCGCCAGCTTCGGCAGCGATACGCGGTATGACTGGATGCGCGTGCGCGGCTTCGAACCAACGCAATTCCTCGATGGGCTGCCGCTGCCACGCGGCGTGTACGCCAACCCGAAAGCCGAAACCTGGAACCTCGACCGCCTCGCCCTGCTGCGCGGCCCGGCCTCTTCGATCTACGGCCAGACTCCCCCTGGCGGCCTGCTGGACATGGTCAGCCGCCGTCCGCAAGCGGAAAGCGCTCACGAAATCGAGCTTCAATACGGCAGCGACAACCATCGCCAGATCAACTTCGCCAGCACCGGCAAGATCGACGATGAAGGTCGCTTTCTCTATGGCGTCAGTGGCGTTATCCGTGACAGTGGCACCCAGATCGACCACATCGACAACAAGCGCTACAACATTGCCCCAAGCCTGACCTGGAACATTGACGAAGACACGACGCTGACCTTCCTGACCCAGTTCACCCGTGACGATACCGGTGCCACCAGCCAATTCCGGCCCATCCAGGGCACCAAGATCGACATGCCGTTCGGCAAGATCTCGCACCACAAGAACCTGGGTGACCCGGATTACGAGTTCTACGACCGTACTTACTACGCGCTGGGTTACGCCTTCGAACACCGCATCAACGACGTCTGGCAGTTCCGCCAGAACCTGCGCTACACCAAGTCAGACCTGTCGTTCCAGACCATCACCCCTGGCAGTTACTACGAGCCCGGCGGCCCGGTCAAAGACGATGGCACTGTCAGCCGCATGTCCACCAACACCGATGAAGACATCAGCCAGTTCGCGGTGGACAACAACTTCCAGGCGGACTTCGCTACCGGGGACATCAACCACACGCTGTTGATCGGCCTGGACCACCAGCGCATCAACACCAACTACCTGTCGATCTTCGACTTCACCGTGCCGGACAGCAACGTCAACAACCCGGTCTACGGGCTGCCGATCACTCGCCCGGATCGCTCGACCGCGTTTTACGACTACAACCAGAAAACCCGTCAGACCGGCCTGTATGTGCAGGACCAGATGGCGCTTGGTAACTGGCGCCTGACCTTGGGCGGTCGTGAAGACTGGGTGCACACCGGCACCAAGTTCTTCAACCAGGGCGATGCCACCAATACCCAGCGGGACAAGAAGTTCAGCGGCAACGCAGCCATCAGCTACGTGTTCGACTCGGGCTTCGTACCGTACCTGTCCTATGCCGAGTCGTTCCAGCCGTCCAGCAATGCCAGTGTGTCGGCCTCGGACTCGTTCAAGCCCACCGAAGGCAAACAGTGGGAGCTGGGCGTGAAGTATCAGCCGCCGGGGTCCAACACCCTGTTGTCGGCAGCCGTGTACGACCTGACTCAGAAAAACGTCTCGGTCACCAACACGGTCGGTGGTGTGACCATCACCAGCCAGACCGGTGAAGTGAAAGTCCGCGGCCTTGAGCTGGAAGCGGTTTCCGATGTGACCGACAACCTGAAAGTGATTGCCGCCTACACCCTGGCCAAGTCCGAGGTGCAGGATGGCGATTTCAAAGGTAACCGCCTGCAACTGATGCCTAACCAGCAAGCGTCCATCTGGGGCGACTATACCTGGCACTCGGGCGTGCTCGACGGCTTCGGCATCGGCCTGGGCGCGCGTTATACCGGTAATACCTACGGCGACCAAGGCAATACCTACCTGGGCAAGGCCAAGGCCTACACCGTCTTCGACGGGTCGGTGCATTACGACCTGGGTCGCCTGAACGGCAGCCTGAAGGGCGCGTCGGTCGCGGTCACCGCCACCAACCTGCTGAACAAGGACTACCTCTCTACTTGTGACGCGTACTACTGCTACTACGGCGATGAGCGCAGCGTTGTCGCCAGCGCCACTTACAAGTTCTGAGTGAGCTGGGGCCGCCTTGCGGCCCCGGGTTCCAACCGACAACAATCGGTACCGTGATGAAGAGCCCCACCATCCGCCGCTGGTCCTTGATCCACACCTGGAGCAGCCTGGTCTGTACCCTGTTCCTGCTGTTGCTGGCAGTCACCGGCCTGCCGCTGATCTTCCACCACGAACTCGAACACCTGCTAGGCGACGCCCCTGAACTGCGTGAAATGCCGGCAGGCACCCCGCACCTCGACCTGCAGCAACTGGTGCTCAAGGCCGAACAACATCGCCCCGGCGAGGTCATGCAGTACTTCGGCTACGATGAAGACGAGCCCAACGGCGTGGTCGCCATTACCGCCGCCACCGCCGGCACCGACCCCAACCTGTCGCACACCTTCATGCTCGATGCACGCACCGGCGAGGCGGTGGCCATGCCGGCCGCCAACGGCGGTTTCATGATGGTGATGCTGCGCCTGCATGTGGACATGTTCGCAGGCCTGCCGGGCAAGCTGCTGCTGGCCTTCATGGGCGTATTGTTCATTGTCGCGATTGTCTCCGGCACCGTGCTCTATGCGCCGTTCATGCGCCGCCTGGAATTCGGCACCGTACGCCACAAGAAGTCCCGCCGCCTGCGCTGGCTCGACCTGCACAACCTGATCGGCGTGGTCACCCTGGCCTGGGCATTGACGGTGAGCGTGACCGGGGTAATCAGTGCCCTGTCCGACCTGGTCATCGCAGCCTGGCGCAACGACAGCCTGGCTGCGATGGTTGCCCCCTACCGCGACGCCCCGCCGCTCGTCGAGCGCGCCCCAGCCACTCGCCTGCTGGACATTGCCGAACAGGCCGCGCCGGGCATGCGCCCGGACTTCATCGCGTTTCCTGGCACGCGTTTCTCCAGCGAGCACCACTATGCGGTGTTCATGAACGGTGCCACCCACCTGAGTTCGCACCTGTTCACGCCAGTACTGATCGATGCTCGCACCCTTGAAGTGACTGCCGTCGGCAACCGTCCCTGGTACATGGATGCCATGGGCCTGTCGCAGCCACTGCATTTCGGCGATTACGGCGGGCGACCGATGCAGATCCTCTGGGCGTTACTGGACGTGCTGACAATCATCGTGCTCGGCAGCGGCCTCTACCTGTGGTGGGGCAAGCAGCGCAAACCCAGGGAGGCACGCGCATGAGCCACAGGTCGCAACCCACTGCGCGCCTCTTCGCCTGGCCAGTGTTGATTGCCCTGCTTGGCTTTCTGGGCCTGTTCGCCGCACTGCTCGGCGACGGTGGCTGGGACGTTCTGGCATGGGCCGGCCTGGGCCTGCCGGCCCTGCTGAGCCTGCGCGGGCTGCTCTGGCGTCGGGGGCGCTAGCCCGCTACCACCCCGCAACCGCAGGTATTGCCAAGCATGGGGTTTTCCTCAACCAAGGAACCGCCCCATGCGCCCCCTCGAACAACTGGAACAGATCGACCGACAAATCGGTGACTTGCTCGACGGCCTTCCGACCCTCGACCTTCAACACCCCATCAACCCCGACACGCGCACCTGGCTGCACGGCGAACTGGCCAGCTTCTGGACCACGGCCGATGAGCAAGGCGAAACCCCCAGACAAAAGCTGCTGGCACTGCGCAAGGCGCTGATGCTGGCCGAGGTTGAACTACGCCTGGGCGACGAGACCTTGGGCTACCGCTCAGCCGATCAACTATGGGCCTGCCTGCAACAGCCACTACCCTCCCAGCGCAGGCATATGCCCCTGGCCAAAAGGCCACAGGTCTACCGCGTTCTGCTGGAAGGCCTACGGCCCAACTGGCGAAGCTACCTGCCAGGCACACTGATCATCGTTGCCGGTACCGCCGAAGGCCCTATGCTCACGCCTCAGGATGCCGCAGGCGCTGCTTTGCTGTGCAGCCTGTCACAAGGCATCGAGGCTTTCGACTCCCTGGGCGCACTGCACCAGGAGCTTTGCGAACGCCTGGAAGACCCACTCCAGAGCAGACCGCTGCTGCATCTGTACACTGACACGCAGGCGGACCGCGCTCGCCGGTCACAGCGCCTGCGCTATGACTGGTACGCCGACAGCCTGCTGGAGGCCCAGATCGACAGTGTGATAGAAGCCCAACGCCAACGCCTGAGTGACACCGGCTTGTGGAGCAACGGCTCACCCGACCAGCACACCCGAATACATAAAGCCCTGGCGCTATGGCCCGAAGTCGGCGCCAAACCCATCCTGCAAACACGCTACTCTCAATTGCTTGAGAAGAATCTGCCCAACTGGCTGCGCAATACATCTGCGCAAGGCCTGAGCCATATGATGCAGGCCATGCAAACGCTGGTGGCAATCGCCGAGCAGGCTGCTGCCCCGGGAGTGCTGAGCCTTAACGACTTCAAGCAACGCAATAGCCTGTTGGCCTGGGCCAACGCACGCCTTCGCGAGCGCCTGAGCCATGACCTGGGATACGACACAGATCCTCGCGAGATCAAGATCATCGTCGTGCGCGCCCGCCGCACGGGCGCCATCATGCATCCCTTCGCCCTCTCATCCTATGTCACCTATGTAGGCATGCGACGCGTGGGCCACGAGATGGTGGAGATGGTCGAGGAAATCAACACCCTCGAAGAGATCGCCCTCAAGAACTTGCCGTGGTTCGATACCGACTACTGGCTGACTGCCCGAGTGATCCATGCCCACGGCAAAGCCATGCCCGCCGGGCTCACGCCGCAGTATGTCAAGCACATGGTCCGGGAACTGAACGTGGGTGACAGCTACGCAAAGTACCTGCACACCCAACTGATCAGTTCCAGAGCGGGCAAATGGCGCCTGACTGCGCACAGCAGGGTCAACCGTGCACGCATGCACGCTGAAGCAGTCAAGGCGCGCTACGCCGGACACTTTGGCGAAGACCCTTTCGAACATGGCTACAACTGGGTGCGCGCAGTGCTGGACCAACCACACAATGCCTTGCGTGCGCCAGTAGCAGGCTACCCGGTCACTGTTCGGCAGTTGAACATCATGGGCCATACCCTGCAGGGTGTGCTTCTGCTCAACAGCCTCCCCTACAAGTCTCCGGCATGCGTGCTGTACACCCCGGATGCCCCGGACCGCAGGGCCTGGCGCCGTTTTCGAACAACCCGCGAACTGCTTCGCACATTGCGCCAACAGCCCACGTTGAGAGCATACGTAGCCCAGCGCCTGCCATTGCTGCCTGCCGCCACGGTGCAGCGGCTGCTGGACAAGGGGCGCCTGAGCACGCATTTGACGACACCCGAGATCCAGGACGACCTTTTCTTCGTCTACTACATGGCCGAAGCCCGGGCGCTGATCGCTCAGGCCGATGCCGACAGTATGACGACCAGGGAAGTGAATGTGGAGTCGGTCATGGCGCTGAGCTGGCGCTTACTGGACTTCATCAGCCTGCTGCTGCCGAACCGTGCGCTGCTGGTGCTGTCGATCGGCCGCATGGCAATCGATATCTGGGACGGCGCCGAGGCCTTCAAGCAAGAGGATATCGAAGGGGTGATGCGGCATGCCTATCAGGCGCTTAGCCACCTCAACGATGCCGGTACCAGCTTTCTGGGTTCCAGAGTGCTACGCCGTTCCCTGCGCGGGATCCCCAAACAACCGCCACTGCCGCTGCCCGCACGCCTCCAGGTACAACCGGGCAGCAGCAGCCTGCGCTATCGCATAGACGGTATCTACGGTGAAGGTGTCTACGAGCAAAGCTCGGCGTTTGGTGGGCAATCGCTGTACTTCGTCAAGGACAACGACAACCGCTATTACCGGGTCAGCTTCGACGGCTACCGCTGGCGAGCCATCGACCCTGACCAGCCAGATGCCTATCTGCAGCAACCGCTCAAGCGCAAAGCCGACGGGCAGTGGGTCATCGACTCACCGGTGCTCTGGTACGACGGGCTGCCCGACCTGACACAATTACTGCAGGACTGCTATCTGCAAACGCCTGTGGACGGCCTGCCGGTAAACATCGAACAAGGGCTTTTTCAAGCTGACGATCAGCTGTACCTGGCGCTCAAGGACGGGCAGTTGCCTGTGCGCCGCCACTTGCTGCCGGATCATTACCACTTGCAGATTGCCGTTGCCAGCAACGCCGGCGTGGTGCCGTGGGCGGTGCTACGCCACGAAAACGGCCAGTGGCTGATACGCGTTCGCCAGGCAGGGCGCAGCAGTGACTGGCTGACATTGCCAGATCAACCACCGCCGGCCCACTGACAGCCGGAACCGGCGGCCTCAGTCGACCAGTTTTGGCAACAGCCGGTCCAGCCGCTGATGCAAGGCACTGCCATTGGGCCAGTTGCGCAGCAGCCGCGCCCGGTCACGGGCATAGGCCGGGGCGAAGCTGAGCTGGGTGGCGTGCTGGCACATGGCATCGAGGTCGATCAGCGACCACTGGCCGTTGTGCCAGAACAGGTTATGGCCTTTGAAGTCGCCGTGGCTGATGCGTTCGCGAATCAGCTGCTGCATCACGTGCACCAAAGCATCCACCTGCTCCTCGGGCGCATCGCCGCTTTCGACGTAGGGCGCGAAGCATGCCGTCAGGTCCGGGCCGTCGACATACTCGGTGACCAGGTAAGCCCGGCTGCGCAGGCCCAGCACCCGCTGTTCCAGCACCGCGAGGGGGCGTGGCGTGGCGATGTCGAGGAATTCCAGGCGGTGGCCTTCAATCCAGGAATGCCAGGCCCGGCTCGGGCGCCAGAAGCGCTTGAACCAATGTGCGGTGTTCTTGATGTTGTAGCGCTTGATCACCAACGGGCGACCATTGACCTCGATGCGCGCCACGCTGGCAGCGCCACCGGTCTTGTACAAATGGCCCTTGTCGATCAGCGCATCGGCCTGCTCCAGTACAGGCTGCATGGCCTGGACCTCACTGCGGCGGATCGCCTGCAAGCCCGAGAGGGTGCGCTGGACGCTGAACAGGCTGCACTCGCGGCCAGCCTTGTCCAGATAGTCCTTCTGCCGCCAGTGGCGCACCTTGTCCACCTGTTTCTGCAGCGCTTCCAGCGGCAACGCATGCTCGGCATTGGCCAGCAGGTAATGCACCAGCAGCTCTTCGATGAACGGCTCCAGGCGCTTGGGCAACTGGGCGAAGAACACCCCGAGGTTTTCCAGCACGCGTGGACGCGACAACTGCTGACCGGGTGTTTCCGCCCTGATGCCCGCACCGTCGATCAGGTACAGCTTGCCGGCATGGCGCAGCAGGTTGTCCAGGTGCAGGTCTTCCTGCCAAAGGCCTTGGGCGTGCATGTGCGCCACAGCCGTGAGCGCTTCGCCCAGTACCAGGTGCTGCTCGTCCGCCAGCACTGGCAGGTTTTCCACTGCGGCCCAGGCATCGGCCAGGCTTTGGGCACCGTCAAGGAACTCGAACAGCAGCCAGCCGCCCTCGCCTTCCTTGAGGCCGTCGGCCAGTAGCGTCGGTGTGGTCAGGCCTTGTTCGGCCAGCAACTTCACACCCTGCAGTTCGCGCTGGAAATGCCGCGCGGCGTTACCACCGACCAGCAGCTTCGCCAGCACCGGTGTGCCACGCCAGACACCAGCGCCCACATAACGCTGGCCCGGCAGCACACGCAGCAGGGTGAGCAGTTGCAAGTCGGCACTGCCGGCGGCATCAACCAACGTGATACTCAGGGGCAGCGTCGGGCTGCGCCCGGCATCCTTCAGTTCAGACAAACGCATCAGCGAGCCTCTTTTTCACGACGGCGTTGCGTCAGCCGTTGCAGCCAGGTGTCGACCAGCGCGCCGTCAGCCGGCTGCCCCAGGTAGGTCGCCAGCAAAGTACGTACATCCGGCACGCGCCAGGCTTGCGCGCGGCGCAGCAGCGGCTCCAGGTCCTTGAGGCGGTCACGCATGCCGAACAGCAGCGGCCGGGTCTTTTCCAGGTCGATCAATTGCGCGTCCCAACCCTCACGGCGTTGACGCAGGAAAATGTGCTTGGGGTAGAAGCAACCATGCACCTGGCCGGCGCTGTGCAGGGTGCGTGCCAGCTGACCGCAGGCCTGCAGGATGCCAGTGCGCTCGGCTTCACCCAACCGCGGCCACTGCGCCAGCAGGCTGTCGAGGTCGGCCCATTCGTCCAGAGCGCGGGTCATCAGGATAGCCCGGTGCTTGCCGCCCTGCTTGCGCTCGCCGTAGAACACCGCCTGCAATGCCGGAATGCGCAGCTTCTGGTAGCGACTGATGTTGCGGAATTCGCGGGCGAAGGTGGGCTCGCCGAACGGCCGGTGCAAGGTACGGGTCAGGTAGTCGCTCTGGCGCTTGAGGTAGTAGCCCTTGCCTTCGAGTTCCAGACGAAAGACGCTGCTCCAGCCACCACGGCCGGTGTTGGGTTCGTCCACAGCATCAAGTTGCAGCGCCCACAGTGCCTCGAAGTTGTCCAGGCCATGGCGCTTGAGCAGCGCGAGGTCCGCGCTGGCCAGGTAATCGGTCATTCCCTTCCCTCGAAAAAGCCCAGTACCCGATGAATGCGCTTCTTGTCACGCACATTCAGCCGGTCGCGGCCACGGTATTGCAGGTAGAAGCGCAGGCGCTGGGTAGCTGACAGGTGGTATTTGGCCACTTTGTCCAGGCATGCCAGGTCCTTGATCATCCGGTGGCGCCACATGAAACCCCGCCAGAAGTCGCCGGTGGGGCAGTCGATGAAGAATAGCGTGCCTTGGTCATCGACCAGCAGGTTGCGCCACTTCAGGTCGTTATGGGCAAAGCGGTGTTGGTGCATGACCCGGGTATGGCGCGCCAGTTGACGGCTGACATGGTCGACCCAGCTGCGGTCGGCCAAGCGCGCATCGTTGTTATCGGCCAGGGCCGACAGGTCTTCGGTGTGCGGCAGCTCACGGGTGATCATAGCGCCACGGCCAAAGGCCAGGCCGTTGCGCTCCAGGCCCCAGGCCACGACTTCGGCAGTGGGAATACCCCATTTGGCGAACTGCTTGAGGTTTTGCCATTCGGCCTTGATGCGTGGCCGCCCCAGGTACCGGCGCATGTGCTTGCCGGCCCCGGTGTAGCGCTTGACGTAGTAGTTGATCCCGTCACGCTCGATGCGTACCACCTCACTGAGCGGGTCGCGGGTCAGCCGTTCGCCCTGGAGGGCGAACACCGCGTCGAGGCTGCCGAAGTCCGCCGCCAGGTGTTCGTACCCCGGCGCCAGTGTCCAACTCGCCATCAGAGTGCGTCCCCATAGCGTTGCTTGCGATCGTAGAGTTTCTGGGCCTTGCGCTCCAACCAGGCGAGCAGTGCGGCTTCGTCCTTCAGCACCTGCCGCAGCGGACGCTGGAAGTAACCGCGCAGGAAGCGCAGCTTGTCGCGTTGGGTCAGGCCAATGTCCAGGGCCGAAAAGTACAGCGCAGCCAGGTCTTTGTCGCGCCAGCGGCGGCTGATTCTGGCACGGGTTTGCGCGCGGTGCAGGTCGATCACCGACAGTTTGAAGTCATCTGCCGTCACCGGTCGGTCGGTGTGCAGCAGAAAATGGCAGATGTAGCAATCGCGGTGGTTGACCCCGGCGCGGTGCATCCCGCCGGTCATCTTCGCCACCTCGGCGATCAGTGCACGCTTCAGGCGCGGCTCAGGCGGCTGCTTGACCCAGTCGATGCTGAAGTCTTCCAGGCTGATGGTCGGCGCCAGCTCTTCAGTGATGATGAACGAGTGCTGCGCGGCCGGGTTGCTGCCACGCTCGCCATAGGCGACTGCGGTCATGGTAGGCACACCCACCTCATGCAGGCGCTGGATGGCCTTCCACTCCTGGCCGGCACCGAGCACCGGCAGCTTGGCGGTGAACAGGTTCTTGAAGATCTCGCCCCAGCCGATGCCACGGTGGATCTTGACGAAAAAGCCCTCGCCAGCCACTTCGGTGCGCAGCGTGCGGCGCCCTTCCAGCTCGCGATAGACCTCGCCTTGCAGCGCCTCCACGGCGTCGAAGGCATCACGCCCGGCCCACAGGCGTTTGAAGGGTTCGGCCAATATCAGCTTCATGCGGTTTTTTGCCCCAGGATCACGTCGGCAGCATGCTGCGGCATGCTGTACAGATCGGCGCTATCAGCAAATGCCAGGCCATTGCGCGACCAGCTGGCACGCGCCTGCGGGTCTTCGAGCATGCGCTGCAGATAGCCGTTGAGCTGATCTTGTTCGAACGGCTCGTCCAGCACCAGGCCGCTGTCGGCCTCGGCAATGTAGTGGGCATAACCGCACACCTTGGACACCAGCACCGGCAAGCCGGCGACCAACGCTTCGAGCAGCACCGTACCGGTATTCTCGTTGTACGCCGGGTGAATCAGCAGGTCGGCGCCCAGCAGGAAGCGCGGGATATCGCTGCGGCCCTTGAGGAACTGCACCTGGTCGCCCAGGCCCAGGGTAGCGCTTTGCAGCTGGAATACCTTGGGGTCGTCCTGGCCGATCACCATCAGCCTGGTGCGTTTGCGCAGGGCCGACGGCAGCGCGGCCAGTGCCTTGAGGCTGCGGTCCACGCCTTTGGTCTTGAAGCCTGAGCCAATCTGCACCAGCAGCAGGTCGTCATCCCCAAGATTGAATTCCTTGCGGAACTCGGCGCGGATCTCGGCGGCATTGGCCGGCGCACGGCGATCCTGGGAAATACCTGGCGGCAGCAGGTGGAAGCGTTCTACCGGGGTGCCGTAATGCTTGATGAACAGCGGCTGCTGCACTTCGGAAATCATCAGCACTTCGGTATGGGCGTCCTTGGCAAACACCGCACGCTCGTACTCGGCAAAGTGCCGGTAGCGGCCCCAGCGGCGGTACAGGCCACCGCGCAGGGTCTGCGCCTTGTCCTCGAAGCAGCCGTCGGCGGCGTAGTACACGTCCAGCCCCGGCATCTTGTTGAAGCCGATCAGGCGGTCGACCGGGCGCTTGGCCAGGTCGGCGGCCATCCAGGCGCTGAGCTTCTCGTTGCGGCGGTGGTTGAAGATCGCCTTCACCGGCGCCACCAGCACTTCGAAGCCCGGCGGAATGTCACCCTCCCAGATCAGCGTATACACACGGATCTGGTGGCCCCGCTTCTGGCATTCCAGGGCAATGCGCATGAAATCGCGCTGCAGCCCGCCGAAGGGGAAATATTTGTAAAGCACGAAAGCCAGTTGCATCAACGGACATCCTCAGCCAGCAGCAACGCGCTCAAGCGGCTCGCCACATGCTCGGGATTCAGGCGAGTGAAGCACAGTGGCCACTCGCGTTTCAGATCGAACCGGGCCAGGTCATCGGCGCTCGGTTTGTAGGTGCACTTCTTCTGCAGGCAGGGAGCGCAAGGCCAGTCACTGGCCTGGTGAATCTGGGTCCGTCCGTAGGCGCCAGTCAGGCCCGGGTTGGTTGGGCCAAACAGCGAAAGGGTGGGCACATCGAGTGCCGCCGCCAGGTGGCCAAGGCCGGTATCGACCGCCACGCAGGCCTTTGCCGCCGCCAGAACACGAGCGACGCCGGCAAGGTTCAATTTGGGGAGCACCTGGCAGTTGTTCAAGCCTTGGGCAATTCGCTCGGCCCGCGCCTTCTCAGCCGGATTACCCCAAGGCAGGCGCACTTCCAGCTTGCGCCGGCCCATGCGCTCGGCCAGTTCGCGCCAGTAGGCTTCGGGCCAATGCTTGGTCGCCCAGGTGGTGCCATGCAGGAACACCACATAGGGCGCAGCCGGGGGCAGTTGCAGGCGGTCGAGGTCCAGGCCGTAGTTGCCGATGCCTTCTGGCAGGTCATAGGCCAGGGCCATGGCAAACAGTTGGCGTACCCGCTCCACCGCGTGCTGGCCGGTAGCGACCGACAGAGGCCGGTCGTAGAAGCGGCTGGCCCAGCCTTCGCGCGCCGAGTAGCGGTCCAGGCCGGCTACGGGTGCCTTCACGTAACGGGTCAACCAGGCCGACTTGACCAGGCCCTGGGCGTCGATCACAAGGTCGTACTTGCGCTCGCGCACGCGCTGCTTGAACGCCTTCCACTCGCCACTCTTGATGGTTTGCCAAAGGTTCTTGCGCCAGCGACGGATCGCCACCGGGATGACCTGGTCGACCGCGGGGTGCCAACTGGGGATTTCGGCGAAGCCTTCTTCCACCACCCAATCGAAACGGATGCCGGGAATGGCATGGGCGGCATCGGTAAGCGCCGGCAGGGTGTGGATGACATCCCCCAGCGACGAGGTCTTGATGATCAGTACCCGCACTTAGTCGACCTCGGCCACGGTATCGATCAGGTCCGGTCCGCTGAGGCTGTGCAGGGCGGCAATCACTTTGCCCGGTTCCAGCAGACGCAGGCAATTGTAATGACCGAAGCGACAGGTGCGGTCAAAGCACGGGCTGCACTCGATACCGGTGCGCACCACTTCCACCTGTTCGGCCAGCGGTGGGGTGAAGCCGGGTGAAGTCGAGCCGTACACCGCCACCAACGGACGGTTCAGCGCAGCGGCCACGTGCATCAGGCCGGAATCGTTGGACACCACGGCATGGGCGCAGGACATCAGGTCGATGGCCTCGGCCAGCGAGGTCTCACCGGCCAGGTTGGACGACTCTTCACGGAACCCCGGAATCAGCCGGTCGCGGATCTGCTCACCGACCGGGTGATCGTTCTTCGAGCCGAACAGCCACACTTGCCAGCCTTGGCGAATCATCGCATCGGCCACAGCGGCATAGTGCTCTGCCGGCCAGCGCTTGGCTTCGCCAAACTCGGCGCCAGGGCACAGCGCCAGTACCGGACGGTCCAGTTCCAGGCCGAACTTGGCCAGGGCGGCGTCACGGCTTTGCGCTTCGATCTGCAGGTTGGGGCGCGGGTATGGCTGCGGCAGCTCGGCGCCGGGTGCGTAAGCCAGGGCCATGAAGCGCTCGATCATCAGCGGATAGCGGGCCTTGTCCAGCTTGCGCACATCGTTCAGCAGGCCGAAGCGCATTTCACCGCGCCAGCCGGTGCGTTTGGGAATGCCGGCAAAAAAGGGCACCAGCGCCGACTTGAGCGAGTTGGGCAGCAGGATAGCCTGGTCGTACTGGCCGGCCAGGGACTTGCCGATGCGCCGACGTGTGGCCAGCTCCAGCGCGCCGTGACCGAGCGGGAAGCTCAAGGCCTGACGCACTTCAGGCATGCGTTCGAGGATCGGCCGGCTCCATTCAGGGGCCAGCACGTCGATCACGCAGTCGGGGTGCTGCTGTTTCAGGCACTGGAACAGGGTCTGCGCCATCACCATGTCGCCGACCCAGCTGGGGCCAATGATCAGTATTCTCATGCTTAGTCCAGAAACGCTCGGGGAGGCTACAGACTGCGGTACAGCCTGGCCTCCCCTCTTTATATTCAGGCTATGTGGCCGACAGTGTAACACCGGTGGTGAGGCATGAGCCTTTGGGGCTGCTTTGCAGCCCTTTCGCGACACAAGGCCGCTCCCACAAAAGGTACTGCATACGCCGGCCAATGGTGGGAGCGGCCTTGTGTCGCGAAAGGGCCGCACAGCGGCCCCAACAATCTCAAGTCAGCCCCAGTTCACCCCAGATCCGCCGCACTTCACGGCGTTCATCGGCAAACTGTGCCGCATCGATCACCCCGGCCTGCTTCTGCAGGGCCTGGCGGTGGGAGGCCGAGCGGAACGCCTTGTACACTTCACGCAACAGCACCGCGTCACTGGCCGGCATCAAGTTCGCCTGCTCCAGCTCTTCCAGAATGCGGATGTTATCGGTCCATCGAAGTATGGCCGGATGGTCATGGGACCAGGCCAAAGCGGCGTATTGCACCATAAATTCGATATCGACGATACCGCCGGCATCCTGCTTGATATCGAAGGGTACACCGGCGTCGAAGGCGTTCGCCGCGGTACCGGCTGCCGTAGCCTTGGTACCGAGATTGTCACGCATCTTGGCGCGCATTTCACTCACCTCACCGCGCAGCTTTTCCAGGTCGCGGGCCTGGCCCAGTACCTTGGCGCGCACACCTTCGAACGCCGCACCCACCTGCTTGCAACCCACCAGCACACGGGCCCGCACCAGCGCCTGGTGCTCCCAGGTCCAGGCTTCGTTCTGCTGGTAGCGCTCGAAGGCGCCCAGCGAGCTGACCAGCAGGCCCGAGGCGCCGGACGGGCGCAGGCGCATATCCACGTCGTACAGTTGGCCCGAGTTGGTCTGGGTGGTCAGCAAGTGGATGATGCGCTGCCCCAGACGCGTGAAGAACTGCGCGCTGTCGATAGGCTTCGCACCGTCGGTTTCCGCCTGCGGATCGCCGTCATGGATGAAGACCAGGTCCAGGTCCGAACCGTGGCCGAGCTCCAGGCCGCCCATCTTGCCGTAACCGATGATGATGAAACCCGGGTCGCACAGGCTGCCGTCGCTGCGCTTGGGTTGGCCGTGGCGGGCCACGGTCTGGCGCCAGGCCAAGGCCAGCACCTGGTCGAGGATGGCTTCCGCCAGCCAGGTCAGGTAGTCGCTGACTTTCATCAACGGCAGGTTGCCGCTGATTTCCGAGGCGGCCACGCGCAGGCTGTGGGCCAGCTTGAAATGGCGCAGCGCCTCCATCTGCTGCTCCAGGTCGTCCTCGGGGATGCGCGTCAGGCGCTCGCGCAGCTCGCTGGCCAGTTCTGGCGCCAAGGGTGGGCTGAACAAGCGGCCCTCATTGAGCAGTTCGTCGAGCAGCAGCGGGTAAAGGGCAATCTGCTCGGCAATCCACGGGCTGGCGGCGCACAGCGTCAGCAAACGGCGCAAGGCACCGGGGTTTTCGGTAAGCAGTACCAGGTAGGCAGAACGCCTTGCCACAGCCTCGACCAATGGCAACACCCGCTCAAGTACCAGGTCGGGGTTGTCATGCTCCACCGCCTGGGCAAGCAGCCGTGGGATGAATGCGTCAAGCCGCTCACGGCCGATGCGCTGCATCGAGCGCAACTGCGGGCTGGAACGCAGCCCGGCCAAGCGCCTCAAGGCTTCGGCGGGTTGCTTGAAGCCAGCCTCTTGCAATTGCCGGCCAGCGGCTTCTTCATCCTGCGCCTGCTCCCACAACGGCGACCACTCACCACCCACCACCAGTTCGCCTTCGCCGTCTTCATCATCCGGGTCGGCAATGACCTGGCGGAAATGCCAGTCGATACGGCCTCGCCAGTACATCAGCTGGTCGTGGAAGCTCTGCCAATCGGCAAAACCGAGCACATAGGCCACGCGTGCCTGATCGGTCTCGCCTTCCGGCAACATTTGCGTCTGGCGGTCGGCAATGGCCTGGATGGCGTGCTCGGTGTAGCGCAGGAACTCATAGCCCTCGCGCAACTCGGCCACCACTGCTGGCGGCAGGTAGCCTTGGCCTTCCAGGGTGGCCAGCACCTTGAGCAACGGCCGCTGCTGCAGGCTGAGGTCACGCCCGCCGTGGATCAGCTGGAAAGCCTGGGCAATGAACTCCACTTCGCGAATACCACCGGCACCCAGCTTGATGTTCTCGGCCATGCCCTTGCGCCGCACTTCCTGCTGGATCAGCTGCTTCATGGTGCGCAGCGCTTCGATTGCGGAAAAGTCCAGGTAGCGGCGGTACACGAACGGGCGCAGCATCTCCTGCAGCTGCGCGCCGGCCGCCTGGTCGCCGGCCACCACCCGCGCCTTGATCATCGCGTAACGTTCCCAGTCACGGCCCTGGTCCTGGTAGTACTGCTCCAGTGCATTGAAGCTGAGCACCAGGGCACCCGCCGAACCATAGGGACGCAGGCGCATGTCAACGCGGAATACAAAGCCGTCGACGGTAACCGGGTCCAGCGCCTTGATCAGCCTTTGGCCCAGGCGCGTGAAGAACTCCTGGTTATCCAGCGAGCGCTTCACCCCTTCGGTTTCACCGCCCTCGGGGAAACCGAAGATCAGGTCGATGTCCGACGACAGGTTAAGCTCTACCGCTCCCAGCTTGCCCATGCCCAGCACCACCATGTGCTGCGGCTGGCCGCTGCGGTTGCCGATGGGCGTCCCGAATTGCTGGCAATGGCGCGGGTACAGCCATTGGTAGGCTTCGTCGATGGCCGCATCGGCAAGGTCCGACAGGTCGCGGCAGGTTTCGCCAAGTTCCGCCTGACGGGTAATGTCGCGCCAGATAATGCGCAACTGCTGGCGGTTGCGCGCGCGGCGCAGATTGCGCGCCAGCTCGTCCTCGCTCTGTGCCGCCTGGGCTGTTGCGGCGATTTGCCCGCGCAGCTCACCCGGGGCGTATCGCCGCTCCAGCTCGCCACTGGCCAGCAGGGCGAACAGCATGGCGGGCTCGCGCTGGGCCAGGCTGAGCACGAACTCGCTGGCAGCAGCCACCTGGTCGAACTGCTGCCGGTGCAGCGGGCTCCAGGCCTGCAGGTCGAGTTCGGGGTGGCCGGCCACGGCATCGCTGATGAACTGCTGGTTGCGAGTGACCAGCGGCTGCAAGGTGGCAGGCAGATCGGAGGGCAAAGGTAGGCGCATGGTCTATCCTTGATCGGCGTGAAATAGAGGGGAAAAAGCGGCCAAGGGGAAGCCGGACCACGGTTGGACTGTCGTACAAAAGTTGGAAATAGCTGAAAAAAACGAAAACTTGGCAACAAACATCAAGAACCACCCGTTCGCGACACAATGCCAACCAACATGAACGTTTTTCCTCACAAGCCAAGGTGCGACCAAACGTCGCACAAATGTAGTTTTACTACTACTCGTGTCGTGTAAAAGCATGAAATGCGAAAGCAAATGTAGTAAAACTACAACGCGCCGGAAGACACCCCGGTAATCCAAGAATTCACGACGTCTGCCCATAAGGCCAGTCGCAATCTCAGGCAATCGATTCTGGTTGCCTTTCCGCCCTGGAGCAAGCCATGCAAGACCTCGATCCAATCGAAACCCAGGAATGGCTGGATGCCCTGGAGTCGGTCCTCGACAAAGAAGGCGAAGACCGCGCTCATTACCTGATGACCCGTATGGGCGAGCTGGCCACCCGTAGTGGCTCCCAGCTGCCGTATGCGATCACCACGCCATACCGCAACACCATCCCTGTCACCCACGAAGCACGCATGCCTGGCGACCTGTTCATGGAACGCCGCATTCGCTCGATGGTGCGTTGGAACGCGCTGGCCATGGTCATGCGTACCAACCTGAAAGACTCGGACCTGGGCGGACACATCTCTAGCTTCGCCTCCAGTGCCACCCTGTACGACATCGGCTTCAACTACTTCTTCCAGGCCCCTACTGAAGAACACGGCGGCGACCTGGTCTTCTTCCAGGGCCACGCTTCGCCTGGCGTCTACGCCCGTGCCTTCATGGAAGGCCGTATCAGCGAAGACCAGATGAACAACTTCCGTCAGGAAGTGGACGGCAACGGCCTGTCTTCGTACCCGCACCCATGGTTGATGCCTGACTTCTGGCAGTTCCCGACCGTTTCGATGGGTCTGGGCCCAATCCAGGCGATCTACCAGGCACGCTTCATGAAGTACCTGGAAGCCCGTGGCTTCATCCCGGCCGGCAAGCAGAAGGTCTGGTGCTTCATGGGCGACGGTGAGTGCGACGAGCCGGAATCCCTGGGTGCAATCGCCCTGGCCGGCCGCGAGAAGCTGGACAACCTGATCTTCGTCATCAACTGCAACCTGCAGCGCCTCGACGGCCCGGTTCGCGGCAACGGCAAGATCATCCAGGAACTCGAAGGCGTGTTCCGTGGCGGTGGCTGGAACGTCAACAAAGTCGTCTGGGGCCGTTTCTGGGACCCACTGCTGGCCAAGGACACCAACGGTGCCCTGCAGCGCCGCATGGACGAAGTCATCGACGGCGAATACCAGAACTACAAAGCCAAAGACGGCGCGTACGTTCGCGAGCACTTCTTCAACACCCCGGAACTCAAGGCCATGGTCGAAGACCTGTCCGACGAAGAGATCTGGAAGCTCAACCGTGGCGGTCACGACCCGTACAAGGTCTACGCGGCGTATCACCAGGCTGTGAACCACAAAGAGCAGCCGACCGTCATCCTGGCCAAGACCATCAAGGGTTACGGCACCGGTGCTGGCGAAGCCAAGAACACCGCGCACAACACCAAGAAGGTCGACGTCGACAGCCTGCGTCACTTCCGTGACCGCTTCGACATCCCGGTCAAGGATGCCGACCTGGAGAACCTGCCGTTCTTCAAGCCGGAAGAAGGTTCTGCCGAAGCCAAGTACCTGGCCGAGCGCCGCGCAGCCCTGGGTGGCTTCGTACCGCAGCGCCGTGCCAAGAGCTTCAGCGTGCCGACCCCGCCACTGGAAACGCTGAAAGCGATCCTGGACGGCTCGGGCGACCGCGAAATCTCCACCACCATGGCCTTCGTGCGTATTCTGGCGCAGCTGGTCAAGGACAAGGACATCGGCCAGCGCATCGTCCCGATCATCCCGGACGAAGCCCGTACCTTCGGTATGGAAGGCATGTTCCGCCAGTTGGGTATCTACTCGTCGGTCGGCCAGCTCTACGAGCCAGTCGATAAAGACCAGGTGATGTTCTACCGCGAAGACAAGAAGGGCCAGATCCTCGAGGAAGGCATCAACGAAGCCGGCGCCATGTCGTCGTTCATCGCTGCCGGTACCTCGTACAGCTGCCACAACCAGCCGATGCTGCCGTTCTACATCTTCTACTCGATGTTCGGTTTCCAGCGTATTGGCGACCTGGCCTGGGCCGCTGGCGACAGCCGCACCCGTGGCTTCCTGATCGGCGGTACCGCCGGCCGTACCACCCTCAACGGTGAAGGCCTGCAGCACGAAGACGGTCACAGCCACATGATGGCGGGCACCATCCCGAACTGCCGCACCTACGATCCGACCTACGGCTACGAGCTGGCGGTGATCATCCAGGACGGCATGAAGAAGATGACCGAAGAGCAACAGGACATCTTCTACTACATCACCGTGATGAACGAATCCTACCAGCAGCCAGCCATGCCGGCCGGTGTCGAGGAAGGCATCATCAAGGGCATGTACCTGCTGGAAGAGGACACCCGCGAAGCCGCACACCACGTACAGCTGATGGGCTCCGGCACCATCCTGCGCGAAGTCCGCGAAGCCGCGAAGATCCTGCGTGAAGAGTTCAACGTCGGTGCCGACGTGTGGAGCGTCACCAGCTTCAACGAACTGCGCCGCGACGGCCTGGCCGTGGAACGCGCCAACCGCCTGAAGCCTGGCCAGAAGCCACAGCAGACCTACGTCGAGCAGTGCCTGAACGGTCGCAAAGGCCCGGTTATCGCCTCTACCGACTACATGAAGCTGTTCGCCGAGCAGATTCGCCAGTGGGTACCGAGCAAAGAGTTCAAAGTCCTGGGTACCGACGGTTACGGTCGCAGCGACAGCCGCAAGAAGCTGCGTCACTTCTTCGAAGTCGACCGCCACTTCGTGGTGCTGGCTGCCCTGGAAGCCCTGGCTGACCGTGGCGAGATCGAACCCAAGGTTGTTGCAGACGCTATCGTCAAGTTCGGTATCGACCCGGACAAGCGCAACCCACTGGACTGCTGAGGAGTATTTTTAAGTGAGCGAACTCATTCGCGTACCTGACATCGGCAGCGGTGAAGGTGAAATCATCGAGCTGTTCGTCAAGGTCGGTGATCGTATCGAGGCTGACCAGAGCCTGCTGACCCTGGAGTCCGACAAGGCCTCCATGGAAATTCCGGCGCCCAAGGCCGGCGTCATCAAGGAACTGAAGGTCAAGCTGGGCGACCGCCTGAAAGAAGGCGACGAGCTGCTGGTCCTGGAAGCCGAGGGCGCCGCTGCTGCGGCCCCTGAGGCACCGGCCGCTGCCGCTGCTCCGGCTGCGGCGCCAGCGCCAGCCGCTGAAGCCGCTCCTGCTGCTCCAGCCGCAGCCCCGGCTGCTGCCAGCGTGCAGGACATCCACGTGCCGGACATCGGTTCGTCGGGCAAGGCCAAGATCATCGAAGTGCTGGTCAAGGTCGGCGACACCGTCGAAGCCGACCAGTCGCTGATTACCCTGGAGTCCGACAAGGCTTCCATGGAAATCCCGTCGCCGGCTGCCGGCGTGGTCGAAGAAGTGCTGTGCAAGCTGGAAGACGAAGTCGGCACTGGCGACCTGATCTTCAAGCTGAAAGTGGCGGGTGCCGCCCCGGCTGCCGCGCCGGCACCGGCTGCTGCTCCTGCACCAGCCAAGGCTGAGGCTGCTCCGGCTGCCGCACCTGCCGCTGCAGCCCCGGCTGCTGCCCCTGCACCGGCTGCTACCGCACCGGCCGCTGGCAGCAATGCCAAGGTTCACGCAGGCCCTGCTGTTCGTCAGCTGGCCCGTGAATTCGGTGTCGAGCTGGGTGCAGTTGCTGCCACCGGCCCGCACGGTCGCATCCTGAAAGAAGACGTGCAGGTCTACGTCAAGGCCATGATGCAGAAGGCCAAGGAAGCGCCGGCAGCCGCCGGTGCGACCGGTGGTGCTGGCATCCCGCCGATCCCTGCCGTGGACTTCAGCAAGTTCGGTGAAGTGGAAGAAGTGGCCCTGACCCGCCTGATGCAGGTCGGTGCTGCCAACCTGCACCGCAGCTGGCTCAACGTGCCGCACGTGACCCAGTTCGACTCTGCCGACATCACCGAGCTGGAAGCCTTCCGCGTTGCGCAGAAGGCCGTGGCCGAGAAAGCTGGCGTGAAGCTGACCGTGCTGCCTCTGCTGCTCAAGGCCTGCGCCTTCCTGCTCAAGGAACTGCCGGACTTCAACAGCTCGCTGGCGCCAAGCGGCAAGGCCATCATCCGCAAGAAGTACGTGCACATCGGCTTCGCCGTGGACACCCCGGACGGCCTGCTGGTCCCTGTGATCAAGAACGTCGACCAGAAGAGCCTGCTGCAACTGGCTGCCGAAGCCGCTGCACTGGCCGAGAAGGCGCGCACCAAGAAGCTGTCGGCCGACGAGATGCAAGGCGCTTGCTTCACCATCTCCAGCCTCGGCCACATTGGCGGCACCGGCTTCACGCCGATCGTCAACGCGCCGGAAGTGGCTATCCTGGGCGTCTCCAAGGCGACCATGCAGCCAGTCTGGGATGGCAAGGCCTTCCAGCCAAAGCTGATGCTGCCGCTGTCGCTGTCCTACGATCACCGTGTGATCAACGGCGCTGCCGCCGCGCGCTTCACCAAGCGCCTGGGCGACGTGCTGGGCGATATCCGCACCATGCTGCTGTAAGCCAGCACACTGCCCCTCCTTGCGAGGGGCAGTACCCTTTTCGAGCTGCCACGCTCGTACCTCAACCCCGTCGATTGGCGGGGCTTTTTTTTGCCTGGAAAAAGCTGGGAGGGCTTCGCCCTCCTTTCGCGACACAAGGCCGCTCCCACAGGCAATCGCAGTCCACATTGTGGGAGTAACTGTCTTGCTCAATTTCTAAAAGCTGGCGCGATCCCTGTGGGAGCGGCCTTGTGTCGCGATGGGCCGCAAAGCGGCCCCAAAATCTCCAGCCAAACTGCAGAATCGGCCACGTCAGCCGATAACCTGTCCACAGCATCAAGCATGGCCGCTTGCCAGCCCTCGGGACATGATGCAACCTTGCCAAATCCGCCGCAGCCACAAGGCAGCGTTCCCTCTTCAAGCGAGTCTTCGATGAAAAGCCAACCCGATGCCGCCAGCCGTGTGGCGGCCGAGGTCGTGACACAGTTACCCGTGCCCTCGCGGCTCGGCATGCTGCGTTTCGAAAGGCTCAACGAAGCCACCTGGGCCATGCTCTACCTTGACCCAGCCTGTGAGCGCCAGTTCGGCCTGAAAACCGGCGAGTTGTGTGCCCTGATTGACGCGCCCTACGCCAGCCTGATGGAACCCGAAGCACGCTACCGGCTGCACGACGAAATCCAGTTGCAACTGGCCCAGCGCGGCTACTATCGCGTGCGCTACACCCTGCACACGCCGAGCACCTCGCTGCGCCTGCTGGAAGCGGGTGAAGCCTACAAGCAACACAACCGCCAGCTGTTGCGCGGCTACCTGAGCGTGCTCGACGACCAGCAGGAAGAGACCGGCGAACCCGGCGCCAGCGACCTGGAGTCACGCAACAACCGCCTGCAACTGGCCCTGCAGCTGAACCAGCGCACGCAGCAAGAACAACTGGAGCACCTGGAGCGGGTGCGCGGCCAGCAGGACCTTATCCTGCGCCTCGCCCGCCATCGCTACAGCGCGGGCAACTCGCTGCTCGAAGCGGCCCAGCTGATCACCCAGAGCGCCTGCGAAATCTACAAGGTCGACAGCGCCAGCATCTGGCACCTGGAAGACCAACGCCTGGAACCGATCATCGCCTGGTACCGCGACGCACAGGAGCACCGCCAGCCCGAAGCCATCGATGCCAGCCGCTTCCCCGACTACCTGGATGCACTGCACGCAAGCCGCGCCATCGACGCTCACAACGCCGGCCACGACCCGCGCACCCGCGCCCTGGCGCAAAGCATGCGCCCGGAAAACAAGGCCATGCTCGACGCCAGCATCCGTGTCGATGGCCAGGTGATCGGCGTGTTGTGCCTGGAGCAAACCGGCCAGCCACGGGCCTGGCAGTCGGACGAGATTGCCTTTGCCGGCGAGCTGGCCGACCAGTTCGCCCAAGTGATCACAAACCACAAACGACGGGCCGCGGCCAGCGCCCTGCACCTGTTCCAGCGTGCGGTCGAGCAGAGCGCCAGCGCCTTTCTGCTGGTGAACCGCGACGGCCGGGTGGAGTACGTCAACCCCAGCTTCACCGCCATCACCCAGTACAGTACCGACGAAGTGCAGGGCCGCCAGCTGGGCGAGCTACCGGCCCTGGAGAACCTCAGCGAACTGCTGTTCGACTCGCCGTCGAGCCTGGCCATGGGCAACAGTTGGCAGGGCGAGTTCAAGAGCCGGCGCAAAAACCTGGAGCCGTACTGGGGCCAGTTGTCGATTTCCAAGGTGTACGGTGACAACCGTGAGCTGACCCACTACATCGGCATCTACGAAGACGTCACCCAGACCAAGCTGGCCCAGCAACGCATCGAACGCCTGGCTTACACCGACAACCTCACCAACCTGGGCAACCGCCCGGCGTTCATCCGCAGCCTGGACGAGCGCTTCGCCCGCGATGGCGAAAGCTCGATGTGCCTGCTGCTGGTGGACATCGACAACTTCAAGCGCATCAACGACAGCCTAGGCCACCAGACCGGCGACAAGCTGTTGATCAGCCTGGCCAGGCGTTTGCGCAACAGCCTGCACAGCGGTGGCATCCTGGCGCGCTTTGCCAGTAACGAGTTCGCCGTGCTGCTCGACCACACCAGCCTTGAAGATGGCCAAGGCGTCGCCCAGCAGTTGCTGTGCACCCTCTACAAGCCGATGTTCGTCGACAACCAGCTGATCAACGTCACCGCCTCGGTAGGCCTGGCCTGTGCACCGTTGCACGGCGTCGACCCGGCCAGCCTGATGAAGAATGCCGGCCTTGCATTGCACAAGGCCAAGGCCAACGGTAAACACCAGGTACAGGTGTTTACCGAAGTGCTCAACGCCGAAGCCAGCTACAAGCTGTTCGTCGAGAACAACCTGCGCCGTGCCCTGACCCAGAATGAGCTGGACGTGTTCTACCAGCCCAAGCTGTGCCTGCGCAGCGGTCGCCTGCTGGGCCTGGAAGCGCTGCTGCGCTGGAACCACCCCGAACGCGGCATGATCCGCCCGGACCAGTTCATCAGCGTGGCCGAGGAAACCGGCCTGATCATCCCTATCGGCAAATGGGTAGTGCGCCAGGCGTGCTGCATGAGCCAGCAACTGCGCAAGGCCGGCCTGGGCAACCTGCATGTAGCCATCAACCTGTCGCCCAAACAGTTCTCCGACCCGGACCTGGTGGCGTCGATCAGCACCATCCTCAAGGAAGAAGCCCTGCCCCCGCACCTGCTGGAGCTGGAGTTGACCGAAGGCCTGCTGCTGGAAGCCAGCGAAGACACCCACCGCCAGCTGGACGAGCTGAAGGCCCTGGGCCTGACCTTGGCCATGGACGACTTTGGCACCGGTTATTCGTCGCTGAGCTACCTGAAGAAGTTTCCGATCGACATCCTCAAGATCGATCGCAGCTTCATCAACGAAATCCCTGACAACCAGGACGACATGGAAATCACCTCGGCGGTGGTGGCCATGGCCCACAACCTGAAGCTGAAGGTGGTGGCCGAAGGGATCGAGACGCCGGAGCAACTGGCATTCCTGCGCCGTCACCGCTGCGATGTGGGCCAGGGCTACCTGTTCGACCGGCCGATTCCCGGGCGCGAGCTGGCCGAACGGCTGAAGCGCTATCCGCGTGGCCCGGTGGCCTGACAGCTGCGTAATCCTCGGGCACTATAGAAGCCATTCGGGCCCTTTCGCGGGTTTACCCGCGAAGGCCCCAGCCCCCATCTCAATGACATACAGAGGAACGGCCATGGTCCTGCGTTCGGAAATCCTGGTGAACAAAAACGTCATGCCAACTGCGGAACAGGCCCTGCCTGGCCGCGAAACACCAATGAGCCTGCCCGAGTTCCACTACGTCTTCAAAGACACCCCGCTGCTCGGCCCGTTCTTCGAAGGCGCCATCGACTTCGCCATCTTCGGCCTGGGTTGCTTCTGGGGCGCGGAGCGCCGCTTCTGGCAGCGTGAAGGTGTGGTCAGCACCGTGGTCGGCTACGCCGGCGGCTTCACCCCGCACCCTACCTACGAAGAAGTCTGCTCGGGCCTGACCGGCCACACCGAAGTGGTGCTGGTGGTGTTCGACAAGGACAAGGTCAGCTACCGCGAACTGCTGGCAATGTTCTGGGAGCTGCACAACCCGACCCAAGGCATGCGCCAAGGCAACGACATCGGCACCCAGTACCGCTCGGCCATCTACTGCACCAGCCCGGAACAGCTGGAACAGGCCAAGGCCAGCCGCGACGCCTTCCAGGCCGAGCTGAGCAAGGCCGGCTTCGGTGAGATCACCACCGAAATCGACCAGGCACCGACCGTCTATTTCGCCGAGGCCTACCACCAGCAGTACCTGGCCAAGAACCCGGACGGCTACTGCGGCATCGGCGGCACCGGCGTGTGCCTGCCACCCAGCCTGCAAGGTAACTGAAGCATGAGCACGATGACCCTGTTCCACTCGCCGTTGTCGCCTTTCGTGCGCAAGGTCATGGTGGTGTTGCACGAGACCGGCCAGCTTGAGCGTGTGCAGCTGCAGCCGGTGAACATCAGCCCGGTGAGCGGCGACCCGCAGCTCAACCAGGACAACCCGATCGGCAAAATCCCGGCCCTGCGCCTGGAAGACGGCACCGTGCTGCACGACAGCCGGGTGATCTGCGAGTACCTCGACCTGCAGCACGTTGGCCTGCCGCTGCTGCCGCGTGAAGGTTCGGCGCGCTGGCGGCGCATGACCTTGGTATCACAGGCCGATGCGATCATGGATGCGGCGGTGTCGAGCCGGTATGAGAGCTTCCTGCGGCCAGAAGACAAGCGCTGGGATGGCTGGCTGCAAGCGCAGGGTGACAAGATCCGCCGTAGCCTGGCCAACCTGGAGCAGGAGCACTTGCCGGAGCTGATCTCCGGCTTCGACCTGGCGGCGATTGGTGTGGCCTGTGCGCTGGGCTATCTGGATTTGCGTCAGCCCGGATTTGGCTGGCGTGAGCGCCAGCCTGGGTTGGCGGCGTGGTATGCCGAGGTGGTCAAGCGGCCATCGATGGTCGCTACAGCGCCAGTGGCCTGAGGGCCCCTTCGCGGGTAAACCCGCTCCTACAGGTTTTCCACAGTGTTCGCTATCTGTGGTGGGCTTGTGGGAGCGGGCGTGCCCGCGAAGGCCTCACCTCGGTATCACAGGAAACAACAGCCCGATCCTGAGCGCCAACCAGCGCCCGATCTCTCTATCCTCCCTCATGCCGCCCTCCCCACACGCGCCCAGTCCAGCCGCCGGGTCAGCACCATGAACACCCCAAGCAAGCCGAAACACAACAGCGACCCCATCAGCAGCGCATAGTCTTCGGCACTCAGCAGCCCGAAGAGCAGCGCGTACAACGCCGCCAAACCCGCTGCAAAACCCACCCCTCGCACCAGGCTGCGCAACACATGGCTCAGGTAGAAGCCGATCAGCATCACACAGGCTGAAGCCGACAGCCCATACGCCAGACCAAAGCCAATGTGCTCGGACAACGAAAGCAGCAGCAGATAGAAGAACGCCAGCGCCACGCCCACCAGGATGTACTGCACGGGGTGCACGCTCAGGTTCTTCATTACCTCGAACAGGAAGAAGCCGGCAAAGGTCAGGGCAATGAACAACAACGCGTATTTGATTGCCCGCTCGCTTTTCAGGTACTGGTCCACTGGGTCTATAAAACTCACGCCAAAGCTGCGCTCACTGAAATCCGTACACTGCCCGGCGTTAGCGCACTGGCGGATGGCATCCTCAAGGTTGGTGGCAAAGAACGAGGTTTGCCAATGGGCACTGAAGCCTTGAGCATCGATTTCGCGGCGGTTGGGCAAGTAGTTGCCGACGAAGCTCGGGTGCGGCCAGTTGGCGCGCATGTCCACGCTGCTGGTACGGCCCACGGGGACCACGTGCAACTGGCCGGTACCTTGCAGCGCCAGGTCAAAGCCATAACTGAACGCTCGCGCCTGTAGCCCGTCCAGCCCCGGCAGGCTGGCGTGTACGCCGCCGCGCATCCAGTCGAGCTGGGTGCCGGGCTCGAACGGCACTTTTTGCTCGTCCATGCTCAGCTCCAGAGCACTTTCGATACCGCGGATATCACTGATGCCCACCACCAGGAACGGCGTGTCGAAGCGGTAGTCGTCAAAGTCCTTGTCGATGCCCCAATGCGCCGGGAGCTTGAAGCGGCCGCTGATACGGCCTTTGGTGTGAAACAACCGCGCCTGGTAGATGCCTCGGGCGCGCAGTTCGGTGTCCACACCCAGGTCGGCGTCGAAGGTTTCCGGCAGGAAGTACAGGTGGCCGGCGATGGTGCTGGTTTCCTGGGTACGCTCACCGTCCTTTTCGATCCAGCGGCGCTGGTACTTGCGGTACGGCACCACCAGCAGCGGGCCGCTGAGTTGCTGGTCGAAGCTGGTGCTCTGGGCAATATCGCGCAACACGCCGTCGCGCATGGCCTGGCGTTCGTCGATCAGGCCGTTGATCAGCAGTAGCGGGATGAGCAGCAGCAACATCAGCATGGCGATCATGCCGAGTTTGAAACCGAGGGTCTTGTTCATGTGGCCTCCTGTGGCATTGGGCGCAGTGTCTGCGCCTTGCATGGAGGCTTTGTGGAGCGCGTGTGTGATTTACGTGTATTTGGGGCTGCTGTGCAGCCCCGGCTGTCTCAGCTGATGCGCCGCACCGGCAGCCACAACCGCACCCGCACCCCGCCATCGACGTTGTCCACCGCCAAGGCTCCGCCATGCAGCTGCATCACCTCGGCCACGAAGTTCAGCCCCAGCCCGGTACTCTTGCGCCCGCTCCCGGGCCGCGGCAGCGAGTAGAACCGCTCGCTGACCCGCCCGATGGCGTAGGCCGGTATCGCTTGCCCCTGGTTGAACAAGCTCAACGCCACCCGTTCGCCATCGCGCTCCAGGTCGAACAGCAGCGTGCCACCTTCCGGAGTGAAGTCCAGTGCGTTGTCGAGCAGATTGGCCAACGCCTGGCGCATCAGAAAAGGATCGCAGAGCAAGCGCAAAGTGGCAGGCACCCGCTGACGTACCTGCAAACGGGCGCCTTCGATACGCGCCGCATGGGCCAGCAGCAACTCATCGACCAACGCCGCCAGCGCCACCTGCTGCTCGTCCTCCAGCGCCTGCATCTGCTCGACCCTGGCCAGGTTGAGCAGCCGCTCGATCATCTGTTGCAACCGCTCGCTCTCGCGCTCGATATTGCCGGCAAAGCGTGCCCGCTGATCAGCGGGCATATCCTCGCCCTGCAACAGCTCGGAAGCACCACGGATGGCCGCCAGCGGGCTTTTCAGCTCGTGAGTCAGGGTGTGCACGTAGCGCTCGACATAGGCCTTGCCTTCCAGCTGGGTGCGCATGCGTTCCACTGCCTGTGCCAGGTTCGCCAGCTCGCCGCCCTTGTAATGCGGAAGCTCCGCACGTTCCCCTTCGCTGACCGCCTGCGCATAACCTGCCAACTTGCGCAGCGAGCGCGCAAGCCACCACGACAGAGCCGCGCCGATCAGCAAGCCCAGGCCGATCAGCCCTAGCCCCAGGGTGAGCAGGCGCCGCTCGGAGCGGTCGATGTAGGGTTGCAATGAGCTATTGGGCTTGGCGACGGTGACAACGCCGATGATCTTGCCGTTGTCGATGATCGGCGCGCCAACGTGCATCACCGAGGTGCTTTCGTCGTTGGGGTCGCTGCGGGTGGAGCGGGCGCCATACTGGCCTCGCAGGGTCAGCAGCACGTCATTCCACTGCGAGTAATCCTTGCCCAGGGCCTCGCCACTGGAGTCCAGCAACACGATGCCCTTGGCGTCAGTGACGTAGATGCGGTGGCTGACCTGGTTCTTGGCCAGCCCCCAGATCTGTGCGCCTGGGCTGCGCGAGCCGTAGGCCTCGAGCACCTCAGGCAGGCGGCCCTGGTTCAGGGTGCCGGCCTTGACGTCATCCCGCAGGATTTCTGCCAGCAGGTTGGCAGTGTCTACCAAGGTTTCTTCGGAGGATTGGCGCACTACCGGGCGAATCTGTTCGCGTACGGTATTGAGCAAGAAGTAACCGGCCAAGCCGACGAACAGGAAGTACACCAGAAAGATGCGAATGCCCAAGCGCATCAGGCGTGCTCCGGGCTATAGCTGTAACCGAGGCCGCGATGGGTCTGGATCGGCTCGGCATCACCCGCTACCTGGCGCAGTTTGGCGCGCAGGCTCTTGATATGGCTGTCGATGGTGCGCTCATAGCCCACGTCGGAGGCCACGCCCAAAGCGTCGAGCAGCTGTTCGCGGCTGAACACCCGCTGCGGTTGTTCGAGCAGGCATTGCAGCAAGCGGAACTCATGCCGGGTCAGCGTGAGCGGCTGGCTGCGGTAGGTGATCTGCATGCGCAAGGTGTCGAGCTGGAACAAGGTGGTTTCGCCGACAACCTCGGCCCTCGGTGCCATGCGTTTGAGGATCGCCCGAACGCGCGCTGCCACTTCACGAGGGCTGAATGGCTTTACCACGTAGTCGTCGGCACCGATTTCCAGGCCCACGACGCGGTCGATTTCACCGTCCCGGGCGCTGAGAAACATCACCGGCACCTCGGTGAACCGGCGCAGCTGGCGACAGGTTTCGAAGCCACTGATGTCGGGCAGGCCGATGTCGAGGATGACCAGGTCGGCCGGGCGCTGGCGCTGCTGGTCGAGGGCGGCACTGCCCAGGGTTACCCACTCAGTGCTGTGACCGTCGGCCTGCAGGGCGTAGACCAGGGTGTCGGCGATGGCGGCTTCGTCTTCGACGATGAGGATATGAGGCATGGCGTCCGGCCTTGCGGTTTTGAAGGTTGGCACATTTCAGTGTAGGAGCGGGCTTGCCCGCGAACACCGGCGAAGCCGGTGCCTGACACCCCATTATGTGTGTTCGCGGGCAAGCCCGCTCCTACATTGTATGGCGCACGCTTCAGATCAGCAGCCTGGCTTGCCAGCAGTGAACTTCTTCGCCGGGTTGACCGCCGCCTTGAACTCGCGCAGCGCCTTGGAACCCACCAGCAGCGGGTAGTTGAAGTTGCTGCGGTCCACCAGATTCACCTCGACGGTGCGCTTCACATCCCCCAGGCACAACTCCAGGTCGACCACCGGGCGCTTGGAGATCTCTGGCGCATCCCCTTCGTCCTCTTCATCGGCACGGCCCTTGATCTTGCTGATGCGCGAGACCTTGTGCTCGTACACCTTGCCGTCCGATTCCTTGGTCGCCAGGCGGAAGCGCACCCACTCGTCCCCATCGCGGGTGAACAGCTCGATATCCTTGGCCGACAGCGACGCGGTGAAGGCGCCAGTGTCCATCTTGGCTTTCAGGGTTTCGCCCAGTTCAGGCAGGGCAATATTCTCGTAACGGCCGTAGATAGTGGGTTCGGCGGCCATCACCGGCAGCGCCAACAGCGACAACATGGCTAAAAGAGATTTCACAAGCAGGCTTCCTTGAGAGGGTCAATGCTTAGACTGCACTGGGCAGATAGGTTCGCTGTCACGAGCCTAACCAACATAATGTGAAACATTTGTCCCCGCCGTCGGGCATTGGACATTTGGCGTAGGCCACCGCCCTGCTTATCATTGCCAACCGTTTATCTCCCACAACAAGAGTCTCTTTATGCGTCGCCTGCTGACCGGCATTCTCACTACCACCCTGCTGCTGCTCAACACCGTGGTGTTGATCTGCCCGCTGCTGGTCTTCGCCCTGCTCAAGCTGGTGCTGCCAGGCCGTGGGCGTGACTATGCCTCGTGGGCAGTGATGTGGGTGGCCGAAACCTGGTCGGAAATCGACAAAGCCATCTTCGCCCTGTGCATCCCTACTCAGTGGGACATCCGCGGTGTGGAAAACCTGCGCAAGGACACCTCGTACCTGGCCGTGAGCAACCACCAGACCTGGGTCGACATCCCGGCGCTGATCGAAAGCCTCAACCGCCGGACACCGTTCTTCAAGTTCTTCCTGAAAAAGGAGCTGATCTGGGTGCCGTTGCTTGGCCTGGCCTGGTGGGGGCTGGATTACCCGTTCATGAAGCGCTACAGCAAGGCGTTTCTGGAAAAGCACCCGGAGCTCAAGGGCAAGGACCTGGAAATCACCAAGGCGGCCTGCGAGCTGTTCAAGCGCCAGCCAGTGACCGTGGTCAACTACCTGGAAGGCACCCGGTTTACCGAAGCCAAGCGCCAGGAGCAGCAGTCGCCGTATCGCTACCTGCTCAAGCCCAAGGCGGGCGGTGTGGCGTTTGTGCTCGCCGCATTGGGCGAGCAGCTGGATGCCCTGCTGGACGTGACCATCGTGTACCCCGGCAACAAGGCGCCGGGGTTTTGGGACTTGCTCAATGGCAGCATCAGCCGGGTGATTATCGACATTCAGGTGCGTGAGCTGGACCCGGCGTTGTGGGCGGGGGATTACGAGAATGATCCCGAGTTTCGGCAAACGGTGCAGGCCTGGGTCAACCAGTTGTGGGTGGCCAAGGACCAGCGGATCGAGCAGCTACGGCAGGAAATGAGCTGATGTTTTTTAAGTGTCTGCCCGGGCCTCTTCGCGGGTACCCTGCGAAGAGGCCCGGGCAGACTGCGCAAGAATCCTCACCCGACCTTCAGACCGAGGGCTGAGCCAATGGCGCCGGTGTGGCCCACAAACTCCCCAGATTCTGCAACAACGCCCCGGCAATCCCCTGTTGCCCCAGGTACTGCAGCAGCAACGGCGCAAACTGCCCGATCATCCCGGTGTCCATGCCCAGCGCCTTGAACGCACTGTCCAGGTCGCTGCGGTTTTCCACGTTGTTGCCCAGCGCATTGCTCAAGGCCGACTGGCTTTCGCTGTTCTTGCCCAGCAAATCACTCAACCCACTTAACCCGCCCAGCGCATTTGCACCGGCCAGCAGGTCCAGCCCTGGCACCGCCTTGGTCAGTTGCCCATAGTCATCGCTGCTAAGGTTGTTGCGCGCCAGCCCCAGCATGGCCCCTGCCCCGCCTACCGCCTGTTCGGGGGTGATGTTCAACTGGCTGCCCAGGGTATTGAGCAGATTGGCCTGCGCTTCGGGTGCCTGTACCTGGCCTTGCTGTTGCTGGTTCTGCATGGCGGACACGGCGTTGGCAGCGTCGCTGAGGTTGAAGGCGAACACCGGGCTTGCAGCCAGGGTCATCAGGGTTGCCAGGGTGAATGCTTTCATCGGGAGGGACCTCGTTGGCCGGGATGGCCGGGAAACGAGGGGTTTGACTCGTGGTTTGGGGTTTTGTTCCGACCGCTTACTACCTAGCAAAAATGCTAGTTGTACCATCCGGCAGCGGAGTGCAACGTAAACACTCAGTGCAAAGTCTGAGGCGGGATCAAATCATGGCTGAAAACGTAGACAGGAATAGTAAAAAAAATCGATCAACCACAATGCCGCCGGGAAAGGCGGCTAATCGAACCTCCATGTATTTTTACCAAACCGGTCAATTATCTAATGAGGTTTCCGCCCAAGGCAACTACAAGGCCCTGCGGGCTCTGGGATTACCAATTGCCCAAATGGAGCAGACACAACCGACTAAAATAGTACAGACCGACCGCTCTAATTCAATTATAGGTTTATCTCGAGACACCATAGCTTATTCGCCTTACGGCTATTCTGATGAACATGTCATGAAGTCGTTGCTCGCCTTCAACGGGCATCGGTGTGACCCGGTATCTATGCTGTACCCTCTGGGAAATGGATATAGGTTGTTTAGCCCCTCCCTGATGCGCTTCTGCAGTCAGGACACAATGAGCCCGTTCGGCAGGGGCGGATTAAATCCTTATGCTTATTGCATGGCCGACCCTGTTAACAACACTGACCCTAGTGGGCATTTCTTAGTATCAATTTTTAAACGCAGTCCGATTTCAGCTTTCAAACACTACGCCAAGAAACTTGAGCTACTGAACAACAAAATAATCAAGGTCGAAAAAAGAATTTACCATTATGACGAGAAGCTCAGCCAGCTAAATGTCGATTTGAGACATTGGAAGATTGAAAGAAGGAGCAATAACCAACCTGATGAATACGGGAACCAGCCATCACATTACGTAGAATCCCTAAAAGCCAAGATAACGAACAACGAATTGAAGCGTAGCGCTGAGATAACCAAGTGGGATGATCTGACTGCTAAGCGCCAAACCAACATGGATAAGTTCATGCAGGCTCAAAATGCAGTCTCAGCCTCAGTCCCCGCCACAGACAACAGCCTACCCGGATACCAAGCAGATTCCTCGCCGCCAACTGATGAACTGGCGAGAGTTCGGCGAACCAATCAGGCTCCAACCCCCCGCGATTTTATGTTCCTTGGAAGCGGTTTCTGAAATGTAATCCCAAGCCTCTTAAGCCACTGCGATCATCAGGGCTGCCTACTAGTCTCGGCCGGTTGCATCGAAGTCAGCGACCGGCCTTGACAGGTCGACCAGAGAATCTCGTGGCTTTAGCCTTCGATGGCCGTTCTACCGTAAGACGAGATGAAAAAACCCCTCGAAAGAGGGGTTTCATCTGACTCCAAGCGGTTATGCCGCGCCCCACATCTTGTGCGGGTCAATCACAAACTTCTTAGGCACACCCGCATCAAACTCGCCATACCCTTCCGGCGCCTGATCCAGGTTGATCACCTGCACACCCACCACTTCAGCAATGTTGATGCGGTCCCACATGATCGCCTGCATCAGCTGGCGGTTGTACTTCATGGTCGGGGTCTGGCCGGTGTGGAAGCTGTGCGATTTCGCCCAGCCCAGGCCGAAGCGGATGCTCAGCGCGCCGATCTTGGCAGCGGCATCCACTGCGCCTGGGTCTTCGGTTACATACAGGCCCGGGATACCGATGTTGCCGGCCACGCGGGTCACTTGCATCAGCGAGTTCAACACGGTGGCCGGGGCCTCGTGTTTGGCACCTTCGTGCCCGTGACCACGGGCCTCGAAGCCGACGGCGTCGACAGCGCAGTCCACTTCCGGCTCGCCGAGGATGTCGACGATCTGCTCGTGCAGCGGGGTGTCCTTGGACAGGTCGACCACTTCGAAGCCCTGCGACTTGGCGTGGGCCAGGCGAGCCGGGTTCAGGTCACCGACGATCACGCAGGCGGCGCCCAGAAGGCGCGCCGAGGCAGCGGCGGCCAGGCCGACCGGGCCGGCACCAGCAACATAGACAGTGCTGCCTGGGCCGACGCCAGCGGTTACGGCACCGTGGTAGCCGGTGGGCAGGATGTCGGACAGGCAGGTCAGGTCACGGATCTTTTCCATGGCCTTATCGCGCTCAGGCAGCTTCAGCAGGTTGAAGTCGGCGTACGGCACCAGCACGTATTCGGCCTGGCCACCGGTCCAGTCGCCCATGTCGACGTAGCCGTAGGCACCGCCGGCGCGGGCCGGGTTGACGGTGAGGCAGACACCGGTGTGCATCTCTTTGCAGGAGCGGCAGCGGCCGCAGGCGACGTTGAACGGGACCGATACCAGGTCGCCGATCTGCATGCGCTCGACATCGCGGCCCTTCTCGACGATTTCACCGGTGATTTCGTGACCCAGGACCAGGCCGACCTGGGCAGTGGTGCGGCCACGGACCATGTGCTGGTCAGAACCGCAGATGTTGGTGGAGACCACCTTCAGGATGACGCCGTGTTCGATTTTCTTGCCGCGCGGGTCCTGCATTTTCGGGTAGTCGATCTTCTGTACTTCGACCTTGCCAGCGCCGAGATACACCACTCCACGATTGCCAGACATGCTCTTACCTCGCTTGATTTTTATTTATGCAGCGGTGGTTGAACGCGCCGCCATCCGTGGGCGGCATGTGTTTCTGGAATGAGGGAATTGTGGGCCGGATGGGGAGATCTGCGCTGACTGGGAGCGACAGAGAGATGCCTTTTAGCGGCAGGAGTGTCGTTGGGGAATGTGGGCAAACAGAGCGGCGGCTTGTGCGGGCCTCTTCGCGGCTAACGCCGCGCCTACAGGGACCGCACCCATCCAAGGGCCAGTACCTGTAGGCGCGGCTTTAGCCGCGAAGAGGCCGGTACCGGTTATTACAGAACGACAGTCCGGTTGGCGTTCAGGAACACCCGCCGCTCGATGTGATACCCCACCGCCCGCGCCAGTGTCAGGCATTCGATATCCCGCCCTTTGGCAATCAGGTCTTCGGGATAGTGGCTGTGATCCACCACCTCGACACCCTGGGCAATGATCGGCCCTTCATCCAGGTCGTTGTTGATGTAGTGCGCCGTGGCACCGACCATTTTCACGCCCTTGTTGTAGGCCTGGTGATAAGGCTTGGCGCCTTTGAAACCCGGCAACAGCGAGTGGTGAATATTGATCGCCCAACCATCCAGACGGCGACAAAGCTCGGGCGACAGTACCTGCATATAGCGGGCAAGGATAACCAGCTCGGCACCGGTCTCCTCGATCACCTGCAGCACCTTGCGCTCTTGCCCAGGCTTGTCCTTGGGGTCGAGGGCGAAGTGGTAATAAGGAATCTTGTGCCAATGCGCCAAGGGTTCTAGGTCAGGATGGTTCGACACCACGGCCACCACATCCATACCCAGTTGGCCAATGCGCTGGCGATACAGCAGGTCATTCAGGCAATGGTCAGCCTTGGACACCATGATCACCACCTTGGGGCGGTGGTTGGGTGCGGTCAGCTCGAAAGCCATGCCGAACGCTTCGCTGCGCTCTGCGAGGCCGGCCCGGAAGCCCGCCTCGTCGAAATCGTCCGGCTGACGGAACTCGACGCGAATGAAGAAGCGTCCCGACTGCCGGTCATCGAAGGAGTGGTGCTCCGTCACGTAGCAGCGCTGCTCGAAGAGGTAACGCGTCACCACGTCGACGGTGCCGAGCATGCTCGGGCAGTCGGCGGTGAGAATCCAGGTATCCGGTGCCCGACTCATGTTCTTGCTCCTTAGGCTTCGATGCTCAGGCCGTATTCGGCAGAAGCGTCCTGTAGCCACAGCCACCAGTAATCGGCGAAGCTGCGGCGAATTACCAGCTCCCAGGTGTCTTCTGCAGTGCGGCGGATCACCAGTTGCGACTTGGCGAACACGGTGCCCACGGCCTTGCCCACCGGGAAGTTGTTCGGGTGAACATCATAGCTGGTGGACTTCATCAGCACGTCGCGCACGTTCGGGCCGCGCAGTTCCAGCAGGCTTTGCCCGCCACTGACATTGACGACCTGAATGTGCTGGCCTTCAAGGGCCGCGCGCAGCTTTTGCTCCGCTGCCAGCTCCTGGCCGCCGGGTACGATCAGCAGCCACTCATCTGGGCCGACCCATTGCAGCGACATGTCCTTGTTGGCGACCACGGTCAGCGCCACGGGCAGCTCCAGGCCAAGGGCCTTGTGCACGCCAGCGGCGAATTCCGGGTTGTGGCCATCACCACGCAGGGTGAGGTGACCGAGGAACTTGCGTTCACGCAGGGTCACCCCTGCGTTCTTGCGGCCTTTGCCTACCAGGCTGGCCAGGTCGGCATGGTGCAGTGGCGACTGGGCTTTGGCCTCGGCGCCGGGGTTTTGCTGGAAGACGTTGATAGCGCTCATTTCTTACCTGCCTTGAATTCTTGTTCGTCAGGGCAGCGCAGCCGTGCAATCAGGCTGCGCCGCCATCCGGGGCCTTAGACGTTCTGCCGCTCACCCTTCGGATCGAAGAACACCGAAGACACGATTTCCGCCTCGATCACGCTGCCATCCGCCTGCGGCGAGTAGACACGCTCGCCCATGCGCTTGAGGCCGCCTTTGACCACACCCATGGCGAACGAGTAGCCCAGGGAGTTGGACGCGTAGCTGGAGGTGACGTGGCCGACCATGTCCATCGGGATCGGCTGTTTCGGGTCGAACACCAGTTGGGCGCCTTCCGGCAGCCACTTGGTCGGGTCGACCGGTTTCAGGCCCACCAGCTGCTTGCGGTTCTCACGTACGCAGTCTTCGCGGTTCATGCCACGCAGGCCGATCCACGAGAACGGCTTGTTGCGGCCAACGCACCAGCTCATGTTCAGGTCGTCCGGGTTCATCGAACCATCGGTGTCCTGGCCCACGATGATGAAGCCCTTCTCTGCACGCAGTACGTGCATGGTCTCGGTGCCGTACGGGGTCAGGTTGTACTTCTTGCCGGCCTCGATGATCTGTTCCAGCACGCCCATGGCGTAGTTGGCCTGCACGTTCACTTCGTACGACAGCTCGCCGGTGAACGAGATACGGAACACGCGGGCCGGCACGCCACCGACGTTGCCTTCCTTCCAGGTCATGAACGGGAAGGCTTCCTTGTCCATGTCGATGTCGGTCAGCTCGCTCAGCAGCTTGCGGCTGTTAGGGCCGGACAGGGTCATGGTGGCCCAGTGGTCGGTGACCGAAGTGAAGTACACCTTCAGCTCTGGCCATTCGGTCTGGTGATACAGCTCCATCCACTGCAGCACGCGGGCAGCGCCGCCGGTGGTGGTGGTCATGATGAAGTGGTTGTCGCCGACGCAGGCGGTTACGCCGTCGTCGAAGACCATGCCGTCTTCCTTGCACATCAGGCCGTAGCGGGCCTTGCCCACGTCGAGCTTGGTCCAGGCGTTGGTGTAGATGCGGTTGAGGAATTCGCGCGCGTCCGGGCCCTGGATGTCGATCTTGCCCAGGGTCGAGGCGTCCAGCAGGCCCACGCTGTCGCGCACGGCCTTGCATTCACGCGTGACGGCAGCATGGATGTCTTCGCCGGCTTTCGGGAAGTACCACGGGCGCTTCCACTGGCCGACGTCTTCGAACTCGGCGCCGTTCTTCACGTGCCAGGCATGCAGGGCAGTGAAGCGCACAGGCTCGAACAGGTGACCACAGTGACGGCCCGCTACCGCGCCGAACGTCACCGGCGTGTAGTTGGGGCGGAACATGGTGGTACCCATTTCCGGGATGGTGATGCCGATCGAACGGGCGGCGATGGCCAGGCCGTTGATGTTGCCCAGTTTGCCCTGGTCGGTACCGAAGCCCAGCGCGGTGTAGCGCTTGACGTGCTCGACCGACTCGAAGCCTTCACGGGTGGCCAACTCGATACCGGCTGCGGTCACGTCGTTCTGCTGGTCGACGAACTGCTTCGGCCCCTTGGTGCCTTTGTCGTGCGGTACCAGGAACAGTGCCACGGTGGCCTCTTCCTTGCGCGCCACGGTTTTTGGCAGGGTGCCGACAGTGGCCTTGAAACCGGCCTCGGTGGCTGCGCGGACGCCGCCTTCGAAGCCATCGGCAATCACATCGCCCAAGGCATACACGCCGTTGATACCACCGACGCACTCACGCTTCTGCGGCGCATCGCCCGGCACGAAGCCAAGGATATCGTCACGCCATACCGGGCGACCGCCCAAGTGCGAAGCCAGGTGCACGATCGGGCTGTAACCGCCCGAGGACGCGATCAGGTCGCACTCGAGGACTTCGCCTGGGCTGGTGACTTTGTGTGCCTGCACATCAATCGCCGCCACACGGGCGCCGGTGACGTGCTTGCTGCCTTTGGCCTCGACCACGGCGCTGGAGGTGAGGATGCGAATGCCTTTGGCACGCGCTTCTTCAACCAGCGAGCCACGTGGGTTGTGGCGGGCGTCGGCGATGGCGACCACTTGCAGGCCCGCGTCGTGCCAGTCCAGCGCGGCGCGATAGGCGTGGTCGTTGTTGGTCGACAGTACCAGCTTGCGACCCGGGGCCACGCCATAGCGGCGAACATAGGTGGAAACAGCACCGGCCAGCATGTTGCCCGGCACGTCGTTGTTGCCGTACACCAGCGGGCGCTCGTGGGCGCCGGCAGCCAGTACCACGCGCTTGGCGCGAACGCGGTGCACGCGGTGGCGAACCTGGCCGATCGGGGCGCGGTCGCCGAGGTGGTCGGTGAGGCGCTCGTGAATGGTCAGGAAGTTATGGTCGTGGTAGCCGTTGACCGTGGCACGTGGCAGCAGGGTCACTTCCGGCAGGCCTTCCAGCTCTTTGACCACGGCGTTGACCCACTCGGCAGCAGGCTTGCCGTCGAGGGTTTCGCGGGTGTCGAGCAGGCTGCCGCCGAACTCTTCCTGCTCGTCAGCCAGGATCACGCGGGCACCGCTGCGCGCAGCGGCCAGTGCAGCAGCCAGGCCAGCAGGGCCGGCGCCGACGATCAGCACGTCGCAGTGCCGGTTCATGTAGTCGTAGCTGTCTGGATCGTTCTGCAGCGGTGCACGGCCCAGGCCGGCGGCTTTACGGATGTACTTCTCGTAAGTCATCCAGAACGATTTGGGGTACATGAAGGTTTTGTAGTAGAAGCCCGGCGGCATCATGCTGCCGCCTACCTTGCCGAGGATGCCCATGACGTCGTTGTTGACGTTCGGCCAGCCGTTGGTGCTGGTGGCGACAAGGCCCGCGTACAGTGCCTGCTGGGTGGCGCGCACGTTGGGGATCTGGGTAGCTTCGCTGGAGCCGATCTGCAGGATGGCGTTCGGCTCTTCGGTACCGGCGGCGATGATGCCGCGTGGGCGCGAGTACTTGAAGCTGCGGCCAACGATGTCGACGCCGTTGGCCAGCAACGCGGCGGCCAGGCTGTCACCGGCATAACCCTGGTAGGTCTTGCCGTTGAAGGTGAAGTTCAGGACCTTGCTGCGGTCGATACGGCCGCCGCTGGCGAGGCGATAGGTCTGGCTCATACTTTTTCCCCTTGGCCTTTGACGGTCGACGTGGCGCTGGCGGCTTTGCCATTGGCGGTCACTTGCGGCTTCTCGCCAATCTTGTAGGTTTCCAGAATTTCGTAAGTCACGGTGTCACGGGTGACGTTGAAGTACTGGCGGCAGCCGGCAACGTGGTCCCACAGTTCATGGTGAATACCGCGTGGGTTGTCACGGTAGAACATGTAGGTACCCCACTCCTCGTCGGAGCAGGCGTTAGGGTCCAGCGGGCGGGCGATGTGTGCCTGGCCAGAGGCGTGGAACTCTTCTTCGGAGCGCAGCTCGCCGCAGTGGGGACAGAAAATATGCAACATGACGGTGTCTCCGGTTAGTGGGCGACGGCGGCGGCGCCGTGTTCGTCGATCAGTGCGCCGTTGTAGAAACGGTCCATGGAGAACGGCGCGGCCAGTGGGTGCATTTCGCCCTTGGCCAGGCTCGCGGCGAAGACGTTGCCCGAACCGGGGGTCGCCTTGAAGCCGCCAGTACCCCAACCGCAGTTGAAGAACATGTTCTTGACCGGGGTTTTGGTGATGATCGGGCAGGCGTCCGGCGAGGTGTCTACGATGCCGCCCCACTGGCGGTTCATGCGAACACGCGAAAGGTTGGGGAACATCTCGACGATGGCCTGCAGGGTGTGCTCGATCACCGGGTACGAACCGCGCTGGCCGTAGCCGACCCAGCCGTCGATACCGGCACCGATCACCAGGTCGCCCTTGTCGGACTGGCTGATGTAGCCATGTACGGCATTGGACATGATCACGCTGTCGATGATCGGCTTGATCGGCTCGGATACCAGCGCTTGCAGCGGGTGCGATTCCAGCGGCAGGCGGAAGCCGGCCAGCTTGGCCATGTGCCCGGAGTTACCGGCGGTGACCACGCCGACGCGCTTGGCGCCGATGAAGCCTTTGTTGGTTTCCACGCCGATGACCGCGCCGTTTTCCTTGCGGAAGCCGATCACTTCGGTTTGCTGGATCAGGTCGACGCCCAGGGCGTCGGCAGCGCGGGCGAAGCCCCAGGCCACGGCATCGTGACGGGCAACGCCGCCACGGCGCTGTACGGTGGCGCCGAGGATCGGGTAGCGGGTGTTCTTCGAGCAGTCCAGGTACGGGATTTCGGCCGCAACCTGGGCGGTGTTCAGCAGCTCGCCATCCACGCCGTTGAGGCGGTTGGCGCTGACCCGACGCTCGGAGTCACGCATGTCCTGCAGGGTGTGGCACAGGTTGTAAACGCCGCGCTGGGAGAACATCACGTTGTAGTTCAGGTCCTGGGACAGGCCCTCCCACAGCTTCATGGCGTGCTCGTACAGGTGCGCCGACTCGTCCCACAGGTAGTTGGAACGCACGATGGTGGTGTTACGGGCGGTGTTGCCGCCGCCCAGGTAGCCCTTCTCGATCACGGCAACGTTGGTGATGCCGTGCTCTTTGGCCAGGTAGTAGGCCGTGGCCAGGCCATGACCGCCACCGCCGACAATGACCACGTCGTAAACCTTTTTAGGGGTTGGCGTGCGCCACATGCGCTGCCAGTTTTCGTGGTGGCTGAGGGAGTGCTTGAAAAGGCCGAAGCCCGAGTAACGTTGCATGGTGTGTGACTCCACTCAGCGGTAGACAGGGAAATCTGCGCACAGGGCCGCGACGTTCTTCGCCACATCGGCTTCGACGTCTGCGTCACCGAGGTTGTCGAGGATGTCGCAAATCCAGCCAGCCAGGGCCACGCACTGGGCGACCTTGAAGCCGCGGGTGGTGACGGCCGGGGTGCCGATACGCAGGCCCGACGTGACGAACGGCGACTGCGGGTCGTTCGGCACGGCGTTCTTGTTGACGGTGATATGCGCACGACCCAGGGCGGCGTCGGCGTCTTTGCCAGTCAGGCCCTGACGGATCAGGCTGACCAGGAACAGGTGGTTGTCGGTGCCACCGGAAACCACATCGTAGCCACGGTCGATGAACACCTGGGCCATGGCCTGGGCGTTTTCGATCACTTGCTGCTGGTAGGCCTTGAATCCAGGCTCCAGCGCTTCCTTGAAGCACACCGCCTTGGCAGCGATCACGTGCATCAGCGGGCCACCCTGGGCACCCGGGAATACAGCGGCGTTCAGCTTTTTCTCGATCTCTTCGTTCGACTTGGCCAGGATCAGGCCGCCACGCGGACCGCGCAGGGTCTTGTGGGTGGTGGTGGTGACCACATCGGCGAACGGGATCGGGTTCGGGTACAGGCCAGCGGCAACCAGGCCGGCAACGTGGGCCATGTCGACGAACAGCAGTGCGCCCACTTTGTCGGCGATGGCGCGGAAGCGTGGGAAGTCGAGGGTCTTGGAGTAGGCCGAGAAACCGGCAACGATCATTTTCGGCTTGTGCTCGACCGCCAGGCGCTCGACTTCGTCATAGTCGATCAGGCCGGTGTTGGTGTCGATGCCGTACTGGACAGCGTTGTACAGCTTGCCCGAGGACGACACTTTGGCGCCGTGGGTCAGGTGGCCACCGTGGGCCAGGCTCATGCCCAGGATGGTGTCACCGGCTTGCAGCAGGGCCAGGTAGACGGCGCCGTTGGCCGACGAGCCGGAGTGTGGCTGGACGTTTGCGTAATCGGCACCGAACAGCTGCTTGGCGCGCTCGATGGCCAAGGCTTCTACCTTGTCTACGTGCTCGCAGCCACCGTAGTAACGCTTGCCAGGGTAGCCTTCGGCGTACTTGTTGGTCAGGCCGCTGCCTTGGGCCTGCATGACGCGCTTGCTGGTGTAGTTCTCCGAGGCGATCAGCTCGATGTGATCTTCCTGGCGCTGTTCTTCGGCATTCATCGCCGCCAGCAGTGCATCGTCGTAACCCTGGATCTGGTCTTGCTTGCTGAACATTGTGTATCTCCCGGCAGCGATCGTTTTTTGTCGTGGGGCACTGTGGCCCTTTGTGGCGATGTTATGACTGGCGAGGCCGGGTCAGATGCCTGCGCACGCCTTGCAATGGCGCGTTTACGACATTCGCTGTTGTGCTGTTTGTGCTGGCCCTTTCGCGGGTGAACCCGCTCCTACAGGTACGGCGGCGCTCTGAAGGCTTACGACGCCCTGTGGGAGCGGGTTCACCCGCGAAAGGGCCAGCCCGGACAACACAGAAATCAGCCGATGCACGGGTTGTATAGGCAAGTGCTGAATCGATGGTTTAGAGTGCTGATCTGCGTCGTTCACAGGACCGTGCCATGACAGACAAGAGCCAACAATTCGCCAGCGACAACTATTCCGGCATCTGCCCCGAAGCCTGGGCGGCGATGGAAAAAGCCAACCACGGCCACGACCGCGCCTACGGCGACGACCAGTGGACCGAGCGTGCATCGGAGTACTTCCGCAAGCTGTTCGAAACCGACTGCGAAGTGTTCTTCGCTTTCAACGGCACCGCTGCCAACTCCCTGGCCCTGGCGTCGCTGTGCCAGAGCTATCACAGCGTGATCTGCTCCGAGACCGCCCACGTCGAAACCGACGAATGCGGTGCGCCGGAGTTTTTCTCCAACGGCTCCAAGCTGCTGACAGCGGCCAGCGTCAACGGCAAGCTGACGCCACAGTCTATTCGTGAAGTGGCGCTCAAACGCCAGGATATCCACTACCCCAAGCCGCGCGTGGTGACCATTACCCAGGCCACCGAAGTCGGCACGGTGTACCGCCCCGACGAGCTGAAGGCGATCAGCGCCACCTGCAAGGAGCTGGGCCTGAACCTGCACATGGACGGCGCACGCTTTACCAACGCCTGTGCTTTCCTGGGCTGCAGCCCGGCCGAACTGACCTGGAAGGCCGGTGTGGATGTGCTGTGCTTTGGCGGCACCAAGAACGGTATGGCGGTGGGCGAGGCGATTCTGTTCTTCAACCGCCAGCTGGCCGAAGACTTCGATTATCGCTGCAAGCAGGCCGGGCAACTGGCGTCGAAAATGCGCTTCTTGTCGGCGCCATGGGTCGGGCTGCTGGAAGGTGGCGCCTGGTTACGCCATGGCAACCACGCCAATCATTGCGCGCAGCTGCTGGCATCGTTGGTCAGTGACCTGCCGGGGGTAGAGCTGATGTTCCCGGTGGAGGCCAACGGGGTGTTCCTGCAGATGCCGGAGCACGCCATCGAGGCGCTGCGGGGCAAGGGCTGGCGCTTCTATACCTTTATCGGCAGCGGTGGCGCGCGCTTCATGTGCTCGTGGGATACCGAAGAAGCGCGGGTGCGTGAGCTGGCGGCGGATATCCGCGCGATCATTGGTGGCTGAGCGAGAGCCGGGGCCGCCTTGCGGCCCCCGCGATCTAAAGCCTGAACCCACCCATCTGCCGCGCCAGGTCATCAGCCAACCCACGCAACGCCTGGCACTCATCGCGGCACCCTTGCACCTCCGCCGCTGTCTCACGCGCCAAATCGGAAATCCCCTGCACCGTCCGGTTGATTTCCTCGGTCACCGCCGACTGCTCCTCGGTAGCCGTGGCCACCTGGTGGTTCATGTCACTGATGTGCTCTACCTGGTCGGTAATCGCGCTCAGCGATGCCCCGGTGCGCTGGCTCGATTCCACGCCACTGCCGGTCGCCTGCTGCCCTGCCTGCATTGAACTCACCGCCGAACCTGCACCCAGCTTCAGGCGCTGGAGCATCTGCTGCACTTCGTCGGTGGACAGCTGTGTGCGCCGGGCCAGCGTACGTACTTCATCGGCCACCACAGCGAACCCGCGCCCCATCTCCCCTGCCCGAGCGGCCTCGATGGCAGCGTTCAACGCGAGCAGGTTGGTCTGCTCTGAAATGCTGCGGATTACCGCGAGCACTTCATCGACCGAGGCGACTTCGTCGGCCAGCTGGCTGACCGCATCGGCCGCCTTGCCGATGTCGCCCGACATGCCCTCGATGCCACGAATGGATCGTTGCACCACCTCGCGGGCCTGCAACGCCTCGTCTCGTGCCGACTGCGACGCCTGGGCCGCATCGCCGGCATTGCGGGCGATGTCCTGCACGGTCAGGCCCATCTCGTGTACAGCAGTGGCGACCATCTCGGTCATCTCCTGCTGGCGCCCGGAGCGCTCAGCGGTATTGTCCACCACCTGGGTTACCTGCTCCACGGCCCGCCGCAGCCGCTCGGAGGTACTCAACACCTCGCCGATCAGGCTGCGTTGGCTGTCCAGGAAGCGGTTGAAACCACGGGCCAGGTCACCCAGCTCATCCTGACGCGAATCGTCCAGCCGATGGCTGAGATCACCCGCTCCCCCGCCAATCTGAACCAATGCGGCGGTAACGCGGCGGATCGGCCGCACCAGGCCACGCGCCAGCAGTACCACCAACAGCAGCGACACCAACGCGACGGCGCCACCGATCAGGCTGGTCAGCCAGACGGCCTGATGCATTTGCGCGTAAATTTCCGACTCTGGCACTTCGGCCACAAGGGTCCAGTTGAGGTCGCGCAGCGGCAGGCCCAGCGCCAGGTACCGCTCACCGTCACGGCTGAAGCGGCTGCTACGCAGGCTCTCGCCTCCGGTCATGACGCCTTTGGCTGCGTCCGCGCCAAGCTGTTCGGCAAGCTGGCGCTTGCCACTGAAGGCAGCATCGGGATGCACCTGGATCAGGCCATCGTTGCGCACCAGGAACACCTTGCCGTGCTCGCCAAAGCTGAAGTCGTGGATCAGCTTCGATAATTCGGTCATGCGCAAGCCCATGCCGGCCACACCCACCAGCTTGCCTTCCTTTTCCACGCGATAGTCGATGAACAGAGCCAGTTCGCCGGTGGCACCATCGATGTCGATGTTGATGAAACGCTCGGCGCCGCTGTCGATGTAACCGTAAAACCACTTGTCCTTGGGGTTGCTGCGGCTGAGGGTGCGGTCCAGGCCGTTCTCGTTGTAGTAGTGGCCGGTTTCAGTCGAGGCGAACAGCGTAGTAAAGGCGTGGTTGCGCTGTTTGGCGGCGGTCAGGTATTCGATGAATTGGGGCGCCTGCGCGGGATCTTCACCGGCAGCAAGCCAGTCGCGCAGCAGGGTGTTACCGGCAATGTCCGCGGCAGCGACCAACGGTTGGCCCAGCATGCGCTCGATGTCGTTGCGGATGGCTTCGATGCTGGCTGGCAGGGCAGTGTCGACCAGGTAGCGGTCGGTGAGGCGGTTGAGCGCCACGGTGAAGATAATGACCACCACCAGGATGCTCGCCAGCAAGGCAGCGCCCATGCTGGTGATCAATTGCAACTGGATGCTCTTACGCCAGATACGCATGCCCCTACTCCCCCGCACATTATTGTTTTGCGGAAAGTGTATACACTTGCGTATCCAGTTAATCCAGTGATCTGAAGCAATCAGATGCACCCTGTAGGAGCGGGTTTACCCGCGAATGCGGTGTTGAAGCCACTGACGCATTCGCGGGTGAACCCGCTCCTACGGGGGGGACGGTATACGGCCTTATTGCTCAGCGATGGTCCGCACGATGGCATCCACCGTGGCGTCGATCTGCGCTTGAGTTCGCGCAAGGGTCTGATGATGCCTGTAGGAGCGGGTTTACCCGCGAATGCGGTGTTGAAGCCACTGACGCATTCGCGGGTGAACCCGCTCCTACAGGGGAAGGTGTGCGGTCTTATTGCTCTGCAATGGTCCGCACGATGGCATCCACCGTGGCGTCGATCTGCGCTTGAGTTCGCGCAAGGGTCTGCTGATGCTCTTTCTGCAGTTCAACCTGTTTGGAGCACAGGTTAAGGGCAGCCAGCACCAGCAGTTTGTCACCGATCAAGGTCGGGTACTGACGCTTGGTCTCGTTAAGGGCTTTGTTGAGCATCCGTACCGCCTGGGCCAGGGTTTCTTCCTGGCCTTCGGGCGCCTTGATCGAATAGTCGATGCCGAGAATCGACACGACATTGATCGGCTGCTCTTGCAGTCTCATGCGCCAACAACGCCCGCGCTGGCGCGCTCGACCAGGGCCTGGATGCGTGCTGCGGTAGCGCCGTTCTTCTCTTCCTGTTCCATCAGCGACAGCTGCAGGGTTTCGTTCTCTTCCTTGGCCTGGGCCAGTTCCTGGCCAAGGGCGGTGTTCTGCTCGATGAGTTGAGCGTTTTTCTGCATCAGGTCGCTGACCAGTTGCTCGATTTGATTCAGGGAAGCTTCCAGCATGGGTCTATCTCAGGTTGTTGCGAGGGGCGCACACGATAAAGAAAAGTGCGGCCCATCGCCATTAAATATCGGATTCATAAGGTGTCTGACCCGCAGATTGACAGGGTAATCGACCCCTTGTTCCGACCTGGATCAACCGCCGGTCAGGAAAAGGTTCGCGGTTGCACAATTTTCCCCGGTCCCATTCAAGACTAACCAGTCACGACCGATAGCCCGGCAAGTCATGTTTTGTCGCTCTTTCCCCACTTGCCTGGATCCTGCTCTCCATGTCCCTACGCAACATGAATATCGCACCGCGCGCGCTTCTCGGCTTCGCGCTCATCGGCCTGCTGATGCTCGGCCTTGGTATCTTCTCCCTGGTACAAATGGGCAACATCCGCCAGGCGGGCGTTGCCATCGAGCAAGTCAGCGTGCCCAGCATCAAGATCCTCGACGAACTCACCGCGCTGAACCTGCGCATGCGCACGCTTTCCTACCGCCTGCTGCTCAACCGCGAGCCGGCAACCCAACGCGATACCCTCGATCTGCTGGACCAGCGCAACAGCCAGATCGACCGCGCACGCCAGGCCTACCTGCCAATGATCGTCGCCGCCGACGAACAGGCAGCATTCGACCAGTACGGTCAGTTGCTCAACCAGTACCGCCAGCTGGAATCGCGCATGCGCACACTGAGCCAGGCCGATCGCCTGGACGAATTGCGTGACCTGCTCAACCGCGACCTGCTGGCCAACTCCGAGCAGATCAACAAGGTCATGGACACCTTGGTACGCATCAACACTGACCAGACTCGCGCCACCAACGAAAAAGCCGCCAACCAGTATGCCGGCGCTTTCGCCCTGGTGATCGGCCTGCTGGTTGCCGCCACCGTACTGACCTTCGCCTGTGCTTTCCTGCTGACCCGCAGTATCGTCAAGCCGATCGAAGAAGCACTCAAATGCGCCGAGCAAGTCGCCGACGGCGACCTGACCCACGTCATCCGCGCAGAGGGCACCGACGAAGCCGCCCGGCTGTTGCGCGCCATGGCGCGCATGCAGGACAAGTTGCGCGATACCTTGCAGCAGATCGCCGGCTCCGCCACCCAGCTGGCCTCGGCGGCAGAAGAGTTGAATGCCGTCACCGACGAAAGTGCCCGTGGCCTGCAGCAGCAGAACAATGAGATTGAACAGGCCGCCACTGCTGTCACCGAAATGACCAGCGCAGTGGAAGAAGTGGCGCGCAATGCCGTAAGCACATCAGAAGCGTCCAGTGAAGCCAGCCGCTCCACCGGCGATGGTCGTGACCTGGTGATGGAAACCGTGGGTGCAATCGAGCGCATGAGCGGTGATGTGCAGGCCACCGCCAAGCTGATTACTCACCTGGCCGAACAGTCGCGCGACATTGGCAAGGTGCTCGACGTGATCCGTGGCCTGGCCGACCAGACCAACCTGCTGGCGCTCAACGCAGCCATCGAAGCCGCGCGGGCCGGTGAAGCAGGCCGTGGTTTTGCCGTGGTCGCCGATGAAGTGCGGGCATTGGCCCATCGCACACAACAGTCGACCAGCGAAATCGAGCGCATGATCGGCAGCATCCAGGGCGGTACGGAAGAGGCGGTAGAATCGATGCGCACCAGCACCGAGCGCGCGGAGTCGACACTGAACATCGCCCGTGGCGCGGGCATGGCACTGGACACCATCGCCGGTGCGGTGGCGCAGATCAACGAGCGCAACCTGGTGATTGCCAGTGCGGCGGAAGAGCAGGCCCAGGTGGCGCGGGAAGTGGACCGCAACCTGGTGAACATCAATGACCTGTCGGTGCAGAGTGCTACCGGTGCGCATCAGACCAGTGCGGCGAGTGCCGAGCTGTCGCGTCTGGCGGTAGACCTCAATGGCCTGGTAGCCCGGTTCCGCACCTAGAAGCATTCGCGGGCACGCCCGCTCCCACAAGGTTCACCGCAGTCCTGAAGATAGCGATGGCCCTGTGGGAGCGGGCGTGCCCGCGAAGAATCCAGACTGGCCACTGGATCAGTAATCGATCCGCACATCCCCTTTCGGCACACTGCAGCACGACAGGATGTAGCCCTCGGCCTCGTCATCTTCGGTGATGCCGCCGTTGTGCTCCATCTCTACTTCGCCGCCCAGCTTGAGCACTTTGCACGTCCCGCAAATGCCCATGCCACAGGCTTTCGGGATCATCAGGCCGACCTTGGCCGCGGCCGCATGCACGGTCTCGCCCGGGGCGATGCGGATGCTCTTCTCGCTGCCGATGAACTCCACCAGATTGAGGTCGGAAACGTCCAGCTCAGGTGCATCGGCCGCCTGCTCGGCGTGCTCCACGGCGTCGGCTTTGGCTTCCGCCGGCGTCGCGCCGAACGACTCCTCGTGATAATTCTTCATGTCGAAGCCGACCGCTTCAAGCATGCGCTTGACCGCCGTCATGTACGGCGTCGGGCCGCAGCAGAACACAACGCGCTCCATGTAGTCCGGCGCAATCAGTTCCATCAGCCGCTGGTTCAGGTAACCGCGGTAACCCGCCCACGGCTCGCCCAGGCCATGCTTTTCGCAAATGATGTGCAGGCTGAAGTTGGGGATGCGCGACGCCATCTGTTCCAGCTCGCGGTGGTAAATGATGTCTTTCGGCGAACGGGCGCTGTGGACGAACACCATGTCGACGTTGGCATTGGTGTCGTAGAACCAGCGCGCCATCGACATCACTGGGGTAATACCGACGCCGCCCGACAGGTACAGCACCTTGCCAGCAGGGAAGTCGATGGCGTTGAACAGCCCCACCGGGCCGTGCACCGGCAGCTCGGCGCCTTCGTGCATGGTGTCGTGCAGGAAGTTCGACACCAGGCCACCCGGCACACGCTTGACGGTGATCGAGAAGCTGTAGGGCACTGACGGCGAACTGGAGATGGTGTAGGAGCGCATCACGGGCTTGCCTTCGATCTCCAGCTCCAGGGTGACGAACTGCCCTGGCTTGAAGAAGAACATGATCGGCTGGTCGGCCATGAAGCAGAAGGTGCGCACGTCCCAGGTCTCCTGGATGACCTTGACGCAGCGCACGATGTGGCGGCCGTTGGCCCAGGTCTGGGTAGTGACCGGATTGAGGAAGGTATCGGACATGTTCATCTCCAGCGGCCGACTATCGGGCTTTATATGGCTTGGATAATGCGCAAGCTGAGAGCGACGTACATTCCTGCCAGCGACATCGGCGTGCTTATCGCGACCAGCCCCGCGATACAAGGGCTGGCGCGTCGTTATTCAAATCGGCCATGTCGCCCATGGATACGGTTCGCGGCGTCTTCGGACGCACACTCCACGGCAAAACAACATGCTGTTTTCTGACAAGCAGCCTTGCGGCACCACAACAACGATTAGCCACCTTTTGCCGGCCGCATACGGCCCCGAGGAATACACGATGGACGTCACCGCAACCCTGAGCCTGGGCGATCCACTGGAACCTGCACGCAAGGCCACCGCCGAGATGCTGCAGACCCGCGAGCGAACCTACTCGCTGCCCCAGCCTTTCTACACCGACGAGCGTCTGTTCCAGATCGACATGCAGGAGATCTTCCACAAAGAATGGCTGATCGCCGGCATGACCTGCGAGATCCCGGCGAAAGGCAACTACATAACCCTGCAGATCGGCAAGAACCCGATCATCGTTATCCGTGGTGCCGAAGGTAAGGTGCACGCCTTCCACAACGTCTGCCGTCACCGCGGTTCACGCCTGTGCGTCAGCGACAAAGGCAAGGTGGCCAAGCTGGTCTGCCACTACCACCAGTGGACCTACGAACTGGACGGTCGCCTGCTGTTCGCCGGTACCGAGATGGGCGCCGACTTCGACATGAAGGAATATGGCCTGAAGCCAGTGAACGTGAAGGTGGCCGGCGGCTACATCTTCATCAGCCTGGCGGAAAACCCGCCTGCCATCGACGAGTTCCTGGCCACGCTCGAGCACTACATGGAACCGTACGACATGGAGAACACCAAGGTGGCGGTGCAAACCACCTTGATGGAAAAGGCCAACTGGAAACTGGTGCTGGAAAACAACCGCGAGTGCTACCACTGCTCCGGTTCGCACCCGGAACTGCTGCAAACCCTGCTGGAATGGGACGATACCAACGACCCGCGTGCCAGCCAGGAATTCAAGGACCACGTGGCCGCCTCCGCCGCTGCCTGGGAAGCCGAGAAGATCCCGTACCTGCACAAGAGCCACGGCCTGCGTAACCGCATCGTGCGCATGCCGCTGCTCAAGGGCACCGTGTCGATGACCATGGACGGCAAGCAGGCCTGCCAGAAGCTGATGGGTCGCATCAAGAACCCGGACCTGGGCTCGATGCGCATCCTGCACCTGCCGCACTCGTGGAACCACTGCATGGGCGACCACATGATCGTGTTCACCGTGTGGCCGATCAGCGCCCAGGAGACCATGGTCACCACCAAGTGGCTGGTGCACAAGGATGCCGTCGAAGGTGTGGACTACAACCCCGAGAACATGCGCAAGGTGTGGGACGCCACCAACGACCAGGACCGCCGTCTGGCGGAAGAGAACCAGCGTGGGATCAACTCCACCGCGTACCAGCCTGGCCCGTATTCGAAGACTTACGAGTTTGGTGTGGTGAACTTCATTGACTGGTACAGCGGGCGGATGCTGAACAACCTGGGAGCAGAGCCGGCGGCCTACCTGAAAGAAGTGCAGGCTCAGTAAACAAAAACGCCCTGCCGCAAAAGATGCACTTTGCGGCAGGGCGTAACCCCATAGCAGATGGCTCACTGTGACTGGCTACGCTGTCGCCGTATAGCCAGCGATTGTGGAGGCGGCGAAGCACCAGCATTTCCCCGCATTCGTAATCTTACATTGAGGTCATACTTGATAGTCTGATTCGAAGGGGTCACGGGTGGCCCACCCGTTGGAGTGACAACATCCAGCATGAACTCGTGCGGCATTGGCGCCGCGGCTAAGCCTCCCGTCATCAAATTCCAATTCGTCTTGATCTGATTCAATGGGTGGCTCCCCGGCCCAATCGCTGCGTTGATCGCTCGCGTGAGCGTTGCTGCAGCACTGACTGCAGTGCCCACGTTCGCGCCAAAAATAGCGCTCGGCACCCCTGCGTACAATGCCGCGGAGCTTCCTAAGCTCAGTATGGAACCGAAGGTGCTCACTCGAGTGGCATTAAGGCCTATCCAAGTTTCAGGGGTAGGTCCGAGAAAGTTATAAGCAATCGTCGCTCCGTTCGACAGCATACCTAAACCACGCAGCATAAAGCTCCCAAGATCAATACTATGGCCACTGGGATCGACTCGGTTAACCGGATCACCAGCGCAATACGCATAACCGTTCACCCCCCCTGCCCCAAAAGGACTGAAGGAGTCTGGGGCTTGAAACCGCATCAATGCCGGGTTGTAGGCACGATAACCGTTACCCAAGTGATAGCAACCCGTGAACGGGTCTCGCCGCTCGCCGTTGAACGCAAGTACACAAGCTCCACGATGCGTTCGATAGCCATAGGGTGAGTATCCGTTGACAACTTCAGGCATCACAGTCATGTGGATAACTCCTGGAGTGGGGTCCATGGAGGATATCTAGCCGCCGCGTGCTCAAACACTGGCAATTTTGTCAGTGCCCGCAGGTATCAATCGGATTAAAGCAGATGATCAATTTTTGATCGAAACAACGGAGCCCTTGTTTTTAAAGGGCTACAGTGCACTCCGTACAACTTGTCCACAGAGACACTAACAGACTTTGTGAGCAAAACACGGAGCCGACAACTGTAGTTCTGTGGATAAGCGGTTCAAAGCTCTGATAATCAAGAATTCGAGACTTCTGACCCACCTTGATCGTTTTTTAATCATTTCTTCGCAAGCCACGCCCTACGCGTACTCCAGCCAGTGCCCAACAGATTATCCACAGAGCAGCTAACAGCGATTGTGGGCAATACGAGCTGGAGGCATGCATATCCGTGCCTGACGAGCGGTGTGATGGGTCCGGCAGGGACTTATGCACAGGTAGAATGTGCGTCTGGCAGATGATCGGGGCGCCCTTGTGGAAGCGGGCTTGTCCCGTGGAGCAGGAGACCCAGTGCCTGGCACCGGCTGCGCCGGTGTTGGCGGGGCATGCCCGCCCGCACTCGGTCACTGGAAAATCAGTAATTTAGCGTTGCTCCAGGAGAACGCCTTGCCGGGGAGTGCATGAGCCTTTAGCGCAGCACGCCCTCTTCCACCAACAGCTTGAGGATGGCTTCGGCGCCTTCCTGTGGCGAAACGTCCTTCAGCACCTTGCCACCACCGCCACTGGCCTTGGCCGTCGCGGCCTTCATGCGGTCGGCGCCACTCTTGGCCTTGATCACCTTCAAGCGCTTGGGCCTTGGACGGGCCGGTTGCAACTCGGCTTCAGCCAACAGCTCATCTTCGACAATGGCCACATTACGCGCCGCCAATACCCCCCGGCGCGCAGGCCCAAAAGCGCTCTGGCGCGGCTTGGGCGCCGCGTTATCCACAGTCGCCAGCAATGGCAAACGCACCTTCAAGCGACGCCGCTGACCACGCGGCAAAGCCTGCAACACCTGCGCGGTGCCGTTGTCGATCGACTCCACCTCAGCCAACCCGACAATCAGCGGCCAACCGAGCTTTTCGGCCAGCAGGAACGGCAACATGCCCGAACCCTCGCCAGTCTCGGCCTGGCTGCCGGTCAGCACCAGTTGGGCCCCGGCGTCGCGCAGATAATCGCCCAGCACGCCCAGCACATCGGCACCGGCCGGTTGCTCCAGCACGTCCAGGTGGTCCAGGCCCATGCCCAGGTAAGCGCGCAACGCCTCTTCCTGTGGATCGCCAGCATGCACCACCTGCAAGTTATCCCCAGCCAGCTGCAAACCCAACTCCACGGCACGGGCATCCTGCTCGGCGCGGCGGGCGCGGCCAGAGCTGGGGTGGGCACCAATGGAAACCAGGCTGATCACTTTCGTACTCATGCTCGTGCCCTTATGCCGCGTCGCGCTGGCCGCCGCTGCGGAAGTTGTCCACAGCCTCGATCAGCGCCTTGAGAATCGCCGAGCTGTCGCCAATCACCGACAGGTCAGCCCGTTTGATCATGTCGCAGCCTGGATCCATATTGATCGCCACCACCTTGTCGCAGGCACCGATACCCTGCAGGTGCTGGATCGCGCCCGAGATACCCACAGCCACGTAGACACGCGCGGTAACCCAGGTGCCGGTAGCCCCCACCTGGCGATTGCGCGGCATGAAGCCGTCGTCCACCGCCACCCGCGAGGCACCTTCGGTAGCGCCGAGGGCTGCGGTGGCTTTGTGGTACAGGTCCCAGTCCTTGACACCGTTGCCGCCCGAGACGATGAACTCGGCTTCGGCCATGGCAATGGTGGCCGGGTCGACGGCCACCGAGCCAAGGTCTTCGATGCGCGGCAGGCTGCGCACCACGCTTGTGGACAACTCCACCGGCAGCGCTTCGTGACGGGTTTCGCTGACCGGCTCGGCGCACTCGGCCGCCGCCAGGATCAGGCGCGGCACAGTGCGTTGCAGGTCTTGCTGGCCGGCACCGGCGCGACCAATGCACTGGCCGTCCTTGATCTGCCATACCCGCGTTGCCGGGCGCTCGCCCAGCGCGGCGCCCAGGCGCCGACCCAGTTCACCGCCACCGGTGCGGCTGTCGGGCAGCAGCCAGTGGCGCGGCGCGAACTGGTTATCCACAGCCCGCAGGCCCTGCACCAGTTGCTCCGGTGCATAACCTTCAAAGGCCTCGCCTTCGATAACCAGCAGGCGGTCGACACCGGCTGTGGAAAAGTTGCTTTCCTTGTGCTCGTTGAACACCACGGCCAGCACCGCCCCGTCGCTGCCGGCCAGGCTGTGGGCCAGGCCAAGCAGGTCGCGGTCGTGGCTGCTCAGGCGGCCGCCAACCATGTCCGGCACAACGGCAATGTAGAACGCCGGCGCCGCCACCTGGTGCAGTGGCAACTTGACCTCGACTGCTGCCGTGCGCCGCCCGCCCGCGCCGGTGCCCTGCTGGGCGCCGCTGCGGTCGATACGCTTGATGCCGGCCGGGCCGACAAAGCCCGCGGCAATCGCATGTGGGTTCTTGCGGATGATACCGTTAGGCCCCATCCAGCTGGTCTGTTGCGTCTGCATCGCGGCATGCAGCGGGTGCAGACGGTTACGGGCGATCCACTCGGCGCGTGGGTCGCGGCGGATAATGTCGCTCATCAGTGCACCTCCGCAGGTTCACGTTTAGCCGTTTGCGGCTTTGGGACAGTGGATGCGTCCTCCTCGATCAGCACGTCGGCCACCAGTTCGGCCAAGTCCTTGATCTGTGGGCGCGGCTCGACCACGCCTTCAAGCATGGCGGTGCACTGCGGGCAACCCACGGCTACCAGCTCGGCCTCGGTCTCACGAATGTCGTCCATGCGCATATCGGGAATACGCTGCTTGCCAGGGATGTCAGTGATCGGCGCACCGCCACCACCACCGCAGCAACGGGAACGGAAGCCCGAACGCTGCATCTCGCGCACCTCGATACCCAGCGCCTTGAGCACTTCGCGCGGGGCTTCGTACTCGCCGTTGTAGCGGCCCAAGTAGCACGGATCGTGGTAGGTGACGCTGCCGCCCTTGTGCTGGCCCAGGTTGAGCTTCTTGGCCGCGATCAGTTCGGCGATGTAGGTGCTGTGGTGCTGCACCTGGTAGTCACCGCCCAGGGCGCCGTATTCGTTCTTCAGCACATGGAAGCTGTGCGGGTCGCAGGTGACGATGCGCTGGAACTTGTACTTGGCCAAGGTCTGGATGTTGCGCTTGGCCAGTTGCTGGAAGGTCGCCTCATCGCCCAGGCGGCGCGCCACGTCGCCGCTGTCGCGCTCTTCCAGGCCGAGTACGGCAAAATCCACACCCGAGGCTTTCAATACTTTGACAAACGAACGCAAAGTGCGTTGGTTACGCATGTCGAAGGCACCATCACCGACCCAGAACAACACTTCGGTCGCTTTCACTTCAGACAGCAGCCGCAGGTTAAGGTCGGCAGCCCAGTTCATGCGCCCGCCGGGGGCGAAGCCGCCGGGGTTGTCGGTGGCGATCAGGTTGTCCAGCACCTCGGCGCCCTTGTTCGGGGTAGCGCCCTTTTCCAGAGTGAGGTGGCGGCGCATGTCGACGATGGCATCGACGTGCTCGATCATCATCGGGCACTCCTCGACGCAGGCACGGCAGGTGGTGCAGGACCACAGCGTTTCGGCGTCGACCAGGCCATTGACGATCGGCTGGTGTGGATTGCCACCGTGTTCGCCGATTGGTTTGCCAGGGTATGGGCTACCGGCAAATTGCGCGTCAGTGCCACCGGCAAGGCCGATGACCATGTCCTGGATGAGTTTTTTCGGGTTCAGCGGCTGGCCAGCGGCAAAGGCCGGGCACATGGCTTCACATTTACCGCACTGCACGCAGGCATCGAAGCCCAGCAGCTGGTTCCAGGTGAAGTCCACCGGCTTTTCCACGCCAAGGGGTGCGTTCGGGTCTTCCAGGTCCAACGGCTTGAGGCCGGTGGAGCGGCCGCCGCCGAAGCGATCGGCACGGCGGTGCCAGGCCAGGTGCAAGGCACCGGCGAAGGCGTGCTTCATCGGGCCGCCCCAGGTCATGCCAAAGAACAGCTCCGACACACCCCACAGCACGCCCAGGCCCAGAACGGCGACCATCACCCAACCACCCGTGTTGGCCGGCAGGATACCGGCGACCGGCAGGGTGGCAATGAAGAAGCTCACGGCGAACGCCAGCAAACTCTTCGGCAGGCGCATCCACGGGCCCTTGGACAGACGAGAGGGCGGGTTCAGGCGGCGTTTGAAGACAAAGATGGCACCGGTGAACATGATCACCGTGGCTACCAGCAGTGCATAGCCGAGGATCTTGCTCTGCAGGCCAAAACCATGCACCAGAATGGCCAGCACAGCAGACAGCACAAAGCCGCCCGCAGTGGCCACGTGGGTCTTGGACATGTATTTGTCGCGCTCAACCACGTGGTGCAGGTCCACCAGGTAGCGCCGCGGCATGGCCAGCAGGCCGCCGATCAGGTTGACCTTGGACGGCCGGCCACGGCGCCACATGCGCACCCGGCGCAAAGCACCGAGCACTGCCAGGCCAAGGGCAGCGAACAGCAGGATGGGTAGAAGGGTGTTCAACATGGGAGACTCCCACAAACAGCTGGATTCTTGCGCCGACCAGAGGGCGAGACTGGCCCCATGTAGGAGCGGGTTTACCCGCGAATGCGTTCGGTCAGGCAACAGTGTTGTCAGTGCTGACGCATTCGCGGGTAAACCCGCTCCTACAGGGATCGCGCCCGATGGCGGCGACTGTTAACGATCAGAAGTCCTTGCACAGGCGCAAGGCGTCGTAGATCGCCGCATGCACGTTGCGCTGGGCCACGCAGTCACCGATGCGGTACAGCAGGTAGCCTTCGCCCGGCTGGCTGAGGATCGGCTGTGGCTTGATGGCGAACAGCGCCTCCACGTCGATCTGGCCCTTGTTGCGCGAACCTTCCTTGAGCGCGTAGTACAGCTCTTCGTCAGGGCGCACGCCGTTTTCAACCACGACTTGATCGACCACGCGCTCTTCCTTGGCGCCGGTGTATTCGTTCTCCAGTACCGCCACCAGCTTGTCGCCTTCGCGGTAGACCTTTTCCAGCATCATGTCGCCGGTCATGATCACTTCTTTGGGGTACATGCTGCGGTAGTAGGTGGGGAAGGTGGTCCCCCCCATGGCCACGCCTGGCTTGATGTCGTCGGTGACGATCTCGACCTGGCTGCCCTTGTCAGCGATGAAGTCGGCGACCGACATACCGGTGAATTCGCAGATGGTGTCGTACACCAGCACGTTCTTGCCCGGCGCTACCTTGCCATCGAGCACATCCCAGCTGCTGACCACCAGCCCTTCAGCGGCGCCCCAGTGCTCGTTCTGCTCCAGGAACGAGTGCCCACCTACGGCCAGCACGATGACGTCCGGGCGCAGGTCCTGAATGGCGGCCACATCAGCGGCAGTGCCCAGGCGCAAGTCGACTTTCAGGCGAGCCAGCTCAAGCTGGTACCAGCGGGTGATACCGGCAATCTGGTCACGCTGCGGGGCCTTGGCGGCAATGGTGATCTGCCCGCCAATCTGGTCCCTCTTCTCGAACAGGGTCACGTCGTGGCCGCGTTCAGCAGCCACGCGGGCCGCTTCCATGCCGGCAGGGCCTGCGCCAACCACCACCACCTTGCGCTTGACGCCGGTGGTCTTCTCGATGATGTGCGGCACACCCATGTACTCACGGGAGGTCGCGGCGTTCTGGATGCACAGCACATCCAGGCCTTGGTACTGGCGGTCGATGCAGTAGTTGGCACCGACGCACTGCTTGATCTGGTCGATCTGGCCCATCTTGATCTTGGCGATCAGGTGCGGGTCGGCCATGTGCGCACGGGTCATGCCGACCATGTCCACGTAGCCGCCTTCAAGGATGCGCGTGGCCTGGTTCGGGTCTTTGATGTTCTGCGCGTGCAGCACCGGGACCTTGACCACTTCCTTGATACCGGCTGCCAGGTGCAGGAACGGCTCCGGCGGGTAGCTCATGTTGGGGATGACGTTGGCCAGGGTGTTGTGGGTATCGCAACCCGAGCCGACCACGCCGATGAAGTCGAGCATGCCGGTGGCGTCGTAGTAGGCAGCGATCTGCTTCATGTCCTCGTGGCTGAGGCCATCAGGGTGGAACTCGTCACCACAGATACGCATGCCCACGCAGAAATCGTCACCCACTTCGGCGCGCACAGCTTTCAGGACTTCCAGGCCGAATTTCATGCGGCCTTCAAAGGTACCGCCCCATTCGTCGGTACGTTTGTTGACCCGTGGGCTCCAGAACTGGTCGATCATGTGCTGGTGCACCGCCGACAATTCCACGCCGTCCAGGCCGCCCTCTTTGGCGCGACGCGCAGCCTGCGCGTAGTTGCCGATTACCCGCCAGATCTCTTCCACCTCGATGGTTTTGCAGGTGGCGCGGTGCACAGGTTCGCGAATGCCCGATGGCGACATCAGCGTCGGCCAGTTGAAGCCGTCCCAGCGCGAGCGGCGGCCCATGTGGGTAATCTGGATCATGATCTTGGCGCCATGCTTGTGCATGGCGTCGGCAAGGTTCTGGAAGTGCGGGATGATGCGGTCGGTCGACAAGTTGACCGATGCCCACCATTCCTGCGGGCTGTCGATGGCAACCACCGACGAGCCGCCACAGATGGCCAGGCCGATGCCGCCCTTGGCCTTCTCTTCGTAGTACTTCACATAGCGGTCGGTCGTCATGCCGCCGTCAGTGGCGTAGACCTCGGCGTGCGCGGTGCTGAGCACACGGTTGCGGATGGTCAGTTTGCCGATCTGGATCGGCTGGAACATTGCTTCGAATGCCATGACGCTATCTCCGGCTTACAACGGCTTTGTAACGAACAGGCCATCTTCGTGGCCTTCTTCCGACCCGCCATAGACCTGTTCGGCCACGGTGCGGATCTTGCTGCCGCGGGCAGCGAGAATCTGGTCCATCGCGCCAGCGAACCAGCCGGTGAACATGTAGTCGACCTTGCGGCCGCACTTGCCATAGACGTACACGAACGCAGAGTGCTTGAGCTTGACGCTGCAGGTACCTTTATCCAGGTCGATATCCTGGATCTCGAACAGCCCCCAGCCGCGCTGGCTCAGGCGCTTCATGTAGTGCTCGAACACCGCCACGCCTTCCAGGCCATGGCACTCGGCCTCTTTTTCACACCAGTGCCAGGCGGACTTGTAGCCAGCCTTGTAGAGGATTTCGGCATAGGCGTCGGCGCCCAGCACTTCCTCGATGCCCATATGGTTATTGACGAAGAAATGCCGCGGCACATACAGCATCGGCAAGGCGTCGCTGGTCCAGACACCGGTCTCGCTGTCGACTTCGATTGGCAATTGCGGGGCGATTTTGGCCATGGAAACTCAACTCCATAAAATTTTTTGTGGGTGCCCCGGCGTTGCTGGCAGGGGCTATCAGGCTTGGAGAGCGGCTTACTCGCCCCAGACATCCTTGAGGACGTTGACCCAGTTCTCGCCCATGATCTTGCGCACCACACGCTCGGAGTGGCCGCGTTTCAGCAAGGTCTCGGTGAGGTTGGGGAATTCGCCGACAGTGCGAATGCCCAGCGGGTTGATGATCTTGCCGAAGTTGGTCAGGCGGCGGGCGTAGCCCTTGTCATGGGTCAGGTATTCGAAGAAGTCCTGGCCGTGCCCCTGGGTGAAGTCGGTACCGATACCGATGGCGTCTTCACCGACGATATTCATGGTGTACTCGATGGCCTCGGCGTAGTCATCGATGGTCGAGTCAATGCCTTTGGCCAGGAACGGCGCGAACATGGTGACGCCAACGAAACCGCCGTGATCAGCGATGAACTTCAGCTCTTCGTCCGACTTGTTGCGCGGGTGCTCTTTCAGGCCCGAGGGCAGGCAGTGCGAGTAGCACACCGGCTTTTTCGATTCGAGGATGACTTCTTCGGAAGTCTTGGAGCCAACGTGGGACAGGTCGCACATGATGCCGACACGGTTCATCTCGGCAACGATCTCGCGACCGAAGCCGGACAGCCCGCCGTCACGCTCGTAGCAGCCGGTGCCCACCAGGTTCTGGGTGTTGTAGCACATCTGCACGATGCCCACGCCCAGCTGCTTGAACACGTCCACATAAGCGATCTGGTCCTCGAACGCATGGGCGTTCTGGAAACCGAAGAGGATGCCGGTCTTGCCCAGTTCCTTGGCCTTGCGGATGTCGGCGGTGGTGCGCACCGGCATCACCAGGTCGCTGTTGTCGCGGATCAGCTTCTGGCTGGACGCGATGTTGTCGACGGTAGCCTTGAACCCTTCCCAGACCGACACCGTGCAGTTGGCCGCAGTGAGGCCGCCTTTGCGCATGTCTTCGAACAGCTCGCGGTTCCATTTGGCGATGATCAGGCCATCGATGACGATGCTGTCGGCGTGTAGTTCGGCTGGGCTCATCAGGCTGTCCCCTTTTATAGAGTTGGGTCGCGCCAAACCTTCTGCCGGCGCTTTGAGGCCAGCATATGCCTGTGCCCCGAGGCGCCCCGGTGCAAAAACGACAGGGGGTTTGCCGAAAGCGTCAATGCGCGACAAGAGCGCGTCTGGCGCGTGTTCCGGGGATGCGAGACAGTCTCGATAACGACATTTGCGGCCGGTACATGAACATTTGGTCAGGGAGCTACCACCTGGCCTCTGGCTGAGCGAGAATCCTTGCGATTCGACAGCCTGTTGAGGAGAAAACGGATGAAATCAATGGCATGGCTGGTGCTGCTGGCCATCGTGAGCGGGGCCCAGGCCAGTGAGGACGAAAGCACACCTTGCGACAATGTGGAGACCGACCAGCAAACCTTCGCCTGTGCAGCATTCAACAAGCAGGTCGCCGAGCGTGAGCTGCAGTCGGCCTACGACGACCTGGTCGCGCGCATGCGTGATCAGTTCGGCGACGAGGCAGGCCTGATGTCGCGAATAGAGGCAGCCGAGAAAGTCTGGAGCCAACTGCGCGATGCAGACTGCAAGGTCGAAACCCATGCTGAACAACCCGGCAGCAGGGCCTACCAGATCGCCTGGAACAGCTGCATTGCACAGCGCAGCGATGAGCGAGCCGAGTATTTGCGCAGCCTGGGCGCGCAAAACAGTGACGAGCCAGCACCCGAAGATTGATCAGCACGTGCGAGTGAAGGATCAACTCCAGAGGAACAACGTGCCGCTGATGCCCCCTGCGTAATTGCTCGATAGTGCCCCCAGACCACGTGCTCACCATGTGTGTCTTGGAACTCACAACTATCAAGGAATTACAAAGTGGCTGACATCAAAGTTGAAATGGAAAAAATCCGCAAAGAGGGTCAAGAGCGCGTAGCCGCTACCGGCCAGACCATCTGCGTCTTCGCTGACAATGTCCCTGCCAACATTGCAGAAGACATCCTGGCCGGCATGCGTTTGATGACCGAACTGGCCAACAAGAAGTTCGACAAGGAGACCCAGCAGCGCGAGTGGTACAACTTCTACAACGATGGCCTGATCAAGTTTGGCTGGACCATGACGGGCGCAGCACATGCCGAAGATGCCATTGATGAGGACAACCTGACCCTGGCAGAGCTGATTACCAAGTCCGTCACCATCAGCGTCTCCGCGGACCCTCGTCGCGCCGCCTGCGCCAGGCGTGTTCTGCAAATTGTCGTGCAGAAGCCGGAAGTCAAGGCGCACCTGGAAAAGCACAGCCATAGTGAATCCGGCAAATCGAGCAACTTCGTGGTCGCCCAGTGCGAAATGACGCCACAAGGCCTGCCGGCGATGCACATGACCAGCTTCCAGGCCAGCTACGACTCGAAAGTCGAGCGTGAAGGCGCCCTGACCCGCAAGGTCGACAAAACCTCTACCCGCGTTTATCGCGCTTCGCAACAAGGCACGTTCAGCGTTCGTCACTTCGACGCTGCACGTGATCTTGTGAATGAGAAGATAAAAGGCGACATCGCCGCGTTTCTCGCTATCTGATTAGCGAGACCGGGTACCAGCTCTCTGGTACCCGGTTCTGGTCATCTGCATCCATCAAGGAGCAATGCCACATGGGCGATACGAACCTGGATACCCGTGTATTCGAGGAGCGGCTAAGCATCAAGCCTGCGCCCTGGCTGACACTTGAGACATGGGAAGACTTGCAGCTATGCCTGCGTTATTCACAAGCAGTGGCCAATGAAAAATTCTCGATGGAGACCCAGCCTCAGCAATGGTTCACTGTCGCTCTCGCCACCTTGCAATCATTGAAATTCACCCTGTTCGAACACACTCATAAAACCATCGTGTATGAGCCGCACTTGCTTGCATTAAGCGATGTTTACAGTGGCTATCTACCCCCGCCCCGCGAGAAAGGACCTTGGTTCAAGAGCCTCGAAGAAAATGTTCAAGCCGCTCTGCAGTCGGCCGGTACGCGTACCTTCACCGTCATGAACGCCTCTTCACATCTCAGTATCGAAATGGACCATGAAGGGGACCAGGTCCCGGTTGCGATCCTGTTTTATGCCTACTGCGTTACCGACCCGGTCGAGCCCACCAGAAAGTTGAACCTGATATTTGACCATCTGGGTGCACGCTTCAATGCAGCGGATTTCGCCCCGCTTCGCAAAGATCTGCAAGCAAGGAATCGCGAAAAGCTAAGGGCCATTCTCGAGCGTGAACTGGATTGAAGCTCACTTTGTACCGCTGGGCCGTCGCTCCTCCCGCGGGCACCGTCCAAACCTCAGCTTGTAGCGCCGCGTGAAATAGGATGGCAGTTCAAACCCGCACGCAAGGCTGACTTCAGTCACCGACATGTCGGTCTGGGCCAACAGCTGGCGCGCCTTGTCCAGCCGTAACCCGAGATAGAAACCGCTCGGGGTTGCATCAAGGTGCATGCGAAACAAACGCTCCAGTTGACGCCGTGTCACCTTGATCGCGGCAGCCAGTTCCAGCGTACTCAACGGTGGCTCGATGTGTTTTTCCATTTCGCCAATGGCATGGACCAGCTTCTTGTTGCTGATGCCATAACGCGCACCGATCTGCATGCGCTGGTGGTCCTGGCGCTGACGGATACGACCCAGCACGAACTGCTCCGACACCTTGACCGCCAGTTCGCTGCCGTGAGACTGGGCAATCAGGTGCAGCATCAAATCGATCGAGGCGGTTCCGCCGGCACAGGTGATACGGCTGCGGTCAATCTCGAACAGCTCCTGGGTGGCTTGAAGGCCTGGATAGCGTTCCTTGAATGCCTCAAGCGCCTCCCAATGCAATGTCGCCCGGTAGCCCTCGAGCAGCCCTGCCTCGGCCAGCACCATTGCGCCCGTGTCGATGCCACCGAGCATGACAGCTTCGTGGTTGAGCCGGCGCAGCGCATGCAGCAGTTTGGGTGCGACATTGGCCAGTGGCTCAAAGCCCGCAACCACCAGCAGGATGTTGGCCGGCTCTCCTTCCCCCAGGGCGGCATCGGCATTGATCGACATGCCATTGCTCGCCAGCACCGCCTCACCGTCCAGGCTAAGCACCTGCCACCGGTACAACTGCCCGCCAAAACGATTGGCCACCCGCAGCGGCTCCACCGCCGAAATGAACCCCATGGCGGAAAAGCCGGGCACCAACAGAAAGGCAATCGTCTCCATCATCCCCTCCTCCACAGAAACTGGTCGCCCAGGTGCTAATTCCTGTCGCTAGCGTGCGCTTGGGCAAGGTAGCGCCAGCGTAGCGTATTCACACGGTCCGCAGAGGCCGCCCTCAATAACAATATGCACTGCCGATGGAGAGCCACCATGCACAGCTTGATCCGCCGCAGCCTGTTGTCCCTTGCCCTGAGCAGCATCGTTGCCACCCCGCTTTTCGCCGCCGAGCCCGCCGCCTGCAAAAACGTGCGCCTTGGCGTGGTCAACTGGACCGACGTCATTGCCACCAGCGCCATGGCCCAGGTACTGCTCGACGGCCTGGGGTACCAGACCAAACAGACCAGTGCCTCGCAACAGATCATCTTCGCCGGCATACGCGACAAACGCCTGGACATGTTCCTGGGTTACTGGAACCCGATCATGACCCAGACCATTACCCCGTTCGTCGATGCCAACCAGGTCAAGGTGCTGGACAAGCCAAGCCTGGAGGACGCGCGCGCCACCTTGGCCGTGCCGAAATACCTCTACGACAAGGGCCTGAAGACGTTCGCCGACATCCACAAGTTCGAGAAAGAGCTGGGCGGCAAGATCTATGGCATCGAACCGGGTTCCGGCGCCAATACGCAGATCAAGGCAATGATCACCAAGAACCAGTTCGACCTGGGCAAATTCCAGCTGGTCGAGTCCAGCGAGGCCGGCATGCTCGCCGCCGTCGACCGCGCGGTGCGGCGCAAGGAGGCCGTGGTGTTCTTCGGCTGGGCGCCACACCCGATGAACGTGAACATCGACATGGCCTACCTGGGTGACAGCCAGGATGCACTCGGCCCTGACGAAGGCCGTGCGACGGTGTGGACGGTGACGGCGCCGGACTACGCCGAACGCTGCCCCAATGCCCACCGCCTGCTGGCCAACCTGAAGTTCAGCGCCGAGGACGAGAGCCGCATGATGCAGCCACTGCTTGACCACAAAGACGCGCTGGAATCGGCCCGCCAGTGGCTCAAGGACCACCCCGAGGACAAGGCGCGCTGGCTTGAGGGTGTGACCACCTTCGATGGCAAGCCGGCTGCGGACAACCTCAAGCTTACCGCCAACTGACAGGGCCCTTTCGCGGGCACGCCCGCTCCCACAGGTAACGCGCTCGCCAGGGCCATCACGGCTCCCTGTAGGAGCGGGCTTGCCCGCGAAGAGGCCAGCATTGACCAAACAAGGAACCCGCCATGAACCACGACGTCATCATCACCTGCGCCCTCACCGGCGCCGGCGACACCGCCTCGAAAAGCCACTTGGTCCCGGTCACCCCCAAACAGATCGCCGAATCCGCCGTGGAAGCTGCCAAAGCAGGCGCCACCGTGGTCCACTGCCACGTCCGCGACCCGCAGACCGGCCGTTTCAGCCGTCATGTAAACCTCTATCGCGAAGTCATGGAGCGTATCCGCGAAGCTGACGTGGACATCATCGTCAACCTCACCGCCGGCATGGGCGGCGACCTGGAAATCGGCCCGGGTGAAACGCCGCTGGCGTTCGGCCCGGGCACCGACCTGATCGGCCCGCTGGAGCGCCTGGCCCATGTCGAAGCACTGTTGCCGGAAATCTGCACCCTCGACTGCGGCACCCTCAACTTCGGCGATGGCAACTCGATCTACGTGTCCACCCCGGCCCAACTGCGCGCCGGTGCCAAACGCATTACCGAACTGGGGGTGAAGGCCGAGCTGGAAATCTTCGACACCGGCCACCTGTGGTTCGCCAAGCAAATGATGAAGGAAGGCCTGCTTGAAGACCCGTTGTTCCAGCTGTGCCTGGGCATCCCGTGGGGCGCACCGGCCGACACCACCACCATGAAGGCCATGGTCGACAACCTGCCTGCCAACGTCACCTGGGCCGGCTTCGGCATCGGCCGCATGCAGATGCCCATGGCCGCGCAGGCCGTTTTGCTCGGCGGGAATGTGCGGGTGGGCCTGGAAGACAACTTGTATCTGGACCGTGGCGTGCTGGCCAGCAATGGCCAACTGGTGGAACGCGCAAGCGAGATCATCACCCGCATGGGTGGCCGCGTGCTCAGCCCGGCAGAAGGCCGGGAAAAAATGAACCTCAAGCGCCGCTGATCCTTTCAGGAGACCGATATGCCCTTCATTACCGAGATCAAGACCTTCGCCGCCCTGGGTAGCGGCGTGATCGGCAGCGGCTGGGTCGCCCGCGCCCTGGCCCATGGCCTGGACGTGGTGGCCTGGGATCCCGCGCCCGGCGCCGAACAGGCACTGCGCAAACGTGTCGCCAACGCCTGGCCGGCACTGGAAAAACAAGGCCTGGCCCCTGGCGCATCGCAAGACCGCCTGAAGTTCGTGACAACCATCGAGGAATGCGTGCGCAACGCCGATTTCATCCAGGAAAGCGCACCAGAGCGCCTGGACCTCAAGCTCGGCCTGCACGCCAAAATCAGCGCCGCAGCCAAGCCTGACGCAATCATCGGCTCAAGCACTTCGGGCCTGCTGCCCAGCGAGTTCTACGAGTCGTCCACTCACCCTGAGCGCTGCGTCGTCGGCCACCCGTTCAACCCGGTGTACCTGCTGCCGCTGGTCGAGATCGTCGGCGGCAGCCGCACCTCACCCGAGGCCATTGAAGCTGCCAAAACCATCTACACCACACTCGGCATGCGCCCACTGCATGTGCGCAAGGAAGTGCCAGGCTTCATCGCCGACCGCCTGCTAGAAGCGCTCTGGCGCGAGGCCTTGCACCTGGTCAACGACGGCGTTGCCACCACGGGCGAAATCGACGACGCGATCCGCTTCGGCGCAGGCTTGCGCTGGTCGTTCATGGGCACATTCCTTACCTATACCCTGGCCGGTGGCGATGCCGGCATGCGCCACTTCATGTCACAGTTCGGCCCTGCCCTGAAGCTGCCCTGGACTTACCTGCCAGCACCGGAACTGACCGACAAGCTGATCGACGATGTGGTGAGCGGCACTTCCGAGCAACAGGGCGAGCGCAGCATCGCTGCACTGGAGCGCTATCGTGACGACACCCTGCTGGCGGTACTGGAAGCGGTGAAGTCCAGCAAGGCCAGCCACGGCATGTCGTTCAGCGATTAAGGAGACCAAGATGCCTGCTCTGATCACCTACCGCACCACGGTCCAGGAGGACTGGGTCGATTACAACGGGCACCTTCGCGATGCCTTCTACCTGCTGATCTTCAGCTACGCGACCGATGCCCTGATGGAGCGCATTGGCCTGGACGCCGACAGCCGCGGGCAAAGCGGTAATTCGCTGTTCACGCTGGAGGCGCACATCAATTATCTGCACGAGGTGAAGCTGGGCACCGAGGTGTGGGTGCAGATGCAGATCATCGGCTTCGATAAAAAGCGTCTGCACTTGTATCACAGCTTGCATCGATCAGGTTTTGACGAGGCGTTAGCCGCCAGTGAGCAATTGCTTTTACATGTGGACCTGGCGGGGCCAAAGGCCAAGCCTTTTGGAGAATTCAGCACCAATCAACTACAAAGCGTGGTCGATAGCCAACGGGATTTACCAACGCCAGCCTTTACAGGCCGTGTGATAAAGCTCCCCATTTGACGCTAACGAGAGCAGTCAGACCATGGCTGCTCGCTAGTGTGGTGTTTTGCAAATACGGCCAATAACTCGCGAGCGATTTTTGCGCTCAGGCAAGGCGTCGCGACGAGTCGTAGCCCAGCTACGGCGAGGAGCGACAAAGCCGCATGAGCGCAAAAAGCGCCGCGCGTTATGGTCGTTATTTGTGAAACACCACACTAGGCCTCGGTTATTGTGGGATATCGAGATTTATCCAACTTTGGTACCTACCGTTATCACATGCCAGTAACTCAGGCCCCGGCCTCAAGCTGGGCTGAGAGCCTAGGCAAAGGTTGCGGTTATAACTCTGTATTTTCAAGGTGTGATCGGGCTGCGCTGATACCATCCAGAGAAGACCATCTTTGACTGTTGCGGGGCATGGTTCAGCCAAAACATAATTGTCAGCGCGCGCGACCATACAATTACCGCCCGGCGCCACAATCCTGAACGTACCCGCATCGCCCCACGGCTCTAAAGTCCACTTCTGCTGCGGGCCAGGAGAGCACGCGACGAACTGGATATTTGACCCGGCAAAATCCTGCAAGCAGGGGTGAGGGGAACCTTGCTCCAGCCGACCTTTATTTTTAAGCACGCCCGGCATGGGAGGGTAGAAACTCTCTATACTTGCCCTGCGCTCGTTGATCGCGCGGGCGACATCATGATGTGCGACAGTACCCAGAGGTTGTCCTTGATAACTCAGCCGAGGATTGGAGTAAAACGGTACTCTCGGACATGTCGGGCTACAGTCATAAGACATCTGAGTTCGGAACCTGAGGTTCCCCCCATCCGGACCGTAGCGATACCCATGAATATAAGTATCCGTTTGCCCATCCCAGTTATGAACCATGCCAAAGTTGTGGCCAATCTCGTGGCCTAACGAGGTAATGCAACTAATCGCCGAAAAGCCTTGCGTCTTATTACTCGACGGCTTACCCGCGCCGCAGAGCTCATTATTGGCAACGTACATCGAAACTAGATCTGCCCTGAGCTCCACCCTTTTGGCATTGACAGCGGGATTGTTATATTGAACTTCATTGAGCAGCGTTCCAAAGTCTTTCCCCTCTTCGTCAATAGCAGAATCTATAAATCCCGCAAACTCGTAAGTAATATTCACCTCGCTGTTTTTTGCAATTTGATTTACATCCTGCAACCCTAACATCAGATCAGCACGATAGTTTGGATTTTTCGCGCGAGACTGAACGGTACTTACAAATAGCAGTCTTATTATACTGTAGGCAGACGAGACCTGCTGCGGTTCTTCTAGAGCAGGATATACCGTATTCTCAACTTCTACGCCCCGTGCATCTTCAGAGGGCAGCTTTGACTCGTCAACCTTGATCAGCACGTGCATACCTGAACCGATATAAACCAATCGGTACCGCTGGCCACCCACCAAAAAATTGCCTGCCAGCTGATTATCATGACGGACGATTGACATATAGTATTTAGGATCGAAATCAATTTCTCCTTCCGACCCTGAGTGGCCTGCTTTCCACTGTGAAGGCTGATAGCCAACCCATCCTTCATACCCATCAGCCAAGGCATTGAAGTTTCTCCGATTAAACTTTTCAGCCTTTCGATCCGGTAGTGTTATAGCGATGTTTTCAGCATCCCCCCCAATCAATGACGCCTCAACCTTCACTAGCGTGAATTCTTCATTAGCGGGGTCGGCCAACAACGTTTTCAGATAGCCTTTTGCTGTTTTCTGAAGCATCTGGCGGTTTTGAGTAGGCTGCAGTGTAAACAGCTGCGGAACAACACTGCCAACAGTGCTCATTGACGGGGTAGATGACGAACATGAAGCCATTATCAAGGTCGCGCCTAGGACAATGATCATGCAGATATTCTTTTTCACATTTCCCGCTCCTGTGGAATCCATCTTCCACAAAAGAGCACAGACTTCTGCAGTGCGTCACCTGACATAAATGCTAGGTGTATGTATAGGGGAGTCTGGCGGAATAAAAATAACCCCGGAAAGCCGTGAGCTACCGGGGCCAAGAGCGAGCAACATCCACTGTGCGTGAGCGAGGGTGACCAAACCCTCTGTACCGTGAATGGCTTCAGTGTGCGTGCTTGCCTGGCAGGGGATTTAGTCGTAAACGACCTGTTCTTAGCCAAAGCAGCCATGGCGGCATTCTGTCCTTGCGAGGCTGTCGCACACGTCACAGAATCGGTCGTAAATCACAGCAGCACTCTCTTAGCGATAAAAGGGACAACAGCCATGATGCATGCGGATTTGATTGATCAGGACGACCTCGCCGGCCATTTGCGCGCGCGCGGTTTCGATATTCCGGCCGGGGCCAGCGCCGAACAGGCGTGTGAAGCGGTGGTTCGTGGGCTGACCGAGCCCAATGCGCGGGCGCTGAAGGGGATGGTGGAGCAGATGTACACCGGCAGTGCGACGATCCTGCCGGCAGTGCGCCAGGCCATCGACAAGCAACTGTTGCCGGCATTGGCGCAGTTCAACAAACGCGCGTAATTCTCTTACCCAGGACCGACCCCTTCGCGGGACAAGCCCACTCCCACAGGTCACCGCTGACTCAGTTCAGCGGGTGACCTGTGGGAGCGGGCTTGTCCCGCGAAAAAGTCGACTCGGTATCAGAGCCTTACACTGGCAAATGTCGACTCGTTGCGTGCCTGGCTCAGGGCCGCCATCGGCCCGCTGTGCGGCGACAGGGTCATGGCCTGAGGAATCGGCATCATGGCCACCTGCTGCGCGGTGTTGGAGCCCACGCGCTCGTCACGCGGCGGAATGCCAAAGTACTCGCGATAGCACTTGGAGAAGTGCGGGGTCGACACGAAGCCGCACACCGATGCCACTTCGATGATCGACATCGGCGTCTGCTTCAGCAACTGCCGCGCACGGATCAGGCGCAACTTCAGGTAGTAGCGCGAAGGTGAGCAGTGCAGGTACTTCTGGAACAGGCGCTCCAGCTGACGCCGCGAAACCGCCACATAGACCGCCAGTTCGTCCAGGTCGATCGGTTCCTCCAGATTGGCCTCCATCAACGCGACGATTTCCTGCAACTTCGGCTGGTTGGTGCCAAGCATATGTTTGAGCGGCACACGCTGGTGGTCCTGCTCGTTGCGAATACGCTCGTAGACGAACATCTCGGAGATCGCCGCCGACAACTCGCGGCCGTGATCACGGCTGATCAGGTGCAGCATCATGTCCAGCGGCGCGGTGCCACCGGAGCTGGTGAAGCGGTTGCGGTCAAGGGTGAACAGGCGGGTACTCATGTTCACCCGCGGGAAGGCTTCCTGCATCGCGGCCAGGCATTCCCAGTGCACGCTGCAATCGAAGCCGTCGAGCAGGCCAGCGCAGGCCAGTGCCCAACTGCCGGTGCACACGGCGCCCAGCCTGCGCGACTGACGGGCCTGGGCTTGCAGCCAGGTGACGTGTTCACGGGTGACGGAACGCTGGATGCCAACACCACCACAGACAATCACGGTGTCGATAGGCGGAGCATTGCTGATGGCAGCATCCGGTGTGATTTGCAGACCATCGCTGGCCCACACCTGGCCGCCATCGATGGTCAGCGTGTGCCAGCGATACAGCTCACGACCAGACAGCTGGTTGGCCATGCGCAGCGGCTCGACCGCCGATGCCAGGGAAATCAGGGTGAAATTGTCCAATAGAAGAAACCCGATGGACTGGGGTGCTGTGCGGTTCTGGGTTGGATTCCCGGAGGTGTACGACGTCATCGCGATTTCTCCTCACACAAATGCAGGGTGTGCCTCAGGCGGGCACTTACTTCTTGTTATGACCCCTCGGTCATTTTCCGGGGGTAGGCTTGCCAATCTCAACGCAAACGCCGTGCCTAAACTTGAACGGCCATCCAAAAAAACCTGAAAACGACGCCTTTATGGGGCAATTCAAGTGCTTGCATCGTGTTGGCCAGTCGTCCAGAACAGGCGAGCTAGCGCGTTGCCTGTAACGGTTGAGCAGTTTAGTGACACGCGCCGCGTGGGTTTCCCAGAAGCGACACCTTTAAGTGTCACCGACAACCCTCACACTGATCGCGACATCCGACGATCGGTAGCGTGGCGCCGCACCATAAAGAGGCATTGGCGGTTGTGTTGCACCTGCATCAGCCTCAAGGGCCTCTTCGCGGGCAAGCCCGCTCCTACAGGGATTGCACAGTTCCTGTAGGAGCGGGCTTGCCCGCGAAGAGGCCCAGAAGGTCAGTTCAGGAAATCAGCACTCGATAGCGCTGACCGCCAGGCCGCCGCGCGAGGTCTCTTTGTACTTGTCGTGCATATCGGCCCCGGTATCGCGCATGGTGCGGATTACCTGGTCGAGGGAAATGAAGTGCTCACCATCGCCGCGCAACGCCATCTGCACCGCGTTGATGGCCTTCACCGCAGCAATCGCGTTGCGCTCGATGCAGGGCACTTGCACCAACCCGCCAACCGGGTCGCAGGTCAGGCCAAGGTTGTGTTCCAGGGCAATTTCAGCGGCGTTCTCAACCTGTGGCGGGGTGGCGCCGAGCACTTCGGCAAGCCCCGCTGCGGCCATCGCGCAGGCCGAGCCGACTTCCCCCTGGCAACCCACTTCGGCACCGGAGATCGAAGCGTTCTTCTTGCACAGGATGCCCACAGCGGCGGCAGCCAGGAAGTAATCGACAACGCTGGACTCATCCACCGCATCGCTGAATCGCATGTAGTAATGCAGCACCGCCGGGATGATGCCTGCCGCGCCGTTGGTAGGCGCGGTCACCATGCGCCCGCCGGCGGCGTTTTCTTCATTGACCGCCAAGGCGAACAGGTTGACCCATTCCATGGCACTCATGGTCGAGCCGATCACGTTGGGCTTGCCGATTTCCTGCAGGCTGCGGTGCAGCTTGGCGGCACGGCGGCGCACGTTCAGCCCGCCGGGTAGCGTGCCCTCGTACTTGAGGCCGTTGTTGACGCATTCCTGCATGGCTTCCCAGAGCTTGTGCAGGCCAGCGCGGATGTCTTCCTCGCTGCGCCAGACCTTCTCGTTGGCCATCATCAATTGCGACACGCTGAGGTCGTTTTGCTTGCACAGGCGCAGCAGTTCGGCGGCGCTGTTGAAGTCGTACGGCAACACTGTCTGGTCAGCATCCAGCACACCGCTGGCGGCTTGGGCTGCATCGACCACAAAGCCGCCGCCCACCGAGTAATAGGTGTCGCGGTGCAACTCACCCTGCTCGCCTTCGGCAATCAGGGTCATGGCGTTGGGGTGATACGGCAAGTTCTCGTCCAGCAGCAGCATGTCGCGGGCCCAGACGAACTCGACAGGCAAGCGGCTATCCAGCTGCAGGGTGTTGGTTTCGCGCAGGTCAGCGATACGCGGCACGATCTGGGTCGGGTCAATGGCGTCCGGCCACTCGCCCATCAGGCCCATGATGGTGGCGTTGTCGGTGCCATGACCAATACCGGTGGCCGACAGCGAGCCATACAGGCGCACTTCGATCCGTTTTACACGCTCCAGCTCACCGCGTTCGCGCAGGCCCTGAACGAACAGGGCGCCAGCACGCATGGGGCCGACGGTGTGGGAGCTGGAGGGCCCGACACCGATCTTGAACAGGTCGAACACGCTGATGGCCATTGTCGAATCACCTCTTGCTGGGCTTGTCTCTGCGCGCCATGCGCAGGGCGGGGTAGCTGCTAGGCTCAAACAGCGGGCCGCCTTGAATGCCAGCATCATCGGGCTTTTACCGCCCACCTCGCCGTCTGCAACCGACGTACTTTTGTCCAGCAGCGCCGCGCTGTTCTCAACCAGAAACTGCGCCCACCGCGCCGTTTTCCAGCGGCCTGGTGACGCAAAAATGCGCGCGAGGGGGTGGAAAAATCCATAAGCGACATCGCCCATACTGGATACGACCCGTTCCGTACTGGATACGACCCAACCAGTAGGCGATTGCCCGGAGCTGGAGGATTATCGAAAGCGACTCGTAAAGCACGGCCACGCATCCTGCCCTCTGCAGGCCTGGTCGACCGGACCCTCAGAAAGCCCGGCGACCCACGCGAACCCGAAGACAATATCTCAGGAGTCCATCCATGAAAGGTTCACCCTCGCTGTTACTGGTTGCGTTGCTGTCCGCGCCATTGCTGGCCCAAGCAGCCGAACCCGAGCAATGTCAGACTGTACGCTTCTCCGATGTCGGCTGGACCGACATCACAGTCACGACCGCGACCACCAGCGTTGTGCTCGAAGCACTGGGTTACAAGACCCACACCACCATGATCTCGGTACCGGTGACCTACAAGTCGCTGGCCACCGGCAAGGACCTGGACGTGTTTCTCGGCAACTGGATGCCGACCATGGAGAACGACATCAAGCAGTACCGCGACGCCGGCACGGTAGAAACCGTGCGCGCCAACCTGGAGAACGCCAAGTACACCCTGGCAGTCCCCCAGGCGCTGTACGACAAGGGCCTGAAGGATTTCAGCGACATACCCAAGTTCGAGAAGGAACTGGACGGCAAGATCTACGGCATCGAACCGGGTAACGACGGTAACCGCACCATCCAGAGCATGATCGACAAAAACGCCTTTGGCTTGAAGGACGCCGGTTTCAAGATCGTGCAGTCCAGCGAGGCGGGCATGCTGTCGCAAGTTGACCGCGCGCAGAAACGCGGCGAGGCATTGGTGTTCCTGGGCTGGGAGCCACACCCGATGAACACCCGCTTCAAGATGCAGTACCTGACCGGCGGGGACGACTTCTTCGGCCCCGACTTCGGCAAGGCGACCGTGCTGACAAACACCCGCAAAGGATACACGCAGGAATGCAGCAACGTTGGCCAACTGCTTAAGAACCTGTCGTTCGAGCTCAAGGATGAAAGCACCATGATGGGCTATGTCCTGGACGACAAGATGAAACCCGAGGCCGCCGCCAAGAAATGGATCAAGGACAACCCAGGCAAGCTGGATGCCTGGCTGGCCGGCGTTACCACCGTTGATGGCAAGCCTGGCCTGGAGGCGGTCAAGGCCAAGCTTACGCAATAACGAACTACGCAGTAGCGCTACCTCGGGGCAGGACCGTGCCTGCCCCGGGTTGATTTCAATCTATGCAGGTGGAAGCTCGCTATCATGCTTATCGATCAGAAAATACCTCTGGGCCAGTACATCGCGTCGTTCGTCGAATGGCTGACCCAGAACGGCGCGAATTACTTCGACGCCATCGCGCAAGGCCTGGAGTTCATGATCCATGGCGTCACCAGCGCCCTGACTTTCTTCAACCCGTTCGTGCTTATCGCCCTGTTCGCCGCCCTGGCGCACTTCATCCAGCGCAAGTGGGCCCTGACCGCATTTGTCGCCCTGTCGTTCCTGCTGATCCTCAACCTGGGATACTGGCAGGAAACCATGGAAACCCTGGCGCAGGTCACCTTCGCCACGGTGGTATGTGTGGTGATCGGCGTGCCACTGGGCATCCTCGCCGCGCACAAGCCGATGTTCTATACCGCCATGCGCCCGGTGCTCGACCTGATGCAGACGGTGCCCACCTTCGTCTACCTGATCCCTACCCTGACCCTGTTCGGCCTGGGCGTGGTGCCGGGGCTGATTTCCACCGTGGTGTTCGCCATTGCCGCGCCCATTCGCCTGACCTACCTGGGCATCTGCGACGTGCCGCAAGAGTTGATGGACGCCGGCAAGGCCTTTGGCTGCTCGCGTCGTCAACTGCTTACCCGTATCGAACTGCCGCACGCGATGCCAAGCATCGCCGCCGGTGTCACTCAATGCATCATGCTGTCGCTGTCGATGGTGGTCATTGCCGCCCTGGTTGGCGCTGACGGCCTGGGCAAACCTGTGGTCAACGCACTGAACACCGCCGATATCTCCCTGGGCTTCGAAGCGGGCCTGGCGATCGTGCTGCTGGCAATCATGCTCGACCGTATCTGCAAGCAACCGGAACTGCCGGTAAGGGGTGAGGCATGAGCATCATTCGTTTCGAAGACGTCGACGTCATCTTCTCCAACAAGCCGCGCGAGGCACTGGCGCTGCTGGACCAAGGCCAGACCCGCGAGCAGATCCTCAAGCAGACCGGCCTGGTGGTGGGTGTCGAAAAGGCCAACCTCGATATCAACAAAGGCGAGATCTGCGTGCTGATGGGCTTGTCTGGCTCGGGCAAGTCGAGCCTGCTGCGCTGCATCAACGGCCTCAACACCGTCAGCCGTGGCAAGTTGTTCGTCGAGCACGAAGGCAAGCACATCGACATTGCCAATTGCTCCGCGGCCGAACTGAAGATGATGCGCACCAAGCGCATTGCCATGGTGTTCCAGAAGTTTGCCCTGATGCCTTGGCTGACGGTGCGCGAGAACATCAGCTTTGGCCTGGAAATGCAGGGTCGCCCGGAAAAGGAACGGCGCAAGCTGGTCGACGAGAAGCTTGAGCTGGTGGGCCTGACCCAGTGGCGCAACAAGAAGCCGGATGAGCTGTCTGGCGGCATGCAGCAGCGCGTGGGCCTGGCCCGGGCGCTGGCGATGGATGCCGACATCTTGCTGATGGACGAACCGTTCTCGGCACTGGATCCACTGATCCGCCAGGGCCTGCAAGATGAGCTGCTTGGCCTGCAGGCCAAGTTGAGCAAAACCATCGTGTTCGTCAGCCACGACCTGGACGAGGCGCTGAAACTGGGTACCCGCATTGCGATCATGAAAGACGGTCGGATCATCCAGTACAGCAAGCCGGAGGAGATCGTGCTGAACCCGGCCGACGAATACGTGCGCACTTTCGTCGCCCATACCAACCCGCTGAACGTGCTGTGCGGGCGCAGCCTGATGCGCAGCCTGGACAATTGCAAACGGGTCAATGGCTCGGTGTGCCTGGACCCAGGTATCGATTCGTGGCTGGACCTTGGCGAAGGCGGCGCGCTCAAGCGTGCACGCCAGGGCCAGAACGGGCTGGATATGCAGAGATGGGCACCGGGGCAAGATGTGGAGCTGCTGGAGCGCAGGCCGACCGTGGTGCACGCTGACATCGGCATGCGTGAGGCACTGCAGATTCGTTATCAAACCGGCAACAAGCTGGTGCTGCAGGATAACGACAGGGTGGTGGGGATACTCGGGGATACCGAGCTTTACCACGCGCTGCTCGGCAAGAACCACGGGTGAGGCCTTTGGGGCCGCTTCGCGGCCCTTTCGCGACACAAGGCCGCACACACACGTACCGCATCAGCCTCAGGCTCAGCGCTGTACGGGTGGGAACGGCCTTGTGTCGCGAACGGAGGGCAAAGCCCTCCCGGCCATCTGTCAGCGAACGACGATCCCGCGCGAAGCCATGTAAGCCTTGGCTTCAGGCACTGTGTACTCGCCAAAGTGGAAGATGCTGGCCGCCAGCACCGCGCTGGCATGCCCTTCCAGAATGCCGTCAGCCAAGTGCTGCAGGTTACCCACACCCCCCGAGGCAATCACCGGAATCCCCAGCGCATCACTGATAGCGCGGGTAACGCCCAGGTCGAAGCCGTTCTTCATGCCGTCCTGGTCCATGCTGGTCAGCAGGATCTCGCCAGCGCCCAGGCCTTCCATCTTCTTCGCCCACTCGACTGCATCCAGCCCCGTCGGTTTGCGCCCGCCGTGAGTGAAAATCTCCCAGCGCGGCGCTTCACCTGGCCCGGACACTTTCTTGGCATCGATGGCGACAACGATGCACTGCGAACCGAAACGGTCCGCCGCCTCGCCAACAAACTCTGGGTTGAACACCGCGGCGGTGTTGATCGAGACCTTGTCGGCACCGGCGTTGAGCAGGTTGCGGATGTCCTGCACGGTCCGCACGCCACCCCCTACCGTCAGCGGGATGAACACCTGGCTGGCCATGCGCTCGACGGTATGCAAAGTGGTGTCGCGGCCATCGACGCTGGCGGTGATGTCGAGAAAGGTGATTTCGTCAGCACCTTGCTCGTCGTAGCGACGGGCGATTTCCACCGGGTCGCCGGCATCACGGATGTTCTCGAACTTGACGCCCTTGACCACCCGGCCGTTGTCCACGTCCAGGCAAGGGATAATGCGCTTGGCCAGTGCCATGGTTCAGTCCTCAGCCTTGGTAGTTGTCACAGAAGGCCTGGGCTTCAGCAACATCCAGGGTGCCTTCGTAGATGGCACGGCCGGTGATGGCGCCGATGATGCCCGGGGCCTTGGCGTCCAGCAGCGCCTTGATGTCGCCCAGGTTGTGAATGCCGCCCGAGGCGATCACCGGGATACGGGTGGCTTCAGCCAGTGCCTTGGTGAAGGGCACATTGCAGCCCTGCATCATGCCGTCCTTTGCGATGTCGGTGTAGACGATCGCCGAGACGCCATCGGCCTCGAAACGCTTGGCCAGGTCGATGACCTGCACCGAGCTCACTTCGGCCCAACCGTCGGTGGCGACGAAACCGTCCTTGGCGTCCAGGCCGACGATGACCTTGCCCGGGAAGGCTTTGCACGCTTCAGCGACGAACTCGGGCTGCTTGACGGCCTTGGTGCCAATGATCACGTAGCTGACGCCAGCCTTGACGTAGTGTTCGATGGTTTCCAGCGAACGGATACCGCCGCCGATCTGGATCGGCAGGTTCGGGTAGCGCTTGGCGATGGCGGTAACCACTTCACCATTGACCGGCTGGCCTTCGAAGGCGCCGTTGAGGTCGACCAGGTGCAGGCGGCGGCAGCCACCCTCGACCCACTTGGCGGCCATGCTCACCGGGTCGTCGGAAAATACCGTAGAGTCTTCCATGCGGCCCTGGCGCAGGCGCACGCAAGCACCGTCCTTCAGATCGATAGCGGGGATAATCAGCATCTTGGGAACCTGTCTATTTGTTGGGTTTCAGGGCTTCTCGAGTGCCCACAGGTCGCTTTCGATGCTCTCGAACCGCTCCTTGAGGTGCAGCTGAACATCGGCAATCGCCCTGTTGTAGTAATGGGGTGCAATCTCTTTGCTGAACAGCTCGAGGACCTCGGCCACCTCGAACGACCCCAACTGCAGCTCGAAGCGGTCTTCGAGAAAACGCTTCAAGGTATCGAGCGCTTCGCGCTCCTGCTCGGGGGCCAGGGTGATGGTCGGGGCCTTGGTCTTCGACCTGCTCATTTACCAGCGCCCGTCCCAGGCGATGAAGTTCTGCAGCAACTGCAGGCCATGGGTATGGCTCTTCTCCGGGTGGAACTGCACGGCAAAACGCGAACCGTCGGCCAGCGCTGCGGCGAAGTCGACGCCATAGTGACCGCGTCCCACCACTTGGCCCGGCTTGCCGGCATTGATGTAGTAGCTGTGCACGAAGTAGAAACGTGCGCGGTCAGGGATGTCGTGCCACAGCGGGTGGTCGATGGTCTGGCTGACTTCGTTCCAGCCCATGTGCGGCACCTTCAGGTGCTCGCCCTCTTCTTGCAGGTCTTTGCCGAAAAAGCGCACCTGGCCAGGGAACAGGCCAATGCAGTCGACGCCGTTGTTTTCCTCACTGTGCTCGAGCAGCGCCTGCATACCGACGCAGATGCCGAGGAACGGGCGGTCCTGGCTGACTTCGCGCACCAGGCTGTCGAAGCCCAGGCGGCGGATTTCGGCCATGCAGTCGCGAATCGCGCCCACGCCCGGGAACACCACACGGTCGGCCTCGCGGATCACTGAGGCATCGCTGGTCACCAGCACTTTACCGGCACCTACGTGCTCAAGCGCCTTGGCCACCGAGTGCAGGTTACCCATGCCATAGTCGATTACGGCTACCGTTTGCATTTACAGGCACCCTTTGGTGGAAGGCATCTGCCCGGCCATACGCTCGTCGAGGGTGATGGCCATGCGCAGGGCACGGCCGAAAGCCTTGAATACGGTTTCGATCTGGTGGTGGGTGTTGTGGCCACGCAGGTTGTCGATGTGCAGGGTTACCAGGGCGTGGTTGACGAAGCCCTGGAAAAACTCCTGAAACAGGTCGACATCGAAGCCGCCAACGCTTGCACGGGTATACGGCACGTGCATCTGCAGGCCTGGGCGGCCAGAGAAGTCGATGACCACGCGTGACAGCGCTTCGTCCAGCGGCACGTAGGCGTGGCCGTAGCGGAAGATACCTTTCTTGTCACCGATAGCTTGGGCGAATGCCATGCCCAGGGTGATGCCGACGTCTTCGACGGTATGGTGATCGTCGATATGCGTGTCACCCTTGCACTCGATATCCAGATCGATCAGCCCATGGCGGGCGATCTGGTCCAGCATGTGTTCAAGGAAAGGCACACCGATATCGAATCGGGCCTTGCCACTGCCATCGAGGTTGATCGAGCACTTGACCTGGGTTTCCAGGGTATTGCGCTCGACGGAAGCCTTACGTTCGACCATCACCAGCTCCGCAAAATCATTGGGCGAAAAGGGTTTCATTATAGGCCCAGAACGCGCCAGCTTGAAACGCGGATGACATATGGCAAAGCCAGGTTTTACGCGGGCTGGATGCTGCTACAGGTCTATACAACCACAGCAGCCCGCTCCTGCAGCGGCGAAAGGGGCGCAACACGCGCCCCCCCCCCTGATCAATAGAACAGCACAGCGGTCTTTTGCAAGGTCACCCAAACACCCCAGGCCAACGGCACAACCACCACCGCCCAGGCCAGCAGCACCAGTGGCAGGCTGCCTGGCGCCGCCTTCCACTCCAGCGACCGCGCCCCATCGGCGCCCTTGTCATGGCTCAACGCGCGCTCGGCCGCCAGTTCGGCATCACTCATGAAGTGCTTGTCGGCCACCGGGCGCACCAGCATGTTGCAGATAAAGCCCAGCACCAGCAGACCCGCGAGAATGTACAAGGTCATGTCATAAGCCGCCGCCCGCTCCACGCCCGCTGCCAGTTGATACTCGCGCAGGTAGGTGATCAGCACCGGCCCCAGCACCCCCGCTGCCGCCCAGGCGGTCAGCAGGCGGCCATGGATGGCACCCACCATCTGCGTACCAAACAGGTCGGCCAGGTAGGCCGGCACCGTTGCAAAACCACCGCCATACATCGACAGAATGATGCAGAACGCTGCCACGAAAAGCGCCACGTTGCCCAGGTGCCCCATGTTCGGCACCAGGCTGTACAAGCCCACGCCCAAGGCGAAGAAGGCAAAGTAGGTGTTCTTGCGGCCGATGTAGTCGGAGAACGATGCCCAGAAGAACCGGCCGCCAATGTTGAACAGGCTCAGCAGGCCGGTAAAGCCGGCGGCGATCGCGGCAATCTGCGCCAACTGCGCAGTGCTCAGCTGGCTGAAGGTCAGTTCGTTGCCCAGTAACTTACCGGCGAACACTTCCTGCAGCAGCGGTGACGCCATGCCCAAAATGCCGATGCCCGCCGACACGTTCAGGCACAGCACCAGCCAGATCAGCGCGAACTGCGGGGTCTTCCAGGCCACACTGACGTGCACGTGGCGGTCGGTGACCATGGCGTTACTGGCATTCTTCAACGGCGCAGCCCAGCCTTCAGGCTTCCAGCCGGTCGGTGGTACGCGATACGCCAGGGCACCAGCGGTCATGAACACAAAGTAGATCGCCGCCATGGCGACAAAGCTCTGCCATACGCCAACTTCGTGCTCATTGCCAAAATGCCCCATAAGCGCGGTGGCCAGCGGCGCCCCGACCATGGCCCCGCCGCCGAAGCCCATGATCGCCATACCGGTGGCCATGCCACGTTTGTCCGGGAACCACTTGATCAAGGTCGACACGGGTGAGATGTAGCCCAGGCCCAGGCCGATACCGCCAATCACGCCGGAGCCAAGCCACATCAGCCACAATTGATGGGTTTTCACACCTATCGCCGAAAGCAGCATGCCACCGCACCAGCACAAGGCCGACACCAGGCCAGCCTTGCGCGGGCCGGCGTGCTCCAGCCAGCCGCCCAGCACCGCCGCCGAGCAACCGAGGAAGACGAAGAACAGGGTGTAGATCCAGCTCAGCATCGAGATTGGCCAGTCGCATTCGGCGCTGAACATCCGGGCCATGAAGCCCATGTCTGCCGCACAGGCGACGGGGGCGGTGATCCCCAGGGCTTGCGACAAGGGCAGCCAGAATACCGAGAAGCCGTAGGCCATACCGATGCACAGGTGAATGGCCAAGGCAGCTGGCGGGACCAGCCAGCGGTTGAAGCCCGGGCGGGCGATTATGCGTTCCTTCGACAGGAAGCCTGGCTCACTGGCCGAGCTTCCCGTCGCGACGGTACTGGTCATGAATCTGATCCTTGTTATAGGGAGGGTGCTCGCGAAGCGGCGCAAGGGTAGCAGCATCAAGCAGCATGAAAGCAATCTGCCATCGTCCATTTTTGCCTAACTGAATCGGTCATGTCCCCGGCAAAAGCTCAGTATTAAGCTGTCGAAAGCCGTACCCTCTGATGCAGGCGTAGGAATTTTCTACATCTCTAGTCGTACAAGCAGGGGTAACCGCTACAGCGTTATACTCTGCCGCCTGAACTCACTAACGGACTAAAAGGACTCGCCCATGAAAGCGTTCGGCAAAATCCTGGGACTGGGGCTTCTCGGGTTACTGCTGATCATCGTGGCGCTGGGCTTCGCCCTGACCCACCTCTTTGATCCCAACGACTACAAAGACGAGATTCGCCAGCTGGCGCGCGACAAGGCCCACGTCGAACTGACCCTCAATGGTGACATCGGCTGGAGCCTGTTCCCGTGGCTGGGTCTGGAGCTGCACGAAGCCAGCATCGCTACCTTGAACAAACCCAAGGAACCGTTCGCCGACCTGCAGATGCTTGGCCTTTCAGTCCGTGTGCTGCCGCTGCTGCGCCGCGAAGTGCAAATGAGCGACGTACGTGTCGAGGGCCTGAACCTGACCCTGGCGCGTGACGAACAGGGCCATGGCAACTGGGAGGACATCGGCAAGCCGCTACCCGCGCAGAATGGCGCAGGCACCGATGCACAGGCACAGGCACCTGCCGAGCAGGCGCCTGCGACCACCGACAGCAACGACCGCGCCATCAAGCTGGACATCGACAGCCTGACCGTGAACAACGCCCGCGTGCAGTACACCGATGCCAAGACCGGCCAAAATTACAGCGCCGAGAGCATCCAGCTGAGCACCGGCCCGGTCCATGAAGGCGCAAACATCCCGCTCAAGGCCAGCGCCTTCGTCAGCGCCAGCCAGCCGAGCATCAAAGCCCGTACCGAGCTGGCCGGCGAATTGCGCTTCGACCGCAAGCTCAAGCGCTACAACTTCGAAGACATGCGCCTGTCGGGCGAGACCTCGGGTGAGCCTACCGGCGGCAAGACCGTGACCTTCGCCGCCCAAGGACAACTGCTGGTCGACCTGGCCGCCAATGTCGCCTCGTGGAACGGCCTGAAAGTCTCGGCCAACCAACTGCGCGCCCTCGGTGAGCTGAACCTGCGTGATCTGGACAAAGCACCCCAGCTGAGCGGCGGCCTGTCCATCGCCCAGTTCAACCTGCGCGCCTTCCTTGAAAGCATTGGCCACCCGCTGCCGGCCACCAACGACCCGGCCGCCTTCGCCAAGCTGGAGCTGGTGACTCGCCTGCAGGGCACGCCCAGCAGCCTGGCCCTGGAAGACCTGGCGGTGAAGCTGGACGACAGCACCTTCAGCGGCCGCGTGGCCGTCGAAGATTTCGCCAAACAAGCCCTGCGCCTGCAGCTTAAGGGCGACACCTTCGACGCCGACCGCTACCTGCCGGCCAAGAGCGAAGAAGCCAAGGGCGCCACCGCTGCGCGCCAGGCCGAGATCAAGCAACAAGAGGCCAGCGCCGTAGCCGGTGCCGGCACCACACCACTGCCCAACGCCCCAACACACGTGGCGTGGAGCGACGACAAGCTGCTGCCGGTCGACCGTCTGCGTGCCCTCGACCTGCAGGCCGACCTGGCCTTCGGCTCGTTGACCCTGGACAAGCTGCCGATCGAGGACGCCCAGCTCAAGGCCATTGGCCAAGGCGGCCTGCTGACCCTGCAAACCTTGCGCGGAGCGCTGTACAACGGCACCTTCGAAGCCAAGGGCACGGTCGACGTTCGCCCTGCCGTGCCACAGCTGGGTGTGAACACCAATATCCAGCGGGTGCCGGTGGAACACTTCATCAAGACCGAAGGCAAGGAACAGACGCCGCCGGTCAAGGGCCTGCTGACCCTGACCAGTGATCTGACAGCCACCGGTAACAGCCAGAAAGCACTGGTCGACACCCTGAACGGCAGCGCAAACTTCGCCATCAACGATGGCGTGCTGGTCAATGCCAACCTGGAACAGCAGCTGTGCCAGGCCATCGCCACGCTCAATCGCAAGACGCTGAGCAGCGAACCACGCGGCAAGGACACCCCGTTCCAGGAACTGCGCGGCAGCCTGGTAGTACGCAATGGCGTCGCCAGCAACCCGGACCTCAAGGCGCGCATCCCGGGCCTCACCGTCAATGGCCATGGTGACCTCGACCTGCGCGTGCTGGGCATGGACTACAACGTCGGTGTAGTCGTCGAAGGCGACCAGCGTGCCATGCCGGACCCGGCCTGCCAGGTCAACGAACGTTATGTAGGTGTTGAAGTACCCCTGCGCTGCCGTGGTCCGCTGGAACTCGGCGCAAAGGCCTGCCGCCTGGACCAGAACGGCCTGGGCAAGGTTGCCGCCAAACTGGCCGGCAACCGCCTGAAGGACAAGATCGATGAAAAGCTTGATGAAAAACTTGGAGACAAAGTGAGCCCGGAACTGAAAGACGCGCTCAAGGGGCTGTTCAAGCGATGAGCCCCGAGCAGTTCTCCAGCGCAGTGCTGGACTGGTATGACGAGCACGGCCGGCACGACCTGCCCTGGCAACAGGGCATCACGCCGTACCGGGTGTGGGTGTCGGAAATCATGTTGCAGCAGACCCAGGTCAGCACCGTACTCAACTACTTCGACCGCTTCATGCAGGCCCTGCCAACCGTGCAAGCCCTGGCCGAGGCACCGGAGGACGAAGTGCTGCACCTGTGGACGGGCCTGGGTTACTACACCCGCGCACGCAACCTGCAAAAGGCCGCCAAGGTCGTCGTCGAGCAACATGGCGGCGAATTCCCGCGCAGCGTCGAGCAGCTTACCGAGCTGCCCGGCATTGGCCGCTCCACTGCCGGCGCCATCGCCAGCATCAGCATGGGCATCCGCGCACCGATCCTCGACGGCAACGTCAAGCGCGTGCTGGCACGCTACACCGCCCAGGCTGGCTACCCCGGCGAACCCAAGGTTGCCAACCAGCTATGGGCCACTGCCGAGCGCTTTACCCCGCAACAACGCGCCAACCACTACACCCAGGCGATGATGGACATGGGCGCCACGCTGTGCACGCGCAGCAAGCCCAGTTGCCTGATCTGCCCGTTGCAGCGCGGCTGCGAAGCGCACCTGCACGGCGAAGAAACCCGCTACCCAGAGCCCAAACCGCGCAAGGCGCTGCCGCAACGGCGCACACTGATGCCACTGCTGGCCAACCACGAAGGCGCCATCCTGCTTTACCGCCGCCCCTCCAGCGGCCTGTGGGGTGGTTTGTGGAGCCTCCCGGAGCTGGACGACATCGCCCAGCTCGACGACCTGGCCTACCAGCACGGCCTGCGCCTGGCTGGCCGCCACGCCATGGACGGCCTGACCCACACCTTCAGCCACTTCCAGCTGGCGATCGAGCCTTGGCTCGTGCGCGTCGACCCGGTCGGCGAGCACGTGGTCGAGGCCGACTGGCTCTGGTATAACCTCGCCACCCCGCCGCGCCTGGGCCTCGCCGCTCCGGTGAAAAAGCTGCTTGAACGCGCGACCGACGAACTGATTGCAGGAGACGCCCGATGACCCGCACCGTGATGTGCCGCAAATACCAAGAAGAACTGCCAGGCCTGGAACGCCCGCCCTATCCCGGTGCCAAGGGCCAGGACATCTTCGAACACATCTCGCAGAAAGCCTGGGCCGACTGGCAGAAGCACCAGACCATGCTGATCAACGAGAAGCGCCTGAACATGATGAACGCCGAGGACCGCAAATTCCTCCAGGCTGAGATGGACAAGTTTTTCGCCGGCGAAGAATACGCCCAGGCCGAAGGCTACGTTCCACCGGCCGAATGACCCCAAAAAACGTAAGCGACGGAATTAATTTAAAATTTTTTCAAAAAGTCGTTGACGAGCGGTCCGGAAATCTATTTAATTCACCTCGTCGCCCAGATAGCTCAGTCGGTAGAGCAGAGGATTGAAAATCCTCGTGTCGGCGGTTCGACTCCGTCTCTGGGCACCACCTTCAAGCTTCTGGTGGTTGCAAAGTTACCCGAAGCGACAACAAGAAACCCGCCTAGTGCGGGTTTTTTGTTGCCTGTGATTTTTAACTTCAGCGGCTTCGAAGAACACCAGATTTCACAACGCAACCTGAAGGCTCGCCATGCAATCGAGAAACCCGCAGCCATAAGCAGACTGCGGGCCAAACCTTACTCGTCCGACATGGAACGAAGATGATTGAATGCGTCCTCGGTCATGTGCCCCATGTAGGAGATGCTGTGCAACTGAAGGTGGCCGTGTTGCTTGCCTTTTTCGATAATGGCGGCGATGTCAGCCTTTGTAATCCTTTGCTCGTCGCAATCGGCGAAACCGGTTGGATAGTAAACCCTGCCATCGCCCGTGTAGCCGTACAGGGTGACCAGATAAAAGTGCTTCATGACTCCTCCTTTGTAGCGCAAACGTGCGCATCACTCACAGACGCCGAATTGGCGCAGTGACAGGCTGCCAGCCAGCATGGCTGGCAGCAGGAGAGAAGCTACGCAGGGCCCACGGTTCGCATAATCTGGATATGTATCCCACAGACATCTCAAGCTGCAGCGCCCAGGCGCACGGCTTGGGTTTATCGGGCAATTGCGCTTCAATACGCGCACTTTCAGACACACCCAAGGATTTCCCCATGGCCACCCCTACCAAGCAACAGAAACGCGCCAAGCGCGCCGCCAGCAAGGCCAAGCAGAACCGCATGGTACGCAGCGGCCAAGCGGTCAAGGCCAGCGCCGGCGACAGCGCCAGCGTCGAGCAGGTGTACAACAAGGCCATGGAGTCGGGCAGCTACGACGCGATGTTCAACAAGATGAAGGAAGCCCAGGAAGGCGGCCTGGTGCCAATGATCTCGGTGTTCCTGGTGGATCCGCTGCTCGCCCTGGTGCTCAAGGGGCACAAGGAAGAACACGCCACCGACTACATCGTGCTGGTGTTCAACGCCTACCGCAAATGGCTGGACGGCGCTGACGAAGAGACCACCATGGCCTGGCTGGAGAGTGATGAGTTCCAGGACGCCTATATCGCCGCTTCCGAACTGGTGGCCAAGCAACAGCAGAAGCAGTTTGGCTGACAGGGCCATGTAACCCGTTGTGGCCTCCGCGCGCCCCCAGTAGGAGCGGGTTTACCCGCGAATACGATGGCGGCTGCGACGGTGATTAGCCAGGGAAATTGGCCAGCAGGCCCGGCCCTTTCGCGGGTAAACCCGCGCCTACGGGCCTGTGGCGAACCTGCGGGCTTGCCCACGAAAGGGCCATCACAGGCAACAAAAAAAGGCCGCACCCTTCACAGGGCGCGGCCTTCTCATTTCAGCCAGCGCGGATCAGCTGTCCAGCGCCGCCCGCCCGGCAGCCTCGCGCTTGCGGTGCACCAGCAAGCCAGCCGCCACCACACCAATACTCAGCAACGCAGTCGCAATGATCTCCGCACGGTGATCCTCACGCAGCGCCATCACCACCAGAATGGCAACGATGAAGGCAATGGTCGCCCAGGTCAGACCCGGGAACAGCCACATCTTGAAGGTGATCTTCTCGCCGCGGGCTTCACGCTGGGCGCGCATGCGCAACTGCGACACGGCAATCACCAGGTACACCAACAGCGCGATGGCGCCAGAGCTGGCCAGCAGGAACTCGAACACCTGGGCCGGTGCCACGAAGTTGGCGAACACGCAGAGAAACGCAGCCGCGGTGGACAGCAGTACCGCCACGTGCGGGGTCGCCGCCTTGGTGGTGCGCTGGGCGATGGCCGGGGCGTCGCCACGCTTGCTCAGCGAGAACAACATGCGCGAAGAAGTGTACAGCGCCGAGTTCAGGCAGCTGGTCACGGCAATCAGCACAACAATGTCGACGATCAGCTTGGCATTCGGCACACCAATACGGCTCAGCACGGTCTGGTAGGAGCCCGTCTCGGCCAGGGCCGGGTCGTTCCACGGCACCAGGGCCACGACCAGGAAGATCGACACCAGGTAGAACAGGCAGATACGCCAGATTACCGAGTTGGTGGCGCGGCTGATCTGCTTGCCCGGGTCCTTCGACTCGGCAGCGGCGATGGTGACGATTTCGGTACCCATGAACGAGAACATGGTGGTCAGCATGGCTGCCAGCACTGCGCCCAGGCCGTTGGGCATGAAGCCTTGGGTATCGAACAGGTGGCTGGCACCGCTCACTTGGCTGCTCGGTACAAAGCCGAACAAGGCAGCACAGCCCACGGCGATGAAGCCGATGATCGCCAGCACTTTGAGCAGGGCAAACCAGAACTCGAACTCACCGTAGTTCTTCACGCTGCACAGGTTGGTAAGTGTCAGTGCCAGGGTAATGATGAGGGAGAACGCCCACAGGTCAACCGCCGGGAACCAGGCATGCAGAATGGCCGCGGCGGCGTTGGCCTCCAGCGGAATTACCAACACCCAGAACCACCAGTACAGCCAGCCAATGGTGAAACCGGCCCAGCGCCCGATGGCACGGTCGGCATACGTAGAGAACGAACCGGTGTCAGGCGAGGCGACTGCCATTTCACCCAGCATACGCATGACCAGCACGACCAGCGTACCGGCGGCAGCGTATGCCAGCAGCACGGCAGGGCCGGCAGCTGCGATGGCGTGGCCGGAGCCTACGAACAGGCCGGCACCGATGACGCCAGCAATGGACAGCATGGTCACATGCCGTTGTTTGAGCCCCTGAGCGAGGTCATTGGAATTGTTACCGCTCATTGAAACTACCTTTGTAAGGAGTGGACCACGCCGACTGCGGGTATAGAGCGCGCCAGGGGTTGACCCAGGCGTCGCTGCAATCGGCGGTTTCCAACTGGCAATAAGCGCGCCACATGCCGAATACACCCGTCAGAAAATTCTGCAGGCCTTTTAGGATGCGGCTTGGAGGGCTTTCGGCCATTACATGACCGAAAGGGCATCAAATCAACGGATTACTGAAATACCCACTTACAAATGCACCAAAGGTGCTCCTCGGTAACACCCACGCACCAGCGCAATGCCAAAAAGTGCAACCCATGGGTACAACCTTGTGACATCAACATGGCATTCGTGGGTGAACCCGTTTGCACTGGCAAAAGGTCGGGTTTACCCCTCCAATGGGTCAAAACAGCTTCCATGCGCCGGCCAAAGCTGGCACCATCGCGCCTTTTTTCATCAAGGCTCTGGTGCTGGGCGACACCTTCGCGGACATCTGCGCGACGTTACGCTGTAGCGATGCGACAAACTGCCCCACCAGCGCCCCCAGTCCCCGGCGACCCTGTTGGCCGTCATAATGCCGCTATGCTAGCTTGGCGCACGCCAGGAAGGCCGCCAACAGCTGGGAACGCACCCGAACACATGAGGACCGCACATGGCTCAGGCCACGCCCGCGCTGGAAATCCGCAATTTGCACAAACGCTACGGCGAGCAGGAAATTCTCAAGGGCATTTCGCTGACCGCTCGCGACGGTGACGTGATCTCCATCCTGGGGTCGTCCGGCTCCGGCAAGTCCACCCTGCTGCGCTGCATCAACCTGCTCGAGAACCCGCACCAGGGCGAAATCCTGGTCGCCGGCGAAGCCCTCAAGCTCAAGGCCGCCAAGAATGGCGACCTGATCGCAGCCGACAACCGCCAGATCAATCGCCTGCGCAGCGAAATCGGCTTTGTCTTCCAGAATTTCAACCTGTGGCCGCACATGTCGATCCTCGACAACATCATCGAGGCGCCACGCCGCGTGCTCGGCCAAAGCAAGGCCGAGGCCATCGAAGCCGCCGAAGCGCTGCTGAACAAGGTCGGCATCTACGACAAACGCCACAGCTACCCCGCCCAGCTTTCCGGTGGCCAGCAACAGCGCGCCGCCATTGCCCGTACCCTGGCCATGAAGCCCAAGGTCATCCTGTTCGACGAGCCTACATCGGCACTCGATCCGGAAATGGTCCAGGAAGTGCTTAACGTTATCCGCGCATTGGCCGAAGAAGGCCGTACCATGCTGCTGGTGACGCACGAGATGAGCTTTGCCCGCCATGTGTCCAGTGAAGTCGTCTTCCTGCACCAGGGCCTGGTCGAAGAGCAGGGATCGCCGCAGCAGGTCTTCGAAAACCCGACCTCGGCGCGTTGCAAGCAATTCATGTCCAGCCACCGCTAACGGAGCAATACATGCACACCTACAAGAAGTTTCTCCTGGCAGCTGCTGCCACGCTGGTGATGTCGGCAAACGCCATGGCCGCAGAAAAACTGCGCATGGGCATCGAAGCCGCCTACCCACCGTTCAACAACAAGGATGCCAGCGGTAACGTGGTTGGCTTCGACAAAGACATCGGCGACGCCCTGTGCGCAAAGATGAAAGTCGAGTGCTCGGTCGTTACCTCCGACTGGGACGGCATCATCCCGGCCCTGAACGCCAAGAAGTTCGACTTCCTGGTGTCGTCGCTGTCGATCACCGACGAACGCAAGCAGGCTGTGGACTTCACCGAGCCGTACTACTCCAACAAGCTGCAGTTCATCGCGCCGAAAAACGTCGACTTCAAGACTGACAAAGAGTCGCTGAAAGGCAAGGTCATCGGCACCCAGCGCGCCACCCTGGCCGGCACCTACCTTGAAGACAACTTCAAGGGCGTCGACGTCAAGCTGTACGACACCCAGGAAAACGCCTACCTCGACCTGGTCTCCGGTCGTATCGACGGCATCCTGGCCGACAAGTACGTGCAGTACGAGTGGCTGAAAAGCAAAGACGGCTCGAACTTCGAGTTCAAGGGCGAGCCGGTGATGGACAGCGACAAGATCGGCATTGCCGTGCGCAAAGGTGACACCAAGCTGCGCGACGACCTGAACAAAGCCCTGGCAGAAATCAAAGCCGACGGTACGTACAAGAAAATCAACGACAAGTACTTCCCGTTCAGCATCGAATGATCCGCCCTGACCGGCGCGCCCTTGCGGCGCGCCAGTCCCTAAAATGACCTGCCCATGAATATCGACCTGCACGGATTCGGTCCGGCCATGATGGCCGGCACCCTGATGACCGTAAAACTGGCGCTTTGCGCCTTGCTGCTGGGGCTGGTCCTGGGCCTGCTCGGCGCCCTGGCCAAAACCTCACCGCTCAAGCCCCTGCAATGGCTTGGCGGCTTCTACTCGACCCTGGTTCGCGGCGTGCCCGAACTGCTTTGGGTACTGCTTATCTATTTCGGCACCGTCGGGCTCATGAACAGCCTCGGCGAAGCCCTGAACATGCCGGGCCTTGAGCTAAGCGCCTTCGCCGCGGGCGTGATCGCCCTGGGCCTGTGCTTTGGCGCCTACGCCACCGAAGTGTTCCGTGGCGCTATCCTGGCGATCCCCAAAGGCCACCGCGAAGCTGGCCTGGCGCTGGGCTTGTCCAAGGGCCGCATCCTCTCGCGGATCATCCTGCCGCAGATGTGGCGCATCGCCCTGCCCGGCCTTGGCAACCTGTTCATGATCCTGATGAAGGACACCGCCCTGGTATCGGTAATCGGCCTTGAAGAAATCATGCGTCACTCGCAAATTGGCGTGACCGTGACCAAAGAGCCGTTCACCTTCTACATGGTCGCGGCCTGCATCTACCTGGGCCTGACCGTCCTTGCCATGACCGGTATGCATTTCATGGAAAAACGCGCCGCTCGCGGCTTTGCGAGGGCTGAATAATGAATTGGGAAGTCATCTTCAAATGGCTGCCACGCCTGGCCGAAGGCGCGACCCTGACCCTTGAGCTGGTGGCCATCGCCGTGGTTGCCGGGTTGATCCTGGCCATCCCGCTGGGCATCGCCCGCTCCTCGCGCCACTGGTACGTGCGCGCGGTGCCGTTCAGCTACATCTTCTTCTTCCGTGGCACGCCGCTGCTGGTGCAGTTGTTCCTGGTCTATTACGGCCTGGCGCAGTTCGATGCGGTGCGCTCCAGTTCGCTGTGGCCGTACCTGCGCGATCCGTTCTGGTGCACGGTGCTGACCATGACCCTGCACACCGCTGCGTACATTGCCGAGATCCTGCGTGGCGCGCTGCAGGCGATTCCTAAAGGTGAGATCGAAGCGGCACGGGCGCTGGGCATGTCGCGTGGCAAAGCGCTGTTCTACATCATGCTGCCACGCGCTGCGCGCATCGGCCTGCCGGCGTACAGCAACGAAGTGATCCTGATGCTCAAGGCCAGTGCCCTGGCCAGTACCGTGACCCTGCTGGAGCTGACCGGCATGGCCCGTACCATCATCGCCCGCACCTACCTGCCGGTGGAGATCTTCTTCGCCGCAGGCGTGTTCTACCTGGTGATCTCGTTCATGCTGGTGCAAGGCTTCAAGCTGCTGGAGCGCTGGTTGCGCGTGGATGCCTGCCAAGGCCGCTGACATCTCCTAGCCTTCTTCGCGGGCACGCCCGCTCCTACAACAGGCCTATGCTGAGCCTTCGTAGGAGCGGGTTTACCCGCGAACAGGCCCTCAACCCCAACACACATCCCCATGCCCAGCCCCCTCCACAGCCACCACCTAAGCACCCGCTTCCAGGCCCTCGACCAGTTCCTGATCGAGCACCAACAGCTGTGGAAACCCCGCCCCTTCACCACCCTGCAACTGCCTTGGGAAACCACCCACCCAGAGCTTGCCGCCCACCTGCGCAAATGTTCCCTGGCAGACGCCGAAACCGACAGCGCCGCTGACCGCTTGCCTGCCCCATTCCCGCAACTGGCCGAACAAGCCCGACAGCTCGCCACGCTCGGCAGCCTTGCGCAAACCAATCTACCGCCTGCCGCCCACCGCCTGGACGTCGCCGTCCCCGGCCGCAAATGGCAACAGATCGAAGCCTTCGCCAGCCACCTGGCCTTCCGCGAGCAGCCCCGGCACTGGCTGGACTGGTGTTCTGGCAAAGGCCACCTCGGCCGTCGCCTGCTGCAACCTGGGCAACACCTGACCTGCCTGGAGTACGACGCCGACCTGGTCGCTGCCGGTCAGGCCCTGAGTGCACACCACCACTTGCAAGCACAGCACGTACATCAGGATGTGATGGCCAGCGACAGCGCGCGCCACCTGGCTGACGATAAAAGCGTGGTTGCCTTGCATGCCTGTGGCGATCTGCATGTACGCCTGATGCAACTGGCCAGCCAGCAAGGTTGCCGGCAACTGGCCGTAGCCCCCTGCTGCTACAACCGCATCGCCGCGCAGCAGTACCAGGCGTTGTCCACAGCCGCGCAGGCGTCGAGCCTGCAGCTGTCGCTGGACGACCTGGGCCTGCCCTTGAGCGAAACCGTCACTGCCGGCGCCCGCGTGCGGCGCCAGCGTGACACCTCGATGGCCCGGCGCCTGGGCTTCGACCTGCTGCAACGCCAGCAGCGCCAGAGCGATGAATACCTGCCGACGCCTTCCCTGCCGGTGGCCTGGCTGGAGAAGCCCTTCGAGCAATACTGCCGCGACTTGGCTGGACTGAAGCAATTGCCAGTGAGCGGCGACCCGGACTGGGCAATGCTGGAAGCTGCGGGCTGGCAACGCTTGGCCGAGGTTCGGAACCTGGAGCGCGTACGCAACCTGTTCCGTCGGCCACTGGAGCTGTGGCTGGTACTCGATCGCGCCCTGTTCCTCGAAGAACAAGGCTATGACGTGCGCCTGGGCTTGTTTTGCGATTACCCACTGACCCCGCGCAACCTGCTCATTCTTGCGGAACGCGACGGTTAGCCGCAGCACAACCTGTGGATAAGTCTGTGAACAAGCTTGTGATTACCTGTTGGATCCAAGCGCTATTTCAAGCGCTTGGCTTATTCCTGCTTGCGGCTGCAGCCCAGTAAAAACAGGCGTTTGCGCAAAGACCAGCGGCGTAGCGATCCGGCATGCCTTTCGCTCAGGTCGCCGATGCCACTTGTGCATAAACATTTCTTGTGGTTAGCGCAAGCGGCTTTTGTGGGAGCGGCCTTGCGTCGCGAATGGGCCGCAAAGCGGCCCCCGTTTTCAGTGCAATCTCTGAAATCGCCGGGGCTGCTTTGCAGCCCATTCGCGACGCAAGGTCGCTCCCACAAATGACCGCGTCAATGCCTAATGCGCCTTACCCTTGGCGATCTCGATATCGTTCATCAGCGCCTTGGCCATGTCACACAGGTAATCGGCTGCACCCAGGAATTTATGGTCGTCCTCCATATCCCCCTCGCGCACCAGGTGCTTGATGTAGCCCATCAGGATCGAGACATGCTCGTAGGCCGCGTCGACGGGGACGCCGGGCTCTACGCGCAGGAGATTGAGGGATGGGTTACCGGCTGCGAGGAAGGTTTCCACGCCTGCGGTTGTGATTGGCTCAGAAACATCTTTTTTCATGGCAAATCCTTATTCACGGAAGGAGACTGCCAAAAATCTTTCTCACGGATTTGGGGCGGCAGCCGTACGCAGGGTGAGAAACCGAGTGAATAAGGAAGCCCGGCCAGACCGAGGTCTGCCCACGTACGACCACCATGGCGAGTAGCGCTTATTCAAGTCGGGTTCTCACACCCAGTCGCCAGAGCGACCCGAAAACGGTATCCGTGAGCCACTTCCCCGACAACAGCGTTACTTCGGCGGCGCGCGTAGGATACTTCCGAAGCATCCAAACCCTGAAGCTTTTGACCCCATGGTTCAGAATTCCCTTACACAGATAACCCGGCTTACCCGCCCCCTGTAGGAGCGGGTTCACCCGCGAAGAGGCCATACCAGACAACACAAGGCTAATGCTCCACCGCCGCAACGGTGTATCATCCGTCCCCCAAATCATTAAAAAGTGACGTCGCGCGCTGCCCGCCAGCCCCGCGACCTTCTGGCGTTGCGCCAGAACCGACAATGGACCACCGGACCTGAGCATCGTGACCCGAGCCAACCCCCTCGCCCTGTTGACCTTCGCCCTGGCCCTGACCGGCTGTGCCGGCGGCACCCCGCCCCAACCCAACAGCAACTTGGGCTGGAACCACCCCGGCATGCAGCTGGGCGGCGACAACGGCCTGCCCCTGCGCACAGAAGCCCCATGCCGCAAGCGCGGCTGCGATAATGACAAGCTGTTTTTCAACCCGGGTAAAAACGAGCCTAGCGTCACCACCATGCACCGCGGCTGGTAGGAAAATTCTTCTTTTGGGCCGGTGACTTAGGTCTTTTGCGAACATTCGCAAGGAAGTGGTTTACAGGCGCCAAACGATCGCTATAATGACGCCCCATTGCCGGTATAGCTCAGATGGTAGAGCAACTGACTTGTAATCAGTAGGTCCCGGGTTCGATTCCTGGTGCCGGCACCATTCAAGGTTCCATAGAAAGCTTTCAAAATCTCTGGAACCCCCGAAAAACCCGCCTTCTGGCGGGTTTTTTCGTTTTAGCGTTCCGTCGGATTCCGAGGGTAGCCAGCGCTAATAAGGGTACTTTTAAGGATACCTACCAATTCGACATTGGAAAGTACCCTTATGGCTCGCACAACGGCTCCCCTTACCGACAACGCCTGCCGCACTGCAAAGGCTCGCGAACGTGAGTACAAGCTTTTTGACGGCGATGGCCTTTACCTGCTCGTGAAGCCCAACGGTCGCAAAGGCTGGCGGCTCAGATACGTGAGGCCCGATGGTCGCGAGGGCCTGACCTCACTCGGCAATTACCCGGTGGTCGGGCTGGCTGACGCTCGCCACAAGCGCTTCGAGCTTAAACAGCAGCTCGCCAACGGCATTGACCCCATCCAATCCAAGCAGCAGGCCAAGGTGCAAGCCGTAATCAATGGCCGTACCTTCGAAAGCGTTGCGCTCGATTGGTATGCCGGGATGGTGCCCAAGTGGGCGCCGGGCCACGCCAAGACTGTACTCAGCCGGTTGAAGACTCATGTATTCCCTTTGCTCGGTGCCAGGGCAATCGTTGAGTTGGACACCCACGACCTCATGCAGCCACTGGAAGCCGTGACGAAGCGCGGCACCATCGACGTGGCGCTCAGGATCAAGAACTACCTGCAAAGCATCATGCGCGAAGCCAAACGGCTGCGGCTGATCACCGCGAACCCGGCTCACGATCTCGATGGCTCGATCAAAACGCCACGGGTTACACATCGACCCGCACTACCCTTATCGCGGTTGCCTGAGCTACAGGCGCGTATCGACGGCTACAAAGGTCGCCCGCTCACGCGCCTCACGGTGATGCTATCGCTGCACGTGTTCGTGCGCTCCAGTGAACTGCGCTTCGCCCGTTGGAACGAGTTTGACCTCAAGCGTGGCATCTGGGAGATCCCCGACACCCGCCCGGCCCTGGACGGAGTACCCTTTTCCACAAGGGGTACAAAAATGGCCGGGGATATCCACGTTGTACCCTTATCGCCGCAGGCAGTGGCCTTGCTTGAGCAGATCCACGCGATCACCGGCAAGTTCGAGCTGGTGTTCGCGGGGGATGCCAAACCGTGGAAGCCGATGTCCGAGAACACGGTGAACGCCGCGCTAAGGACGATGGGCTATGACACCAAGGTGGATATCTGCGGCCACGGGTTCCGGGCCATGGCGTGCAGTGCGCTGGTCGAGTCCGGGCTGTGGTCGGAGACGGCTATCGAGCGACAGATGAGCCACAAGGAACGCAACAACGTGCGGGCCGCCTATACCCACAAGGCCGAGTTCCTCGAAGAGCGCCGGATGATCATGACCTGGTGGAGCCGGTTTCTAGAGGCAAACCGCGAGGACCATGTGACGCCGCATGAGTTTGCCAAGCAGACGGGCGAGAACGTCACGCGCCTTCGCAGTGCCAAGGGGACCGAGTAACCCGCCGCACCACCACCTCAAACTCGCTGTGAAGTTACCCACAGCACCGCATGAAGCTCCTCCGCGCGGGTCCTTTCAAACGGGGCTGCAAAGCCGCCCCGTTTGAAAGGACCATACCTAAGAAAAAAAAACTGCTGGCACAGCTTACGTCTGTGGAAAACCACTGATGTCCACCGGGGGATAGTTTTATCCACAGGCGCTAAATCCCTGATATCGCGCTGCTTGACGAATATTGTCCACAAGCGTAGACCGGGAGTCGCAAGAGCTGTCGGTGACAGCACCCCAGGTGACCCGAACCTTAAAGGTCACGCCGCTCCCGCGGTGGTTCAGCCCAAGTACGATTCGCATCCGGCAGCTCGTACGGTCACTACCCATGTGATGGATGCCAACTCAATATCGTTGCCCCTGCGGCAACCACCCTACCCATCTGCTCAGCAGCAACCTATTCGCTTGGCCATTTCGCGTGCGCCAACCTGTGCCCGTCTCTTTCACTGGAAAGAGACGGGCGCTCCTGACACTGCTGCAGCCCTGATCGCACATGGCTCAGCGGCAATTCCCCTCGTGACAATTGGCGTGACAAACGCCGATGTCACCAGCAACAGCCATGCAGATGATGGTGCCGCAGACCAGGGAATGGACTGCACCTGACTGACAGTCAGGCATGCCCCGGTCATCGCATTGCTGCGTTCACCCGGCTCAGGATCTCGCGGCACTGGTCTCGTCAGCCAATGCAGCCTCCACCCGCCCACCGGTAACGGTGCTCAGGAGGCCAGATCATGAGATGCCCTTGCTCCCGGACGTAAGGAGCCGCCAGTCCCGCGTAGTGGACATTCCCCACAGGTCGCAGGGGCCTTGATCCCTGATAACACTCAACATTCTTGGCGGGATGACGTGGGGCGAGGATCGGAGAACGGTAGATGAGGTGTTCGACATGGCATTGGTAGGTAGACGCAATGGCCGCAATTTCGGTTACGGCAGGCAACTGAGCTACGCAGGGCCGCAGGCGTTGAAAGACATGTTCGGCGGCGGCCACTACGGCACGGTCAAGGCACACTGTGATCGGTGGCAGGCATTCGTGAAGTGGTGCCGCTCCGAACAGGGGCCGGGTATCAATGATGCGCGGCAGATTGATCGGAAGGTATTGGCGAACTATGCGGCGTATCTGCGCGAAGTGGTTGGGTGCGGTGACCTTGCTGTCAGTACCGCACAAAACCGGCTATCCAGCGTTAACAGGACCTTGGCGGCGCTTCGCGGTGATCAGTGCGTGAAATTGCCCAGTCCGAGCAAGGCACTGGGTATGCAGCGCACCGGGATTCGCCACTCAGCACCGCAGGGCCAGGATCGAGTACAGGTTAAGCAAATCGTTGATGCGCTTTGCAGTTGTCATCAGTTACGAGCCGCTGCGATCGTTTTGCTGGCGCGAGCCTCCGGTATGCGCTTGCGTGAGGCCATCTTGGCTGATCTGCCACGGTTAAGTCGTGAGGCTCGAGGCATTGGCAAGATCAACATCCAGGACGGTACTAAAGGCGGCCGCGCCGGCGCCTCAGCGCCACGTTGGATTACCGTGGATGACCAGATTCTTGATGCGCTTGGGTTTGCGCGGCAGGTGTCGCCGGATGGTAGCCGCAACCTGATTGCGCCACACGAAAGCTACCTGAGTCTGCTGCAAGAAATCATCCGCCCTGCACGGGACATCCTGCATGCACACAACCTCAAAGGCTTCCATGAGCTACGAGCGGCCTACGCATGTGAGCGCTATGAGCAAATTACCCAACACCTAGCGCCCACCAACGGTGGCCAATGTTGTCAGTTAGATACGCACCTTGATCGTCACGCCCGAAAGCAGATCAGCTATGAACTGGGGCACGGTCGGATCGATGTGGCCGCTGCCTACATTGGAGGGCGCGCATGACTAGGCAATTCGACATGGAACTGTTCTTGTCTGCGGTGCTGACGGGCTCGTATGCAACGCGGCACCGCCACTTACTGCAGGCGAGACTCATCCAAGCTGAAATTTCAGAGCGATGGCAGCGACAGACGCCTTGGGCTTGGCAGAGAAAGCACGTGGTTTGGTTCCTTGAGCATCGCGTAGATCGACACAGCGAGGCGGCGCGGTACTACTACCTGCTTACGGTACGCCTGCTCGCTCGTCGCTTAGGAAAGCCATGGGTTTTCAAGCTCGGGCCGAGGGAAATGCGTGGGTGACGCGAGGGTGTGTAACCCCGGCACCCACAATGGTAATATCAAATGGCCGCATTTCGGTGCGAAGGTCAAAATTTGCAGCTCTCTCCTAGGCCCCAACCATAACTGTTGCGAATCATAAAGTACGACGTAAGACTACAACTTAAATCAAAAGGAAATTGAGAAAATAATGTTCACCCTTAAGAATTATGGTTTCTCCTTTTCAACAGCGAAAAGTGATATTGAGCTTGCGACATTCTTTGATTCGTTAGTCGGGGAAAATATTGAGTTCACCATACGAAGAGATAGCTCGAGAAAAATAATAATTGACCAAGACAACAAATACGTATACGGAACAGTAATTACAATTAAGAACCAGAAAAAATTCACATCATTGGTAAACAATGGAAACAGCCTAGAAATCAAAGTTTCTGACTTATCGAAACTAGAAAAAATAGCCGAATTCAATTTCCTATTGATCAATAAGGAAAATGGAATGGGTATTTACCAGTACCATCACGGCTCGTGCACCGCACCTAACTTCGGCTCTATGATTACTAGCCTATATAGGCGAAAATTGGAAGCGAAGAGAAACATGGAAATCGCTGCTCTCGGCGGAATTGACGCAGTTCCAAAGAAACAAATGCAGTCAATCAGAAGTCGTTTTTTTCACGGAATCGCCTTTGATCTTATAGTACAATCAAAAGACATTGAAAAAGTATTAGAGAAGTACAAAACCATACGCTCATTTAAATATGAAATATCCTCCATCGAAGCGTCCTTAAGTGAGGCATCACCTTTGCAAGGTTTAATCAACAAGGTGCAGCACAATGTCCGTTTCGATACCACCGTAGATTCCAACCTTATTATAAAAGGTATCCAAAGCATGATACCTAGCGTAAAGGAAAGCACGGCTCGAATAGAGGTATTAGACGACCAAGATGAACCAATTTCAGTAAAAATCATGGACATCCCTGTGAATTTTGGAGAGATGAGCTATGATGACTTCATCAAAGGACTGATGACGTTCAAAATGAATGATATTAAATGCTGCGATTTGCTCAGTGACTTGAAGAACAAATGCGAAAAGGACTACAAGCATGTATTTGCCAAAAAGCTATCTAGCTAACAGCAAAGAGTTTTGGGCATTTATTACTGCAGCAATCATCACTACAGTACTTTATGTTCTACTCATAACTTCAATCTCTGAGAAGCCCCACTTCAAAGGTCTATTCCTATTGGAGCCGGGTACAACAGCGAGGGTTTTTGATTTTTATGCAAAAAACCTTCGAGGTAGCCTCTTTACGGGTTTCCTGGCCCTAGGAGGTTTTCTGATGTCAGCAAAAACCTTCATTATTGTAAACATGAAGAAAGAAGTCTATGACTCGGCCAGATATAAGCAAGATTGGCTGGACGGAAGAGAGTTGAACGGTGCAGAAAATTACCCTCCTCTCTTTAGGCCTCTGAGACGTCTGAGCAATATACTTTTTTACACTATAACCTTTAGTTTTATTGCCTCAATATCACAACTGACAGTTGGATTATTTGAAAGCATACCATCGGTAGTAGCCTGCACATTCCTTGTCATATTAACATTGTGCTTTCTCATGCTTTCGCTCTACTTGATAAAAAAGAACCTAGCCACAATGTTTGATTACTTAGACAAGTCACATGACGCTAATTAGATTTAGTTGCACGAAATCTAAAAGACACGATTTCGTGCATGCCATTAAGCATCACAAACGTTGAGTACATAATGACAAATCCTGATTCAACGCCATTACAGCAGGCTTCTATCCCCGCAGGAGACTCAATACTCGACTCGTGCAATGAGCAGCTTTGCAAACAATGCCAAAACTTAATTCCGAACAACGCTCAAATCTGCACAAAATGCAATTCATATCAAGACTGGCGTAGGTATATTCCGTTCTCAAATACCGCTCTAGCCTTGCTTACAGCACTAATATCTGTAATTGGCATTGCGTCTCCAGTACTTTATAAAATTGTTCACACCCCTCGTTCTGAAGCAACTTTAGCAATGCCCTCTGTGGACGGAACAACACTAAGAATTATAGCTCTCAACAAAGGCGATGCTCCAGCCTCGCTTATTCGAGCATGGGTTGACAGTGAATACTTAGCAGCAGCCACCAAAGTTCGCCTTCGAAATGACGCAGATGCATTGATCCAGCCAGGCAGCAAACTTTTGACTTTTGATGTCATCCCCCTTCTAGACGAAGATGACTCTTTCCGAAGCTCGCTAGAAATGCTAACCCATATAAACAGTGGATCACCTGCACCCCGCACAGAAATTCGCTTTCATATCCTGCAGTCTGATGGGAGCTTTTCTATACAGGCAATGTCATTAGATGCGGGGGAACTTTTTTCACTCCTGCGAGCCAATGCAGATCGATGCAATGCAGTGTCCTCTATTAATTTTGAAAATGGTTGTATTGGGCGAGGCACTCCACCAGAAGAGCGGTTCCCAACGGCCTCGGATAAAATCCCTAAAGGGTTAATGGATGAACTCGAAAGACGAATGAATAAGCAACGTGAGGCTGCTAAAAAAAATGAAACACTTGCAGAGCCAGCACTAGAATAAGTGATTACATCAATCTTTGAGGGTACTTTTAGAGATAGAAAATCGCCAATCATATAAATAAATGACTATAAATCAGATGGTTACTATATTTTTCGATTCCTGGTGCCCCATACGCAGTATCAAGAAAGGCTCACCGAAAGGTGGGCCTTTTTTGTTTTCAGTGTCGTTATGCCCCCTCGCCCTTACCCCTCTCAAACCCTCCGCAACCCCCGCCGCACCTCTTTATCGGCATACATCAACTGATCCGCCGCTTTAAGCGCGGCCTGCAGCGAAGTCGCAGCGGGATCAACACTCGTAATACCAAAACTCGCACCCGCGTAATCGAACCGGCAGTCGTCAAACTCGTAGCTACCAATCAGCAGCGGCACCAGCCGTCTGCGCATCGCTGCGGCAGTTTTGGCCATTTCGTCCGGGTTGACCGACGCGGTCAAGCCGATCACAACGAACTCGTCACCACCCCAGCGCCCAAGTTCATCCGTTGCCCGCAACCCTCCCTGCAAGCGCCGGCTGCCTTCGATCAGGAACTTGTCCCCCACCTCGTGCCCGTAGGTGTCGTTGATCGCCTTGAATTCGTCGAGGTCGATAAATGCCACCAGCACCCCCTGCCCCGTTCGCTTCGCCAACGCGAAATGCCGATGCAAGGCAGCCAGGATCGCACGCCGGTTCTTCAACCCGGTCAGCGCGTCATAGTTGGCTGCATAGCGTTCTTCCTGGCGGCGCAATAGCATCTGCCCGGCCACACGGCTGGAGAGCAAGATCAAGATCAACCCGAGCGCTGCCACAGAGGCTCCGGTCCAGTAGTACTGCTGACGCATCGGCTGCAGGTGATCAAGCTTTGCCAGCGTCAGCAGCTGATATTGCGCGTCGTTCAGGGGCTGGCGATGCACCAGATAAGGGTGCCCGCCAATCAGCCATTGATCGGCCTGAGCCGCGGCTGCCACTGCGCGGATATCCATGGGCTCGCCCGGCTCTTCGTCGCCATCCAGAGGCCTGCGAATATCGGGCGGGAGCAGTGCCGCCACGTTACGCAGCATGAAGGGTTCGCTGGACGCGGTGGTCACGCGCCCCTGACGGTTCACAATCAAGGCAATGTGACGCCCTGTCAGGTAAAGGGCGATGTCCGGGGCATCGAACTTGACCGTGACAGAGCCGAGTGGCTTGCCGTCAGCATCGTCGATGCGGCTGGCTACGAAATAGGAGGGGGTTTTGTTCAGGCGGGCAATGCCGAACATTTCACCACTGCCGGTGCGCAATGCGTCGAGGAGGTAGGCCCTGCCCGTATAGATCTGGCCAACGATGCTGAATGACTCCGCCCAGTTGCTGGCCGTCACCGTATCGTCTGAGAGGTTGTTCATGTAGATACGGGCATAGTGAAGATCACCGGCCAATCTATCCATGAAATCACCCACGCTTCGCACCAACGGGTCACGGGTGAATTTCGAAGCGCGCTCCTCACGCGTGAGTGCCGCGAAGCCAGGCGGATCATGGCGATATCGGGCAGCGAGTTGGATCACCTCACTTTGACGGGCCACCATGTTGGCCACGCTGGCCATCTCGGTGAACAGGCGGTCTACGACTCGCCCCGTGATCTGGGCTTCGTATTCGGCGCCTGCCGCCAGGTTGTCGAGTTCTTCTGCCGTAAGGCGCTGCGCTACCCACCCGCTCAGGCTTGCCACAAGTGCCAACCAGACGACCACAACGCCTAGCGTCACCCGGCGCACGATGGATGGAATGTCCCTGCGTTGCCGCCGTTGCGACGGATCGTAACTCACGCCGCGCTTGCCGGTTGAATGGTGCACCAGAGCAACTCCTTTTGCGATACAGCAAGGTGCATCATCGACCCTGCGATACCCCGCCAAGGCGAGGCTCGCTAGATTGTAAGACATTCACCTCAGTGGATCGCCAATGGATTGATGGCGGTCAAACGGCGGGCTGGGCGAGGGGTTTACGTTCAGAACAGGCAGCCCTGAGGGAGGATGAGCATGGCCAAGAGATTCCCCACAAACCCTCGCCACCCCGAGCGTATCTGCTGGGGTTGCGACCTGTACTGCCCTGCCAAGGCGCTAGCCTGTGGCAATGGCGCAGACCGGACCATGCATCCGGTGGAGCTGTTTGGCGAGGATTGGGATAGCTTCGAGGGCCAGTTGGAGAAGCCGGTTGATCCAGGGCAAGCGGTAGAGCCCAGGTAAGAAAGGGCCGCTTGGCGGCCCAGCGCAGGCCTTGAACCCAGCGCTGGTTCTGTGGGAGCGGGCGATGCGCGTGCAGGCACCGGCTTCGCCGGTGTTCGCGGGTGAACCCGCTCCTACAGGTACAGCGCCAGGCCTTGTGGAAGGGCTTGATCAGAACGCGGTGCTTACCGTCAACGACAGGTTACGCGGGTCGCCGTAGATCGCCCCGGCATAGAACCCGTACTGGCTGTAGTAGTGCTTGTCGAACAGGTTGTTGGCGTTGAGGCTGACACTGGTGTTGTCGGTGAGCTGATACTTGGCCATGGCATTCCAGATGGCATAACCGGACCAGTTCACGTCAGTGGCACCATTGCTCACACCGTTCGTAGGCTGGCCAGCCGGGCTGGAGATGGCGCGGATGTTGGTCTGCGCAGTCACGCCGGCGCCCAGGGTCAGGCGGTCGAGCGGGCCGCTCAGGCGGTAGGTGGTGGAGGCCTTGAACAGGTGCGACGGGTCGCTGCGGCCGTCGCTGTCGACGCGGCGGAAGTGCAGATAGGTGTAGCCGGCGTAGACGTTCCAGTTGGGGGTCAGGGCGCCTGCGACTTCCAGGTCGATACCGTCGGTTTCCTGCCCGGAGCCGGCCTTGTAGGCGCTGCCGCCGGTCGGGGTGGTCAGGTCGCCGTCCAGCACGGCCTTGTTTTCCTGCTTGGTGCGGAAGTAGGCCGCCGAGGCGTTCAGGCGGCCATCGAACCACTCACCCTTGATACCGGTCTCGTAGCTTTGCCCACGAATCGGCTCGACCTTGCTGCCACTGCTGGTTTCAGAGGTTTGCGGGGTGAAGATGTCGGTGTAGCTGGCGTATACCGAGTAGTTGTCATTGAGGTCATACACCGCGCCCAGGTAAGGGGTGACGATGCCGTTTTCTTCCTGGCTGCTGCGCTCGCCAGCCACGCTGCGGGTGACCGAGGAATAGTTGCTGGTGCGCACGCCCACGATTACCGATAGCGGGTCGGTGATGCTCAGGCGGGTGGCGGCGTACATGCCCTGCAGGCGAGTGGTGGTCTTGCTGTGAAGGCCGGTGCGCGAGGCGATGAGGTCGTAGTCGTCATCCACGCCATTGTGCCAGTCGGTGACCGGGAAGCCGTTGTTGGCGCGGAACTGGCAACCCAGTGCAGGCGCGCTGGTCATGCCGTCGCCGACCATGGTGCAGGTGTACTGAGGCGACCAGCCGACGGTGCGGCTGTCGTTGTAGCCGACCATGGCCTGGTGGGTGCGGCCAAACAGCTGGAACGGGCCGGACAGGTCGATCTGCGCCGACTGCTGGGTGGTGTCGCTGGAGCTGTGCAAACCGTTCAGCACGGCGCCGCTGCCGTCCTGGTCCCAATAGCCACCGTAGCTGCCGCGCCCAGCTGAGTTCACCTTGGCAAGGCCGCGATGGTTCAGGGCTTCGGTGGTGGCTTGGGCGGCTTTCAGGTCCAGGGTCCAGTCGTTGTCGAAGCGGTGCTCAAGCGAACCGAACGCAGTGCGGGTGGTGTACTCGCCAAAGCTCCAGCTGGGCACCACGTTGGTGCTGCGCGGCAAGTCGGTCTTGCTGCCGTCGCGGTACCAGATCGGGATGTTCGCGCCCCAGCCGCCACCCACGACCTTGTTGTATTCATACTGGTAACCGGCGCCCAAGGTAGTGGCGTCGTCCAGGTCGAACTCGAAATTGGCCAACGCGGCGCGGGAGCGCTCGGACTGGTTATCGCGGAACGAGTTGGCATCCTGCTGGGTCATCACGAAGCGCGAACGCAGGCGGCCATCTTCGGACAGAGGCAGGTTCAAGTCAGCACCCAGACGACGCTTGTCCCAGCTGCCGTAAGTGGCATAGGCACTGCCGCCGAAGGTTTTGGTGGGTGCCTTGCGGATAAGGTTGACGGTGGCCGAGGGGTCGCCGGTGCCGCCCAGCAGGCCGTTGGCGCCGCGCACGATGTCGATGCGTTCGTACAGGTCCATGTTCAGCGCATTGCCGCTGCCACTGAAATCGGAGCCGCCCTGGGTCTGCAGGCCATCAACCTTCCAGTTGCTGATCGAGTATCCACGCGCGCGGTAGTCGGTGCGCCCACCCACCTCGGACTTGTTGGCCGTTACGCCTGGGGCGGTTTCCAATGCCTGCTCGATGGTATGGATGTCGCGGTCATCCATCTGCTGGCGCGTGATGGTGGTAACCGATTGCGGTGTCTGCCGTGGCGTCAGTGCCAGGCCAGTGGAGCTGCGGGTGCTCTCGACCGTGTAGCCCAACTGGCCGGCATCGTCGGCAGGCAGTACTGCGCTGTCTTCGATCTGTGTGGCGTCGAGTTCAAGGGGTTTGCCGTCGGCAGCCACTGCACCACCGCTGATGGCGACGGCGACGCAGAAGGCCAGCGGCTTGAGGCAATTGCCGCTTTGACTGAAGGGGGTGAACACTGGCGTGATGCTTTGGGGATTCATTTGGGAAGGCTTCGTATTTGCAGATGATTTTTTGTTAGGATTCTAGGGATCAGCCCTCCGGGCTCCAGACCCGACATGTACGGGGATGTAATTGAACGTAACGAGCGCCGCCGGCCCTCACCTAACAGGTGTTTTTCTGCATGAGCACGACCCTGCTGGTTGTCGATGATGACGACGAGATCCGCGAACTTCTTTGTGATTACCTGACCGATGCCGGCTACAGCGTGCTGGCGGCAGCCGACGGTCAACAGATGCGTGACCAGCTGGCCCGGCACAAAGTGGAGCTGGTGGTGCTCGACCTGATGCTGCCGGGTGAGGACGGCCTTAGCCTGTGCAGGCAGTTGCAGGCCACACCTGGGTTGGCAGTGATCATGCTGTCAGCCAAGGGCAGCACGCTGGACCGCATCATCGGTCTGGAAGTAGGCGCCGACGACTATCTGGCCAAGCCCTTCGAACCACGCGAACTGATCGCCCGGATCAAAGCCGTACTGCGTCGTCCGCAACGCCTGGGCACCTCTGCCGAAGAACCTATGGTGGACGCCCAGCTGTTCGCAGGCTTTCGCCTGGAACACGTCAAGCGCCTGCTCACCCGCCCGGATGGCGAGACCCTGACCCTGCCGCGCTCCGACTACCGCGTGCTGCGCGAACTGCTGGAAGCCAACAACCGTGTGGTCTCCCGTGACCAACTGACCCGCAGCGCGTTCGGCCGCGACCACCTGCCCGACGACCGTTCCGTGGACATGTGTGTCAGCCGCCTGCGCCAGCAGCTGCGCCGGGCGCCGGCGGGGACCGCGCAAATCCTGACCATCCGTAACGAAGGCTACCTGCTGAGTCTCGCCCCCCTCGCGGCTGGTGTCTGACATGCGCTGGTTTCACCGGCTATGGCCCCGCACCTTGTTTGGTCAACTGCTGCTGATCATGGTCAGTGGCACGCTGGTGATCCAGTTGATGTCGAGCAGCATCTGGTTCGACGTGCGTTTCGCTCAGGCGCTAGAGGTGCCCGTACGACTGGTTGCTGCACGCAGCGCCCCCCTGATTGCCCAGGCCGACTGCCACGGCGGTACGCTGCAGGCGCCAGCCCACTACCAGCTTCACTGCGTCGAAAGCCCGCCTGCGCAAGAGCATGACGAGCGCCGCGGGCACAGGCGGGTCGAGCTGTTGTTGCAGCAGGCCCTGAAGTACGAGCTGGGGCATGCCCAGGACGTACGCCTGATGCACGTGCAACTCACCGACGAGTTGGGCCAGCCGATCGTCTGGCGCAGCCTGTTCGGCCTGCGCACAGCCCAGGCGCATATCCAGTTCGCGGTGCCGTTACCCGATGGCCACTGGCTGACCGTTGCGGGCCAGGAACTGCAGGGCTGGAGCGGCGAGTCGGCCTGGGTGCTGATCAGCGATTACCTGCTGCGGGTGTATGCGCTGCGCATCGTCGCGGTGTTGCTGGTGTGCCTGGTTGCCGTGCGCCTGTGCCTGCGCCCGTTGCGGCGCCTGGCCGATGCCGCACGCGGCCTGGGCAGCAACCTCGAGCAGCCTCCCCTGGCACTGGATGGCCCAGAGGAAGTGCGCCAGGCGGCGCAGGCATTCAACGCGATGCAGCAGCGGCTGATTGCCATGGTCAACGACAAGGCCTACTTCCTGGCCGCCGTGTCTCATGACCTGCGCACCCCACTGACCCGCATGCGCCTGCGTCTGGAGCGATTACCCGATGACGAACACCGCCAGCGCCTGCGGCAGAACATCACGCAGATGGACGATATGATTGGTCAGGTTCTGGACTACCTGCGTGCGGGGGAGCAGCGGAATCTGCAGCAGGTGGACCTGGACCGATTGGTTGCGCGCCAGTGTGCGGACCTGGCCACTGCCGTAGAACCACTTCCGGTGCACGGCAAGGCGGGCAGCTTGCGGGTAGATGCCTTGCTGTTGCAGCGCTGCCTGCAAAACTTGTTGGTCAACGCGTTGCGCTACGCCAAGAAGATTTCAGTCACGTTGGAACGGGCCACCACAGGTGTATTGATCCATATCGACGACTGCGGGCCAGGGATTGCCCCGGGCCTGCTGGCGACCATTACCGACCCCTTCGTGCGCGGTGACGGGTCGCGTAACCAGGCGTCCGGCGGATATGGGTTGGGGTTGAGCATTGCCCAGCGGATCGCCACCAGCCATGGGGGTGAGCTGATGCTGTCGAACCGTGAGAGCGGTGGGTTGCGGGTCAGCATACTGCTGCCAGGCTAACGCGATCTTCTGTGGAAGCGGCCTTGTGTCGCGATGGGCTGCGCAGCAGCCCCGACGATTAGTGCCGTGACACCAATATCTGGGGCTGCTACGCAGCCCATCGCGACACAAGGCCGCTCCCACAAAATAGGGCTGCGCAGACCTGGGAATTCGCAATCAGGTAACAGTCTTTTACCGATTACCCAGGTTTTCCGTCCCCTGCGTTTGCCTATCCTATGCCCGGTCATCCTGCCTGCGATGGACCCATGAAACACTCTCTTCCCAGCCGCTACGCCTGCCTCGTACTCTGCCTTGTCTTCACTTTCGCCAGCCTGCCCCTGCTGGCCCAACATGCCTGGCTGTGGCCGGTAACGCTGATCACCGCGCTGCTCAGCCTGGTCGGCCTGAATGACCTGCGTCAAAGCCACCATGCGGTGCGACGCAACTACCCGATCCTGGGCAATATCCGTTACCTGATCGAAACCATCCGCCCGGAAATCCGCCAGTACCTGATCGAAGGTGACGACGACAAGCTGCCGTTCTCCCGCTCGCAACGCTCGCTGGTCTACGCCCGCGCCAAGAACGAAAGCGCCGAGAAAGCGTTCGGCACACTCAACGACGCCTACAAACCTGGTTTCGAATTCATCAGCCATTCCATGCTACCGGTGGCCACGCCAGACCCTGCGTCGTTCCGCATTGCCATCGGCGGGCCGCAATGCCGAGTGCCCTACTCGGCCTCGATCTTCAACATCTCGGCGATGAGTTTCGGCGCCCTCAGCGCCAACGCCATCGCTGCGCTCAACCGCGGCGCGCGCATGGGCCGGTTTGCCCATGACACTGGCGAGGGCAGTATCAGCCCATACCACCGTGAACACGGCGGCGACCTGATCTGGGAAATCGGCAGCGGCTACTTCGGCTGCCGCACCGAGGACGGTCGTTTCGACCCACAGCGCTTCGCCGAACAAGCCCGCTCGGCACAGGTGAAGATGATTGAGATCAAGCTCAGCCAGGGCGCCAAGCCTGGCCACGGCGGCATTTTACCGGGGCACAAGGTCAGCCCCGAAATTGCCGAGACCCGTGGCGTACGTGTAGGCGAGGACTGCATCTCGCCGGCGGCGCACAGCGCCTTCCGCACACCGGTCGAGCTGCTGCAGTTCGTAGCCGGCCTGCGCGAGCTTTCGGGCGGCAAACCCGTGGGCTTCAAGTTCTGCCTGGGCCACCCTTGGGAATTCATGGGCATTGCCAAGGCCATGCTCGCCACCGGCATCACCCCTGACTTCATCGTTGTCGATGGCAAGGAAGGTGGCACCGGCGCGGCACCTCGCGAGTTCAGCGACAACATGGGCGTGCCAATGCGCGAAGGCCTGATGTTCGTGCACAACACGTTGGTCGGCCTGAACCTACGCTCCAGCATCCGCATTGGTGCGGCGGGCAAGATCGTCAGCGCCTTCGACATTGCCAGCGTATTGGCCATCGGCGCTGACTGGGTCAATTCGGCACGCGGTTTCATGTTTGCCATTGGTTGTATTCAGTCGCAGAGCTGCCACACCAACAAGTGCCCGACCGGCGTGGCGACCCAAGACCCTCTGCGCCAGCGCGCCCTGGTGGTGCCAGACAAGGCCGAGCGGGTAGCCAGCTTCCACCGCAACACACTGCACGCGCTGGCCGAGATGTTGGCTGCCGCAGGCCTGGAGCACCCTTCGGAGCTCAAGCCCAAGCACCTGGCACGGCGCATCAGCCCCAGCGAAATCGGGTTGTTTTCGGACTTGCACACATTCCTCAAGCCGGGCGAATTACTCAGTGGCTCGATCGAAAGCGAGTTTTATGCGCGGATGTGGCGGATGGCGCGTAGCGACAGTTTTGCGCCGGAGACCGTAAGCCCAGCGCCGGCTCAACCAGTAACCGTTCGCCGAAAAGAGACAGCCCCGGCATAGGCCGGGGCTGTTCGATACATCAGATCAGAATCAGAAGATGCTGATCGGGTACTCGACGAATACGCGGACTTCGTTGCCGTCGTCGTTGTAACCGTTCTGCTGCACGGCGTTGTTGGTACGCAAGAACGAGCTACGCAGTTTGATCGACAGGTCCTTGGCCGGGCCGTCCTGCACCACGTAACGGATCTGGTTGAAGATCTCGCGCTCTTTACCTTCGCCGAAGCCTTGCGGGTTGGCGACGTTACGGGTGTTGATGTTGTCACCCACCACGTAGGCCAGCTTGTAGGTCAGGCCCGGAATGCCATAGGCACCGAAGTCCAGGCCGTAGCCAAGCTGCCAGGAGCGCTCGTCTTCGGCGTTGAAGTCGGACCAGTACGAGTTGGCCAGGTAGATGGTGGAACCACCGTCACCCTGACGGCCTGCGTTCTGATACCCGCCGTAGTTATAGCCAGTGCTACCGGTGCTGCGCTGGTGGGCAATTGTGAACGAGTGCGGGCCATAGGCGTAAGTGGCCGCCAGGCTCCAAATTGTGTTGGAGTCACCGGTCAGCTCGGCAGCCTTGACATGCTTGTTGTTGATGTCCGACTTGTAGCCGTTGAAGTCCAGGGTCAGGGACTGGTCGCTGGCGATCGGGAAGACGTAGTTCAAGCCCAGGTAGTGCTTCTTCATCACATCTTCGTTGTCGGCGGTGTACAGCGAAGCGGTGAAGTTGTCGGTGAACTTGTAGCTGCCACCTAAGACGTTGATCGACTTCAGGCCACCACCATCACGGCGCTCGGCGCTCTTGCGCGCTTCCTGGGTGAAGCGGCCGGCGTTCAGTTCCAGGCCCTGAATCTCTTTGGAGGTGATCAGGGTGCCGGTGAAGCTTTCTGGCAGCAGGCGTGCATCGTCGTACTGCAGCACTGGCAGTGCTGGCATCTGGTCACCGTACTTCAGCACGGTGTTGGAAATGCGGAACTTCACAGCAGCACCACCACGCGCCAGGTTGTGCGGCGAGCTGGCGTTGCCTTCGGCATTGGTGGTTTCGTGCGGTTTGAAGAAGTCGACGCCGCCACCACCGTTGTGGCCTTTGCCGCCATCCAGGCGCACGGCGTACAGGCCGAATGCGTCAACACCGACGCCAACGGTACCCTGGGTGAAACCGGAGGAGAAGTTGGCGATGAACGCCTGGCCCCATTCGATCTGGTCGTCGGTGCCATGCTTCTTGTCACGGTTGATGTAGGCGTTGCGCAGAAGGACGTTGGCGTGACTGTCCTCGATGAAGCCCTTGCTGTCAGCCTGGTCATTGGCCTGAGCCTGGGTCGCGGCGATCATCGCCAGGGCGACCAGGCTGATCCTGGTTTTCAACATGTTGTTTTCCTTATTTCTTAATCAAAAACGCTCTGCAATATGACGCCAGGAACCAACGCCCCTTCGTAGGTTCGACGCTATGCGGATCCAGCCGGGCGGGCCGACCGGTAAGTTTACGGCGGCCCTTGGCAGCAGCTTGGCCAATACCATGGCCAGCAGGCGTTGGCCGAATCCTAGCCGTGTGCGATTACAAATGTCAAAAAGTCGTGAAATGCAGGTTGATATAACCAAAATCACCGACCTGTCTGGTGCATTTCCATGCAGGTTTGCGCTATCAGCGGGCAATTTATCTTGTGTAGGAAATTGCCTTTTGATCGGGCGAACAATTTCCTGAAAGCAGGCAAAGCGTGGCCGTAGAGGTAGTTACAAACAGATACATATGTAAAGACAACCCTTTACAAATACCCGAGCAAGAGCAAATAACAAGCATTACCATCCGCACTTTATTTTCAACTGCTCACCCGGATGTGCCCATGCTTGTACCCTGCCGCCTTTCACCCCTGACGCTCGGCCTGTCGCTGCTGTTCAGCGCTAGCCTGGCCAGCGCCGCCACCACCACACTGCCGGAGTCGTCGGTAACCGCCGACAGCGAGCGCGAGAAGGACAACCCGCGGGTCAAGGAGGTAAGCACTGCAACCCGCACCTCGACGCCCGTGCGTTATGTGCCGCAGGCCATCGATACGGTGAAAACCGCCAATGTGCTGGATTACGGCAGCAACACGCTGGGCAAGGCGCTGGAGGGTATTCCCAACGTCAGCAGCGGCGCCGACACCCGTTTTGACAGCGTACGCATCCGCGGCTTCGAGGCCAGCAACGACTTTTATCTGGACGGTATCCGCGACGACAGCCAATACATCCGCGACCTGCACAACATCGAGCGGGTCGAAGTGCTGAAGGGGCCTGCGGCGGTGCTGTATGGCCGTGGCAGCCAGGGCGGCATCGTCAACAGGGTCAGCAAGGCACCAGAGCCGGGTCGCCGCTCGACCATCGAAGCGCAGGCCGGCAGCGAAGACCTGCGCAGCCTGTATGCCGACCTCAGCGCCGACCCCAGCGACACGGTCAGCCTACGCCTGAACATGGGCAACCAGGACAACAACAGCTTTCGCGAGGGTGTCGACGGCAGCCGCCAACTGTTCGCCCCGTCGATCAGCTGGCAGATCACCCCCGACCTGAACTGGCTGGTGCAGTACGAATACAGCCGCTACAACCGCACACCAGACCGGGGCATCCCGAGTGTCAACGGCCGCCCGGCAGACGTCAGCCGCAGCGCCACCTACGGCGACCATCGCGACTACATTGACGACCGCGCCCAATCGCTGCGCTCGCGCCTGAACTACCAGTTGAACGAAACCTGGCAGCTGCGCCACACCCTGGGCCTGTTCAAACTCGACAGCGAGTTCGACAATACCTATGTCACGGGCTACAACGCCGGCACCAATACCTTGACCCGCCAACGCTGGCAGCAGGACCTGAACACCCGCAACCTGTTCAATAACCTGGAGGCCGAGGGCGACTTCGACACCTTGGGCCTTGAACACAAGCTGCTGCTGGGCCTGGAGTTCGGCAACCAGCGGCGCGACCCGCTGCTATACAGCGCCGGCAGCCAGAACCTGCCAGGCCTGGGCAAACCCAGCCAGCCGCACAATGGTACGTTGGCGGTATCGAGCAACAACCACACCGTGGTCGACAGCCGCGGGGTTTATCTGCAGGACCAGATTCGCCTGAACGATCAGTGGCAGGTTCTCGCCGGCGTACGCTTTGACCAGTTCGAAGTGGAAACCACCAACAAGGATGGCTTGCGCGAACCGCAGGACAGCAACAGCACCAGCCCACGCCTGGGCGTGGTCTACACGCCATGGCGCGACCATTCGTTCTACGCCTCGTGGAGCAAGACTTTCTCGCCGGTGGGCGGAGGCTTGATCGGCATCACCCCGGGGGCGCCGGGCAATACCAACGACACCCGTCCGGAGCAGACCCGGCAGAAGGAAATCGGGGTGAAAAGTGACTGGCTCGACCAGCGCCTGACCACCACCCTGGCCATCTACGAGCTGGAACTTTACAACCGCCGCACCCGCGACCCGAACGACCCGAACATCATCTTGCTCAGCGGCATGCAGCGTTCGCGCGGCATCGAGCTGACTGCCACCGGCAACATCGTCGGCAACTGGTATGTACGCGGCGGCATTGGCCTGCAGGATGCGATCATCGTCAAGGACAATAACGGCCAGGAAGGCAACCGCATCAATGACGTGGCCAAGCGCAATGGCAGCCTGTTCGTGACCTGGAAGCCAGAACTGGGGTGGTACGCCGAAACCGGGCTGACACTGGTGGGCGAACGTTATGCGGACAACCAGAACACCACGGTATTGCCAGGGTATGGCCGTTGGGATGCACTGGCGGGGTATCGGACCCATGACTGGGATGTGCGGGCGGCATTGAGCAACATTGCTGACAAGACCTACTACAGCTCGGCGACCAGTGCGGCGCAGATCCAGGTGGGCGATCCGCGTAGCCTTGTGGTGACGGGTAGCTACAGTTTCTGATCTTAGTTGCCTGTACCTGCCTCTTCGCGAGCATGCCTGCGAAGAGGCAGGTACAGGTGCAATCAATCAGTGCCACACCGCCATCAGCGCCTGCATCTCTGCTTCGCTGATCAACCCTTGGGGGTATCGCCCGGCAAGCAGACGTCGTGGGTCGGTCGAGTCGGTCGTCCTGACCCTGATGCTTCCATGGTGTTTCAACCGCTTCGCCAAAAGCCTGAGCGATTGGCGATCAACTGCCGATGGGCGCAAAGCCGACTCACTTGCTGCGTTCATGTCCACACGTACTCCCTGGCCCGTGAGCGGCTAATTTACGTAGGTATTGTTACAGATCAGAGGCGCGGCCTGGCCGTGCCATCTCGCTATCTGCTTGAAAAACAATACAAAACGTATGCCAGCTCGGGCCTCCGGGCGTCGCCCGCGCAAAAAAGAGGCCCGTCACATGACGGGCCTCTTTATTCATCACGCGCTCAGCGCTTGACCGGCGCCGGCTGCTGTTGGGTCAGGCAGTGGATGTTGCCGCCCCCCAAGAGCAGCTCGCGGCCCGGGATCATCACCACCTCATGGTCGGGGAAGATCCTTGCCAGGATCGCTCTGGCTTCGGCATCTGCCGGGTCGTCGAAGCTTGGGGCAATGATGCCACCGTTAACAATCAGGAAGTTCACGTACGAACCCGCCAGGCGCACCGACGGGTCACGCTCCTGGCTGCCGGCGACCTGGTCGACACCGGCGCACTCTTCGGCGGTGGCGAACAGCGGGCCCGGGATCGGCATCTTGTGCACGATGAACTCGCGGCCCTTGGCGTCGCGGGTGTTCTTCAGCACATCCATGGCCGCGTGGCAGCGCGCATAGTTGGGGTCGTTGGAATCATCGGTCCAGGCCAGTAACACTTCGCCCGGGCGCACGTAACAGCAGAAGTTGTCGACGTGACCGTCGGTCTCGTCGTTGTACAAGCCATCAGGCAGCCATACCACGGTGTCGACCGCCAAGTGATCGCGCAGCACCGCTTCGATCTGCTCGCGGCTCAGGTGCGGGTTGCGGTTGCGGTTGAGCAGGCATTCCTCAGTGGTGATCACGGTGCCTTCACCGTCTACGTGGATCGAACCACCTTCAAGCACAAAACCTTCGGTCTGGTAGCGCTGGCAGCGCTCCATTTCCAGCACCTTGGCGGCCAGTTCCTCGTCGCGGTTCCAGGGTGCGTACAGGCCGCCGTCGAAGCCGCCCCAGGCATTGAAGCCCCAATCGACACCGCGCACTTCGCCATGGCCGTCGATGACAAAGGTCGGGCCGGTATCACGCACCCAGGCATCGTCGTTGCTGATTTCAACCACACGAATGTTCGGCTGGTCGAGTTGGCGCCGGGCGTTTTCGTACTGGCCGGCGGAGGCCGCGACGGTCACAGGTTCGAAACGGGCAATGGCTTTGGCCAGGGTTACGTGGGCAGCCTGCGCCGGCTTGCCGCCCAGGCGCCAGTTGTCCGGGCGCTCCGGCCAGACCATCCACACCTGAGTCTGCGGGGCCCACTCGGCGGGCATGTGGAAACCATCGGCACGGGGCGTGGAATTGAGGGTTTTCATGGGTGACCTCTGTGATGGCCCTGAGCCGGGTGTGCTGGGGCGTTTGCCAATTTATAACCGATATATATCGATATTTGAAGCCTGATAATCGAAGAATGCCGCGCCATTCGGCGAATTTAAATCGATAACAATCGATACCAGTCAGCGCTGGTCTGGTGAAAGGAGCGGCCTGCTGTCTACCATAGCCACACCTTATGCATCCTGTTACAGCTACGCGCGGAAATTTCCGGCAAGGCCGACTAGGGTCAATACTTGAACGACGGGCCAGCGAGCCGCTATGAACATCATCCCTACAGCAATCCCTGAAGTACTGATCATCGAGCCGAAGGTGTTCGCTGACAGCCGTGGTTTTTTCTTCGAGGCATTCAACGCCCGTGAGTTCTCACAGCAAACCGGCGTGAACGTGGAGTTCGTTCAGGACAACCACTCGCGCTCCATCAAGGGCGTGCTGCGTGGGCTGCACTACCAGGTGGCAAACACCCAGGGCAAGCTGGTGCGCGTGGTGCACGGGGAGATCCGCGATATCGCCGTGGACGTGCGCAAAAGCTCGCCAACATTCGGCAAATGGGTCGCGGTGCACCTGTCAGCCGACAACCATCGCCAGCTGTGGATTCCGCCTGGCTTCGCCCACGGTTTTGCGGTGATGAGTGAATCGGCCGAGTTCCTCTACAAGACCACCGACTACTACAACCCGGGCGCCGACCGCTGCATCCGCTGGGACGACCCGCAACTGGCCATCGACTGGGGGCTGCAGCAGCCTCCGCTGTTGTCGGACAAGGACAAGGTAGGCCTGCCATTGGCAGAGGCGGAACTGCTGCCTTAACTAGCGCATAATTGCGTCAGACTTTTCTGGCGCATTTACCTGATGATTGCAAAGCCCACGCCCCCACGCCGTCCCCGCTGGCGCAGCCTGGCCCTGCTGGCGCTGATCTTGGCCCCATTACTGTGGCCCCTGCATCACTTGGCCGAACGCTATTACCAGGAAGAACTGGCCTCGCAGAACCGCCAGACCCTCGACCTGTATGTGGCCAACCTGCTCGGCACCCTGCACCGCTACGAGACCTTGCCGCAAATTCTCGGCGACTTGCCGGCGCTGCGTGGCGTGCTGGCCGACCCTTTCCGCCTGGAAGCGGTGACCAACGCCAACCGCCTGCTCAAGGACATCGTGCAGCAGACCGGTGCCGAGGTGATGTACCTGATGGACGTCAGCGGCAACACCTTGGCCGCCTCGAATTGGGACAAGCACGACAGCTTCGTCGGCCGAAACTTCGCCTTCCGCCCCTACTTCAACGAAGCCATGGCTGGCCACCTGGGCCGCTTCTTCGGCCAGGGCACCACCTCGGCCAAGCGCGGCTACTTCTTTGCCGCGGCCGTGCGGGACCGCGAGCGGATCGTCGGGGTGCTGGTGGTCAAGGTCGATCTCGACCACACCGAAACCCTGTGGGGCCGTACGCCCGAGCAGCTGCTGCTGACCGATCACAATGGCGTGGTCATCCTGACTTCACGGCCCGACTGGCGCTTCCGTGCTACCCGCACGCTGACCGACGCCGAGCGCCAGGCCATCATCGCCATCCAGCCCTATCCGACCCAAGCCCCACAGCCGCTGGTTCTCAACCCGCAGGCCTGGATCACCCAGACCCGCGACATCAAGGAAACTGGCTGGCAAGTCAGCATCCTTGCCCCGCGCACGCTGGTTGATCGCTCGGTGCAGACGGTAATGGCCATCGGTGCCGGCACGCTGCTGGTACTGATGTTGCTGGCAGGCCTGGTGATGCAACGGCGGCGCCATTACATCGACCGCATCGACTTCGAAGCCCGTGGCCGCCAGGAACTGGAAAAGCGCGTGGCCGAACGCACCGCCGACCTTGAAGGCCTGAATACCCGCCTGAAAAATGCCGTGCTGGAGCGCGAAAACGCTCAGCAAGAGGCAGTGCGCGCACAGGACGAACTGGTGCAGGCCGGCAAGCTGTCGGTGCTCGGCACCATGTCGGCCAGTATCAGCCATGAGTTGAACCAGCCCCTGGCCGCCATCCGCAGCTACGCAGAAAACGCCGAGATCCTGCTCGACCACCAACGTACCGAAGACGCCCGCGGCAACCTCAAGCTGATCGGCGAGCTGACCGGGCGCATGGCCTCAATCATTGCCCACCTGCGTGCCTTCGCCCGTCGTGACCGCCATGCCCCGGAGAGCGTGGCCCTGCAGCCGGCCCTGGACGATGCCCTGGCGCTGCTAGCCAAGCGCCGCCGGGCGATGGCCGTAGAGCTGATCCGCGACCTGCCGGAAGCCACCTTGTGGGTACAGGCCGGCGAAACGCGCCTGCGCCAGGTGCTAGGCAACCTGCTGGCCAATGCCCTCGACGCCCTGACCGAAAAAGCCAACCCGCGCCGCCTGTGGCTAAGTGCCGAGCAGCGTGATGACTGCGTCTACCTGTACATCCGTGACAACGGACCCGGCTTCAGCCGCCAGGCCCTGGAGCACGCCAAGGAGCCGTTTTTCACCACCAAGACCCGTACCCAGGGCTTGGGCCTGGGGCTGGCCATCTGTGAAAGCCTGATGCGCGCCCTGGGCGGTGAACTGCTGCTGGCCAACCACCCGGAAGGTGGTGCGATGCTGACCCTCCAGCTGCGTGTGGCCGCATCTGGCGCTACTTTGCCCAATTCGGAGGACCCCTCGGCATGACCACCGAGACACTGATCGACAGCCGAGCCCAGGTCATCCTGGTCGACGATGACCCCCACCTGCGCCAAGCCTTGAGCCAGACCCTGGACCTGGCCGGGCTCAAGGTAGTCGCCCTGCCCGAAGCCCAAGGCCTGGCCGAACGTATCGAGGCCGACTGGCCAGGCGTGGTGGTCAGCGACATCCGCATGCCGGGCATCGATGGCCTGCAGTTGCTGGAACAACTGCACGGCCGCGACAGCGAACTGCCGGTGCTGCTGATAACCGGCCATGGCGATGTGCCGCTGGCGGTGCAGGCGATGCGTGCCGGGGCTTATGACTTCCTGGAAAAACCCTTTGCCACAGACGCCCTGCTCGACAGCGTACGCCGCGCCCTGGCCTTGCGCCGACTGGTGCTGGACAACCGTAGCCTGCGCCTGGCACTGAGCGACCGCCAGCAACTGGCAACCCGCCTGGTCGGCCATTCACCGGCCATGCTGCGCCTGCGCGAGCAGATCGGCGCCTTGGCCGGCACCCGCGCCGACGTGTTGATTCTGGGTGAGACGGGCGCTGGCAAAGAGGTGGTGGCCCGCGCGCTGCACGACCTGTCCAGCCGCAGCGAAGGGCCGTTCGTGGCGATCAACGCCGGCGCGCTGGCCGAGTCGGTGGTCGAAAGCGAACTGTTCGGCCACGAGCCCGGTGCGTTCACCGGCGCGCAGAAACGCCGTATCGGCAAGTTCGAATTTGCCAACGGCGGCACGCTGTTCCTCGACGAAATCGAGAGCATGAGCCTGGATGTACAGGTGAAGCTACTGCGCATGCTGCAGGAGCGGGTGGTCGAACGCCTGGGCGGCAACCAGTTGATCCCGCTGGACATCCGCATCATAGCCGCCACCAAGGAAGACCTGCGTCAGGCTGCCGACCAAGGGCGTTTCCGCGCGGACCTGTATTACCGCCTGAACGTGGCGCCGCTGCGTATTCCGCCACTGCGTGAACGCGGCGACGACATATTGGTGTTGTTCCAGCATTTCGCCGATGCTGCCAGCCAACGTCATGGCCTGTCGCCGCATGCGCTGCAACCCGCGCAACGCGCCCTGCTGCTGCGTCATGACTGGCCAGGCAACGTCCGCGAGCTACAGAACGCCGCCGAGCGTTTCGCCCTTGGCCTGGAACTGGCACTCGATGGCCAGGCACCCTCGGCAGCAGCGCCGGCAGCGCCCATGCTCAGCGGCAACCTCAGCGAACAGGTCGAGCAGTTCGAACGTTCGCTGATCGCCGCCGAACTGGCCCAGCCACACGGCTCCATGCGGAGCCTGGCCGAAGCACTGGGTATCCCCCGCAAAACCCTGCATGACAAGCTGCGCAAGCATGGCTTGAACTTCGACGGCGGCAGCGGCGGGCATGACGATCAAGAGGACAACCGTTAATGAGCACCAATAGCCAGTACCTGCAGTCCGTACTGCACAGCGACATCCCCCTGACCCGCGAGATGGGCCTGGAAGTGATCGATTGGCAGCAGCACACCCTGCGCCTGCAACTGCCGCTGGCGGCCAACGTCAACCACAAAAGCACCATGTTCGGCGGCAGCCTGTACTGCGCAGCAGTGCTGGTGGGTTGGGGCTGGCTGCACCTGCGCCTGCGTGAACTGGGGATCGATGACGGGCATATCGTCATCCAGGAAGGGCAGATCAGCTACCCGTTGCCAGTGACCGGCACGGCAGTGGCGCGTTGTGCCGCGCCAGACGAGAAAACCTGGGAGCGGTTCCTGACCCTGTACCAGCGCCGTGGGCGGGCGCGGTTGACGTTGGAAACCACCGTGAGCAATGCCGGAAGTGACGAGCCTGCAGTGAAATTCAGCGGCCAGTACGTTCTGCACCGCTAGTACGACTAACGCGGCCTTTGTGGGAGCGGCCTTGCGGCCCTTTCGCGACGCAAGGCCGCTCCCACAGGATCGTGCCAGGCAGTTAGATGAGGTTCAGGAAGGCCTGGCGCCATGCAGCATTGGCAGGCAATGCCAGGAAATGCGGATTGAGCAGCGACTCGCGTGGCGGATACCGGAACGGCAAGCCATCCAGCCCGATCACTTCACCACCGGCCCCCTCCACCACACCCTGCGCCGCAGCAGTGTCCCACTGCGAAGTCGGCGCCAGGCGCGGATAACAATCGGCGCTGCCCTCGGCCAGCAGGCAGAACTTCAACGAGCTGCCGATATTGGCCAGCTCCAGCTCGCCCACCGCAGCCCCAAGGCCGGCCAACAGCGCTTCCTGCTCCGGGCTGGAATGCCGACGGCTGGCCACCACGGTAAAACGCTCGCCCTGCGCGGGTGCGTTGCGTACTTGGATCAGCTGGGCTGCCTCACCGGCATCTGCACGCCAGGCCCCCATGCCGCGCCCACCAAAATAGCAGCGCCCATTGGTGGGCATCGACACCACGCCAAACACCACCTCGCCGTTCTCGATCAGGGCGATGTTGACCGTGAACTCTTCACTGCCGGCAATGAATTCCTTGGTGCCATCCAGCGGATCGACCAGCCACCAGCGGCTCCAGCTTTGCCGCTCGGCCAGCGCAATATTGCAGTCCTCTTCGGACAGCACCGGAATCTGCGGCGCCAGCGCCAGCAGACCATCGGCAATTACCCGGTGCGCGGCCAGGTCGGCGGCGGTAACCGGCGAATCGTCGGCCTTGTTGGTTACCGCGACATCGGCGCGCCAGAATGGCAGGATCGCCTCGCCTGCCGTCAGCGCCAGCTTGACCACTTCGTGCATCAGTTGCAGGTCGTTCATAGCTCCAGCAGCCCCCGCTGAATCAGCAGGTCACGGGCCAGGTACAGCGCCGCCAGGGCGCGGCCCTCGGTGAACTGCGGATGCATGGCCAAGGCCGACAACTCACGCAGGTTGACCTTGTCGACCCGCATCGGCTCGGGCTCGTCGCCTTCCAGGCGCTCTTCGTACAGGTCGCTGGCCAGCACCACCTGAATCTTCTGGCTCATGTAGCCCGGCGACAGCGACAGTTCCGTCAGGTGCTCCAGCTGGCGTGCGCCAAAACCGGCTTCTTCCTTGAGCTCCCGGTCGGCTGCCGCCAGCACGTCTTCGCCCGGCTCGATCAGGCCCTTGGGCAACGACAGCTCGTATTCATCGGTGCCACCGCAGTATTCCTCCACCAGCACGGCGTGCTCGGCATCGAGCATGGCCACGATCATCACCGCGCCGTAGCCGTTACCCCGGCCCACCAGGCGCTCATAGGTGCGCTCGGCGCCATTGCTGAAGCGCAGCTGTACGGCTTCGACGCGGAACAGGCGGCTACTGGCGACAATTTCGCGGCTGAGTACGGTGGGTTTCTGGCGCATGGGGCGGCTCCTTGGCGTGAACGGGTTACTATACCGTGGCTTGCCGACTGATCGAGAGTTTCCCATGCCTGTTCTTCCCTGGTCTGCCATCGATACCGTCCTGCTGGACATGGATGGCACCCTGCTCGACCTGCATTACGACAACCGCTTCTGGCTGGACCACCTGCCCCAGCGCTATGCCGAGCTGCACGGTGTTAGCCGGGCCATGGCCGAAATGGAGCTGCAACCGCTGTTCGAACGCAATGCCGGCACATTGAACTGGTACTGCCTGGACTTCTGGAGCCGCGAGCTACGCCTGCCCATTCGCGAGCTGAAGCGGGAAATTGCCGACCTGATTGCCCTGCGCCCGGATGCCGATACCTTCCTGGCGGCGATTCGCCAGGCCGGCAAGCGTGTCGTGATGATCACCAATGCCCACCGTGACTCGCTGTCGCTGAAGCTGGAACGGGTGGAGCTGGCACCGTACTTCGAGCGGCTGATCAGCTCGCACGACTATGGCTACCCGAAGGAAAGCCCGCAGTTCTGGGATGCCCTGCAGGCGGATATCGGCTTCGAACCAGAACGCAGCCTGTTCATTGATGACACGCTGGCGATTCTGCGCAGTGCACGGCGGTTTGGTGTGGGGCACTTGCTGGCGGTGCGCCAGCCAGATAGCAAAGCAGGGCCGCGGGATACTGAAGAGTTTGCGGCGGTCGAGGATTACCGGGAGTTACTGGTAGGCCTATGAGGCCCTCTTCGCGGGTGAACCCGCTCCTACAGATACTGCGCCAGCCGTGAGAGGGCGCTCAACCTGTGGGAGCGAGCATGCCCGCGAAGAGGCCGGCACAGACTTCAGCGATCAGTCAGGAATACGCAGCACCTGCCCCGGATAGATCTTGTCCGGGTGCTTGAGCATCGGCTTGTTGGCCTCGAAAATCTTGTTGTACTGGTTGGCACTGCCATACACGACCACGGCAATGGCTGAAAGTGTGTCGCCCGATTTCACAGTGACGAACCTTGCCGCCTGGACTACCGGCCCGGTCACGGTGATCTGGTCCTCGACACTGGCCACGCCGCTGATGTTGCCCGCCGCCAGGATGATCTTCTCCTTCTCTTCCTGGCTGGCCACTTCACCCTTGAGGATGATCTTGTCTCCTTCTACAGTGGCCGTGATGTTGGGGTTGCCCAGGCCGACAGCTTCCACGTGTTTCTTAAGCTGCTCTTCGGCATTGGCGTTGCCAGGGGTCAGCAGGTCGATCAACTTCTCGCCGGCTTCCTTCACGAAACTGAACAGGCTCATTGCGCTCTCCTTGTTGACGAAACCTTGGACACAGGAGTCTAGGCCAGCTTTACCACTCCCGCCCTGCGCGACCAATCGACGCGGTCTATCAAGGCATAGACCCTAGCGATTAGACGCCGCCGGCCCGCACGCCTAGGCTTGTGCTATCAGAAAGCCGCCGGTATTCAGCGCCCCGATGAACAGCAAGCCTCCGGTCTGCGCGGCCTCATCGCCCTTGTCCATGCCCGCCGCCAGCAACACCTACGATTACGTCCAGCTCAGCGACGCCAAACGCGACAGCACCCCGCTGGCCGAGGAAGTGGCCCTGGCCATTGTCTATAACGGCCTCAACCAGGCGGTGATGCTGGTCAGTCCTACCGATCTGGAAGACTTCGCGGTCGGTTTCAGCGTCGGCAGCGGCATTGTCGAAGGCACCGCAGAAATCTACGACCTCAAGCTCTCCGGCAGCGGCTCGGCAATGTACGCCGACCTGGAAATCTCCAGCCGGGCGTTCTGGAACCTGAAAAACCAGCGTCGCCAACTGGCCGGCACCAGTGGTTGCGGCCTGTGTGGGGTCGAGGCGCTGGAGCAGGCGCTGCCGGATCTGGCCGTGTTGCCGGGTGCGCCCCTGCCCCCGGCCCAGTGGCTGGTCGGCCTGCGCGAGCGCATCGACGCCTTCCAGCCACTGGGCCAGCATTGCGGCGCCGTACATGCAGCACTGTTCATGGACCGCCAAGGTGAACTGCTGCTCGGCCGCGAAGACATCGGCCGGCACAACGCCCTCGACAAACTGATCGGAGCCCTGCTGCGGCAACGCATCGACAGCCAGGGTGGCTTGGCCATCGTCACCAGCCGCTGCAGCCTGGAGCTGATCCAGAAAGTACTGCGTGCCGGCATCCAGACCCTGGTCAGCCTGTCAGCGCCCACCGGCCTTGCCCTGCAATGGGCACGCAAGCACAACCTCAACCTTATCCATTTGCCCAAGCACAGCGCACCGCGGGTCTACAGCCCAGCGGCGGAGTCGTAACAGTCGTGACCTCGTACCAACATCTTCCGGACAACGCCCCAGCCTCCCCTCCTCGCTACAAGCCCTACCACGGCCCCGCCGGCGGTTGGGGCGCACTGCGTAGCGTGGCCAAGGCATGGGTCGGCAGCGATAACGCGCTGAAGAACATTCGCGCCCTGCTCAAGACCAACCAGAACGGCGGTTTCGACTGCCCCGGCTGCGCCTGGGGGGATTCGCCGGAAAGCGGCATGGTCAAGTTCTGCGAGAACGGCGCCAAGGCGGTGAACTGGGAAGCTACCAAGCGCCGTGTCGATGCAGCCTTCTTCGCCCGTTACAGCGTCACCTCGCTGCTGCAGCAGAGCGACTACTGGTTGGAGTACCAAGGGCGCCTGACCGAACCGATGGTCTACGACGCACCCAGCGACCGTTACCTGCCGATCAACTGGGATGCCGCCTTCGCCCTGATTGCCCGCGAACTGAACAAGCTGGCCAACCCTGACCAGGCCGAATTCTATACCTCGGGACGTGCCAGCAACGAAGCGGCGTACCTGTACCAACTGTTCGTGCGCGCCTACGGCACCAACAACTTCCCTGACTGCTCGAACATGTGCCATGAGGCCAGCGGCGTGGCATTGGGGCAAAGCGTCGGGGTCGGCAAGGGTACAGTCACCTTCGACGACTTCGAGCACGCCGACTCTATTTTTGTCTGGGGCCAGAACCCCGGCACCAATCACCCGCGCATGCTCGACCCACTGCGCGATGCGGTAAAACGTGGCGCCCAGGTGGTGTGCATCAACCCGCTCAAGGAGCGTGGTCTGGAGCGCTTCCAGCACCCCCAGAACCCACTGGAAATGCTGACCAACAGTGACCGTCCGACCAACACCGCCTTCTTCCGCCCGGCCCTGGGTGGCGACATGGCGATGCTGCGTGGCATGGCCAAGTTCGCCCTGCAATGGGAGCGCGAAGCCCAGGCCAACGGCGAACCGGCCGTGTTCGACCACGCCTTCATCGCCGAACATGGCCATGGCGTCGACGAGTACCTGGCCGTGGTGGACGCCACGCCGTGGTCGCACATCCAGGCACAGTCCGGCCTGACCTTGGCCGATATCGAACTGGCCGCGCGCATGTACTGCCGCGGCAAGCGGGTGATCATGTGCTGGGCGATGGGCATCACCCAACACCGTCATTCGGTGCCGACCATTCAGGAAATCGTCAACCTGCAGATGCTGCGTGGCAACATCGGCGTGCCCGGCGCCGGCCTGTGCCCGGTGCGTGGCCACAGCAACGTGCAGGGTGACCGCACCATGGGCATCAACGAGCGCCCGCCAGAGGCGCTGCTGGATGCCATCGAAAAGCGCTTTGGCTTCCCCGTGCCGCGGCGCAATGGCCATAACGCCGTCGAAGCCATTCACGCGATGCTCGATGGCCGGGCCAAGGTTTTCATCGGCTTGGGCGGCAACTTCGCCCAAGCCACACCCGACACTGAGCGTACCGCCCAGGCGCTGCGCAACTGCGAGCTGACCGTGCACATCAGCACCAAGCTCAACCGTAGCCACCTGGTCCATGGCAAGCAGGCACTGATCCTGCCGTGCCTGGGCCGCACCGACATCGACCTGCAGGCCGACGGGCCGCAGGCAGTCACGGTGGAAGACTCGTTCAGCATGGTCCACGCTTCCAACGGCCAGCTGAAGCCGCTGTCGACGCAAATGCGCTCGGAACCTGCAGTGATCGCTGGCATCGCCGCCGCCACGCTGGGCAAGCAACCGGTGGACTGGCACTGGCTGGTGGCTGACTACGACCGCATTCGCGATCTGATCGGCGACACCATTGCCGGTTTCAGCGGCTTTAACCAGCGCCTGCGTAATCCGGGTGGCTTCTATCTGGGCAACAGCGCGGCCAGCCGCGAATGGGCGACCAGCACCGGCCGCGCCAACTTCAAGGCCAACCTGCTGCCCGACACGCTGCTTGACGAACGCGTACGGGCCAGCGGCCAGTTGCCAGACTTGATCATGCAATCGATGCGCTCGCACGATCAGTACAACACCACTATCTACGGCCTGGACGACCGCTACCGCGGTGTGCGCGGCCAACGCGAGGTGCTGTTCGCCAACGAAGCCGACATCATCCGCCTGGGCTTCCAGCCGGGGCAGAAGGTCGACATCGTTTCGCTGTGGGGGGATGAACATGTGCGCCGGGTGCAAGGCTTTACCCTGCTGGCCTTCGACATACCTGCCGGGCAGGCGGCGGCGTATTACCCGGAGGTGAACCCGCTGGTGCCACTGGAGAGCATTGGTGTTGGTAGCCATACGCCAACATCGAAGTTCATTGCCATCAAGCTGGAGCGTGCGCGCGAGGACGGGCGTATCCTGTAAAAATGAAAAAAGCCCTGTTCCGTGGCGGCTCAGGGCTTTGTCATAAAGGTCTCAGACAGCCTAAAAACGATAAAGTTTCATAGTAAATACAGCAAGTTAGAGAATTGTGTACAACTCGTGTTACTCGTCGGATTTCCGTTGCCAGCCACGTCTCTTAGCCTCAAATTCGCCTCGTCATCCCTATGAGGCTCTCTTGATGAAGAAGTACTCCTCGATTCTGTTGTTGTCTTTCAGCTTGCTCAGCGGCGTTGCCATGGCAGGCGGCACCACCGAGGCCGGCATTGGCGGCGCATTGGGTGGGGTACTGGGCTCTGTCGTGGGCAACTCCATCGGTGGCAGCACCGGCGGCGCCATTGGTGCCGGTCTGGGCGGTGCGGCAGGTGGCGCCCTGGGCGCAGACAAACGCCAGCGTGGTGAGGCCGCTATCGGCGGCGCGCTGGGCGCTGCAGGTGGTAACGTGGTCGGTCGCTCCGTGGGCGGCACCACGGGTAGCTACATTGGCGCGGCAGCCGGCGGTGGTGCCGGTGGTGCGCTGGGTAACTACCTGGGCAAAGAGGCCGACGAAGACGATTACCGCGATGGCCGCCGCTATCGTCGCGGCTACGACGACGACCGTCGTCACTGGGACCGTGGTCACCACTATGGCCACCGCAAGCACAAGCGCCACTGGCGCGACTAACGCCTGAGGGCCCTGCCCCCGGCAACAAAAGCCCCGCCCCTGCCAGCGGGGCTTTTTATGCCTGCCGCTCCAGCACGAGGCCGGACAGAATCACCTGCAGCGCCTCTGGCAACGCCACAGGCCGGCCACTGTCGCGCTCGATGAACACCTGCACTACCGTGCCTGCTGCGCACGCCTCCGGTTCGCCCGGGCGATACAGCGCCAGCCGGTACTCTACCGTGCTGCCCGCCAGTCGCGTCACTCCCAACCCCACCTCCAACAAATCCGGGAAGCCCGGTAGCGCGTAGAAATCCGCAGCCGAACTGACCACGAAGGCGGCCAGTTCACCGTGCCGCAGGTCCAGTTCGGCCTGCTCGACGAGAAACGCCTGGATCGCGGTTTCGAAGAAACCGTGCACCGTTGCACCGGCGATGTGGCCGTTCAGGTCGTTGTCCTGGGGGCGGGTAAGGATCGGGTGGAAGTGGGAGAAGGCAGTGCGCTGAGGGGCTTCGGTCATCTGGCTGGCTCTTGTCTTCGCTATGGATGCCGACAGTGAAACAGAAAAAACAGACTTTCGCTGCCTATGCGGGCCCCTTCGCGGGCAAGCCCGCTCCTACAACGGCCTGCGCCCACCACCGATCAGTGTGTAGGAGCGGGTTTACCCGCGAATACGATGGCGGCTGCGACGGTGAACCACGGGTGGAAATTGGCCAGCAGGCCCGGCCCTTTCGCGGGTAAACCCGCATCCACAAAAAAGCCGCCCCTGGGGGCGGCTTTCTCGTTGCGGCTGGGCTCGGCTTACAGCTGCGGGCCAGCGGCTTTGATGGCGTCGGAAACTTCGAACTTCTTGAAGTTTTCGATGAACAGCTTGGCCAGACCTTTGGCAGCCTCGTCGTAGGCCGCTTTGTCAGCCCAGTTGGTGCGCGGGTTGAGCAGTTCGGTTTCAACGCCCGGAACGGCCTTCGGCACGTCCAGGTTGATGATGTCCAGGTGCTCGGTTTCGGCACCGACCAATGCGCCGCTCTGGATGGCAGCGATCACGGCACGGGTAGTGGGGATGCTGAAGCGCTTGCCAACGCCGTAGCCACCACCAGTCCAGCCGGTGTTGACCAGGTAGACCTTGGAGTTGAAACCATTGATACGCTTGATCAGCAGCTCAGCGTACTCGCCAGCCGGACGCGGGAAGAACGGTGCGCCGAAGCAGGTGGAGAAGGTCGACTTGATGCCGCCGCCCGAGCCCATTTCAGTGGAACCGACCAGCGCGGTGTAGCCGGACAGGAAGTGGTAGGCCGCCTGCTCGTTGTTCAGGATCGAAACCGGAGGCAGAACACCTGTCAGGTCGCAGGTGAGGAAGATCACTGCGTTAGGCTCGCCGCCCAGGTTCGCTTCCGAACGCTTGGCAACGTGCTCCAGCGGGTAGGCCGCACGGCTGTTCTGAGTCAGGCTGACGTCGGTGTAATCGGCGTGCTTGTTGGCGTCGAGAACGACGTTTTCCAGTACTGCGCCGTGCTTGATGGCTTTCCAGATGACCGGCTCGTTCTTTTCGGACAAGTCGATGCACTTGGCGTAGCAGCCGCCTTCCATGTTGAAGACAACGCCTTCGCCCCAACCGTGCTCGTCGTCACCGATCAGGTAACGGCTTTCGTCAGCCGAAAGGGTGGTCTTGCCAGTACCGGACAGGCCGAAGAACAAGGTCACATCGCCTTCTTCGCCGATGTTGGCTGCGCAGTGCATTGGCAGTACGTCGGCAGCCGGCAGCAGGAAGTTCTGCACCGAGAACATGGCTTTCTTCATTTCGCCGGCGTAGCGCATGCCAGCGATCAGCACTTTCTTCTGGGCGAAGTTGATGATCACGCAACCGTCGGAGTTGGTGCCGTCACGCTCAGGCTCGCACACGAAGTTGGCGACGTTGAGGATCTGCCACTGGTCGCGGCCAGCCGGGTTGAACTGCTCCGGGTTGATGAACAGGCAACGACCGAACAGGTTCTGCCAGGCAGTCTGGGTGGTCATCTTCACCGGCAGGTAGTGCTCGGCTGCGGCCCCTACGTGAACATAGGAAACGAAGTGATCCTGGGCGTTGTTGAACGCCTCGACGCGAGCCCACAGGGCATCGAACTTGTCAGCCGGGAACTTGCGGTTGATCGGGCCCCAGGAAATGGCGTCCTGGGTGGAAGGTTCTTCGACGATGAAACGGTCAGCCGGCGAGCGGCCAGTACGGTGACCAGTCTCCACGACCAGTGCGCCAGTATCGGCTAGTACGCCTTCACCGCGTTGCAGCGCTTCTTTTACCAGCTCATCGACGCTCAGGTCGGTGTACACGGTGTTGTTGGCTTGCGTCATGAGATACCCCATCCGGCCCGAGGCCGAGTGCTCCAAACGTTTTGTAGTTGTCTTGAAAAAACTACTACAGCGAAAAAAGTGGCCGGATTATGCCAGAAACGCCCAAAAAAAGTAGGCCCCTCCTGTCAGAACTGCGCTTTTGCGCAATTCGACAGGAGATTATCCTGTGATTTAACGTTTCAGTGACGAGTTTCTGAGGCCACGTCAGTACCGCCACCCGCAAACAGTTGCGCCACATCGCTGGCATCGAAGAAGTAGCGCTCGTTGCAGAACTGGCAATCGATCTCTACCGTCCCGCCACATTCGTCCACCAGCGCCTTGGCGTCGTGTTCGCCCAGACTGACCAGCGCATTGCCGGAGCGTTCCCGCGAACAGCTGCAATTGAAGCGCAGTGGCTGGATATCGAACAGGCGCACGGCGTCTTCGTGGTACAGGCGGTGCAGCAGGGTTTCGTTGCCCTCTGTCCACTCTTCAGGCTTGAGCGTCTTGGCCAGGGCCACCACGTGCTGCCAGCTGTCTTCGCGCTCTTCATCATCCGGCTGGCGATCACGCGGCAGTTGCTGCAGCAACAGCCCACGGGCCTTGCCGCCTGCGGCATTGAGCCAGAAACGGGTATTGAGCTGCTGCGACTGGACGAAGTAGCTGGTGAAACATTCCGACAGGTTGGCGCCATCGAGGTCGACGGTCCCCTGATAGCGCTGGCCCTTGACCGGGTCGATGGTCAGGGTCAGGTGGCCGTCGGGCATCAGCTGCGACAGGGTGGCATCAGCCGAAATCTGGTCCGCTTCGTAGCGGGCCATGCCGCGGATCTCGCGGTCGCTGGAGCATTCCACCATCAGCAGCGGAATCGGCCCAGCCGAACGCGCCTGCAGAATCAGCAAGCCATCGAACTTCATCGCACCCACCAGCAAGGCGGTGGCGGCCATCAACTCACCGAGCAGCACCTTGACCGGCTGAGGGTACTCATGACGCGCCAACACTGCGGCGTAGCTGTCATCGAGAGACACCCACTCGCCGCGCACATCGCGCTCGTCGAAGAGGAAACGTTGGGTGAAATCTGTATCAGGCAAATCGCTCATAGGTTTCGGCTATCTAAAAAATGATGACAAAATGGTTACAAGGGTTGTCGAGAATCGGCGAGAACCCGTGACAGAGCGCTCACAAGGCGCTCCGATTCCTGTTTGCAATAGAGGTATTTTATGGACAATCGACCACTGTTCCAAGCAAGGTGGTCCTGGGGACCATTGGCAGCCTGTACGCTGCTTCCCATCGCTCTACTGTGTTTCTGGTTATGGCCTTTTGGCCAGATCCTGTGCCTGACTTTCGACGAGTGGCTGTTCCGCAGCCTGAACGCGCCGCTGGCCGATAGCACCACCTGGCGCTACATCTGGACCATCGGCAGCCTACGCCCGTTCGACATCGTCGTCGGCCTGATCCTGCTCGCTGTGCTCATTCGTGGTGACTGGGTGTTCAAGGCCGCTCAGGTTCGCCAGGCATTTTTCGGCTTTCTGGTCACGCTACTCCTCTTAGTGGTGATTCGCGCGCTGTTTTCCAAGTGGGTGGATGCAGCCGGGTGGCAACACAAGAGCCCATCGATGATCTTCGACGACGTCGTGCACCTGAGTGACTATTACCCGAACCTGGAGGCGGCCTGGGAACTCAAGGACCGTTCCAGCAAAAGTTTCCCGGGTGATCACGCCTCGGTGCTGCTGATCTGGGCGCTGTTCATGAGCGTGTTCAGCCGCCGCCTTATGCAATACCTGGTGGTCTGGGGGCTCGCAGCGCTGTTCATGCTGCCGCGCCTGGTGGCCGGTGCCCACTGGGGGCAGGACGACTACATCGGCGGCTTGCTGATGGCCGTACTGGCGTTGGGCTGGAGCTACTACACGCCCCTGGCGGCCAAAGGCAGCGAGGCGTTGATGCGCTGGACAGCGCCGTTGTTCAAGCTGCTGTCCACGTTACCGCTGGTCGGACGAATGGCGGTGTTGCGCTAGATTCCTGGGGCTGCGCAGCAGCCCCATTCAATCGTAACTTCCATGCAGCTGGTGAATCTGCCGCCGCTGCTTCTTGGTCGGCCGGCCATCGGTGGTCACGCCCATGGCCCCGGCCTTACGCATCTCAGCCGCCTGTTCACGGCGACGCACACTTTCTTCGGTTTCCTCGTACAACGCCTGCGCCTCTGGGGCACCACGACGCACCACCGACAGCGCCTTCACCACCACCGTGCGCTCATCGAAGCCGGTACGCAGCACGAACGCGTCGCCCACCCGCGGCTCTTTGCCCGGCTTGCAACGCTCGCCCCGGCAATGCACCTTGCCACTCTCGATCGCCGCCTTGGCCAGCGCTCGCGTCTTGTAGAAGCGCGCCGCCCACAACCATTTGTCCAGGCGAACCTTGTCGTCGTCTTCGGCTTTTTGTGCCATCCCGTTACCTCGGATTCTGTCTTTCATCGAACTGTACTACCTTCACATACGGATGCAAAAAGTCCCCGCCGTGCTTAAAGTTCTCCACCTCATTCGCAGGGTGCGCTTCGTGAAGACATTTGACCATTTGACTGTGATCGGCCTGCGCGAGTGGGTCGCCCTGCCTGACCTCGGCGTGGCCGGGCTGCGCGCCAAGATCGACACCGGTGCCAGCACGTCGAGCCTGCATGCCACCGAAGTGGAACCCTTCGAGCGCGACGGCCAGCCCTGGGTTCGCTTCACTGCGCACCTGGGCTCGGTGGTGCAGTTGCGCCACCGCCGCTGCGAGGCACCGTTGGTGACAATGAAGACCATCAAAAGCTCCAACGGCCACGCCCAGACCCGCTACGTCATCCGCACGTCACTGGCGCTGGGTGATGGTGTGTGGGAGGTGGAGTTCACCCTGGCCTGCCGCAAGAACATGCGCTACCGCCTGTTGCTTGGCTCCAAGGCCCTGATACACGGCCAGCTGGTAGTGAACCCAGGCCTGAAATACGTACAAGACAAACCGGCCTTCCCGGCCACCCTTTCCCCTGTCACAGGTGCTGCATGAAGATCGCTGTGCTGTCGCGCAATCCGCGTCTGTATTCCACCCGCCGCCTGGTCGAAGCCGGTACCCAGCGTGGCCACGAAATGGTGGTGATCGATACCCTGCGGGCATACATGAACATTGCCAGCCACAAGCCGCAGATCCACTACCGCGGCAAGCCGCTGGAAGGCTTCGATGCCGTGATCCCGCGCATAGGTGCTTCGGTTACGTTCTATGGCTGCGCGGTGCTGCGCCAGTTCGAAATGATGGGCGTCTACCCGCTCAACGAGTCGGTAGCCATTGCCCGCTCGCGCGACAAGCTGCGCTCGTTGCAGCTGTTGTCGCGGCGCGGCATCGGCTTGCCGATCACCGGTTTCGCCCACTCGCCGGATGACATCCCCGACTTGATCCAGATGGTCAACGGTGCCCCGCTGGTGATCAAGGTACTGGAAGGCACCCAGGGCATTGGCGTGGTGCTGTGCGAAACCCCCCAGGCGGCCGAGTCGGTAATCGAAGCGTTCATGGGCCTCAAGCAAAACATCATGGTTCAGGAGTACATCAAGGAGGCCGGTGGCGCAGATATCCGATGCTTCGTGGTAGGCGACAAAGTAATTGCCTCGATGAAGCGTCAGGCCAAACCGGGCGAGTTCCGCTCCAACCTGCATCGGGGTGGCGTCGCCAGCCTGATAAAAATCACCCCAGAAGAGCGCATCACCGCCATCCGGGCGGCCAAGGTGATGGGGTTGAGCGTGGCGGGTGTGGATATCCTGCGTTCCAACCACGGGCCGTTGGTGATGGAGGTAAACTCGTCGCCAGGGCTGGAGGGCATTGAAGTCACCACCGGCAAGAACGTCGCCGGGATGATCATCGAGCACCTGGAGAAGAATGGCGGGCCCAATCAGACCCGGACCAAGGGCAAAGGCTGATTCAAGCCTGTGCCCGCCTCTTCGCGGCTAAGCCGCTGCCACAGGTATTGCAGAGTCCCTGTAGGAGCGGCTTTAACCGCGAAGAGGCCAGTGAGCCTCACACAGCATTACGCGGCAGCAGCAGCCCCAGCGGCAACCTGACCCGCGCCTCGATCCCGCCGCCAGACCGGTTACGCAACTCCACGTTCCCGCCATGTTGCGCAGCAATCCGCTTCACGATCGCCAGCCCCAACCCGGTGCCCTTGCCGCCCCGCGCCCGGTCACCGCGAATGAACGGGTTGAAAATGGTTTCCAGCTCCGACTCGTCAATACCGGTGCCCCGGTCCAGCACACTGAGCACCACATACGGCGCACTCTCATCACCTGACACATAGGCAGCCACCTCGACCCCCTTGCCAGCATGGTGCAGGGCGTTGCCGATCAGGTTGCCCAGCATGCGCTTGAGCGAAACCCGGCGCAGCGGGAACGGTGGAATCGGCTCCAGGCACAGGCGCACACGCTCTTCCGGCTGGTTGTACGGAGCCACCACCTCACGCACCAAGTCAGCAAGGTCGACCTCTTCCACCGGCTCGTCACGGCCATCGCGGATGAAGGCCAGGAACTGATCGAGAATCGCGTCCATGTCCTCGATATCGCGAACCATGTCATCGCTCAGCTCGTTGTCGCTGTTCAGCAAGGACAGCGACAGACGCAGGCGCGTCAGTGGCGTGCGCAAGTCGTGGGAAACCCCGGCCAGCATCAACTCGCGCTCGCGCCCGGCCTGCTCGACATCCTCGGCCATCTGGTTGAACGCCTTGTACACCTCGGTCATCTCGCTGGGGGTATCGCTGATCGGCAGGCGCACACTGCGCCCCTGGCCAAGCTGGCGGGCGGCGAACACCAAGCGTTTGAGCGGCTGGTTGAGCTGACGCACAAAAATCCACGCCGATGCTGTGGACAACAAGCCAATGGCCAGGAACCAGCCCAGCACGTTCCAGATCTTCTGCCCACGCAATGGGTGCGGGTACAGCGGCACTTTCAGCCAACCCGGCCCCAGGCTTGGCGCATTGACCCACAACGCGGGCGGTGCATGAATGCGCAGCCGCACTTCGGTGTCGTCACCCAGCTCGGCCTGCATCTGCCGTTGGTAGATTTCACTGTAGGGCCAATGCTGCTCGCCTTCGGGCACACCCGAGCCGGTCACCCGGATAAGGCCTGCCGCCTCGGCGATCTTGTCGCGGTTTTCTTCGTCGGCGGCCCAATAGGCGCGCAAGGTCAGCGCTACACCATGGCTGTACTGACGGTCGACCAGCACGTCCTCGTTCATCAGCAGGTAGACCAGGGTCAGCGCCTTGGAGAACAGAACGACGATCAACACCAGCCACAGGGTGCGGGCGAAGAAACTTTGCGGAAACCAGAGCGGTGTTTTCATCGACGTTCAGGCATCATTTTCCGGCGTTTCCGTCCGGTACGAACACGTAGCCGACGCCCCAGACGGTCTGGATGTAACGCGGCTTGGACGGGTCCGGCTCGATCATGCGACGCAGGCGTGAGATCTGCACATCGATGGAGCGCTCCAGCGCATCCCATTCGCGGCCGCGCGCCAGGTTCATCAGCTTGTCGCGGGTCAACGGCTCACGGGCGTGCATCACCAGGGCCTTGAGCACGGCGAACTCGCCGGTGGTGAGCATGTGCACTTCGTTGCCGCGCTTGAGCTCGCGGGTGGCCAGCGACAGTTCATAGTCGCCGAAGGTGACCGACTCGTCTTCGCTGCCCGGCGCTCCCGGCACGCTCGGCGCCTGGCGACGCAGCACCGCCTTGACCCGGGCCATCAGTTCGTCCGGGTTGAACGGTTTGCCCAGGTAGTCGTCGGCGCCCAGCTCCAGGCCCTTGATGCGGCTGAGCTCGTCGCCCTTGGCGGTCAGCATGATGATCGGGATCTGGTTGTTCTGCTGGCGCAGGCGCTTGCAGGCGGACAGACCATCCTCGCCTGGCAGCATCAGGTCGAGCACCACCAGGTTGAACACCTCGCGCTGCAGCAGGCGATCCATCTGCTCGGTGTTGGGCACTGCACGGGCACGGTAGCCCTTGCTGGTGAAGAAACGTTCCAGCAGGCTGCTAAGCCCCGGATCGTCGTCGACGATGAGAATCTTGTCACCTTCAGCGGTGTTTGGCGTGCCGGTCATGAATAACTCCTCTGATATCGCCGCGCATTATGGCGTAGCCATTGCTGCACGTTGCGTGAGCATTGTTAGCAGATTTTTCCCCCGGCGCCAGTTCCGGCTGGCCGGGCGCCATCACCGCAAGCCGTTTGCGATGGGTATAATGCGCGGCTTTCATCCAGCGCCGCCGGGCAAAAAGCCCACAGGCGACCCCCGTATTCACAAATGTCAGGTGGTTTACATGGACAGCATCAACAGCCGTATCGCCGAGGAACTGGGCGTACGCCCGCAGCAGGTCGAGGCGGCCGTAAGCCTGTTGGACGAAGGCTCGACCGTGCCCTTCATCGCCCGCTACCGCAAGGAAGTGACCGGTAGCCTTGACGACACTCAGTTGCGCCACCTGGAAGAGCGCCTGCGCTACCTGCGCGAACTCGACGAGCGCCGCGCCAGCATCCTTTCCAGCATCGAGGAACAGGGCAAGCTGACCCCGGAACTGGCCCGCGAGATCAAGCTGGCCGACACCAAGACCCGCCTCGAAGACCTTTACCTGCCCTACAAGCAGAAACGCCGCACCAAGGGCCAGATCGCCCTGGAAGCCGGCCTCGGCGAACTGGCCGATGGCCTGTTCAACGACCCGACCCTGGCCCCGGAAAGCGAAGCCGCACGCTTCGTCAACGTCGAAAAGGGCGTAGCCGACGTCAAGGCCGCGCTGGAAGGCGCCAAATACATCCTGATGGAGCGCTTTGCCGAAGACGCCGCCCTGCTCGACAAGCTGCGCAGCTATCTCAAGCAGGAAGCCGTGCTCAGCGCCCGCGTCGTGGCTGGCAAGGAAGAGGAAGGCGCCAAGTTCCGCGACTACTTCGCTCATGACGAGCTGCTGCGTACTGCGCCATCGCACCGTGCCCTGGCGATCTTCCGCGGGCGCAACGAAGGCGTGTTGAGCGTCTCGCTGAAGGTCGGCGAAGAACTGCCCGGCACCCTGCACCCATGCGAACTGATGATCGGCAACCACGTCGGCATCGAAAACCGCAGCCGACCCGCCGACAAGTGGCTGGGAGAAGTGGTGCGCTGGACCTGGAAGGTCAAGCTGTACACCCACCTGGAGACCGACCTGTTCGGCGAGCTGCGTGACAATGCCGAAGGCGAGGCGATCAACGTGTTCGCCCACAACCTGCACGATCTGCTGCTGGCCGCCCCGGCCGGTCCGCGCGCCACCCTGGGCTTCGACCCAGGCCTGCGAACCGGCTGCAAGATCGCCGTGGTCGACGCAACCGGCAAACTGCTGGACCACACCACGGTCTACCCGCACGCGCCGAAGAACGACTGGGACCGCACCATTTCCATCATGGCCGCACTGTGCGCCAAACACTCGGTGGAGCTGATCGCCATCGGCAACGGCACCGCCAGCCGCGAAAGCGACAAGCTGGTGGCCGAGCTGGTCAAGAAATATCCAGCTCTGAAAATCACCAAGATCATGGTCTCCGAAGCCGGTGCTTCGGTGTACTCGGCATCGGAACTGGCCGCCCGCGAGTTCCCGGACCTGGACGTGTCGATCCGCGGCGCCGTGTCGATCGCCCGTCGCCTGCAGGATCCGCTGGCCGAACTGGTGAAGATCGATCCGAAATCCATCGGTGTCGGCCAGTACCAGCACGACGTGTCCCAGCTGAAACTGGCACGTGGCCTGGACGCGGTGGTCGAGGACTGTGTGAACGCCGTGGGCGTGGACGTGAACACCGCTTCGGTGGCACTGCTGACGCGCATCTCCGGCCTCAATACCACGCTGGCACAGAACATCGTCGCCCACCGCGATGCCAATGGTCCGTTTGCCACCCGTGCAGCGCTGAAAAAGGTCAGCCGCCTGGGTGAGAAAACCTTCGAGCAGGCCGCCGGCTTCCTGCGTGTGATGAACGGCGACAACCCACTGGACGCCTCTGCGGTACACCCTGAGGCTTACCCGCTGGTGCAGCGCATTGCTGCCGATACCGACCGCGACATCCGCTCGCTGATTGGTGACAGCAGCTTCCTCAAGCGCCTGGACCCGAAAAAGTTCACCGACGAAACCTTCGGCCTGCCAACTGTCACCGACATCCTGCAAGAGCTGGACAAGCCCGGCCGCGACCCGCGTCCGGAGTTCAAGACCGCCACCTTCCAGGACGGCGTCGAAGACCTCAAGGACCTGGAACCGGGCATGATCCTCGAAGGCGTGGTGACAAACGTTACCAACTTCGGTGCCTTCGTCGACATCGGCGTGCACCAGGATGGCCTGGTGCATATCTCGGCGCTGTCGGAGAAGTTCGTCAAAGACCCGCGTGAAGCGGTCAAGGCCGGCGATGTGGTCAAGGTCAAGGTCATGGAAGTGGACATCCCGCGCAAACGCGTCGGCCTGTCCATGCGCATGAGCGACACCCCGGGCGAGAAGGTCGAAGGCAACCGCGGTGGTAACCGCGGCAATGGTGGCAGCCGCCAGCAGCAGGCACCGCGCCAGCGTGAAACCGCCACGGCTGCGCCGACCAACAACGCCATGGCCTCGCTGTTCGCCAACGCCAAGCAATTGAAGAAGAAGTAATGGACGTACCACGCGAATACGTCGAAAGCGCCTTCAGCCAACTGCTGGGCTGCCGCCTGCAACACCTGGACACCGGTGTTGCCGAGGTAGCCCTGGCGCTGGAGCCCCAGTTGCGCAACCGTGGCCAGAAGCTGCACGGCGGGGCGATCTTCAGCCTGGTGGATATCGCCATGGGCCTGGCCTGCTCGGCCAGCCATGGCTTTGACCAGCAAAGCGTCACCATCGAGTGCAAGATCAACTACATGCGTGCCGTCAGCGACGGCGAAGTGCTGTGCACCGCCCGCGTGCTGCACGCCGGGCGGCGCACCCTGGTGGTCGACGCCGACGTAGTTCAGGGCGACAAGCTGGTGGCCAAAGCGCAAGGAACCTTCGCGGTTCTCTAGCTCACCAAGCAGTATCTGCGGTATTTTCAGCAGTGCGCTGGCACTGCTGGAACCGCGTAAACCAGGCGACAACGCCAGTTCCTTTCTTCCTACCCTTGTAGACCGTTATCTCTACCCCCATATTGGGGCGACTGACGCGTGAAGGAATACATCTTGAGCGAACTCCTCAACCGCCGCCTGAGCCTGCTCGGCGCCAATCTCCCCCTGCTCAAGCAGTGCCTGCACGGTATTGAGCGCGAATGCCTGCGCGTGACCGATGAAGGTCGCCTGGCCCAGACCCCGCACCCGGAAGCACTGGGATCGGCGCTGACCAACGAGCAGATCACCACCGACTATTCCGAGTCGCTGCTGGAGTTCATCACCCCGGCCCTGGCCGATCCGGCCAAGGTGCTCGAAAGCCTCGAAGAGACCCACCGTTTCGTCTACAGCAAGCTGGGCGACGAATACCTGTGGAGCCCGTCGATGCCGTGCACGCTGCCGGCCGAGGAGGACATCCCGATCGCCGAGTACGGCAGCTCGAATATCGGCAAGCTCAAACACGTCTACCGCAAGGGCCTGGCCCTGCGTTACGGCCGCACCATGCAGTGCATCGCCGGTATTCATTACAACTTCTCGCTGCCCGAAGCGCTTTGGCCACTGCTGCGCGAAGCCGAAGGCAGTACGGAAAATGACCGCGACTACCAGTCGTCGGCCTACATCGCGCTGATTCGTAACTTCCGCCGCTACAGCTGGCTGCTGATGTACCTGTTCGGCGCCTCGCCGGCCCTGGACAAAGGCTTCCTGCGTGGCCGCCCGCACCAGCTCGAAGAGCTGGATGCCGAAACCCTGTTCCTGCCTTATGCCACCAGCCTGCGCATGAGCGACCTGGGTTACCAGAGCAACGCCCAGGCCGGCCTGACGCCCTGCTACAACAACCTGGCCAGCTACACCGACAGCCTGCGCAAGGCCGTTGGCACGCCCTACCCGCCTTACGTTGAAATCGGCACGCATGTGGATGGCGAGTGGGTTCAGCTGAACACCAACATTCTGCAGATCGAAAACGAGTACTACTCGAACATCCGCCCCAAGCGCGTCACCTACACCGGCGAGCGGCCGATCCAGGCCCTGACCTCGCGGGGCGTGCAGTATGTGGAAGTACGTTGCCTGGACATCAACCCGTTCCTGCCGGTCGGTATCGACCTGACCGAGGCGCGCTTCCTCGACGCATTCCTGCTGTTCTGCGCCTTGGAAGACAGCCCGCAACTGGACAACGGTGAGTGCGGCCAGTGCACCAGCAACTTCCTGACCGTGGTCAAGGAAGGTCGTCGTCCGGGCCTGGAGTTGCACCGCAATGGCCAGCCGATCAGCCTGAAAGACTGGGCCAGCGAGCTGATCGAGCGTATCCGCAAATTGGCCAATCTGCTCGACCAGGCGCAAGGTTCTGATGAGCACGCCAAGGCCCTGGATGCGCAGCAGGCCAAGGTCGACGACACCTCGCTGACCCCGTCGGCCCAGGTGCTGGCACGCATGACCGAGCATGACGAGAGTTTCGTCCAGTTCTCGCTGCGCCAGAGCCGTGTGCACGCCAAGACTTTCCGCGAGCAACCGCTGAGCAACGAAAAGCAGCAAGCATTCGAGACGCTGGCCCGAGAGTCGCTCGCCAGGCAGTCCGAGCTGGAGCGAGACGAAGTCGGTGATTTCGACCTGTTCGTCGGCGCCTACCAGGCCAGCATCCTGGCAATCAGCAGCTGATGAACCGCACCACCACCCCGCGCAAACCGCGCGCCAGCAGCCAGGCCAGGATCGAGGCGATCCTGGCGGCTGCGCGTGAGCTGTTGGCCGAGCAAGGGGTGGCAGCACTGTCTATCTACAGCGTGGCCGAGCGGGCGCAGATTCCGCCTTCGTCGGTGTATCACTTTTTCGCCAGCGTGCCGGCCTTGCTGGAGGCACTTACTGCAGATGTGCACCGGGCGTTTCGCGAAGCCCTGAGCGCACCGATCGACAGCAGCGCGCTCAGCACCTGGCACGAACTGTCACGGCTGATCGAACAACGCATGCTTGATATCTATAACGAGGATGCAGCAGCGCGGCAGTTGATCCTGGCGCAGCATGGCCTGAGCGAGGTGGTGCAGGCCGACCGGCAGCACGACATGGAACTGGGCGACTTGATGCACACGTTGTTCGACCAGCATTTTCACCTGCCGGTGATGCCACTGGATGTGGACGTGTTTGCCTTGGCCATGGAATTGAGCGACCGGGTGTATGCGCGGTCGGTGCAGTTGCACGAGGCGATCACCCTGCGCATGGCCGAGGAAGGCAAGCGGGTGTTCGAAGCGTATCTGGGGTTGTACCTGCCGCCGTTTCTGGCCAAGCGTTCCCGCTGAATCATGGGGCCGCGTTGCGCGCCCTTCGCGGGTGAACCCGCTCCTACACTCCCCGCGTTAACCCTGAGGTTTGCTGGTGCGCGGTCGACGTAGGAGCGGGTTCACCCGCGAAGGGCTGCAAAGCAGCCCCAATATCGACCCGCCGCATCACAGCTTGGCGATAGACACTTCAGTCGACTTCACAAAGGCAATCACTTCACTGCCCACCTGCAACTCCAGCTCACGCACGGAACGGGTGGTAATCACCGAAGTGACGATACCCGAAGCCGTCTGCACGTCGATTTCCGACAGTACCGGGCCTTCGAGGATTTCTTTCACAGTACCTTTGAACTGGTTGCGAACATTGATGGCTTTGATAGTCATGGTTTGCTTCCTTTTGGCTTTTGGGATTCAGTGCGCCCAGCGCAGTTGCGTGGGCAGAGGGGCTACAGGATCCGGCTCGGGCGCAGTGCCCGGGGTGGACAGAACACGGTTGAGCACTTCGCTTTCCAGCGCGGCCAGACGGTGCGAACCACGCGCCCGGGGCCGTGCCAGGTCAACAGTGAGGTCGAGCCCGACCTCGCCGTCCTCAATCAGGATCACCCGGTCAGCCACGGCAACCGCCTCGCTGACGTCGTGGGTCACCAGCAGCACAGTGAAGCCGTGCTGACGCCACAGGCGTTCGATCAGTTGCTGCATCTCGATACGGGTCAATGCATCCAGCGCCCCCAGTGGCTCGTCCAGCAGCAGCAGGCGGGGCTGGTGAATCAAGGCTCGGGCCAAAGCCACGCGCTGCTTCTGGCCTCCCGAGAGCGCTGCCGGCCATTCGTTGGCGCGGTCGGCCAGGCCAACCGCATCCAAGGCCTCCAGCGCACGCGGGCGCCAGTCGCCAGACAGCCCAAGGCCAACGTTGTCGATCACCTTCTTCCACGGCAGCAGCCGCGCGTCCTGGAACATCAGGCGGGTTTCTTCACGGGCCTCTTCCAGCGGCGCGGCACCCGCCAGTAGCTGCCCGGCAGTGGGCTGGTCCAACCCGGCCAGTAGCCGCAGCAAAGTGCTCTTGCCGCAGCCGCTGCGGCCGACAATGGCCACGAACTGGCCGGCCGGAATGTGCAGGTCGATACCCTTCAAAACTTCGCGTTGGCCAAAAGTCTTGCGCAGGCCCTTGGAGGCCAGCGGGGTGCCACGCAGCAGGCGTGGCGGCTGTTCCTTGAGCACGGTCATGCGCCCTCCTTCCTGGCAACTTGATAGGCCGGGTGCCAGCGCAACCACACGCGCTCCAGGCCCCGGGCCGCAAGGTCGGCAAGCTTGCCGAGTACGGCATACAGGACGATGGCCAGCACTACCACGTCGGTTTGAAGAAATTCGCGAGCATTCATTGCCAGGTAACCGATGCCAGCGTTGGCCGAAATGGTTTCGGCAACAATCAGCGTCAGCCACATGAAGCCCAAGGCGAAACGCACGCCCACCAGGATCGAAGGCAGCGCCCCCGGCAGGATCACCTGGCGGAACAGGCCGAAGCCGGACAAGCCGTAACTGCGCGCCATTTCCACCAACGCTGGGTCAACGTTGCGAATGCCGTGGTAGGTGTTCAGGTAGATCGGGAACAACGTGCCCAGCGCGACCAGAAAGATCTTTGCCGACTCGTCGATACCGAACCACAGAATCACCAGCGGTATGAGCGCAAGGTGCGGCACGTTGCGGATCATCTGTACCGAGCTGTCGAGCAGGCGTTCACCCCAATTCGACAAGCCGGTGATGAAGCCCAGTACCAGGCCGATGCTGCCGCCGATGACAAAGCCCAGGCCTGCACGCCAGCCGCTGATGGCCAGGTGGGTCCAGATTTCGCCGCTGCGCACCAGTTCGACGCCCGCGCTTACCACTGCGCTAGGTGCCGGCAGGATACGCGTCGACAGCCAGCCAGCGCTGACGGCCAGTTGCCATATGGCCAACAGCAGCACCGGCAGCGCCCACGGCGCCAGGCGCTGGGTCAGGTTCGAAGAAGTTGCACGACTCATGGCCAGGCCCTCAGCTCTGCGACACAGATTTGGGCAGGATGTCGTTGGCCACCATTTCGCCGAACGGGCTTACATAACCACCGGTTTTCGGCTGCTCTGGGCGCTGCACATCAAGGTGCGGGAACAGCAGCTCCGCCACGCGGTAAGACTCTTCCAGGTGTGGATAACCCGAGAAGATGAAGGTATCGATACCCAAGTCGGCATATTCCTTAACCCGTGCTGCCACGGTGGGGCCATCGCCCACCAGTGCGGTGCCCGCCCCGCCACGTACCAGGCCAACACCTGCCCACAGGTTGGGGCTGACCTCCAGGTTGTCGCGGTTGCCGCCGTGCAGGGCAGCCATGCGTTGCTGGCCCACCGAATCGAAACGCGCCAGCGAGGCCTGGGCGCGGGAGATGGTGTCATCGTCCAGGTGCGAGATCAGGCGCTCGGCGGCAGCCCAAGCCTCTTCGTTGGTTTCCCGCACGATCACGTGCAGGCGGATACCGAAGCGTACTTCGCGCCCTTGAGCAGCCGCTTTTTCGCGCACCTGTGCGATCTTCTCGGCAACGGCTGCCGGTGGCTCGCCCCAGGTCAGGTACAGCTCGACCTGTTCGGCCGCCAGGTCCTGAGCGGCCTCGGAGGAGCCGCCGAAATACAGCGGTGGGCGTGGTTGCTGAATCGGCGGGTAGAGCAGCTTGGCGCCCTTTACCTGGATGTGCTTACCGTCGTAATCGACGTTTTCGCCTTCCAGCACCTTGCGCCAGATACGGGTGAACTCGACCGAAGCTTCGTAGCGCTCCTGGTGGTTCAGGTGCAGGCCATCACCCGCCAGCTCGTCCGGATCACCACCGGTCACCAGGTTGAATAGCGCACGGCCATTGGACAAGCGATCGAGGGTGGCCGCCTGGCGTGCTGCCACGGTCGGTGAAATGATGCCCGGACGCAGGGCTACAAGGAACTTCAGGCGCTGGGTCACGGGGATCAGCGACGCGGCCACCAGCCAGGAGTCCTCGCAGGAACGCCCGGTCGGGATCAGCACCCCACCAAAACCAAGGCGGTCGGCGGCCTGCGCGATCTGCTGCAGGTAACCGTGGTCGACCGCACGTGCGCCTTCGGAAGTGCCCAGGTACTTGCCGTCACCGTGGGTTGGGAGGAACCAGAAAATGTTAAGGCTCATTGGAGTCGTCTCCTCAAGGGTGGCTCTAGCCGGAGCGGCGCCCCGGCACTGGCAGTCAATCAAGGCGCGCTAGCGACTTTGGCAGGGGGTGTCCAGATCACGTCCTTGATGCTCAGCGGCTTGGGAATAAGCTTCAGCGCCTGGAACGTGTCGGCGATCTTCTGCTGCGCGGCCACCACGTCCGGGGTCAGCGGCGCAGCGCCGTAGCCTTGGCGTTTGACAGAGGTCAGGGTGATGCCGGCAGGCAGGCCGAGCAGCGGGGCAACCTGGTCGGTCACCTCTTGCGGGTTGGCCTGGGACCATTCACCCACGGCGCGCACTTCCTCGATCACGGTGTTGATCACCGCTGGGTGCTGTGTCGCATAGTTGCGGGTGGCGAGGTAGAACTGGTGGTTGTCGACCAGGCCCTTGCCGTCACGCAGGGTGCGCGCTTGCAGCTGCTGCTCGGCGGCGGCCTGGTAAGGGTCCCAGATCACCCAGGCATCCACGCTGCCGCGCTCGAAGGCGGCGCGGGCGTCGGCTGGCGGCAGGTAGACAGGCTGGATGTCGCTGTACTTGAGGCCGGCGTCTTCCAGGGCGCGGACCAGCAGGTAGTGCACGTTGGAGCCTTTGTTGAGGACGACCTTTTTACCCTTGAGGTCCTTCACCGACTGGATCGGCGAGCCCTTGGGCACCAGGATCGCTTCGCTGTGCGGCGCTGGCGGCTCGTAGGCCACGTAGAGCAGGTCGGCGCCAGCGGCCTGAGCGAACACAGGAGGCGTCTCGCCGGTTACGCCGAAATCGATGGAGCCGACGTTCAGCCCTTCAAGCAGCTGCGGGCCGCCGGGGAATTCGGTCCATTGCACCTGTACTCCCTGCTCGGCCAGGCGCTTCTCCAGCGTGCCCTTGGCCTTGAGCAGCACCAAGGTGCCGTATTTCTGGTAACCGATACGCAGGCTCTCGGCCTGGGCTTGGGTAATGGCGCCGAAGGACACAGCCGCCGCAAACAGGGCGACCAGACCACGACGCAAGAAGACTGTGCGCATGGCGCTCTCCTGTGCGAATGGGGTTCGGGTTGCACCTGCTTGCCTCGTTAACGGGCGAGTAAGGTGGTGAAGCGGGTAATGCCGTTCAGATGCTCCAGCGAGCGCTGATCAGACGTTCGTTCAGTACGCCAGGGGCCACGGGGCGCGGCCGACGGGCCAGGGCGACGTGGAAGGTTTCCAGCGAGTCGTGCAGGCGTTCTTCCAGCGCCTGTACCAACTGCGCGGGCTTTGTACCTTCTGCGTAAGCCACCTGGCTGTCGTCGGCAAAGATCCCTTGCAGGGTCTCTTGTGCCTTGAGTGCCGACAGCACCGGCTTCAATGCGTAATCCACCGCCAGCATGTGGGCGATGCTGCCGCCAGTGGCGATGGGCAACACGATCTTGTGGGCCAGGGCGCGCTCGGGCAGCAGGTCAAGCAAGGTTTTCAGGGCACCGGAAAACGAAGCCTTGTACACCGGGGTGGAGACGATCAGGCCATCAGCCTGGGCCACCAGCTGCTGAAAGTGTTGCACATGTGGGCTGTCGAAACGGGCATGCAGCAGGTCTTCGGCGGGAAAGTCACGCACTTGGAATGTCACCACTTCAACGCCGCGATCCTGCAGCCACTGGCGCGAACGCTCGAGCAGCACGCCGGAGCGTGAACGGAGACTTGGGCTACCACCGATTGAGACGACCAGCATTGCTGCGCTTCCTTGTGTTCTGTTGGAGGAGACATTAACAGCTGCTACATATATCTAGAAATCATATTTTTTCATTTGTTTATTCCATTATTGTCTTTACCCATAAAGCCCTCCTCGCGGGCGCGCCCGCTCCCACAGTTTTTTACAGGCATAAAAAAGGGCCGTCGAAACGGCCCGAAAATCCCTGCTTGGCTAAGAGCAATGCAACGAGGAATCCATTAACGATTGGGTTGAGGGGTCAGGCGCAGATAGGGTTTGACCGCCCGGTAACCTTTGGGGAAGCGCTGCTTGATCTCCTCCTCGTCTTTGAGCGAAGGCACGATCACCACTTCGTCGCCGTCCTGCCAGTTACCCGGTGTGGCAACCTTGTGGTTGTCGGTCAGCTGCAGCGAGTCGATCACCCGCAGAATTTCGTTGAAGTTGCGCCCGGTACTGGCCGGGTAGGTAATGGTCAGGCGCACCTTTTTATTCGGGTCGATGATGAACAGCGAGCGCACGGTCAGAGTGTCGCTGGCGTTCGGGTGGATCAGGTCGTAAAGGTCGGACACTTTGCGGTCAGCGTCAGCAATGATCGGGAAGTTGACCACGGTATTCTGTGTTTCGTTGATGTCATCGATCCACTTGTGATGCGAGTCGACCGGGTCCACCGACAGGGCGATGGCCTTGACCCCGCGCTTGGCAAATTCGTCCTTCAGCTTGGCGGTCAGGCCCAACTCGGTGGTGCACACCGGGGTGAAGTCGGCCGGGTGGGAGAACAACACCCCCCAGCTGTTGCCCAGCCACTCGTGGAAGCGGATCTTGCCTTCGCTGGAATCCTGTTCGAAATCGGGGGCGATATCGCCGAGTTTGAGGCTCATGGGCTGCGGCTCCTAGGCTGGGTTCTGTACCGTATGGGCTCAATGTGCCTGCATTCAGTTAAAAATAAAAAGAATAAATAACGATTTATTTATAACCATAACGCATACGAATTAGCAGGCACAAAAAAGCCTCGCACTAGGCGAGGCTTTCTTTGTGGCTACGACTTACAGGAAGCTGTAAGTGTAGTTCACGATGAAGCGAGCCTGATCCTGGTCGGCACTGCTCTCGCCGGCACCACGGTACACGCCTTGGCGCAGGCTGAAGCCCAAGCCTTTTAGGGCACCTTCCTGGAGGGTGTAGTCGATGCGCGCATCGCGTTCCCATTCATTGTAGGTGCCGCTGCCCGACTTGTTGCGGATATCGTCACCACGCAGGTAAGCAACCGATGCCTTCAGGCCTGGCACACCCAGCGCCGCGAAGTCATAGGAGTACTGACCGAAGGTGGTGTTTTCGCCAGCACGTGCGAACTGGTTGATCATGCTGTCGGTGAACAGGTAGAAGCTGGAGCCGCCAGCACCTTCCGAGGTGCCGCTGTCGTTGCTCAGGCTGCCCTGGTTCAACCATACGAAGCCACCGTCGTCACCCACTTGCTGGTGACCGAGCATCAGCGCGTGGCCACCCAAGGTATAGGTGAACATGGCGGACCAGGTCTTGTTGTCGATCTCGCCGGTGTTTTTGGCGTAGCCACCGTTGTTGTTGAAGTTGTAAGCGCTGTCGTTGCCATTCTTGCCGTCGCTGCTGCTGTCGAAGTAGCGCAGGTCGGTCTTGAACGACTGGTCGTCAGCGATCTTGAACACGTGGGTCGCGCCCAGGAAGTGCTGCTTGTAGAAGTCTTCCAGGTTCGAGTAGTAGTACTGCAGGGTCAGGTCTGGAGTGAGCTTGTAGTCCAGGCCACCGTAGCGGAACTTGTTGCTCTCGGCATTGGAACCGGCGACAGACAGACCGGTACGGTTGCTCGAAGCACGGCCCATGGCGTGGGTCAGCTGACCCGCGTTGATGGTCAGGTTGTCGATTTCCTTCGACTGGATGGTGCCACCCTCGAAGGTTTGTGGCAGCAGACGACCATCGTTGGAAACCAGGATCGGCAGGTTCGGTGCGAGCGCGCTACCGAAATGCGCTTCGGTCTTGGAGAAGCGCGCCTTGGCATTGGCACCGAAACGAGCCCACTGGGCTGCAGAACCTTTGCCGTCATCCGGGAAGAAGCCGGACTTGTGGTAACCCTCGCCACCATCCAGGTGAATACCCCACAGCGCTTGGGCATCAACACCAAAGCCTACGGTGCCTTGGGTAAAGCCCGAGATGTAGTCGAGCTTGAAGCCCTGGCCCGACTCACGCTGATCCGGGCGCTCCGCACCCGGTTTTGCGTGATCTTCACGGTTGTCGCCGTTGTAGTACATGGTGCGCGAGCTGAGCGACAGTTTGCTGTCCTCAACGAAACCGGCAGCGCCTGCTTGTTGGGCGAGAACCCCCAGTGCCACGGCCAGAGCCAGGCTGGACTTGTACATGTTTTGCTCCTCTACGTTCTAATTTTTGTGTATCTCTGGCGGAGGGGTCTGATGCCCCGCTCACCGGGATGGGCGATTTAGTCCCAAAGCGTGACTATTAAGTCAATCGTTTCTAAACGTTTCGCGACTTTGGTCTAAGACGCCACCTGCGCTACAGGATAATGACAATCCTATAAATCCAAAATGACTGTTTTATGAATTTGTAAGACTTTTAAGGAATATATTAGGAACCTTTACTGCAATTCGTTGTAGCTACGACTCGTTTAATAACCTTTGGTTATTTGCAAACGTTTGCTCATAACCTAATGCCAAATCGTTCTATCGGGCCTAGAACGCCTCGCACGCCTCTCTGATTTCGCCACGGGTCATGGCGCACTCACCCTTGTTCGCCTGCGAAACGCCTGGCTTTAAAGCGTTTGGCTCCTAAGCTAATGCAAAAAAGTTATTTATTTTAATTTTCTTAGATCATTTAGCCTTCTCGTCATCCAACCCGACTTGCCTGACGAGAGGTTCAACCATGATCCCGCACGCTCCGCTGCGCCTGTTCGCCGCCCTGACCCTCGCCAGCACCAGCTGGTTGGCTCAGGCAGCCGACCTGACAGTGGCCTACCAGACCACTGTCGACCCGGCCAAAGTGGCACAGGTCGATGGCGACTACGAAAAAGCCAGCAAGGCCAGCATCGACTGGCGCAAATTTGATAACGGCGCAGACGTGATCACTGCCGTGGCCAGCGGCGACGTGCAGATCGGCTACCTGGGCTCCAGCCCGCTGGCCGCTGCCGCCACCCGCAAGCTGCCGGTTGAAACCTTCCTCATCGCCACCCAGATTGGCGCGGGTGAAGCGTTGGTGGCCCGTGACAGCATCAAGTCGCCGCAAGACCTGATCGGCAAGAAGGTCGCCGTCCCGTTCGTGTCCACCGGGCATTACAGCCTGCTTGCCGCACTGAAAAGCTGGAATATCGACCCTTCCAAGGTACAGATTCTCAACCTGGCGCCGCCAGCCATCATTGCCGCCTGGAAGCGCGGCGACATCGATGCGACCTACGTGTGGGACCCGGCCCTGGGCGTGGCCAAGGAAAACGGCAAGGTCCTGATCACCTCTGGTGAGCTGGCACAGAAAGGCGCGCCTACCTTCGATGCCTGGATCGTGCGCAAGGACTTCGCCGAGAAACACCCTGATGTGGTCAAGGCCTTTGCCAAAGTCACCCTCGATGCCTACGCCGACTACCGCAAGGACCCGAAAGCCTGGCTGGCCGACAAGGGCAACGTAGACAAGCTGGTGAAGCTGTCCGGTGCCAAGGCCAGCGACATCCCGGTGCTGCTGGAGGGCAACGTCTACCCGCTGGCCGCTGACCAGGCCAACGCCCTGGGCGCGCCGACCACCCAAGCGCTGACGGACACCGCCAACTTCCTCAAGCAGCAAGGCAAAGTCGAAGCAGTGCTGCCGGACTACTCGCCGTACGTCAGCGCCAAGTTCCTTCCAAACTGATCCGGAGCCCGTCATGGCCTTGCTCGAGCTGGAGCGCATCAGCGCACAGTACCCAGGCGCCAGCACCCCGGTGCTGGCCGACATCAACCTGAGCCTGGGACCACGCCAACTGCTGGTGGCCCTGGGGCCTTCCGGCAGTGGCAAGACCTCACTGCTCAACCTGATCGCCGGCTTCGTCGCCCCCAGTGGCGGTCACATCACCCTCGATGGTGTGCCGGTGCAGGGCCCCGGTGCAGAACGCGGCGTGGTGTTCCAGGACGATGCCCTGCTGCCATGGCAGAACGTGCTGGGCAACGTCGCCTTCGGCCTCGAACTGGCCGGCGTACCCCGCGCCCAGCGTGAGGCCAAGGCCCGCGAAATGCTCACCCTGGTCGACCTCGATGGCTTCGGCGAACGGCGTATCTGGCAATTGTCCGGTGGCCAGAAGCAGCGCGTGGGCCTTGCCCGGGCGCTGGCGGCTGACCCTCGGGTACTGCTGATGGATGAACCGTTCGGTGCCCTCGATGCCTTCACCAGGGAGCAGATGCAAGAGCTGCTATTGCAAGTTTGGCAACGCACCGCCAAGCCGGTGTTCCTGATTACCCACGACATCGAAGAAGCGGTGTTCCTCGCCAGCGAACTGGTACTGCTGGCGCCCAACCCGGGACGCGTAGTGGAACGCCTGCAGCTGAACTTCGGCCAGCGCTATGCCGCTGGCGAATCGGCCCGGGCCATCAAGTCCGATCCAGCCTTCATCGAAACCCGCGAGCATGTGCTGGCGCGGGTGTTTTCCCAACGCCAAAGCCTGCAGGAGCGCGCATGAGCAGCCTGGACCTGCCGGTCGCCGGCAAACACAACACCCAAACCCGGCCAGCCGCCACGCTACGCCGCCCACTGTCCACCCGCTGGATCAGCACCCTGACCCTGGCCAGCCTGCTACTGGTCTGGTGGCTGGTGACGGCTGCCGGTTGGGTAGAGCCCCTGTTCCTGCCCTCGCCCGGTGACATCCTGGCCAAGGCATGGACCTTGCTGACCCAAGGCTACATGGATGCCAGCCTGTGGCAGCACCTGGGCGCAAGCCTGGGCCGCATCGGCCTGGCGCTGGTGGCTGCGACCCTGACCGCAATACCAGTCGGCATCGCTATCGGCTACAACCGCGTAGCCCGCGGCATTCTCGACCCGCTGATCGAGTTCTACCGGCCCATCCCGCCGCTGGCCTACCTGCCGCTGATCGTCATCTGGTGCGGTATCGGCGAGTTGTCGAAAGTGCTGCTGATCTACCTGGCAATCTTCGCCCCCATTGCCATTGCCACAGCCACCGGTGTGCGCACGGTAGATCCGGCCAAGCTGCGCGCGGCGCAGTCGCTGGGCGCAACCAAGGCCCAACTGATCCGCCACGTCATTTTGCCCAGTGCATTGCCTGACATCCTTACCGGCATCCGCATTGGCCTGGGGGTCGGCTGGTCGACCCTGGTGGCCGCTGAACTGATCGCCGCCACCAGCGGCCTGGGCTTCATGGTGCAATCGGCGGCGCAGTTTCTGGTCACCGACGTGGTGGTGCTGGGCATCCTGCTGATCGCCCTGATCGCCTTCGCTCTGGAAATGAGCCTGCGTGCCCTGCAACGCAAGCTGGTGCCCTGGCATGGGCAGATTCACTGAATTCCATTGTCCACGCCAGCACACTGGCGCCCGATTGAAGAGACCGACATGAGCCTGACCATCACTCCCCTAAGCCCAGCACTCGGCGCCCAGATCAGCGGCGTGGACATCAGCCGCGATATCAGCGCAGAAGAGCGCGATGCCATCGAACAGGCACTGCTCCAGCACCAGGTGCTGTTCCTCCGTGACCAGCCGATCAACCCGGAACAGCAGGCGCGCTTTGCCGCCCGCTTCGGCGACCTGCACATCCACCCGATTTACCCCAACGTGCCGGACACCCCGCAGGTGCTGGTGCTCGACACGGCGGTTACCGATGTGCGCGACAACGCCGTGTGGCACACCGACGTGACCTTTTTGCCGACCCCGGCACTGGGCGCGGTACTCAGCGCCAAGCAATTGCCTGCTTACGGTGGCGATACCCTTTGGGCCAGCGGCATTGCGGCCTTCGAGGCTTTGTCGGCGCCGCTGCGTGTAATGCTGGACGGGCTGACCGCTACCCACGACTTCACCAAGTCGTTCCCGCTGGAGCGCTTTGGCACCACGCCGGAAGACCTGACGCGCTGGGAGGCCACCCGGCGCAACAACCCACCGCTGTCGCACCCGGTGGTGCGCACGCATCCGGTGAGCGGGCGCAAGGCGTTGTTCGTCAATGAAGGGTTCACTACACGCATCAATGAACTGAGCGAACTGGAAAGCGATGCGCTGCTGAGGCTGCTGTTCGCCCATGCGACGCGACCGGAGTTCAGCATTCGCTGGCGTTGGCAGGAGAATGACGTCGCGTTCTGGGACAACCGCGTGACCCAGCATTTTGCGGTGGATGATTACCGGCCGAACCGGCGGGTGATGCACCGGGCGACCATCCTTGGGGATGCACCCTACTAGCGGTTGCCTGTCCTGGGCTCTTCGCGGGCTTGCCTGCGAAGAGCCCAGGACAGGAGAGCTTGGTCAGCGCACCAGGTGCAGGTACTGCATGTGCCGCTCGTACTGGTCGAGGATGTCGTTGATGATCTGCTCCTTGCTGTAGCCCACCAGGTCATAGTTCTGGCTGCCTTCGCTCAGGTGCACCTCCGCCCGGTAATAGCGGCGGTTCTTCAACTCCTGCGTACCCAGCCCCCCCAAGGCGAACGATGGTGTGAAATAGCCACGCATCTGCACCTGGTAAATGAACGGCTGTTCCTCGCCATGGCCAATCTTCAGGCTGACGTTGTCATGGCTAGGGTCGTCCTGGGTAATCAGTACCAGGCCTTTCTGCTCGAACACTTCACGCACATCGGCAATCGCCGGGCGCACCACATCATCCATGAAACGGTACACCTCATCACGTGACGGGAAGTGCACCGCCTGGCTCAGGCGCTGGCGCCAGCCGCCACGGCCGCGACGTGACTGGGCGAACGGGGCCAGCGAGTGCATCTGCGCGATCTGCCGCTGCGACTCCAGGTAGAACGCCTTGTGCAGCCCCCACATCATGCACAGCAGAATGAGCGAGAACGGCAGCGACGTCAGCACCACTGCCGACTTCAGCGAATCAATGCTGCCAGCGAACAACAGCGCACTGGTGATCAGTGCAGTCATCGCCCCCCAAAAGATACGCAGCCAGTTCGGCCCATCTTCATCAGCGTCACCGCCCTTGGCCGACAAGGTCGACAGCACCACGGTGCCCGAGTCGGCCGAGGTGACGAAGAACACGAAGCTGATGAACACCGTGGTGGCGATGACTGCCTTGCTCCAGGGGTAGGTTTCCAGCAGCAGGTACAGGCTCATCGACGGGTTGTCCAGCGCCGACTGGCCCAGTGCGGTCATGCCGTGGTTGATCACCTGGTCCAGGGCGCTATTGCCGAAGATCGACATCCACGCCAGGGTGAAGCCCAGCGGAATCAGCAGCACGCCAAAGACGAACTCGCGGATGGTACGGCCACGGGAGATGCGGGCGATGAACAGGCCCACGAACGGCGCCCAGGCAATCCACCAGGCCCAGTAGAACACGGTCCAGCCGCCCAGCCAGCCGCGGTTTTCACCATAGGCATACACGTCGAAGCTCTTGCGCGGCAACGCACCCAGGTAGTCGCCCAGGTTCTGGATCAGCGTGTTGAACAGGTGCTGGGTAGGCCCGGCGAACAGCACGAACAGCAGCAGCGCACAGGCCAGGAACAGGTTGATGTCGCTCATCACCCGCACCCCCTTCTCCACCCCGGCCACGGCTACGGCCACAGCCGCGCCCATCATCAGGGTGATGAGGATCACCTGCACCCACTGGCTGTGGCTGATGCCGAACAGGTAGTCCAGACCGGCGTTCAGATGCAGCACCCCAAAGCCCATGTCGGCGCCCAGGCCGAACACCGTGGCGATGATGCCGAAGCCATCCACCGCATAACCGATCGGGCCGTTGATGCGCTTGCCAATCAGCGGGTACAGCGCCGAACGCAGGGCCAGCGGCAGGTTATGCCGGTAGGCGAAATAGGCCAATGCCATGCCGACGAAGGCGAACACCCCCCAGCCATGCAGGCCCCAGTGCAGGAACAGGATCTGCATCGCCTGGCGCCCGGCCTCGACCGTGCCGGCTTCGCCTTGGGGCGGTTGCAGCATGTGGGTCAGCGGTTCGGAGACACAGAAGAAGAACAGCGTGATGCTGATGCCGGCGGCGAACAGCATGCCGGCCCACGACAGGTAGCTGAACTCGGGTTCGTCGTGGTCGGCACCGAGTTTGATCTTGCCGTAGCCAGACAAGGCGGTGACCACCACGAAGACCAGGTACAGCGTCATCGCCAGCATGTAGTACCAGCCGACCGTGTTGGCCGCCCAGTTCTGCGCCGCCAGCAACCAGTCACCTGCGGCTTGCGGGTTGGAGATGACTACCAGGCCAAAGATGAGGATGAAACTCGCCGCAAAGTAGAACACCGGGGGGTTCATGCGGATTTTGCCGTTGGCAGCGGAAGGGTTCGGTGCACTCATAGGGCGTGCACCTCGTCGAATGACGTGAGGTTCGGAATGAACGGGTTCAGCAAAGGAATCCTCCTGTTGAACACCGGCAGCGGACCAGCGTTTTTCATTGAACAAGCGTTCAAGTTAAACATGGATCGGATTTCAATGCGAATTGGGGCGCCGATTGGTGTCGTCCTGTTTCGGCCTCTTGCGGGTAAACCCGCACCTACATCTGGTACGTCCGTCGTAGGCGCGGGCTTGCCCGCGAAGAGGCCAGCAAGGCAATCGCAATGCGGGATCAGTTCTTGTCCTGGCAATCCAGTTGCAGGTTGGCCTGAGTAATGTTGCTTTCAGCCGGCACACTGCGCGTCAGCCACACATTACCGCCAATGGTCGAACCCTTACCGATGGTAATACGCCCCAGCACCGTGGCCCCGGCATAGATCACCACATCGTCCTCGACGATCGGGTGGCGTGGCAGGCCTTTATGCAGCGTACCCGACTCATCGCTGGGGAAACGCTTGGCGCCCAGGGTCACCGCCTGGTAGATGCGCACGCGCTCGCCGATGATCGCGGTTTCACCAATGACCACACCCGTACCATGATCGATGAAGAAGCTCGGGCCGATCTGCGCCCCCGGGTGAATGTCGATACCGGTGGCCGAATGCGCCAGCTCCGAACTGATCCGCGCCAGCAGCGGCAGCCCAGCCTTGTACAGGTGGTGTGCCAGCCGGTGATGGATGATCGCCAGGATGCCCGGGTAGCACAGCAGCACTTCATCGACGCTGCGCGCTGCCGGGTCGCCGTGGTAGGCGGCCAGCACATCGGTGTCGAGCAGAACGCGCAGTTCCGGTAGCGCAGCTGCAAAGCCCTGGATCAGGCTCAGCGCACGGGCGTCGACGCCCGCCAGCTCAGCCTTGCTTTGCCGTGCCGCGTAACGAAGTTCAAGACGAGCCTGGGCCAGCAAGGCGGTCAGCGCGGCATCCAGGGTATGGCCGACGTAGAAGTCTTCACTTTCTTCGCGCAGGTCGACTGGCCCCAGGCGCATGGGGAACAGCGCCCCGCACAGTTGCTCCAGAATCTGTCGCATCGCTTCACGCGACGGCAGCTCGCGCCCGCCCTGCTCGCCAATACTGCGGCCATTACGGGTGCGCCATTGCTCACGGGCCCCGCGCAGGCCAGTGACAATGCTCTGCAACTGCCAATGCGCGGATGAAGGTTGTTCGCTCACGGTGTTCTCCTGCCGTATAGGCCATCTGATTTTGTTGCCAGGCCCGCGAAAAGGCCGAACCTGCCTGCTGCAATCCACTTTACGGCAAATCTGAGGCTTGGAAAAAACAACGCTTTATTCCATCCTGCACTAAGTCAGGCATAAGCCGCGATGACGGAGTGGGTATCGTCGCCTACCCTCAAAGCAGCCAGCACCTGGCGCAAATCAAAAAAGGAATATTAAAGTTATTTTTTAGTATTTCCCGGCCTAATCAGCCAACCCTATAGTCGCCACCTCACTACCTAGACAACAAGCGCGGGGCTCTGACATGTCGAAATTCGCCAAACCGCTACTCAACGCCAGCCTGGCCCTCCTGCTGGGTGCCGGCCTGCTCAGCCAGGCTTTCGCCGGCGAGCAATTGAAGACCATTCAGGAAAAAGGCGTCATCAACGTCGGCCTCGAGGGCACCTACCCGCCATTCAGCTTCCAGGACGAAAACGGCAAACTGACCGGCTTCGAAGTGGAGCTGTCTGAGCTGCTGGCCAAGGAGCTGGGGGTCAAGGCCAAGATCCAGCCGACCAAGTGGGACGGCATCCTCGCCGCGCTGGAATCCAAACGCCTGGATGTAGTGGTCAATCAGGTGACCATTTCCGAAGAGCGCAAGAAAAAGTACGACTTCTCCGAGCCCTACACTGTCTCCGGCATCCAGGCACTGATCCTGAAGAAGAAAGCCGAGCAGCTGAACATCAAGGGCGCACAGGACCTGGCCGGCAAAAAGGTCGGCGTAGGCCTTGGCACCAACTACGAACAGTGGGTGAAAAAAGACGTGCCGCAAGCCGATGTGCGCACCTATGAAGACGACCCAAGCAAGTTCGCTGACCTGCGCAACGGCCGTATCGACGCCATCCTGATCGACCGCCTGGCGGCGCTGGAATACGCGCAAAAAGCCAAGGACACCCAACTTGCTGGCGATGCCTTCTCGCGCCTGGAAAGCGGCGTGGCCCTGCGCAAAGGTGAGCCGGAACTGTTGGCAGCTATCAACAAGGCCATCGACAAGCTAAAAGCTGACGGCACGCTGGCCAAGCTGTCCGAGAAGTACTTCGGTGCCGATGTCACCAAATGATCGCTGAAAGCCTGCAACTCGTTGTCGATTCCGCGCCCTTCCTGCTGAAGGGCGCGGGTTATACGGTGCTGCTCAGTGTCGGCGGCATGTTCTTCGGTCTGGTGCTGGGCTTTGCCCTGGCGCTGATGCGGCTGTCGAAGATTCTGCCGCTGAACTGGCTGGCGCGGGTCTACGTGTCGTTCTTCCGCGGCACGCCGCTGCTGGTGCAGCTGTTCGTCATCTATTTCGGCATGCCGCAAATCGGCATCGAGCTCGACCCAATCCCCGCTTCGCTGATCGGCCTGTCGCTGAACATGGCGGCCTACATCTGCGAGATCCTGCGCGCAGCCATTTCCTCGATCGACCGGGGCCAGTGGGAAGCAGCCGCCAGCATCGGCATGACCCGCGTGCAAGCCATGCGCCGGGCGATCCTGCCACAGGCATTGCGCACCGCGTTGCCACCGCTGGGCAACAGCTTCATCTCGCTGGTAAAGGACACCGCCCTGGCGGCAACCATCCAGGTGCCCGAGCTGTTCCGCCAAGCCCAGCTGATTACCGCGCGCACGTTCGAAGTGTTCACCATGTACGTGGCGGTCGCGGTCATCTACTGGGTGCTGTGCAGCATCCTTGCGCACTTCCAGAACCGCATGGAAGCGCGGGTCAACCAGCATGACCAGGAGCATTGAGCATGATTGAAGTCAAAGGCCTGACCAAGCGGTTCAAGGGCCAGACCGTGCTCAACGGTATCGACCTGACCGTGCAGCCCGGTGAAGTGGTGGCCATCATCGGCCCCAGTGGCTCGGGCAAAACCACCTTCCTGCGCTGCCTTAACCTGCTGGAAACCCCCGATGCCGGGCAGATCCAGATCGGCGCCATCAGCATCGATGCCAACCGCCCTTTGGGCGGGCAGCAGGGTGCGATTCGCCGTTTGCGCCAGCAAGCCGGGTTCGTGTTCCAGAACTTCAACCTGTTCCCCCATCGCACTGCCCTGGAGAACGTGATCGAGGGGCCGGTGATCGTCAAGAAGACGCCTCGCGAACAGGCCATCGAGCTTGGCCGGCGCCTGCTGGCCAAAGTCGGCCTGGCGGGCAAGGAAGACGCCTACCCACGGCGCCTGTCCGGCGGCCAGCAGCAACGCGTGGCCATCGCCCGTGCCCTGGCCATGGAACCAGAGGTAATCCTGTTCGACGAACCGACCTCGGCGCTGGACCCGGAGCTGGTCGGTGAAGTGTTGGCGACCATCCGCGGCCTGGCCGAGGAAAAGCGCACCATGATCATCGTCACCCACGAGATGAGCTTTGCCCGGGACGTGGCGAACCGGGTGATCTTCTTCGACAAGGGCGTGATCGTGGAGCAGGGCGAGGCCAAGGCGCTGTTCGCGGCGCCGAAGGAAGAACGTACCCGGCAGTTCTTGCGCAAGTTCCTCGGGACTGCGGCCTCCGAGTAAACCTGTTCCGGCCCTTTCGCGGGTAAACCCGCTCCTACAGTGAATGCACAGATCTTGAGGCATGTGTAGGAGCGGGTTTACCCGCGAAGAGGCCAGCACGCCCTCAACAAATCCCCCCCTTCTATAAATATTCCAAAAAGTTAGTTCATAAAATTTTTATAAATCATTAGGGTATATAAACCGGACCACCGGACCAGCACACATCTGTCGCGATCAGCTGTAGCGACATAACTATTTTGTGAGGTCAGGAATGGTCAGGATCACAATCACCCCAGTGCGTAACGCCAGGGCATTGAGTGCAGCCAAGGAGCGGCACTGATGCCCAGCCAAGCCAACACCCAATTCCATAGCGATCTGGACAGCTCGCCCCCGCTGCTGCCGGCCAAGGTACTGCGCAACGACGCCGAAGCCCTGCAAGCGGCCCGCGAACTGGCCGAGGTCGCCCGTGAGCAAGCTGCCCGGCGCGACCAGCAACGCAAACTGCCCTGGGCCGAAATCGAACTGTTTACCCGCAGCGGTCTGGGCAGCATCAGCGTACCCAAGGCCTACGGTGGCCCCGACGTATCGTTCGCAACGGTCGCCGAAGTGTTCCGCCTGATCAGCGCCGCCGACCCCGCCCTGGGGCAGATCCCGCAGAACCAGTTCGGCATGCTGCAACTGCTGCGCCTGACGGCCAGCGAGGCGCAGCAAGCGCTGATCTTCCGCAGCGTGCTCGACGGCTGGCGCATCGGCAATGCCGGGCCTGAGCGTGGCACCAGGGATACCCTCACCCTCAAGGCCCGAATCACGCGCGCCGGCGACAGCTACCGCATAAGTGGCGAGAAGTTCTACTCCACCGGTGCCTTGTTCGCCCATTGGGTGGCGGTAAAAGCCCTCGACGACGAAGGCCGCCAGCGCCTGGCATTCGTGCGCCGGGGCAGCCCGGGGTTGCGCATTGTCGATGACTGGTCCGGGTTCGGCCAGCGCACCACCGCCAGCGGTACCGTGCTGCTGGACCAGGTGCCGGTGGACGCGGAACTGGTAATCGACAACTGGCGCCAGCGCGATATCCCCAACATTCAGGGCGCCGCTTCGCAGCTGATCCAGGCGGCGATCGACGCCGGCATCGCCGAAGCAGCTATCGATGATGCGATCACGTTCGTGCGCGAAAAGTCCCGGCCGTGGATTGAAGCCAACGTCGACCGTGCCAGTGACGACCCTTATGTAATTGCCGACTTCGGCCGCCTGAAACTCGAGCTGCACGCCGCCGAAGCGCTGCTGCGCAAAGCCGCTCGGGTACTCGACGAGGTCAATGCTGCGCCTATCGACGCAGCCAGTGCGGCACGTGCCTCGATTGCGGTGGCCGAGGCCAAGGTGCTGACTACCGAAATTGCCCTGCAGGCCAGCGAAAAGCTGTTCGAGCTGGCCGGCAGCCGCGCCACCCTTGCCGAGTTCAACCTCGACCGCCACTGGCGAAACGCTCGGGTGCACACCCTGCACGACCCGGTGCGCTGGAAGTACCACGCGGTGGGCGCTTACCACCTTAACGGCACCCTGCCTGCACGGCATTCCTGGATCTGATTTGCTGCCTTTGGGGCTGCTGCGCAGCCCTTCGCGGGCTTGCCCGCTCCCACAGGATTGCCACCGCCTGAACGGGCATCACTTCACCTGTGGGAGCGGGTAAGCCCGCGAAGGGCCACAAAGCGGCCCCCGGAGAACTCCATGACAATCGCTATCATCACCAACGACGCCCAAGCCCTGGCCGTCGCCGAAGACATCGCCCAGCAACTGCGCCGCGACAGCGCCTTGCGCGACCGCGAGCGCCGCCTGCCGCTGGCCGAACTCGAGCTGTTCACCCGCTCCGGCCTGTGGGCCATCAGCGTGCCCAAAGCCTTCGGCGGTGCCGGCGTATCCAACGTCACCCTGGCCAAGGTCATCGCCCGTATCGCGCAGGCCGACGGTTCGCTCGGGCAGATTCCGCAGAATCATTTCTACGGTCTGGAAGTGCTGCGGGTAAACGGCAGCCCCGAACAGCAACAGCGCCTGTACACCGAGGTACTGGCCGGCCGCCGTTTCGGCAATGCCCTGGCCGAGCTGGGCACCAAGACCGCCCACGAGCGCACCACCCGCCTGAGCCGTGACGGCGACGGTTTCCGCATCAACGGGCGCAAGTTCTATTCCACAGGCGCCATCTATGCCCAACGCATTCCAACCTCGGTCGTGGATGAACAAGGCATACAACAGTTGGCCTTCGTCCCGGCCGACAGCCAGGGGCTGCAGGTAATCGACGACTGGAGCGGCTTCGGCCAGCGCACCACCGGCAGCGGTTCGGTGGTGTTCGATAACGTGTACGTCAGCGCAGCCGACGTGGTGCCGTTCCAAAGCGCCTTCGAGCGCCCTACCCCGGTCGGCCCGCTGGCGCAGATCCTCCATGCCGCCATCGACACCGGTATTGCCCGCGCCGCCTATGAAGACGCCCTGCACTTCGTGCGCACCCGCAGCCGTCCATGGGTCGACTCCGGCCTGGACAAGGCCACGGATGACCCGCTGACGCTGAAAAGCTTCGGCCATCTGGCGATCCGCTTGCATGCGGCCGAAGCCCTGCTGGAGCGCGCAGGCGAATACCTCGACCGCGCCCGCGACGACAGCACTGCCGACAATGTGGCCGCCGCCTCCATTGCCGTGGCCGAAGCACGCGCCATCAGCACCGAAATTTCCCTCACCGCCGGTACCACCCTGTTCGAACTGGGCGGCAGCCAGGCAACATTGGCCGAACACAACCTCGACCGCCACTGGCGCAACGCTCGCGTGCACACCCTGCACGACCCGGTGCGCTGGAAGTACCACGCCATCGGCAACTACTACCTCAACGATGCCAACCCGCCACGCCGGGGGACCATCTGATGGCCAAGCAGATTCTGCTCAATGCCTTCAACATGAACTGCATCGGGCACATCAACCACGGTCTGTGGACCCACCCACGGGACACTTCAACCCAGTACAAGACCCTGGACTACTGGACCAACCTGGCACGCCTGCTGGAGCGGGGTCTGTTCGACGGGCTTTTCATTGCCGACATCGTCGGCACCTACGACATCTACGGCAAGTCTCTGGACGTCACCCTCAAGGAGTCGATCCAGCTGCCTGTCAACGACCCGCTGCTGCTGGTCTCCGCCATGGCTGCAGTCACTCGTCACCTGGGTTTTGGCCTTACCGCCAACCTCACCTACGAGGCGCCGTACCTGTTCGCCCGGCGACTTTCCACACTCGACCACCTGAGCAATGGCCGGGTGGGCTGGAACATTGTCACCGGCTACCTCGACAGCGCTGCCCGGGCCATGGGCCTGGCGCAGCAACCGGCGCATGATCGCCGCTACGATCAGGCCGATGAATACCTGCAGGTGTTGTACAAGCTGCTGGAAGGCAGTTGGGCCGATGACGCAGTGGTCGCCGACCGCGAGCATCGCGTCTATGCCACGCCCGACAAGGTGCGCAAGGTTCAGCACCAGGGCGAGTTCTACAAGGTCGAAGGCTACCACCTGTGCGAGCCCTCACCGCAGCGCACCCCGGTGCTGTTCCAGGCTGGCAGCTCTGCGCGTGGCTTGGCCTTCGCCGGCAACCATGCCGAATGCGTGTTCATCAGTGGCCAAGACAAGGCAGCCACCCGTGCCCAGGTCGACAAGGTTCGCGCGGCCGCCCAGGCCGCCGGCCGCGACCCGCAGGCAGTCAAAGTGTTCATGGGCATCACGGTGATCGTCGCGGCCACCGAGCAACTGGCCCAGGCCAAACATGCCGAGTACCTGCGCCACGCCAGCGCCGAAGCGGGCGTCGCGCACTTCGCCGCGTCCACGGGCATCGACTTCGCCGCCTATGAACTGGACCAACCCATTGCCTTCAGCCAGGGCAACGCCATCCAGTCAGCCACGCGCCAGTTGCAAGACAACGCCTGGACCCGCCGGCGCCTGTTGCAGCAACACGCCCTGGGCGGCCGCTACGTAACCCTGGTCGGCGCGCCTGAACAGGTGGCCGAGCAGTTGATCGCGTGGATCGATGAAACCGGCCTGGACGGTTTCAACCTGACCCGCACCGTCACCCCGGAGAGCTTCGAGGACTTCGTCGAGCTGGTCATCCCGCAACTTCAGCTGCGTGGCCGCTACAAGACGGCCTACACCGAAGGCACCCTGCGCGAAAAACTGTTCCAGGCCGACCACCCGCACTTACCCGCCGACCATCCTGGCTCGGCTTACCGCTTTACCCCTGCCCCGACTGGAGCCCTGCACCATGCTTGAGAAACTGTTCCGGCCCGTCGCGGCCACTGCCATCACCCTCGGCCTGTGCGCCGGTGCCCTTGCTGCCGAGCCGTTGAAGATCGGTACCACCTCGGCCTTTGCCATTCCGCTGGAAGCCGCGGTGGAAGAAGCCCACAAGCAAGGCCTGGAAGTGAAGCTGATCGAGTTCAGCGACTGGATTGCGCCCAATGTCAGCCTCAACAGCGGCGACATCGACGTGAACTACTTCCAGCACATCCCGTTCCTGGAAAACGCCAAGGCTGCTGCAGGCTTCAACCTCGTGCCTTACGCCCCGGGCATCATCAACAACGTTGGCCTGTACTCGAAAAAGTACAAAAGCTTTGCCGAGCTGCCTGAAGGCGCCAGCGTGGCCATCGCCAACGACCCGATCAACAGCGGCCGTGGCCTGCTGCTGCTGGCCAAGGCCGGGTTGATCACCCTGAAGCCCGGCGTGGGCTACAAGGCCACCGAGGATGACATCGTCGCCAACCCTAAAAAGCTGAAGATCCTTCAGGTCGAGGCGGTGCAACTGGTACGCGCCTACGACGACGCCGACCTGGTGCAGGGTTACCCGGCCTACATCCGCCTGGCCAACACCTTCGATGCCACCTCGGCGTTGCTGTTCGATGGGCTGGAAAACAAGGAATACGTGATCCAGTTCGTCATTCGCCCGCAAAGCAAGGACGACCCACGCCTGGCCCAGTTCGTCGACATCTACCAGCATTCGCCAGTGGTGCGCGCTGCGTTGAACAAAGCTCACGGCAAGCTCTACCAAGCCGGCTGGGAAGGCTGACATGAGCCAGGCCAGCGCGCTCAGGGCGCCTACACCCCAAGCACTGCCGCCTATGGCGAGGGAACAGGCCCTGCGCCCCGAGGTCAATGAAGCCCACGTGCGCTTCATCGGCCTGGGCAAGACCTACCCGGGCCAGGCGCAACCGGCCTTGCAAGGCATTGACTTGAACATCCGCCATGGCGAGATCTTCGGCATCATCGGCCGCAGCGGCGCCGGTAAGTCATCACTGCTGCGCACCATCAACCGCCTGGAGCAACCCAGCCAGGGCCGCGTATTGATCGACCAGGTGGATATCGCGCCTTTCAATGAGGACCAGCTTGTGGCCCTGCGCCGGCGCATCGGCATGATCTTCCAGCACTTCAACCTGATGTCGGCCAAGACCGTGTGGCAGAACGTCGAGTTGCCGTTGAAAGTCGCCGGCGTGGCAAAAGCCGAACGCCAGCGCAAGGTGCGCGAGTTGCTGGAACTGGTCGGCCTGCAGGAAAAACATCACGTGTACCCGGCGCAACTGTCCGGCGGGCAGAAACAGCGCGTGGGCATTGCCCGGGCACTGGTGCACACCCCCGAGATCCTGCTGTGCGACGAGGCCACCTCGGCGCTGGACCCGGAAACCACCGCCTCGATCCTGGAGCTGCTGCGCGATATCAACCAGCGCCTGGGGCTGACCATCGTGCTGATCACCCACGAAATGGCGGTGATTCGCGACATCTGCCACCGGGTAGTGGTGCTGGAACGCGGTGCAGTGGTCGAGCAGGGCGAGGTCTGGCGGGTGTTTGGTTCACCTCGTCACGAGGTTACCCGCACCCTGCTCGCCCCTTTGCAGGCCAAGCTACCCGCCGCACTGCAAGCCAGCCTCCAGGCCCGCCCGGCGAGCGGCAACAGCGCCGTAGTGCTGAAACTGACGGTGCTTGGCGAGCCAGAGCTGTCTGCCCTGTTCAACGACCTGGGCGGGCGTGTGCGTCTGCTGCAGGGCGGCGTGGAAACCATCGGCGAACATGCCTTGGGGCAACTCATCCTCTCGGTGCAACACTCGCCGCACGACACCCATCAATTGCTGGAACGTGCCCGCCGTTGGGCCGAGGACGTGGAGGTATTGGGCCATGTGGTTTGATCGCCTGCTGGAAGGCTTGCTTGATACGCTGCTGATGGTTGGGGTTTCGTCACTGATCGCCCTGCTGGTGGGTGTACCCATGGCGGTGCTGCTGGTCACCAGCGACAAGGGTGGGATCTTCGAGGCGCGGCTGCTGAACCGGGTGCTGGGCGCCTTCGTCAACCTGTTCCGCTCGATTCCGTTTCTGATCCTGATGGTTGCGCTGATTCCTTTCACCCGCCTGGTGGTGGGTACCACTTATGGTGTGTGGGCGGCAGTGGTGCCGCTGACCATTGCCGCCACACCGTTCTTTGCGCGGATTGCCGAGGTCAGCCTGCGTGAGGTCGACCATGGTCTGGTGGAAGCCGCACAGGCCATGGGCTGCCGGCGCTGGCACATCGTCTGGCATGTACTGTTGCCCGAGGCGCTGCCGGGGATCGTCGGGGGCTTCACCATTACCTTGGTGACCTTGATCAACTCGTCGGCGATGGCCGGGGCGATTGGTGCCGGCGGGCTGGGGGATATCGCCTATCGGTATGGCTACCAGCGTTTCGACAGCCAGATCATGCTGACCGTGATCGCCATGCTGGTAGCGTTAGTGGCGTTGATCCAGCTGGGCGGGGACCGCCTGGCGAAGGGTTTGAACAAGCGTTGAAATCTGAGGGCTGCTTTGCAGCCCGGTCTCAATCCCAGCGAAGATCCGCAGCCGGCACTGGCCGCCCGAACCAGTACCCTTGCCCCAACTGGCACTCCTCCTGCAACAGGAAGCTGGCCTGTTCCGCCTGCTCGATGCCCTCGGCATGCACCTGCATACCCATGCTACGGGCCAAGGCGATGATCACCCGCACAATGGCGATGTCGTCTTCATCCACTGGCAACCCAGCCACAAACCCTTGGTCGATTTTCAGCTTCTGCACCGGCAAACGCTTGAGCCGCAGCAGTGACGAATACCCCGTGCCAAAGTCGTCGATGGCCAAGGTCACCCCCAGTTCGCGCAAGCGGTGCAGTTGCTCCAGCGCCACCTCAGGGTCTTCCATCACCGCGCTTTCGGTCACTTCCAGCTCCAGCAAGGCCGGGGCCAGGCCGGTGTCGTGCAGCACTTCGGCTACCTGCCGATACAGCTCATGCTGGCCAAACAGGCGACTGGAGATGTTCACCCCAACAAATGCCAGCTGCCGGCCTTCAGCCTGCCACTGCACCATTTGCCGACAGGCCTGTTGCAGCACCCAGGTATCGATCTCGGCAATCAGGCCGGTGCGTTCGGCAATCGGGATGAACTCACTCGGCGGTACCAGGCCGCGCCCGGGGTGCTGCCAGCGCACCAACGCCTCGACCCCGACCTGCCGGCCCGTCGCCAAGTCGTGTACCGGCTGAAAGTACACCCGCAGTTCATCCTGCTCCAGGGCCCGACGCAATTCGGCGGCGGTCTCGACCCGATGCTGGGCGTGGGCGGTCAGCTCTTCGGTGTACAGCGCATAACAGGCCCGACCGTTGCTTTTGGCCTTGTACAACGCCGAGTCGGCATTGCGCAGCAACTGCTCGGCACTCAAGGCATCGCTGGGGAACAGGCTGATTCCGACGCTGGCGCTGATGAACAGACGATTGCCCTCGAACTGAAACGGCTCACGCATGCGCTCGATGATGCATTGCGCCAGCTTGCCCGCCTGGCCAACCTGCTGGCAGTTTTCGGCCAGCACGCCGAACTCGTCGCCGCCCAGACGCGCCAGGGTCATGCCGTTACCCAACACCTCTCCCAGACGCTCACCTACCAGCTTCAGCAACTGGTCGCCAATGGTATGGCCCAGGCCGTCGTTTATGCTCTGGAAATGATCCAGGTCCAGCAGCAACAGGGCGCAACCGCGCTTGTTGGCCTGCGCCGCCGCCAATGCCTGCTCCACCCGGTCGGTAAACAGCAGGCGGTTGGGCAGGCCGGTCAGCGGGTCGTGGTGGGCGAGGTAGGCAAGCTCTTGTTCCGAATGCTTGATGGCGCTGATGTCACTGAACACCGCCACGTAATGGCTGAGCTCACCTTCGTCATCACGAATGGCGCAAATGGTCTGCCACTGCGGGTAGATTTCCCCGCTTTTGCGCCGGTTCCAGATTTCACCACTCCACTCGCCCTTCTCGGCCAGGGTGGCAAAAATTTCCTGGTAGAAGGCCAGGCCATGGCGGCCCGACTTGAACTTGCTCGGGCGATGGCCGATGACCTCATCCTGCTGGTAGCCGGTGATGCGCATGAAGGCACGATTGACGTGCACGATCAGGCCTTGGCGGTCGGTCACCAGCACACCCTCGAGGGTACTGTCGAACACCGCGGCAGCCATGCGCAGCCGTTCACGGTCTTCGCAACGCAAACGCGCGCCATGGCCGATGAAATTGAGCAGGCGCACACGCGACACGTAGATCAGCACGGCACTGAGCAGCACCCAGACCACCACGTTGATCTGCCGCCCCACAGTCAATGCCAAGGGGTCGTCAGTCATGCTGTGCAGCATCACCTCTGCCAGCGCAAGCCAGAGGATCGAGAGCACCACATACAGCGCAGCCATGCGCAAGGCGTCGCGAACGGAAACAGACATGTCGGGTGGGAAAGGCCATCAAAAAGGAGCGGGCATTATAAAGGCTGAAACATGTCGTGACCTCCTATCTCAACGGTTGACTGGTTTTATTTCCCCGCCAAGGGATAATCAGCCCTTCCCCCTGCATTTCGAGGGTATTTGCACCTATGTGGTATAACGGCCTGCTCGACCTGTCGGCCTGGCAACTGGTCGGCATCACTCTGTTGATGACCCACGTGACCATTGTCAGCGTCACGGTCTACCTGCATCGCTACTCCGCGCACCGGGCCCTGGAGCTCAACGGCGCGCTCAAGCACTTCTTCCGCTTCTGGCTGTGGCTGACCACGGCGCAGAACACCCGTGAGTGGACCGCCGTCCACCGCAAGCACCACGCCAAGTGCGAAACCCCCGACGACCCGCACAGCCCGGTGTACAAGGGCCTGGGCACGGTGCTGCGCAAAGGTGCCGAGCTGTACCGTGAAGAGGCACGCAACCCCGAAACCCTGCGCATCTATGGCAAGAACTGCCCGGATGACTGGATTGAGCGCAACCTGTACTCGCGTTACAAACTGGGCGGCATCGCACTGATGGCGGTGATCGATCTGCTGCTGTTCGGCACCCTGGGCATCACCATCTGGGCGGTGCAGATGATGTGGATTCCGTTCTGGGCCGCCGGTGTGGTCAACGGCCTGGGCCATGCCCTGGGCTATCGCAACTTCGAATGCCGCGACGCCGCCACCAACCTGGTGCCCTGGGGCATCATCATCGGCGGTGAAGAACTGCACAATAACCACCACACCTACCCCAACTCGGCCAAGCTCTCGGTCAAACGCTGGGAGTTCGACATGGGCTGGGCGTGGATCCGCTTGTTCTGCCTGCTGCGTCTGGCCAAGGTGCAGCGCGTGGCGCCCATCGCCCACCGGGTGGCCGGCAAGGCCAGCCTGGACATGGACACCGCCATGGCCATCCTCAACAACCGCTTCCAGATCATGGCCCAGTACCGCAAGCTGGTGATCGGCCCGCTGGTAAAACAGGAACTGGCCCGTGTCGACGCCTCGGTGCGTCACCGCTTCCGCCGTGCCAAACGGCTGCTCTCGCGCGAAACCAGCCTGCTGGAAGACCGCCACCACGTGCGCATCGAGTCCATGCTCGCGCACAGCCAGGCACTGAAAACCATCTACGAAAAACGCCTGGCCCTGCAGCAGATCTGGGCGCGCACCAGTGCCAACGGCCACGACATGCTGGCTGCCATGAAAGACTGGGTACACGAGGCCGAAACCAGCGGCATCCAGGCACTGCGCGACTTCGCAGCACAACTCAAGACTTACTCGCTGCGCCCGACCGGCGCCTGACCGCCGTTGATCGGCACGCCCCGCAACGGGGCGTGCCGTTCGGAACTTCGCCCCCGCCTCTCCACTCGAATCCGGAATATCGCCTGCGTGGCGGGCCGGATGTTGGCCGCACGCTTTCACGTTGAGACCTGCTCCGTGCACATGGCCAAGAACATTCCAACGATTTTCCCCGGCACCCCTCCTCCCGAAGCTGCCCAGACTTTACTGGCGTTGCTCCACGCCCAAGGTGAGGTTGCCCGCCTGAGTGAGCGTGATCAGCTGTTCAGCTCGTTGCTCGACAGCGTCAACGCAGTGCTTTGGGCCTTCGACTGGGAAACCCGTCAGGTGCTGTACGTGAGCCCAGCCTACGAGCGCATCTTCGGCCGCCCGGTCAGCCTGGTGCTGGCTGACTACAACGAATGGCGTGACAGCATCTACCCCGACGACCTCGAGTTCGCCGAGCGTAGCCTGGCCCAGGTACTGCTCAAGGGCGCGGTGGAAGACCGCGAGTACCGCATCCTCAATGCCGATGGGCAACTGCGCTGGCTGAGCGACAAGTGCTACATCAACCAGCAGCACGATGGCGACCGGGTAATCATTGTCGGTATCGCCGAAGACATCACCGAGAAGAAGCAGCTTGAAGGCGAACTGCAGCGCCTGGCCACCACCGACGTGCTGACCCAGAGCAGTAACCGCAGGCACTTTTTCGAATGTGCCCAGCAAGCCTTCGACAGTGCACGCGAGGACGGTACACCGCTGGCTTTCCTGCTGTTGGATATCGACGACTTCAAACGCATCAATGACAGCTATGGCCACCAGGAAGGCGACCAGGTGCTGCAACACATCGCCGACAGCGGCAAGGCCGTGCTACGCCGGGGCGACCTGTTCGGACGCATTGGCGGCGAAGAATTTGCGGCGGTGTTTCCGGGCTGCAACGCCCAGGTCGCGGAGCAGATTGCCGAGCGCTTGCAACGGCAGATTCAGCACTTGAGCTTCAGCCATGGCCAGCATACGTACGGGGTGACGGTGAGCCAGGGGCTGACCGAGCTGACCGATGAGGATGTGGCGCTGGACAGCCTGTATGCGCGGGCCGATGCGGCAATGTACCAGGCCAAGCGGCAGGGCAAGAACCAGATAGTCCGCGGCTGATCAGGCGGCAAGGGCACCGGCTTTGGCCGGTATTCGCGGGCCCGGCGCCACACCTGTGGGAGCGGGCAAGCCCGCGAAGGGCCGCAATGCGGCCCCCGAATCTCAGCTGGAAACCTCGGCCCCAGCCACCGGCGGTTCTTCCTGCGGTTTTACTTCCGGGTTCTCCTCTTTGCGCAACCGCCTCAGCTCCGGCAGGCCAAGCTTGAGCAGGCGCGCCGTCTTGCCGCTGGCCACCTTCTCCAGCCCCTGCCCAGCCGGCAGCCGCGACAACTGCCCAGCCAGGTTCATGGCCAGGATCTCCCGCGAGTAAACGCCACCGCCCAACTGGTAGATCGCAGCGATCAACTCGCGCAGTGCCAGCGGCAAACGCCAGCGAGTACGCAGCGCCGAGCCGAACGCCGCACCAAACTCTTCCAGCGATTGCTGCACATTGCGCTCGTCCAGGTCTCCCCCGGCCAACCGCCACTCTTGCAGGCAGCGCAACACCGCCAGGTCGCCCAGGCAATGCAGCAAGCCCGCGCAATAACAACGGCCCTCGTCCAGCTCGAGCATGCGCGCCAAGGTGCGGCCATATTCGGCAGTGTGCAGTGACAGGTCCCAGTAACGGGCGGCGTGCTCCGCCAACAGTGGGTCGCTAAGGCGTGCGCTGCGCTTGAGGGTCATGCCCAGGATCAGGTTCATGCTTTGGGTACTGCCAAGCTTGTTCAGGGCCTGCAGCAACGTCTGCACCGGGGCTTCACGGTGCAATGCCGCACTATTGGCGGCAGCGATCAGCACCGCCGTCACCTGCGGGTCGTTACGCACCTCCTCTTCGAGCACCCTGAGGTTCAGGCCCTGGGGGTTTAGCGCTCGATTGATCGCTACCTGCACATCGGCCAGCAGCGGCCCGCCATCGGCGGTAGCGCGGCGCTGCTCAAGGTAGGCTGGCAGGCTGGCTCCCGCCTGCAACGCCGGTACCGGGCAGGCAATCTCCTCGCCAACGGCCAGCAGCAACTCTTGCAGGCGCTTGCGCAGGTTATCCAGGTTCAGTGGCTTGCTCAGGTAAGCCGTGGGGTGCAGGGGCAGCGCTTCGCGCACACTGGCGCTGTCATTGCGGTTACTCATGAGAATGAACGGCACCCCTGGCCCTTTGGCGCGCACCTTGCGCAGCAGGTCGAGGCCGTCGACACCGGCCAGCTCGCGGGCAGCGATGATCAGGTCCGGCTTGCTGGACAGGGCACTGAGCGCCTGCGCGCCGTCAGCGCATACCTGCAGGCGGGCGTCACAGCGCACGCTGAGCAGCATCTCGCTGAGCATGTCCCGCACCCAAGGATCGCCTTCTACAATCAGTACGCTTGGTGGGGTGGGGGCTGCAGCGCTCATCACCAACTACTCCTGAATACCCTGACACACAGTCCGTCGCAGCTTCCAAAGCCAATCCTCCGATAACCATAGCGCCACATGGCTTATCTGGGCATAAAAAAACCCGCCGAGGCGGGTTTTTTCTGAAGCGCGTCACATCAGGCGATTTCAGCGAAGCACTCTTCGATGATGGCCAGGCCTTTGTCCAGCAGCGCGTCTTCGGCGGTCAGCGGAACCAGGATACGCAGGACGTTGCCGTAGGTGCCGCAAGACAGCAGGATCAGACCCTTTTCACGAGCCTTGGCGACAACTTGGCCAACAGCAGCAGCGTTCGGGGTGTGAGTGCCTTTCTCGAAGACTTCGACGGCAATCATCGAGCCCAGACCACGGACGTCGCCGATGATCGGGTACTTCTTCTGGATTTCGCGCAGGCCGGCGGTCAGGCGCTCACCCACAGCCTTGCTGCGGTCCAGCAGTTTTTCTTCTTCGAACACTTCGATCACGGCCAGGGCTGCGGCGCAAGCGATCGGCGAACCGGCGTAGGTACCGCCCAGGCCGCCAGGCGCGATGGCGTCCATGTATTCGGCCTTGCCGCACACACCGGCCAGCGGGAAGCCGCCAGCGATGGATTTGGCGAAGGTGGTCAGGTCAGGCGCAACGCCCATCTGTTCCATGGCGAAGAAGGTGCCGGTACGGCCAGCGCCAGTTTGTACTTCGTCGGCGATCAGCAGGATGCCGTGCTGGTCGCACAGGGCGCGCAGGCGTTTCATCAGCTCTTTCGGCGCTGGCAGGAAGCCGCCTTCGCCTTGTACTGGCTCGAGGATGATCGCGGCGATGTCGCGCGGCTCGGCGTCGTTCTTGAAGATGCGCTCGACCGAGGCGATGGCGTCGTCAACGCTGATACCGTGCAGTTCGCTCGGGAACAGGGCGCGGAAGATGCCGCCTGGCATCAGGCCCATGCCAGCGGAGTACGGCACGACCTTGCCGGTCAGGCCCAGGGTCATCATGGTACGGCCGTGATAACCGCCGGTGAAGGCGATGACGCCAGCGCGGCCAGTGGCAGCACGGGCGATCTTGACGGCGTTTTCAACGGCTTCGGAGCCGGTGGTGACCAGCAGGGTCTTCTTGTCGAAGTCGCCTGGGACCAGCTTGTTGATCTTTTCGCACAGCTCTACGTAGGGCTCGTAAGCCAGCACCTGGAAGCAGGTGTGGCTGACCTTGGTCAGCTGCTCTTGCACGGCTGCAACCACTTTCGGGTGCAGGTGGCCGGTGTTCAGTACTGCGATGCCGCCGGCGAAGTCGATCAGTTCGCGGCCTTCAACGTCGATCACGGTCGAGTTCTTCGCGGTGTCGACGAAGATCGGGTGGATCTGGCCGACGCCACGTGGGACGGCAGCTACACGACGTTGCATCAAGGATTCGTTGGTTTTGCTCATAATGCCCTCATTGCGCCGACAGGAATGGCGCTTTTATTCGGGGGCGGCTGGGAGTGCTCGCGAACAGTATTCGTTGATCGACTGTCGTGAACGCCCTGGCCACCAGGTACTGCAATGTAAAAAAGGCCAGCGAGACGTCGCTCTCGCGCCCCGCTGGCAGAGGTAAAGCCTTTACCGTGCTATCAGACGCTGATGCACAGGTATTTGATTTCGAGGTAGTCCTCGATACCGTACTTGGAACCTTCGCGGCCCAGGCCCGAAGCCTTGATACCACCGAACGGCGCCACTTCGTTGGAGATCAGGCCGGTGTTGATACCCACCATGCCGTACTCCAGGGCTTCGGCGACACGGAACACACGGCTCATGTCACGGGCGTAGAAGTACGAGGCCAGGCCGAACTCGGTGTCGTTGGACATGGCGATGACTTCGGCTTCGTCTTTGAAGCGGAACAGCGGCGCCAGTGGGCCGAACGTCTCTTCCTTGGCGACAGCAGCGGTCTTCGGTACGTCAACCAGGATGGTCGGCTCGAAGAAGTTGCCTTCGATCAGCTTGCCACCGGACAGCACTTTGGCGCCTTTGCTGACGGCGTCCTCGATGTGCTCCTGGACCTTGGCGACAGCCTTGCCGTCGATCAGCGGGCCAGTGGTGGTGCCTTCTTCCAGGCCGTTACCGATCTTCAGCTTGGCAACTGCAGCGGCCAGCTTCTGGGCGAACGCGTCGTAGACGCCGTCCTGCACGTAGATACGGTTGGCGCAGACGCAGGTCTGGCCGTTGTTACGGTACTTGGAGATGATCGCGCCCTCGACCGCCTTGTCCAGGTCGGCGTCGTCGAACACGATGAACGGGGCGTTGCCACCCAGCTCCAGGGAAACCTTCTTGATGTCCTTGGCGCATTCTTCCATCAGCTGGCGACCGATTTCGGTCGAGCCGGTGAAGGACAGCTTGCGTACCAGGGAGTTGCCGGTCAGTTCGCCGCCAACTTCGCCGGCGCTGCCGGTAACCACACTCAGCACGCCAGCCGGGATGCCGGCACGGTGGGCCAGCTCGACCAGGGCCAGAGCGGAGTATGGGGTTTGCGAAGCCGGCTTGAGGACCATGGTGCAGCCAGCGGCCAGGGCCGGGCCGGCTTTACGGGTGATCATGGCGGCCGGGAAGTTCCACGGGGTGATGGCCGCGGTAACGCCGATTGGCTGCTTGATGACAATCAGGCGCTTGTCTGGCTGGTGGCCTGGGATGGTGTCACCGTAGATGCGCTTGGCTTCTTCGGCGAACCACTCGATGAACGAGGCCGCGTAGGCGATTTCGCCCTTGGCTTCGGCCAGCGGCTTGCCCTGTTCGGTGGTCATCAAGCGAGCCAGGTCGTCCTGGTTCTCGATCATCAGTTCGAACCAGCGACGCAGCTTGGCCGAGCGCTCTTTCGCAGTCAGGGCACGCCAGGCCGGCAGGGCCTTGTCGGCGGCTTCGATGGCACGGCGAGTTTCCGCGGTGCCCATCTTCGGCACGGTACCGATGACTTCGCCGGTGGCCGGGTTGGTCACCTTGATGGTCTGGCCGTTGTCCGCATCCAGCCACTCACCATTGATATAGGCTTGCTGGCGGAACAACTGAGCGTCTTTGAGCTGCATGTCGGCTTCCCGAATTGTTGATTGTTGAAAAGCGCCCAAGGCAGGGCATCGAGCGTTTGAAATCTCAAACGAATGCTAAGCGGCTGCTGGGGTGTTGGACAATAGGCTGTTCGAAAAAAAGAACGAATGGTTGAACAGCCCATCTGAAATCGCCCGCAGAATGGCCGCTAAAGGGTAGACGATGCGGCGACCGGACTCGGGGCGACGCCAAAAATCGTTTCACTGCTTGTCACGGCCAATGTTCAACACACCCTGATGGTGGGCTGAAACGATGATGCTGTCGCCATCGGCAGCGTAGTCGACGGCATTGACGCGGGTCCAGTTACGGCCGGTTCCACCCTGGCCGACAGTTTGATCGGTGTTGTCGTGTATCCGGCCCCGGGGATCTGCACAGCCAACACGGTAAAAACAGCTACAGATCAAGGCGATGGACGTCAACGATACAGATGGGTATCATGCGTGCGCGTTGCACTCGTAGCTCAGCTGGATAGAGTACTGCCCTCCGAAGGCAGGGGTCGTGGGTTCGAATCCCGCCGAGTGCGCCATATCAAGAAAGCCCTGGGCCTGAGCCCGGGGCTTTTTCGTTTGTGCGCCATGTCACCTTTCTGGTACTCCCGTGCCACGGGTCATTGATGTTAGCGTGGGCGTCTTCCCGTTCTCCGAACGGGTAACCCATAACAATGATTGGCAAAGGAATGCGCACAACCATGCAGTTGAAAAAACTCACCGCCACCACCCTGCTGCTGGCCGGCATTGGCCTGTTCACCCAGCCTGCCCAAGCCAACCTCACCCAGCAGCAGTCCGCAGCCATCATCAAAGCCTTCGACGGCAGCGACCCAAGCGACTTCAGGCATTTTCTCGGCAAGCTCAAAGGCAGCGACCAGGGCAAGGCCGACAACCTCGAGGCAACCGTCGACGCCTACCTGGCCAACAAGCCATTGGCCGCCGAGCAACAAGACGAGATCAACCGCCTGCTCGGCCTGTATACCCGCATCAAGTATGGCAAAGCCGCTACCGAAACCCTGCGTGAACTGGTAGCCATCCCCACCTTCAATGTCGAGGGTACACCGCAGTACGAAAACCCTGAATTCCTCAAGATCGCCGACAAGATCAAGGCCTTGGCCGAGCGCTTCGGCCTGGCCTTCCGCAACATCGACAACCGGGTGTACGAGATCTCGCTGGGCAGCGGGAAGGAAGTGATCGGTATCCATGCCCACGCTGACGTCGTGCCGGTCAACCCGGACAACTGGAAGCTGGCCGACGGTACGCGCCTGGACCCGTTCAAGGTCACCCTGGTGGGTGACCGCATGTACGGCCGCGGCACCGAAGACGACAAGAACGGCATCGTGGTGGCGATGTACGCGCTGAAAGTGGCCAAGGACGAAAACCTGCCGCTCGCCCGGCAGTTCAAGCTGCTGATCGACACCACCGAAGAAACCAGCGGTGATGCCATCCCCTACTACTTTGAGCGCAACCCTACGCCCGATTACAACCTGGCCCTCGACGGCGGCTACCCCGTAGTGATTGCCGAGAAAGGCTACGGCACGGTCATGGCCAGCTTCACCAAGCGCCCGGCCAGCGGCAAGGGTGCCGAGATCGTCAACCTGACCGGCGGCCTGGCCACCAACCAGATCCCGACAACTTCGGTTGCGACCCTGATTTCTGACAACCCGGCACAGCTGGCCAAGCACCTGCAGCAAGCCGGCGCCAGATATGTGAAGCAGCATGGAAGCGACTTCAGCATCGACGCCAAGGCCGACGGCAAGCAAGTCTTGCTCACCGTGACCGGTGTTTCCGCACACTCTTCGGAGCCGGAATCCGGCATCAACCCGGTGGCGCGTATGCTCGACTTCATCAATGGCCTCGGCCAGCAGGTGTCGCTCAAGCACAACCACTTTACCGACGCGGCCCGCTACGCCGCCGAAAACTGGGGCCTGGACTACCTGGGCAACACGCTAGGCGTGGCCTTCAAGGACCCGTTCATGGGCCCGCTGACCACCTCGCTGACTTTTGTCGGGGTGGATGACAAAGGCTTGAAACTGGCGGTGAATCTGCGCATTCCCAAGGGGAAGCCGATCGCCACGATCAAGGACGAACTGGCCGACAAACTGGGCAAATGGACCCGGCAAAGCAACACCTCGGTGGCGTTCGACTTCAGCCTGGACGAGCCGATGTACCGCAACCCTGAAGGCGAATGGGTAAAGGCCCTGCTCGCTGTGGCCACCGAGAACCTGGGGATGAAGCATGAGTTCGGCACGTCCGCCGGTGCGACTTCGGTCCACGACCTGCCCAACGGCGTCCAGTTCGGCCTGGCCATGCCGGACGTGAAGTACACCGGGCACAACGACAACGAGTTCAAGACCGTGGAGCAGTTCATGCTGGACTTGCAGGTGGTGAGCGAAATGGTGGCGCGGATCGGGCAGATGCCGAAGCTTTGATCGGCAGTACCGGCCTTTTCGCGGCTTTAGCCGCGAAAAGGCCGCTACAACCGAACAGCCATGACGTTTTTCAATCGCCTCCATGCCGTTTCCTGCATTGCCGTGCAGAGCGCCGTACCGGATGCTTTAGTTACACCGAGACAGTGCTTTTTTCACCCGCAGAGGCCCGTATGAAGACCGTCGAACAAATCCTCAAGACCAAGTCCCAGCACCAGACCGTGTACACCATCGGCCCGGATGACTCGGTGCTCGACGCCCTGAAACTGCTGGCGGAGAAAAACATCGGTGCGCTGCCCGTGGTCGAGGGTGGCCAGGTAGTGGGCATCGTCAGTGAGCGGGACTACGCGCGCAAACTGGTCCTCAAGGGCCGCTCTTCCGCCGCTACGCCGGTACGCGAAATCATGAGCGCACCGGTAGTCACTGTGGATCCCAAGCAAAAGCTCGATTTCTGCATGAACCTGATGACCGATCGGCACCTGCGTCACCTGCCGGTGGTCGACAACGGCAGGTTGCTCGGCCTTCTGTCGATCGGCGACCTGGTCAAGGAAACCATTGACGAACAGGCGAGCCTGATCAAGCAAATGGAGCAGTACATCCGCGGCGAATGAAGCGCCTCAATGGTAGGCGCGCTCCAGTTCGTCCAGCTGATGGTCGAAGCTACGCAAGCGCGCCGACCAGGTGTACACCAGCACTTCCAGGTCACGGTTGAGCACTGCCGTATTGCCGTGGCCGCTGTGCGTGGGCTCGCCGAGGTCCAGCTGGTAGCGTTCACGGGCCATCGCCTGTGCCACGCTGGACAGGTCGCGAGCATTGGCCAGCCAGTGGTGATGGCGGTCATGGATTTCGCGGTCGAGCACCCGGCACTGGCGCTTCAGCGCATCCAGGCTCTGCTCCAGCGGAGTGCCCCTGAGCTCGCCCATGACCTCTTCGAAGGTACGCCCCGAATGCCAGTAGCTGCCCCAGAAATAACGGTCGAAAACCGTCTCGACGCGGCGTAGCGCAACCTTGGTGTTCCAGATGGTCAGCAACGTTCGCCCCTGCACCACTTCGCGCTTGTTCAGGCGCAACTGCTGCCAGGCGATCCATGTCAGCGCCACCAGTGCAACCGCTACAGTGACTGCGGCAGCGGCATACAGGAAATGCACGGCCTGGTTCATCTGTTGCGTCTGCCTGATGCCATAGAAGTAACTGGCCGTCAGGGTGCCCAGGATCGTCACGGAACACCAGAAACCTGGTGCGTAGGGATCTTTCATCGCGCTATCCCCTTATTGTTTTCCTGAGCATAGCAACGGCCGATCACTCGTCAGGTGCCGCTCGGCGCTTTATTTTCGGGGGCGGCGCAAGGCTTCGTTGAGTTGATCGAAGGGCACGGCCCAATCGGAATCTTCAATGATGATGTCCTGGAGAAATGCACGCTGTGAGTCGGTCCAGAACGGCGCATCCACCAGCTTTATTTCGTTCTTCAGCGGGGAATGGCTGGTGATGAACTGATCGATACTCTTGGGATCGTCGGGCAAGCCCAACTGCTTGAACAGTTCGGCAAAGGGATGGATCGGCGCTTCCATGGTTCCTCCTTAGCGCCAGGCAAGCCGTCCACGACGCCCGCCTGGCATTGGTTTGAAAACATCAGCACAGCTCGCGCACTTCGGCGTGCGGCACCAGTTTCATGTACTGCTCCATGCTCATGTGAATCAGGTGATCGTGGTCACCCGCCTCCAGGTAGACATCGCCTTGGCGGGTAAGACTCGGGTCGAGCAGCATTTTTATCTGGTAAGCATCGCCAAGGGCCGGCACGGCACCGCGTTCGCAGTCATTGAACAGGCTCGGCAGACCACTTTCACGGGTCAGATGCCAGGCCCCGGACATACGCACCTTGGTCATGTCCAGGTGCCGGTTGGCCGGTAGCACGGCCATGATGTAGTTGCCATGACGGTCATCGAGCATCACCGACTTGGCGACCCGCTCGGCGGGCACGCCGGCCGTTCGGGCCGACTCCAGGCTGGTGGCCGAATGTGGGTGGGGAATGATGTCGTAGTCGCAGTTGGCCTTGTCCAGGCGGGCCTGCAGGGTCTTTGCCATACGCATGATGCACCTCCGGTTTCGCCCCCCAATCTTCAATTTTAGGCCGGGTACGGGTGGGCGGGGCTAAACTTGTGTAATACGCGCAAATGAGGTGACGACAGGTGATCGCCCGCTGCTGGCGTTGGCTGTTGCTGCTGTTGTTGCTTGGCATCACGCCAGGTGGCCAGGCAGCGCCCGGCGCGGTGTGGGTGCTGGGCATTGACGACGCCATCGGCCCGGCCAGCGCCGACTACCTGGTGCGCAGCCTCGGCCAGGCCCAGGCGCAAGGCGCGCAACTGGTGGTTATCCGCATGGATACCCCGGGCGGGCTGGACAGTGCCATGCGCCAGATGATCAAGGCGATTCTCGCCAGCTCCGTACCCGTCGCCAGCTACGTTGCCCCCAGCGGCGCCCGCGCCGCCAGCGCCGGCACCTATATTCTCTACGCCAGCCATATTGCAGCGATGGCGCCCGGGACCAACCTGGGCGCCGCCACGCCGGTGCGGATCGGCGGCGCGCCTGGCACGCCCAGTGACGACAAAGCCAAAGGCGGCGACGATGAAACCCTCGCACGCAAACAGGTCAACGACGCCGCCGCCTACATCCGTGGCCTGGCGCAGATGCGCGGCCGCAACGCCGACTGGGCGGAGAAGGCCGTGCGCGAGGCGGTCAGCCTGTCCGCCAACGAGGCCTTGCGGCTGAACGTGATCGATCAGGTGGCCGATGACCTGCCTGACCTGCTGCGCGAGCTCGACGGCAAAACGCTTCAGGTGGCCGGCCAGCCACGCCAGTTGCAGACCGCAGGCGCCAGCGTGGTCGAGCACCTGCCGGACTGGCGCACACGGGTTCTGGCGGTAATCACCAACCCCAGCGTAGCGCTGATCCTGATCATGATCGGCGTTTACGGCCTGTTGTTCGAATTCATGAACCCCGGCTCTGCGGTGGGCGGTGTGGTCGGTGGTATCTGCCTGCTGCTGGCGCTGTATGCGCTGCAGCTATTGCCGGTGAGTTTTGCCGGGGTGGCGCTGATCCTGCTTGGCATCACCTTCATGATCGCCGAAGCCTTCTTGCCCAGTTTCGGCGTGGTCGGCTTCGGCGGCATCGTTGCCTTTGTGGTCGGCGCGTTGATCCTGATCGACACCGACGCCCCCGGTTTCGGCATCCCGCTGGCCTTGATCGGCACCTTGGCGCTGCTCTCGGCACTCCTGATCGGTGGCGTGCTGGGCATGGCCCTCAAGGCCCGCCGACGGGCACTGGTCAGCGGCGACGCCGGCCTGGTCGGCAGCCTGGTCACCGTCACCCAGGTGATGGCAAGCGACCCCTTCTGTGGTGTTGTGCTGGCTCAGGGCGAGCAATGGCAAGTGCAGTGCGCAACGCCGCTGCAAACTGGCCAGAACGTACGGGTGACCGCGCGCCATGGCGTGATGCTGGAAGTGAGCGCCGCCGCCCCAGCGACGCAAGGAGAATGACCATGTTCATGCAAGTCGGTTTCGGCGCTGTGCTGATTGTGCTGGCCATGCTGGTGCTGTCGGCATTTCGCATCCTGCGCGAATACGAGCGCGGCGTGGTGTTCCAGCTGGGGCGCTTCTGGCAGGTCAAAGGGCCGGGGCTGATCCTGTTGATCCCGGTGATCCAGCAAATGGTGCGGGTCGACCTGCGCACAGTGGTACTGGATGTGCCGCCGCAGGATGTGATCACCCGCGACAACGTTTCGGTCAAGGTCAACGCAGTGTTGTACTTTCGCGTACTCGACCCGCAGAAAGCGATCATTCAGGTTGAGGATTTTCTGGTGGCAACCAGCCAGCTGGCCCAGACGACCCTGCGTGCGGTGCTGGGCAAACACGAGCTGGATGAGCTGCTGGCAGAACGCGAGCAACTGAACCTGGACATCCGCCAGGTGCTGGATGCGCAGACGGATGCCTGGGGCATCAAGGTGGCCAACGTCGAGATCAAGCACGTTGACCTGAACGAGTCGATGGTACGCGCCATCGCCCGCCAGGCCGAGGCCGAGCGCGAACGTCGGGCCAAGGTGATTCATGCCGAGGGTGAACTGCAGGCGTCGGAGAAACTGATGCAAGCCGCACAAATGCTGAGCAAGGAGCCGGGGGCGATGCAGTTGCGCTATATGCAGACGCTGGGGACGATTGCCGGGGACAAGAGCTCGACCATCGTCTTTCCGCTGCCGATAGATCTGCTGAAGGGTTTGGTGGGCAAGGAGAAAGAGTGATGGGCCAATCGCGGGCTTGCCCGCGAATGGCCTGTATGCGGCCTGTCAGACCGGCGCGCGGCGCAAGGTCGCAAGGAAGGTGGCTGCACCAATGAACAACCCGGCAAAGGTGCGGTTCAAACGCTTCTGCTGTTTGGGTGTGCGCAACATGCGCAACACATGCGAAGCCAACCCGGTGTACCCCGCCATCACCAGCAGGTCGACCGTGACCATGGTCACGGTGATCGCCACATATTGCGGCAGCAGCGGCGCATGGGGATTGAGAAACTGCGGCAGCACCGCCAGCATGAACACCAGCGCCTTGGGGTTGCTGATGTTGACCAGGAAACCACGGAACACCAGGCTCAACGGCTTGCCGATCGGGCGCACGCCTGATTCATCGCTCATGTCCATCGGCAGGGCACGCCACTGCTTGTAGGCCAGGTACACAAGGTAGGCGACGCCAAACCACTTGATGACCTGGAACGCCGTGGCCGAGGCGGCCAGGACGGCACCGACGCCGGCGGCGATGATGGCGATCTGCATGATCAGGCCCAGCTGCAGGCCCAGGGCGTTCCAGTAACCACGCCAGAAGCCGTATTGCAGGCCGCTGGACATCGAGGCAATCGCCCCGGCACCGGGTGAAAGGCTGATCACCCAGCAGGCGGCAAAAAAGCCTAACCATACTTCCATCGACATCACACACCTCGCTCGAACATTTGTTGCAAAACGTTAAGCTAAGGTTTTGGCGAAAAAATAACCAGTGATTTCTGATGGATTTGTGGGGCCAGTGCAGGCTCAGTCCGCTTCGGCAGCTGTTTCTTTGTGCAGGGCCTGTACCTCGGCACCGCGCCAGCGCCGCACCGACTTCTGGAAGAACTGACTATTGGGCACCTGCACCAGCGCCCCGCCCGCTTCGGGCACTTCCAGCAGGGTGGTGAACAGCAGGTTGATAGCAATCACCCGGCCTTTCACGCCTGGCTTGTCGAGGGTGTCGACCAGCTCGACCACATCGCCGATGCGAAACGGCCCGACCGTGAAAATCAACACCGCGCACAACAGGTTGGACAGCACGCTCCACATGGCGAAGAAGGCCACCGCCGCTACCGCTACGAAGCCGGAAAGTGCTGTCCACAACACGGTTGCCGAAACGCCCATGCGCTCCAGCACGAACAGCAGCGCGCTGCCCATGATCAGCCAGCGCAGGCCACCGCGCACGGGCACCAGCAGCTCCGGCGGTAACGGGTAACGCTGGCCCAGGCGGCTCAGCCCGCGAGCAATGATGCGCTGCAGGACGAACGCCGCGGCCAGGATCAAGAGGATCTGCAAACCCAGCCAGAAGGTGTCCATCCATTGCCCTGGCAGCAGCGAACGCAGTTCCTCCATCAGGACAACGCCTCGAGTTCGGCCTGCATGCTTTCAAGGGTTTCCAGCGCTTCCATCCAGGCCTCTTCCAGCTCGCCTTCGCGTTGCTTGAGCTTGGTCTGGCGCGCCAGCAGGTCGCGCAACTCGTCCTTGCGCGCCGCCTCGTAAAGGCCACCATCACCCAGCGCGGTCTCGATCTCGGCCAATTGCGTGTGCACCTGGTTGAGCTCGGTTTCCAGCTTGTCGGCAGCCTTCTTGTGCGGTGCCAACTGCTGACGCAAGGCTGCGGCAGCCTGGCGCTGGGCTTTCTTGTCGGTCTTGTCCGGGTTGGCCGGTGCAGTACTGGCCGGCGCACTGCGCTGGCGGTACTCGACCAGCCAGCGGCTGTAGTCCTCCAGGTCACCGTCGAAGGTGTCGACCTTACCGTCGGCCACCAGCAGGAAGTCGTCCGTGGTGCTCTTGAGCAAATGACGGTCGTGGGACACCACCACCACTGCACCGGCAAACTCCTGCAAGGCCATGGTCAGTGCCAGACGCATTTCCAGGTCCAGGTGGTTGGTCGGTTCGTCAAGCAGCAGCAGGTTTGGCCGCTCCCAGGCAATCAGCGCGAGTGCCAGGCGGGCCTTTTCGCCACCGGAGAAGTTAACCACCGGCTCGTCGCAGCGGGCACCATGGAAATCGAAGCCGCCGAGGAAGTCGCGCAGCGTCTGCTCACGCTCGGCAGGGGCGATGCGCTGCAGGTGCAGCAGCGGGCTGGCCTTGTCGTCCAGCGAGTCCAACTGGTGCTGGGCAAAGTAGCCTACAGCCAGGTTCTCGCCACGAACCAGACGGCCCGACAACGGCTCCAGCTCACCTGCAAGGTTCTTGATCAGGGTCGACTTGCCGGCGCCGTTGGGCCCGAGCAGACCAATACGAGCGCCTGGGGTGAGCTGCAGTTTGACCTTGTCGAGGATGGCCCTGTCGCCATAACCCAGGCGACCTTCGGAAAGGCTCAGCAACGGGCTGGAAATTTTCTGCGATTCACGGAAGACAAAGTCGAACGGTGAATCGACATGCGCCGCCGACAGCTCTTCCATGCGCTCCAAGGCCTTGATCCGGCTTTGCGCCTGGCGGGCCTTGGTGGCTTGCGCCTTGAAGCGGGCAATGTACTTCTCCATGTGCGCGCGCTGCGCCTGCTGCTTCTCGTAGGCCTGCTGCTGCTGCGCCAGGCGCTCGGCACGGGTGCGCTCAAAGGCGGTGTAGCCGCCTTTGTACAAGTTGAGCTTGCGTTGCTCGACGTGCAGCACATGGTCGACCACGGCATCGAGGAAGTCACGGTCGTGGGAGATCAGCAACAACGTGCCGGGGTAGCCCTTGAGCCAGTCTTCCAGCCACAGGATCGCGTCGAGGTCGAGGTGGTTGGTGGGCTCGTCGAGCAGCAACAGGTCGGACGGGCACATCAGTGCCTGGGCCAGGTTCAGGCGCATCCGCCAGCCACCAGAGAAATCGCCGACACGGCGGTCCATCTGTTCGTTGGTGAAGCCCAGCCCAGCCAGCAACTTGCGCGCACGGGCATCGGCGGTATAGCCGTCGGCGCTTTCCAGCTCACTGTGCAGGCGCGCCAGGGCGGTGCCGTCGTGGGCGTGCTCGGCCGCGGCCAGTTCGGCCTGGACCTTGCGCAGGCGCACGTCGCCGTCAAGCACATAGTCCACAGCCAGGCGGTCGAGGGTGTCGACCTCTTGGCGCATGTGGGCGATGCGCCAGTCGCCGGGCAGTTGGCAGTCACCGGCATCGGGCGACAGCTCACCACGCAGCAAGGCGAACAGGCTGGATTTTCCGGCGCCGTTGGCGCCGATCAGGCCGGCCTTGTGACCGGCGTGCAGGGTCATCTCGGCGCCTTCTAGCAAGCGCTGCGGACCACGCTGTAAAGTGAGGTTGGATAGTCTGATCATGATGGTCGCGGAGTCTACCAGCTTCCTCGGCCCATAGCGCGAGTGGAACCATGCACACCGACCTGTGGAATTACGCACTGACCCTGTATGCCAGGCCCGGCGTGGAAGCCGCCTGCCTTGAATTGCAGGCACTGGGTGGCGATGTCTGCCTGCTGCTGTGCGCGACCTGGCTGCAAGCACGTGGTGTGGCCGTACTGGGCGAACGCGCGCAAGCACTGCAAGAACTTGCCGAGCCCTGGCAGCGTGACGTGGTCGCCCCGCTGCGCAGCCTGCGCCAGCAATGGCGAGCCACAGCATCGGGTGATACACAACTGGCGGCATTACGTGAGCAGGTGAAGGGGTTGGAGTTGCGGGCTGAAAAAGCCTTGCTGGAGCGCTTGCAGGAACGCTCACAACAGTGGCCCGTGGGCTCCCATGAGCCCGCGGACGACTGGCTGGCCCGGCTGGCACCGGACCAGGCTCTGCATCATGACGCGCTAGTTCAGTTGCGCGTCGCAGCGGCTGCGCTTCAGGACGCCGAAGGTGCCTGAGCCGGAGTACTCACAGGTGCCGACGGTGCAGCAGCAGCCGGGCTCACCGAGTTGGTTGTGGCCGCCGGAGGTGTAGCGGGCTTGGCTTCAGCAGGCTTAGCAGCTGGTTTTGCGGCCGGCTTGGCAGCAGGGGCTTTGGCAGCTGGCTTGGCCGCAGGTTTGGCTGCAGGCTTGGCAGCAGCGGTCGCCTTAGCAGCCGGTTTGGCTGCAGGCTTGGCAGCAGCGGTCGCCTTGGCAGCCGGTTTGGCCGCAGGCTTGGCGGCAGCGGTCGCCTTGGCAGCCGGTTTGGCTGCAGGCTTGGCGGCAGCGGTCGCCTTGGCAGCTGGTTTGGCTGCAGGCTTGGCGGCAGCGGTCGCCTTGGCAGCCGGTTTGGCCGCAGGCTTGGCGGCAGCGGTCGCCCTGGCGGCTGGTTTGGCCGCAGGCTTGGCGGCAGCGGTCGCCTTGGCAGCCGGTTTGGCCGCAGGCTTGGCGGCAGCGGTCGCCCTGGCAGCTGGTTTGGCCGCAGGCTTGGCAGCAGCGGTTGCCTTGGCAGCTGGTTTGGCCGCAGGCTTGGCAGCAGCGGGCTTGGTGGGTTTAGCCGCACGCAGATCAAGGGCCTTGGCTGCAGCTTCGCGTACCTTGCCTACACCCTGAGCCAGCTTGAGGCTGTCCTGAGCATCGCGTTTGAGTTGCTGAATGTAAGAGCGCGTCTGGGTTTGACGTTCCTTGAGAGACTCGAGCAGTTCTTCAAGTTCACCGATGGCTTTTTGCGCCTTGCTTTGCGCCTTGGCTTTACCTGCCTTGGCCGCGTCTTGCAGTTTCAGGCGACCGTTGTGCAGTTTTTCCTGCGCCTTGCCACGCTGCTTTTCCAACTTCGCCAGCAGTTTTTCCGCATCAGCCAGCGCTTGCGAGCAGGCCTCTTCCAAGTGTTCGAGCAAGCTGCCCGAAAGTTGCTGGAGCAGGTGTAACGGCGTACTTACTGGCTTCTTTTTGGCCGACATGGTTTACCTCCTGGCTGACGAGATTGCGGCTCATACTATGCTTCTGCTGCTACCGCCGCTAGGGCATGTTGACCGTAATGTTTACGCCGCGTTGCATGCCTGGGCAAAGTTGTTATCTTGCAGCTGCGTGAAAGTGTAGTTGCTGAATTAATCATTGCTGGTATTTGGGAGTCAGGCGTTGCCTCGATATCTTGTTTTGGGTTTATGCCTGATGGCACCCCTCGCCTTGGCCGCCAACGACGACCACGATTTGGCCTACAGCCTGGGTGCCAGCCTGGGTGAGCGCCTGCGCCAGGAGATGCCGGGCTTGCAGCTGGATGCACTGGTCGAAGGCCTGAAGCAGTCCTATCAGGGGCAACCCCTGAAACTCGACAAGGCACGCATGCAGGCGGTGCTGCAGCAGCATGAGGCCCAGGAAGGCGACGCCGCTGTGCAAAAGCTGCAGGCCGCCGAAACGCGTTTCATGGCTAATGAACGTGGGCGTTATGGGGTGCACGAACTAACGGAAGGTGTGCTGTACAGCGAATTGCAACCAGGCACGGGTGTGCAGCCGAAAGCGGGCGGCAAAGTGCAGGTGCGCTATGTGGGCAGATTGCCGGATGGCTCAGTCTTCGACCAGAACCAGACCCCCCAATGGTTCAACCTGGATTCGGTTATCGAAGGCTGGCAGGTCGCCTTGCCGAACATGCACACTGGCGCCAAGTGGCGCTTGGTAATTCCTTCAGCGCAAGCCTATGGCGCCGAGGGGGCGGGAGACCTGATTGCACCCTACACCCCCTTGGTATTCGAGATCGAACTGCTGGCGGTTGGCGACTGACGCCAACCTCAGGCCTGCACTGCACCCTCTTCCTTGTGTGCGTTGTGCAGCACTTCGATCAGGCAGTCTTCAAGCTCGAAGCGCTCATGCAACAACCCGCCCAATTTGGCCAGCTTCTCGGCAAAGCGTTCGGTGTCCTTGCACTCCCCCTTGGTGCAATGGTCATTGAAGGCCAGTGCGATCTGAGTACTGTCGTTGATCCGTGGGTTGATCTCTTCGGCCAGCTTCAGCGCCTTCTTGTCTCCGAACGCCTTGGCCTCGCTGACCAGTTGCTCGCAGACTTCGAAGTGCCACGCCGAAACGTAGTCGACCAGAAGGGCGCAAAAGTCCCCGTTGGTGTCCTTGTCGGCGAAGGCTGGCCTCACATCGCGCAGGGCGCGAAAAGCCTGCACCAGTTCCTGGCGCTCCTCCAGCCAACGGTCGATCAGCTTGTGAACCCCACCCCAGCGTTCCTGGGCGTTCTGACAACTATCGAGCATGGCGATCTCTTCCCTTCTGGGTAGATGCCGCTGCACCTCGCACCACGACCGCGCAGCACAAAGGTGACATCAGCAGGACGGCATCGAGCAGTTGTTTTTCCGGTATGCGTGCTGGGAGATTATTCCCGCGCGTGCTGCCCTTCAAGGTACGCAGCACACAAAGTTCATACAAGTGTTTAATACCCTGTTACATCACCATTGGTCGCGCTAATGGCACAACCTTGCGCCAGGTCATGTTCTTGCCAGGGTGCGGAAACGATACGCCAGCAGGCAACTCAAGGGCACCACCGCCAGCAGCAGGAAGGCTAACAGGCTCCATTCCGGCAGTGTCAGATCGAGAAAGCTCCAGGCAAGCGAACGACAATCCGGGCCACCCAGCAACAGTTGCCGTGCCGCCTCACTCCAGGATTGCTCGAACACTCGCCCGATCGGCACCGGGCATACCTCATTGACCCCCTCAGCCCCCTGCAACCAGACATGCCGTGCTGCCAGCAATGCGCCGGCCAACGAGCAGCCCAGCACTAGGCGAGCATAACGAAGGATGCCCCGCGTGCCCGGCGCCTGCAGCACGGCTGCGAAGCACAGCAGCGCGTACACGCCAAGCAGCAACCGTTGGCTGAGGCACAACGGGCACGGCATCAGCCCCACTGTGTTTTCCAGACGGAAAGACGCAACCAGTACCGCCAGTGCGACCAGGCAGGCAGGAAGAAAAAAGGTGCGCAAACGGGCCGGCAGCATGGGCGGTGAAGGTCCCGGGGAAAAAGTAGTGGCTTGAAACGGTAGAGGAAAGACACGCTTTGTTTCAAGGCACGACAGCAACGACAAGTCACTGAATCGCGTAGGAAATTTCCAGATATGCCGTAGGAGGCGACTGAAGAAATAGACTTCAGATCAAACTGACAGCGAAAGATAAATTACCTGCCCCCAAAGCCCGCACCTTTGCGCGGGCCTTGGGGTAGGTCAGGCGCGTACGCCTTCTGGCAAAGGCAGCGCCAGCAGGCGCTCGTCCAGCAGGCCAAGGCCCTCCTGGAACAGCTGGTTGCTGCGCTCCGTCTCGCCCAGCCCCGCGAGCAAGCGAGCCAGCTCTGCACAGGCCTCGGGGTTGCGCTCCATGCGCAGGCTGCTTTCAAGGTAGTCACGCGCCTTGCCCCACAAGCGGTTTTGCAGGCTCAGACGGCCCAGGGTCAGCAGCAGGCTGGCGTCTTGCGGGTGAGCCTTGAGCCAACCTTCAGCGGTTTGCAACTGACGTACCGGGTCATCACCACGCACCAGCCCGTAAAGGCGGGCCAGATGGCTTTCGTAGTCGCGCTTGAGGGCTGTGCGCAGCACCTGTTCGGCCTCGTTCTGGGCACCTACCTGGCGCAATTGCTCGGCGTACGCCAGCACCAGTTGCGGCTCCTGGCGCTGGGCTGCGGTCAACTGCTGCCAGGCACGCTCCAAGGATTGGCGTGCACTGTGCGCATCTTCGCCACGGGTGGTCGCCAGGCTCAGGTTCTGGCCCCAGGCGCGTTGTTCCAGAGCAGCCAGCTCTGCGGCCGGCAGCACCTTGCCCTTGCGCAGGTCGGGCATCAGGCGGATCAGTGCAGACCAGTCGCCGCGCTCCACGTAAAGGCGTTGCAGCAAGCGCAGCACCTGGCCGTTGTGCGGGTGGCGTTCCTGCATGGCCAGCAGGGTTTCCAGGGCTCCATCGTTTTCGCCACGGTCCATTTGCAACTGGGCATGGGTCAGGGCAATGGCCAGCTCGGCTTGCGGCTGGCGCTCCAGGGCACGCTCCAGCAGGTTGTCGCTGTCTTCGGTTCGGCCTTGCTCGTTGGCGGCACGCGCGGCACCAAGGTAGTACAGCAACGGCTGGCGCTCAGCCTCGGCGGCACGGTGCAAGTGCCGTTGGGCACTGGCCCAGCGGCCCTCGGCAAGATCGAGCTGGCCCTGTTCGATCGCCAGGCGGATACGTCGGCTGCGGTTACGCCGTGACCACGGGTTGACCACACCACTGGAAGTCAACACCAGGCCGACCAGATAGCGCAGCAACCACAGCAGCAGGACGACCGCCAAAATACCCGCCAAGGCAGCCCACAGCCCCGACTGATAACGGAAGCCACCATAGGAAATCAGTACATAGCCGCTGTGCTTGGCGACCGCGATGCCCAGTGCCGCAGCAACCACGATCGCAAGCACGGCCAACAGGTAGACACGCTTCATGGCTTGCCCCCTTCAGCCTCGGCCGGCAGGTGACGGCGCTGAATATAGGCCTGCACTGCCGCCAGGCTTTCACTAAGGTCAGGGGTAACCACCGACACCGGCTGATCGGCCAACGCATTGAGGCTGTCGAGCATGGCCTTGCTTTGCGGGTTGTCTGCATTGAAGTTGGCCAGCAGTACGCTGCGGGCGTCGTCCAGCGCCTGCGTGTAAACCTTGGCCTCACCATTGAGCGCCGCCCACTGGGCCTGCTCGATAGTCAGGCTCAGGGCCAGGCGCAGCTGGTTCAGTTGCTGCCCGGCCAGCAACGGACGCACGTTTTCATCAGCGTTGAAGTCGATCTGGAAGTACTTGGATATTTCTGCCCACCACTGCGACAGCCTGCTGGCACCATCACCGTCGGCGGTCAGGGCGCCAAGCGCATCGGCGTTACTGTCAAACTCGGGGGACTGGGCGCTCAACTGCTGTACCAGCTCACGCTGCGCAGCCAGTTTCAAGAACAGGCCAGTACGGTCCGGTTGCTGAGTGCTGTTGAGCGTGGCCAGGCTGCGTGCCAGTTGCTCGCGGGCGGCGAAGGCACCCGGGTCGCTCTGCTCGCGCAGGATCTCGTCGGCGCCTTCGACCAGGGCTTTGGCACTGGTGATGTCCTGCAACGCGGAAAGGCGCAGGGTAGCCAAGCGCAGGAGGTGCTCGGCTTCGGCCAGGCGCCACTCTTTGCGGCTTTCTCCCAGCACGGTTTCCAGGCGCTGACTGAGCCGCTGCTGGTCGCCCTGCAGTTGGGCTACCAAACGCCGGCGGTCTTCCAGCTCGCTGGCGGCTGGCAGACTGGCGAGTTGCGCACTGATCTGCTGTTCACGTTGCTGCAACGCCTCGGCGCGCTGGGTCAGCGCCTCGATGTGCTGGCCCTGGTTGAACTCACTGCCCTGCAGTTGACGCACCTGCCAGACACCCCAGCCACCTACCGCCACCCCGGCCGCACCCAGCAGCAAGGCCAACGCTGCCAGGCCACTGCCGGAGCGCTTGGCAGGTGGGGTGGTAACGGGTTCCGCAGGCGCCTGTGCCGACGGTTGATCGTTATTGGACAAGACAGTCTCGCTCACGTATCCATCCTTTGCATGGGGGCGCACCGCATTCAGCTTAGCGCCTTAAGAGGCAGGTGCAGCGCTACGCTGCACGGCTGCCAGCAAGGCCGTGGCACTGGCGCCACGGCAATCCACAACCTGTTGGGCCCCGGCGGCCTTGGCCTGCTCGGCGACCCGCGGGCTGGGCACGAACAGCGGCAACTGGGCCAGCCGCAGCCAATCGGCACCGGCCATCTGCTGCAAATGTTCAAAACCCTGCCCACTGCTGACCACCAGGCCATTGAGGCGTTCCGCTTCAATGCGGCGCATCAGCGTACCCGCCGGGTAGGCCGGCAGGCAGCGACGATACAGTTCCAGATATTCGACACTAGCACCTTGCTCTGCAAGACGCTCTGCCAGCAGTTCGCGACCTCCGACGCCGCGAACGATCAAGACACGCGGTGCCGGCTCGGTAAGTGCCTGGCGCAGGGCCGGCAATGCCAGCAAGGCTTCGCTGTCATCGCCACGCGGCGGAAAGCTTACCTCCAGCCCTGCACCCTGCAGCACCCCAGCGGTTGCCTCACCTACGGTGAACCAGCCTCGCTGCGGAGGCTGGATGCTGGTCTCGGCCAGATGCTCGAGCAACAGCCGGGCGGCCGGCTTGCTGACCACAATGATCGCCTGGAAGTCATGCAAGCCCTCCAGCGACAGTCGCTGTGGGGCTTGCACGGTAATAGGTTCAATTTCCAGCAGTGGCAGGCAACTGCTGCCCACGCCCGCTGCCGCCAGGCTTTGCGCCAGCGCCGCGCAGTCCTCGGCAGGCCGGGTCAGCAACAGGCGCCATTGGCTCACGGGTGACCAGCCTCGCCGTAGACTTCCTTCAGAATGGCCTCGGCGCCCTGCCCCAGCAGGTCTTCGGCCACCTGTACGCCCAGGGCCTCGGCAGCGGCACGGGGTGCACGGGCATCGGCCACCAGCAAGGTCCCGCCGCTAGGCTGGCCGACCAGGCCACGCAGCCACAGCTGGTCACCTTCAAGGACCGCGTAGCAGGCGATCGGGACTTGGCAGCCACCATTCAGGCGTTTGTTCAGGGCGCGCTCGGCGATCACCCGGTCAGCGGTGTCGACATGGTGCAGTGGCGCCAGCAGTGCATGGATCTCAACGTCGGCACTGCGGCACTCGATGCCCACCGCGCCCTGACCACCTGCCGGCAGGCTGTCATCGACGCTGATGGTGGAGGTGATGCGGTCCTCGAAGCCCAGACGGATCAGGCCCGCCGCGGCGAGAATGATGGCGTCGTACTCGCCGGCATCCAGCTTCGCCAGGCGGGTGTTGACGTTGCCGCGCAGAAAACGGATTTGCAGGTCCGGGCGGCGCGCCAGTAACTGGGCCTGACGGCGCAGGCTTGAGGTACCGACGATACTGCCGGCGGGCAGCGCTTCGAGGCTGTCAAAGGTATTGGAAACGAAGGCATCACGCGGGTCTTCACGCTCGCAGATGCAGTACAGGCCCAGGCCCTCGGGGAAGTCCATGGGCACGTCTTTCATCGAGTGCACGGCGATGTCGGCTTCGTTGTCCAACAGCGCGGTTTCCAGTTCCTTGACGAACAGCCCCTTGCCGCCGATTTTTGCCAGCGGCGCGTCGAGCAACTTGTCACCGCGGCTGACCATGGGCACCAAGGTCACCTGCAGACCGGTGTGGGCCTGCTCGAGGCGGGCCTTGACGTATTCGGCCTGCCACAGGGCCAAAGCACTTTTACGGGTGGCAATGCGGATTTCGCGAGTGGACATGAAACGCCCCGATCCAGAGAAATACCGCCGATCATAACAGCATCGCCGGTATCGCTTGCAGATACGGATCAACAGGCCACACGCAGTCAGGTGCAGAAGCGGCCCGAGTCCAAGGGCCTCAGAGGGTCTGCATCATCTTGCGCACACCGGCCACATGGCGACGGCTGACGGTCAAGGCATCGCCGTCCAGGCCTTTCAGATACAGCTGAAAGTGCCCCAGCGGGGTGCGCTGCAAGCGTTCGATGCGCTCGCGGGCGACCAACGCATTGCGATGGATGCGCACGAAGCGTTCGCCGAATTCGTCTTCCAGGGCTTTGAGTGGCTCGTCAAGCAGCACCTCCCCGGTTTCGTGACGCAAGGTCACATACTTGTGGTCGGCAATGAAATAGATCACCTGGGATAAAGGGATCAGTTCGATGCCTTTACGCGTGCGGGCACTTATATGGCTGCGAGGGCCGCCGCCTTCATTGGCCGGCCGGGTAAGCGCCGCCAATTGGGCGCGGTTGGGTTTTTCGGCCTTGCGCAAGGCATCGCGCAAGGCCTGGGCCTGGAAGGGCTTGGTCACATGGCTGAGGGTACTGTCCTTGAATGCCTCTGCACCGTATTCATCATCCCCGGAGCAAAACACCACCGCCGGCGGCGCCTCGCGTTCGCACAGGCGAGCGGCAACCTGCAGGCCATCCAGGCCTGGCATGCCGATGTCCAGCAGGACCACATCGGGCTTGAGGCTTTCAATCAGCGCCAAGGCCTCATCGCCGTTGGTGGCGCTGGGCTCCAGCACAGTGTAACCCTCCAGTTCGCCGAGCAGCCGGCTGAGGCGTTCACGGCCTTGGGGTTCGTCATCAACGATCAGGACATTCATAATTGCGCTGGATTCCTGAATGAGTCTCGCACAGGTATAGCGTAGACAGGTGTGGTTCGAGCGACACTGCGGTCACGCTCTAGACCGGTGCGATAGCCAAAGATTCACTCGGCCCGGCAGATTCACTGCCAGTCCTTTGTCCAACTGTAGACGGTCCGTGGAACACTGCCGTTCATTCCTTGAAATCCTTCTATGCGATTTTCCGGGCATTTCTCTCGACCGGCGCCCTGCGGCAGCCAGCCCAACCCTGCTATCATCGACGCCACTTTTTCGTTCACGCCTGCAATGAGTGAATCCATGAGCACCGACAAGACCAATCAGTCCTGGGGCGGCCGCTTCAGTGAGCCCGTCGACGCCTTCGTCGCCCGTTTCACCGCCTCGGTAGATTTCGACAAGCGCCTGTACCGTCACGACATCATGGGTTCGATTGCCCATGCCACCATGCTGGCGCAGGTCGGCGTGCTCAGTGATGCCGAGCGCGACACCATCATCGATGGCCTGAAAACCATCCAGGGCGAGATTGAAGCCGGCAACTTCGACTGGCGTGTCGACCTTGAAGACGTGCACATGAACATCGAAGCACGCTTGACCGACCGCATCGGCATCACCGGCAAGAAGCTGCACACCGGCCGTAGCCGCAACGACCAGGTGGCCACCGACATCCGCCTTTGGCTGCGCGACGAAATCGACCTGATCCTGGGCGAAATCACCCGCCTGCAGCAGGGCCTGCTGGAGCAGGCAGAGCGTGAAGCCGAAACCATCATGCCTGGTTTCACCCACCTGCAGACGGCGCAGCCGGTCACCTTTGGCCACCACCTGCTGGCGTGGTTCGAAATGCTCAGCCGCGACTATGAGCGCCTGGTCGACTGCCGCAAGCGCACCAACCGCATGCCACTGGGCAGCGCCGCGCTGGCCGGCACCACCTACCCGATCGACCGTGAACTGACCTGCAAGCTGCTGGGCTTTGAAGCCGTAGCCGGCAACTCGCTGGATGGCGTGTCGGACCGTGATTTCGCCATCGAATTCTGCGCCGCTGCCAGCGTGGCGATGATGCACCTTTCGCGCTTCTCCGAAGAGCTGGTGCTGTGGACCAGCGCGCAGTTCCAGTTCATCGACCTTCCGGACCGCTTCTGCACCGGCAGCTCGATCATGCCGCAGAAAAAGAACCCGGACGTGCCAGAGCTGGTACGCGGCAAGAGCGGCCGCGTGTTCGGCGCCCTGACCGGCCTGCTGACCCTGATGAAAGGCCAACCACTGGCCTACAACAAGGACAACCAGGAAGACAAGGAACCGCTGTTCGACGCCGCCGATACCCTGCGCGACTCGCTGCGGGCCTTTGCTGACATGATCCCGGCGATCAAGCCCAAGCACGCCATCATGCGTGAAGCGGCCCTGCGTGGCTTCTCCACCGCGACCGACCTGGCCGACTACCTGGTTCGCCGTGGCCTGCCATTCCGTGACTGTCACGAGATCGTTGGCCACGCGGTGAAGTATGGTGTGGACACTGGCAAGGACCTGGCCGAGATGAGCCTGGACGAACTGCGCCAGTTCAGCGATCAGATCGAGCAGGACGTGTTTGCCGTGCTGACGCTGGAAGGTTCGGTGAATGCGCGTGACCACATTGGTGGTACGGCGCCGGCGCAGGTGCGTGCTGCCGTGGTTCGTGGCAAGGCCCTGTTGGCGTCTCGCTAACTCCCGGGGCGAGGGCTTCGCCCTCGTTCGCGGGTAAACCCGCTCCTACAACGGTTGTGCTGTACCTGTAGGGGCGGGTTTACTCGCGAGTGACCCAACACAGATCCTAGCGCTTGCCGCTGCGGATCATCTCCATGAAGGCCGGCATCGACGCTTCCTTGTCCGCCAAGATCCGCGGCATGTGCGGGTTTTCCCCCATCAGTTGCAGCAACGCCTTGGCCTGCGGGAAGTCCGCCAGGAAGTCGATGCTCAGCACCTTCTTGCCCACCGCGTTGGCCAGGTCGACCGAGAAGCAGAACATCAGGTCTGCCAGCGTCAACTGCTCGCCCGCAACATAGGGAGCAAAGCGCCCGTTGCGCTTGAGCGTGGCAAACCCGGCCAGCAGGTCCGCACGCGCTTTCTCTTTGATCAGCGAGTCGACCGACATGCCAAAGAACGACTCGGCATAACAGGTACGCGCAGGCAGCTCGATGTACAACTCGATTTCCTTGAGCAGCTCCCGCACCTTGGCTTGGCCGAACGGGTCAGCTGGCAGCAGCGCCTTGCCGCCCTGGGTCTGCTCGATATAGTCGAGGATCACACTGGTTTCGCTGAGGAAGCCATGTTCGGTTTCAAGCACCGGCACCTTGCCCCGCGGGCTCACTTCCAGCGCCTGTGGCGCCTGGCCGCCATAGAAGGTGACTTCCTCGAAAGGCAGGCCTTTTTCGAGCAGGGCCAGCTTTACCATGTTGTAGTAGTTGCTGACCGAGAATCCATGAAGCTTGAGCATGAGGTAACAGCCTCCAGGCCGTAAGGGGTTGGCCTGGCTTTTATAGACTGAACGCCTGCCGCTGACCAGCGTCATGCACCGCGTCAATGCCCGGGCATTGCCGCCATAGGCATGGCACACTGTTGCATCCCATCCTAGGAGTACCGCCATGAGCGAGCCCACCGACATCGGCAATGACGACGACGAAGCCTTCGCCGAGGAAACGCTGACCCAAGCCATCGAAAACCAGATCGAGAGCGGCGAGCCGCCTGCAGCCAAGGCCACTTTCAACAAGCTGACGCTGGTCGGCTATGAGCGTGAAGACATTCTGAACCTGATGGCCCATGTGCTGGCCTTCGAAATCGACAACATGCTGGTAGAGGACCGTGCGTTCAACGGCGAGTGGTATGAGAACGCTCTGCGGGCACTGCCGGAGCTGCCGCCTGAGATGGATCAAGGCGACGACGAATAACCCGGCTACACTCGAAGATCAGGCACCGTAGAAAGTGCCGCAATCCTTGTCTGGAAGTCAGGAGTCGCCATGCCTTTTACCCCCGATTTGATCGACGAAATGGAAGTACTCGCGCTGTTCAAACACGACAGCAGCCAAGAAGGCATCAAGATAACCAGCACCGCATCCCCTGCCCTGATCGCGGCTGCGCAACGCCTGCATGAGAAGGGGCTGACCGATCAACCGGATGGCGGCTACCTGACCAGCCTGGGTCATGACGCCGTTGAAAGTGTCCAACTGCTACAGAACATTCTCAAGGCGCCACAGCCGGCCTGAGCATCAGGCTTGCGCAAGATCTGACACCTTGCGCGGTCCCTGCAGGACCGCGCAGACTCCAGTCAGTTGGCCGCAGTACTGCGCTTTTCCGCCAGCCACGAGCGGCCGTAAAGGAACACGATGGCCAGCAAGGCCACCGCTTGCGCCGACAGCGAGTAGGCATCGGCATGAATCCCCAGCCAGTCGAACTCAAAGAACGCCACTGGCCGTGTGCCCAGCACACCGGCCTCTTGCAGCGCCTTCACGCCATGCCCGGCGAATACTACCGACAGCGCGCACAGCAGTGCGGCGTTGATGCTGAAGAACAGCGATAGCGGCAACTTGGCCGAGCCCCGCAGAATCACCCAGGCCAGGCCCACCAGCAGCAACAATGCCGTCGCGCCACCCGCCAGCACCGCCTGATGCCCGGCAGGGCCTGCCTGCAGCCACAGGGTCTCGTAGAACAGGATCACTTCGAACAATTCGCGGTATACCGAGAAGAATGCCAGCACAGCAAAGCCGAAGCGCCCGCCACCGCTGACCAGGCTGCTCTTGATGTAGTCCTTCCAGGCGGCGGCGTGGCGGCGGTCATGCATCCACACACCCAGCCATAGCACCATCACAGCAGCGAACAGTGCTGTGCAGCCTTCCAGGAGCTCGCGCTGAGCGCCCCCCACATCGATCACATAGGCCGCCAGCGCCCAGGTGGCGAAGCCGGCAACCAGCGCCAGGCCCCAACCAGTGTTGACGCTACGCACTGCCAACTGCTGCCCGGTATTGCGCAGGAAGGCCAGGATCGCCGCCAGCACCAGAATCGCCTCGAGGCCTTCACGCAGCAGGATCAGCAAACCGGAGATATAGCTCAGCGTCCAGCTCAGGCCATCGCTGCCCAGCAGCTTGGCCGCCTGCTCGAGCTTGGTTTTGGCGTCGGCCAGACGCTGTTCGGCCTGGGCCACGGGCAAGCCGTCCTGCAAGGACTGGCGGTAGGCCATCAACGTTTTTTCGGTGTCCTTGCGCGCCTGGGTGTCGATGTTGTCCAGCGAGCTTTCCACCAGCTCGAAACCCTCCAGGTAGGCCGCCACCGACAGGTCATAAGCCTGATCGTGGTCGCCTGCGCGGTAGGCCGCCAGGCTCTTGTCCAGTGTGCTGGCCGTGTATTCGAGCAATTGCGCCGGGCCGCGCTTTACCTGCGGCGGTTGGGCACGCTGGGCACGGAATGCCTCGACGGCCGCAGTGCCTTCGTTGGCGGCGACTTCGGCCGGCGTCTGGCGAGCCAGGTCGGCGAGGTTCCAGGTCTTGTCACCCTTGCCCGCTTCCGGCTTGGCGGTGAAGCTGGCGATGTACGCGGCCACGTCCCAGCGCTGGCGGTCGTCCAGCTGGTCGGCAAACGACGGCATTTCGGTGCCGTCGATACCCAGGGCCAGCGTGTTGTAGAGGTCGAACAGGCTCAACTGGTCCAGGCGTGAGGCATCACGCAGGTTGGCGGGTGCAGGCTCCAGGCCCACGCCAGCCGGGCCATCGCCGGCGCCGGTGTCGCCGTGGCAGACCGAGCAGTTCTGTGCGTACAGCGCAGCGCCGCGGGCGGGGTCCGGGGTAATCACCGGAGCCTGGCTGACCTCGTAAGCCACCGCCAGTCGCGCACCCAGCTGCCGGGCCTGTTTAGCGACCGCGGTACCTTCCTGACGCTGGTCGATGGCCTGGCGCAGCGCCCGGACGCCCTGTTCCAAAGCCGCTTGTTCAGTATTTGCGGGCAGGCCTTTGACCAGGTCAGCCAATACCGCGCTGAACTCCTGTTGCTCGCGGTATTCGCCCTCGTCGATCACCTTGCCGTCCTGCACGGTCGGCGGGTAGTCGGCACCAATGTAGTCCAGCAAGTGATGGGCTTTGGCAGCTTCGGCGGGGGACTCGGCCAGCGCCAAGGAGCTGCACAGCGCCAGCACCGGGCCGAGCAATGCAGCCGGCAGCCAGGCAAGCAGGCGGGAACGGGTTTTCATGGCCAGTCTCGAAGGAAATGCGAAAGAGAACATTGTTCACTTCCACTTTGCTTCACTCAAGGGTGCTGGGCGGATTTCATGAAAAATCTTGCTACAAATCCGATGAAGTGGAGGGCATAGAGGAACAGCCCTCAAGGATCGCATCAGGGCTTGGCGGTACCCTTCCAACCCCCACCCAACGCCAGGAACACGCCAATTTGCCCTAGCGCCACTTGGCTATTGGCCGCAGCCAACTGCGCACGCATATCGGTATAGGTCCGCGTCGCCTGCAAATCCGCCAGGAACGACTCACGCCCCGCCTGGTAATACCGGTGCGTCTGGTCCGCCGCTTCCTTGGCCGATTTCTCCGCCTCGGCCAGCGCATCGCGCCGATCGAGCAAGGCGCTGTATTGCGCCAGGCGGGTCTGGGTCTCGCGGATGGCGTTCAGCACAACCCCATCGAAGTTCGCCAGTGCCGCCTGGGTCGAGGCCTCGGCCATGCGAATGCGGGCACGGGTGCCGTTGGTGGGGATGCTCCAGCTGATCTGCGGGCCAAAACCCCAGCGGTTGGTCGAAGGCTCACCAAGGTTCTCCAGGATACCGATGGTGCCAACCTGGGCGCCAATGCTGATGTCCGGGTACAAGGCGCCAGTGGCCACGCCAATATAGGCGGTGGCGGCAGCCAGCTGGCGTTCGGCCTGGCGCACGTCGGGGCGGCGCTTGAGCAAGGCCGCGCCATCGCCCACCGGGACCAGCTGGTTCAGGTGCGGCAGCTCGGCGCAATCGGCGGTACCGGCAGGCAACTGGTCGACCGGCTTGGCCAGCAGCGCAGCCAGGGTGTACATGCCCGTCTCGCGTTCGGCCTTGAAGCGTGGCAGTTCGGCACGCAACGATTTGAACTGGGTCTGCGAGCGGGTGACCTGGGTTTCATCACCACGCCCAGCATCGCGCAGGCGCTGGTTGAGTTTCACGCTTTGCTCCTGCAAATCGAGGGACTCACGGGCAATGTGGTATTCCTCGTTGGCCGAGCACACCTGGGTATAAGCCTTGACCACGTCCGCCACAAGCGTGATGCGGGCAGTGTCGGCAGCCGCCTGCACCGCGTCGGCATTTGCCTTGGCAGCCTCGGTACCACGCTTGAAGGTGCCCCACAGGTCGAACTGGTACGAGGCACTGATGATGGCCTCACCGATGTTGGCTACCGGCACCTTCTCAGGCTGCAGGAAGGCTTCGCCCGACTCCTGCAACCGCTGAGCGCCGAGTTTGACGCCACCGTTGAAGCCGCCTTGCGATTCAGCCACCTCCACCTGGGCGCGAGCTTTGGCGATGTTGGCCGCCGCCACGCGCAGTTCGGTGTTGGCACTCAGCGCCTGACGCACCAGCTCGTTCAGCCGTTGATCCTGATACAGCTGCCACCAGTCCTCGGGGACCGGCGCCGACACGACGCTGTCGGCATCCTGGCGCAGCGGGCCGTTCAAGTCATTGCGTTGCACGGCCGCATCCCCAGGCACCTCATAGTCGGGGCCCACCATCATGCAGGCCCCCAGCGACAGGCACAGGCCAGCCAGGATCAGCTGTTTCATGGGCGCTGGCCCTCGATGATCGACACCGTGGCAGTACGCCCGGCGATCATGCGGAAGTCTTGCGGCACTTCGTCAAAGGCGATGCGCACCGGAATGCGCTGGGCCAGGCGTACCCAACTGAACGCCGGGTTAACGTTAGGCAACAGGTTGGCGCCACTGCTGCGGTCGCGGTCTTCGATGCCAGCGGCAAAGCTCTGCACATGGCCACGCAGGCGGGTGTTGTCGCCCATCACGCGGATATCCACGGCGTCACCAATATGGATACCCCCCAGCTTGGTTTCCTCGAAGTAGCCGTCGACGTGGTAGGAGGCACTGTCGACCACCGAAAGCACCGGGCGGCCAGCAGTGACGAACTCGTGGTTACGCGGCGCGCGGTCGTTGAGGTAGCCGTCTACCGGGCTGCGCACCACCGAGCGGTCAAGGTTGAGCTGGGCAGTGTCGACAGCCACTTGCGCCTCGCTGACAGCCGAACGGGCACGGGCCTCGCGGGACTGGCTTTCTTCCAGTTGCTCGGCGGCCACCAGGTTGCCCAGCTTGCGGTTGCGCTGCGCTTCGCGGGAAGCCTGGGCGAGGGTCTCCTGGCGCTCGCCCAGGGTTGCCTTGGCTTGACGCAGGGCCAGCGTGAAGCGGTCCTGGTCGATGGTGAACAGCACGTCGCCGCGTTTGACGGTCTGGTTGTCGCGCACCTCGACCTTCTGGATCAATCCCGACACATCGGGGGCGATCTGGATCACGTCGGCGCGAATGTGGCCGTCACGGGTCCAGGGGGCAAACATGTAGTAGACCACCATCTGCCACACGAGCACGGCGGCGAAGGTCACTACCAGCAAGGTCAGGACCACACGGCCCAAGGTCAGCATAGGTTTTTTCATGGCAGCATCAGGTTTCGGCAAAAGTGGTCCACCGCACCAAGCAGCACGGCATACAGAGCAACGTTGAACAACGCCCGGTGCCAGACCAGGCGGTAGAAATGCAGGCGCACCAGCACCGCGTGCACCCCAAGGAACAGCAGGTAGGTGCCAAACATCATCACCAGCAGCGTGGGCAGGAACACCCCGCTGATATCCAGTTCACCAATCACAGGGGTGCTCCGTCGAGGCCGGGGGGCAGTTGCGGTTGTTCAGCTGGCTCGAGCATCACCTCCACCCCCGGCAGCAGCGCCAGGCGCAGGCCGCTCAGGGCATGCAGCAGGTGGGTGCGGGCATCACCGCGCTCGTACAGCTCGTCCAGGTTCAGCGCCAGGCGAGCGCGTTCCATGTTGCGTAACAGTGCGGCCGGGGCATGCAGCCGTTCGCCAGCACGCAGGCAGGCGGCGTAGTGCGCACCGACTTCCTCGACCACAGTGTTCAGGCGCTCGCGAGCCTGCTGGCCGGCGCGCGGCATGTACGCCAGCAGGTCGAGCAGGTTCAACCCTACGCGCAGGTCGCGCAGTGCCACACCACTGTCCTGGCCGGTTTGCGACAGACGTGGCAGGTGCTGCATCAGGCGGTCGAGCATCTGTACGCCAACCTGGCGGTGCTCGGCCAAGGTCGCAGGCTCGGTCATTTCGACGATGTCGCGCCAGGCGAAGCGGGTCATGCGCTTGGCCGCCAGCTCCACGCCGAACGGGCGCATCACCAGGGTCCAGATAAAGGCGAACAGAAGGCCCGCGGGGCCGGCAAGGTTGGAGTTGAGGAAGGTGAAGAAGTCGGCGTCGTAGGCGCCCTGGATGCTGATGAAGGTCGACGTGTTGACGATGGTCAGCAAGGTGCCCAGGTAGAAGCGCGGCTGTACGGTCAGGGTGCCTATGCAGATGAACGGCACGGCAAAGGCCAGCACCAGCATCGGGAAGTCGTGCAAGTTGGGCAGTACCAAAAACAGGTACAGACTGGAGAAGATGACCGACATCAGCGTCCAGAAAAAGAACCGGTAGATCTGAGGTGCCGGGTCGTCCATGGCGGCGAAGAAGCTGCACGCAACTGCCGCGAGGATTACCGCACTGGCGCCGTCGTTCCAGCCCAGGCCGATCCACAGGCCGCAGGCGACCACGATCGCCAGGACCGTGGAGGCTACCGAGTACAGCATCAGGCCACGATCAAAAAACGCTGTCAGACGGCCCAGCCGCCAGTGGCGATACACCGCACGCCAAGGCTTGGCATCATCGGTACGCAGGGCGTGCTGCAGGGTGCAGCAGTCCTGCCACAGGTCGGCCCATTCGGTCAGGCGGTACAGGGCGTTGGACAACAGCAGCTCGGCGCGCTGATCGAGGGCGGCTGTAGCGGGCTGCAAGCGGCCGATCTGCTCGTGCAACGTGGCCCAGTGCGCTACCGAAGCGCTGTCGGCAGTGCCTTTGAGCCATTCACGAGCCGCTTCAAGCACGGGTTGAAGCTGGGCGAACTGGGCCGGGGCGCGGCCTTCCAGGGCTACCAGTGCGTCGTCGAGGGCGTCGATCACCGGCAGCAGATGGATCATCCGCCCGCGCAATTCGCGGGCGTTCTTCAGGGTATGCGGGCCGGCACCTTCGTGGGCAAGCTGACCGATCATCAGCTCCAGCGAGTTGAAGGTGGTGACCATTGCCCCGCGCATACCGCCGACCTTGTCGGCGCTGGCATCGCGGGCCAGGTAGGTGTCGCTGTAGCGAATCGCCTCGGTGAACCAGTTTCCGGTGGCACCGACAACCACCGGCGCCAGCCGTCGTGGCCAGAAGATAGCCCCGACGACTGCCGCGCAGACAATTCCCAAACAGATTTCCTGCGCGCGAGAAGAGGCCACATCGAACACTGCCAGCGGGTTATCCACCACGGCCAAGGCAATCATCGGCAGGGTATAACCGGCCAGCATCAGCACGTAGTTGTTGGCCGTGCGCAGGTTCAGCGAAAGGAACAGCAAGGTGCCGGTCCACAGGGCAATGGCGATGCTCAGCAGCAACGGTGACTGCACCAGCGGTGGCACCAGGAAGATTGCCCCGCCAGCGCCGAGCAACGTGCCGACGGCACGGTACAACGCCTTGGAGCTGGTCGGGCCGACGAAGGGGCTGGAGACGATGTACACCGTCGCCATGGCCCAGTAGGGACGCGGCAGTTGCATGAGCAGAGCAATGTACAGGGCAATCATGGACGCGCCGAAGGTGCGCACGCCGTAGAACCAGTCACGGGCCGGAGGGACAGAGCTGAAGAAACCGTTCATGCCACCTCGCCTGCGCTGCCCAGGCCGGCAGCCTCGAAGGCACGAAGCACACGCAAGGCAGCTTCCAGGTCGGCCTGATCGATACCGCCGAGCACATCGCGGCGCAAGCGCACCAGTTCGGCTTCAATGGCTTCGGCCAGGGCACGGCCTTCGGCAGTCAGGCTCAGTGCCTTGGCGCGGCGATCCAGTGGGTCCTCGCTGCGGCACACCAGGCCAGCTTTGCACAGTTGGTCAAGCAGGCGTACCAGCGACGGGCTTTCCAGGCCGGCGGCCTGGGCCACAGCCACCTGGTGCACGCCGTCGCCCAGGCGCACGATCATCAGCAACGGCGCAGCGCAGGCCTCGGAAATGCCGTAGCCGGTCAAGGCGGTATGACAGATGCGCCGCCAGTGGCGGGCAGCAACTACCAGACCACTGCTGACTTGCAGGCGCAGGAAATCAAGGGACATGAAGAGAACCAAGTATATTCATAGTTTGCTAACTATCAATATACGCCCCGACATCCCCCTGTCGTCAACAGGGGGCGACGGATAGCCGGGGTGAAATGTTGTTCATTTTTCAGCCAGTGCTGGCGCGCTTCGCGGGTAAACCCGCACACAGGGGCTGCACCGGGTTCGGGATCTACGCAATCCCTGTGCAGCACTGGAGAGAAATACTCAGGGCTGGATCTGGTCTTCCAGCTTCATGGTCAAGGCCAATGTGCTGCCCATTTGCACCGCCCGGTCCCGCCACTCCTGATACCGCACCGCATCACGGCTGCTGAAATGCACTGCCAGCTCCTCTGCCGCTTGCACCACCCCCGCCGCTGCTGCCAGCTCAAGCCAGTACAGCGCTGCCTTGAGGTTGGCCTCTACGTGCAGCCCATGCATCAACCGGTAGCCCACTTCAAAACGACAACGCGCCTCGCCCTGTTCGGCGCCACGCATGAACCACTGGTAGGCCTGCACCAGGTCAACCTGCCACTCCAGGTCACCGTCGCACACCTCCTCCTCGTACAGGTCACCCAGTGCGGCGGCGGCATGCAGCATGCCGCGGTCGAAGGCCTGCCGGTAACACTCCGCCGCCTGCACATAGGAAGGGTCGATGCCTTTGCCGAAGTAGTGCTGCTGGCCAAGGTTGAACCAGGCAGCAGCATTGCCCTGCAGGGCCGCCATGCGCAACAGGTGCCCGGCCAGCACGGTATCGGCCCGCCAGTACTTGCCGTTGAGCCAGATCCAGCCGAGGTCGTTCAATGCTGGCACACTGCCTTGCAATGCCTGGCGGCGCAGGTCGACATACACCGCCTGCAGGTCGTTGGCCTCATCCAGGCGGTTGACCAGCAGCGACCGCTGGCTGGGCAAGCCCACACCGGAGAACAGCCGCTGTCGCTTTCCTACAGGAGCCGGAGGGGCGATGACCCGCTCGGGCAGAAGGCGGGCAAGTAGCGAATGGATATTGCTGGCAACAGACATGTTCATCCTCATTGAACGACGCACAACCCCAACCTTCGGCTGTGATGAGGCGTGATTCTGCGTGATGTCACGTCAAAACCTGTCGCGAACGAACCGGCACGAGGCAACCAAATGCGACTTCCTTGATCTGAGCAGGCTGTGGCCAATTGCCATGCCCCTCGCATGCCGCCATCCTATTGCGGCAAGCCTAGACAAGGACGTTATCTTTTGCCGTTCGCCACCACTCGCGCCACCCTTAGCCGACAGTGGGCGCTGCTGCGCCAGTTGCCCAGCCGTTCCCCAGGCATAACCAGCGCCGAGCTGGTCTGGCGCCTGCGTGACGTGGGGTTCACGGTCAGCAAACGCACTGTCGAGCGTGACCTCAACGAGCTTTCGCTGATATTCCCGCTGGAGCGCAATGACAAGAGCATTCCGTTCGGTTGGCACTGGTCGGCCAGTGCCGTGGGCGAATTGCGCGGTAATTTCGACTTGCTGACACATCTGCGAGGGGATGCGTTGCAGCCATCGCAGGGTGAGGGCGTGGAGCTGGTGGCGCGAATCAGCGATGCACTGGCGCGGCAGTTGCGGGATGCGCCATTGAGCAGCGACATGCAACTGACGGCGCTGGAGCATGGGCATCGGTTACGCGGCACGGTAAGTGACGGTTGGCCATTACGCTGGTGGCTGTTGAGCCATGGGGACAGGGTGGTGGTAGAGCAGCCTGCCGGCTTGCGGGAGGAGATTGGCAGGATTCTGAGCAATGCGGCAGCTCAGTATCAGAATTTGTAGCCAGTACAGGGTCTTTCGCGGCGGTTCTGCGCCTCGCCCCTCTTTCAAGGACGAAGATCCCGCAGACGCGGATTGTAGCGTCAATCTGCCGCGAAAAGGCCGGTACTGGCTTACCGGCTAGCGCTGCATCCCCCATCGCCGAACAGTCAACCGCTCCAGCGTATTGAACACCAGCCCTTCCACCAGCAGACCGATCAGGATCACCACCGCCAACCCGGCAAAGACCTTGTCGGTATACAGTTCGTTGCGGTTCTGGAAGATGTACCAACCCAACCCGCCTTTGCCACTGCTGGCACCAAACACCAATTCAGCGGCGATCAGGGTACGCCAGGCAAACGCCCAGCCGATCTTCAACCCCGACAAGATCGACGGCAGGGCTGCTGGCACGAGGATGTGCAATACCAGCCGCAGGCCCTTCAGACCATAGTTGCGGCCCGCCATGCGAAGCGTCTCCGACACACCGAGGAAGCCGGCATAAGTATTCAGCGCCAACGCCCATAGCACCGAATGCACCAGCACGAAGATCAGGCTGTTGTCACCCAGCCCGAACCACAGCAAGGCCAGCGGCAGCAGGGCAATGGCCGGCAACGGGTTGAACATCGAGGTCAGCGTGCCCAGTAAGTCTCGGCCCAATTGGGTCGACACCGCCAGGCTGGTCAGGCCAAAGGCCAGGAGGATACCCAGCACATAGCCTTTGAGCAGTATTACCAGCGAAACACCGACCTTGGCGGGCAGTTCGCCACTGATCATGCCGTCCCATAGCGCCGCGGCGGTTTGCAGAAAACCTGGCAGCAGCAGGTCATTGTCCTGGTAGCGGGCAACGGCTTCCCATAGCACAGCGATCACCAGCAATATGACCGCCTTTCTCAACCAGCCTTGTTGCCACAGGCGTTGGGCCAAGGGGAGTTGTCGTTCTACAGGCACACTGAGCAGGGGCTCCAGCTGCACCTCGTATTCCTGGCGTACAGGTGTAGTGGTCATGGCTGAGGCTCCTGTCAGTAGGCGATACGAATATCGTTGAACCCAAGGTTGTCAGGCTGTTCCGGGATATCGGCTTCATCGAACAGCAAACGGTGGATACGCCGGGCACTGGCCTGGAAGTCGCTGCCACCCAGGCTGCCCAAGCCGTATTGATGGCTGTGCACTTCGGCGCGCACCCGCCCCGGGTGGGGCGACAACAACAGGATGCGGTTGCCGACTACCAGCGCTTCTTCGATGGAGTGGGTCACGAACAACAGGGTGAACCGCACTTCCTCCCACAGCAGCAGCAGCTCTTCCTGCATCTTGCGCCGGGTCAGCGCATCCAGGGCGGCGAACGGCTCATCCATCAACAGGATCTTGGGCTGGGTGGCCAAGGCCCGGGCAATTGCCACACGTGCCTTCATACCACCGGACAACGTGTGTGGATAAGCATCGGCAAAGGCGGCCAGACCGACCTTCTCCAGATAATGCAGCGCCCGCTCCTCCGCCTCCGCACGCTTGAGTTGGCCAGACACCAGCAGCGGAAAGATGACGTTCTGCTTCACCGTTTTCCACGGCGGCAACTGGTCAAACTCCTGGAACACCACGATGCGGTCGGGGCCTGGGCCACGAACTGTCTGGCCCTGCAGCAGAATCTGGCCTTCTTGCGGCTGGATAAAACCGGCCACGGCTTTGAGCAGGGTGGACTTGCCACAGCCGGAGGGGCCGAGCAGTACAAAACGATCAGTGCGGTCGACTTCGAAGCTGACCTGATGGGTGGCCCGCACCACGCGTTGCGCGGTACGGTATTCGAGGCTGAGGTTATCCACCTTGAGCAAAGGCGGCGCTGCAACACGGCTCAGGTTGCTGGCCGTGTGGCCTGGCAATGGGGCGGTCATGATCGGTCAGCTCCCCTGCAGCGGGCGTTCATCCTGGAAGAAGTAATCCTTCCACGATTGCGGCTTGTGCTTGATGGCGCCTACCCGATAGAGAAAATCGGCCAGCTTGTAGGTGTTCTTGGGCGTAACGGTAAATTCGTACTGCGGGTTGTCGATCAGCTTGATCAGCGCGTCGCGGTCGATCTTGGCCTTGGTTACGCGGATATAGGTGTCGGCGGCAGCGGCCTTGTCTTTCTGGGCGAAGTCTGCGGCTTCGGCCAGGGCATCGACGAAGGCCTTGTAGGTCTTGGGGTTGTCCTTGCGGAACTTCTCAGTAGCAAACAGCAAGGTCGGCGAGTTGGGGCCGAGCAGGTCGTAGCTGTTGAGCACCACGTGCACGTCCTTGTTGGCCAGCACCTGGTCCTGGAACGGCGGGTTGGAGAAGTGCCCGTTCAGCTCGGTGCCGCCCGCCAACAGCGCGGCGGTGGCGTCCGGGTGCGGCACGGCCAAGGTGTATTTGTCGAGGCGGTTGTATTCCTTGTCGCCCCACTGCTGGGCAGCGGCGTACTGCAGGAAGCGCGACTGCACCGAAACACCCACCGCCGGAACCGCGATACGGTCTTTGTCGGAGATGTCGGCGATGGTCTTCACGCTGGGGTTGCTGCTGACCAGGTAGTACGGGAAGTTGCCGAGCGATGCCACGGCCTTCACGTTCTGCCGGCCCTTGGTGCGGTCCCAGACGGTCAACAGCGGCCCGACACCGGCGCCGGCGATGTCCACCGAACCGGACAACAATGCGTCGTTGATGGCCGAGCCACCCGACAGCTGCGCCCAATCGACTTCGATGTCGATGCCCTGCTCCTTGCCGTGCTTCTCAATCAGGTGCTGGTCACGCACCACGTTCAGCAGCAGGTAGACGATGCCGAATTGTTCGGCAATACGGATCTTGCCTTCGGCCTGGGCCACGGCGGGGGCGGCTAGGCTGCCGACGACCAGGCTTGCGCCCAGGCCGATGCTTGCCGCCAGGCGGCTGATGGATTTGCGCATGATGGTTTCCTCAGTCGTCAGAACGGGGCATCGCCCTGGATGGTGGTGCGGTACAGCTTGCGCCGCAGGTGCGCTGGGCAGCCGGTGGCCAAGTGGATCAGCGAGCGGTTGTCCCAGAACACCAGGTCATGGGGCTGCCACTGGTGGCGGTAAATGTTCTGCTCCAGCACGCTAAGGGCATACAGCTGCTGCAGCACGTCGCGGCTTTCATCATCAGGCAGGCCGACAATGCGGGTGGTGAAGCCTTCACTGACGAACAGGGCCTTGCGGCCGTTTTCCGGGTGGGTGCGGACTACCGGGTGAATGACCTCCTTTACCTGCGCCAGTTGCTCGGCAGTCAGGGTCGGGCGCCAGTTGCCTTCGAATTTGGTTTCAGCGTAACGGGCGGTATAGGAGTGAGCGGCACTGCGGCCCTCGACCACTTTGCGCAGGGTGTCAGGTACAGCGTCCCAGGCTTTATGCATGTCGGCGAACAAGGTGTCACCGCCTTCACTGGGCAGTTCCTGGGCATGCAGCATGGAACCGAGGCTTGGCAGCTCTTTGTACGACAGGTCCGAATGCCAGAACTTGCCGGCATCACCCAGGCCGATGTTCTGGCCATTTTCGATGATGTTGGAAACGATCAGGATCTCGGGGTGGCCAGTCAGCAAGAACTGCTTGAGCACATGGATCTGTAACTCACCGAAGCGGCGGCTAAAGGCGATCTGCTGTTCCGGGCTGATACGCTGGTCGCGGAACACCAGCACATGGTGGTCGAGGTGGGCGCGATGGATACGGGTGAAATCCTCGGCGCTGACCGGTTTGGCCAGGTCCAGACCTATGATCTCGGCGCCGACGGCACCCGAGAAGGGGCGAACTTCAAAAACTTGCGGCTGGGCGCTGTCGATGGACGACAAGGCGTTCAAGGCGGCTGACATTTTTCACTCCCACGCAATGCGCGACCTCAATGGCGCGCAACGATCAGAAACGCACGGGGATTTCCCGTGTGGGTTCAAGTCGTGCGGCGCATCGATTGGTCGACGGGTACGCAGTGAAAGCGACTATAAAGTCATAAGTCCAATATTTTAAATACCATTAAGGAATAACAATATCACTCTCGCGGGAGCGTCCTGCAGTCAGATCAGCCCGCCCTGCTCTTCTTCGTCAATCAGGTTATTGAGGCTGCTGAGCGCCTTGCGCGCCGTGGAACGGTTGAGCAGCTTGGCCTGCGCGCCGGCGGGCAGGTCGGTGATCTTGAACACGCCCTTGGCGGTCAACACGTCGATCAGGTCCTCAAGCACGCGGATCATGTCCAGGTCGCTTTGTTTGAGCTGGTTGAGGCTGTTTTCCACGACATCATCGGCAAACCATTCCTGGATATCGGCATGGTCTGAAGGGAGCATTTCGGTGAACTGATCAAACGCGGCTGCTTCCACCCGCAGCAACTGGCCGGCGGCGTTGCGTTGCACGTAGAACATGGCGATGTCCCTCGTCACGTTGGTTCCTTGTTGGTAGACAGCAGCATAGGCAAAGATCGCCGGGCGCGCAGGCCCGGCGCCAGAGTATGCGCTGTTGGCGGGTAGCAGGAAAGAGCCGGGGCCGCTGTGCGGCCCCGGTGGTCTGTCAGCTGTCCTTGTTGTGGATGATGATGGTCGGATCGGCACCGCTGATCAACGAGTTGATCGTCTGGTTGGACCAGTTCACCCCTTCCAGTTTGATAGTCACGTCGGCGTTGGCGATACCACCTTCGGCGTTGAGCTTGCCTTCGCTGCTGACTTGCAACGTGGTCGTACCCTCCACCGTGGTGAGCTTCAGGTAGTTGTCGATGGTGCTGCCCTTCTCGCCCTGCAGCAGGTCCTTCAGGTCGATACGGTCACCCTCGGCCTTGTTGAAGTCCTTGATCACGTCGTTACCGATGTCGCCAGCCTTCCATACGAAGGTGTCGGCACCGCTGCCACCGATCAGGATATCGTCGCCCTGGCCACCGATCAGGGAGTCAACGCCGGTACCGCCCAGCAGGATGTCGTTACCTTTGCCACCATCGAGCGTGTCGCTGCCACCTTGGCCGAAGAGGATGTCATTGCCATTGCCGCCCGACAGGATGTCATTGCCGTCTTTGGCACCGGAGATATCGAACTCGGTGTAGTGCTCGGTGATGTACTGGTGAACATTGCTGGTAGTGACAGCACTGACTTCAACACCGCTCTTCTGTGCAACGTACGTCTGCAGGGCCTGGTAACCCTCGCTGACGACACCGTTGAGGGTGATCAGGTCACCGAAGATGATGTCGTTGCCGTTACCACTATCAATGGTGTCGGCACCTGGCACCGTTGCTTCGGAGTGACCGAGAATCGCCTTGGCCAAATCGGACGGGTCGATATTGGTCTGTGGCTTGCCGGCACTGTCGTAAGGTTTCAGATCGTTCAGCGTGACATCGCTGTTCAGGCCGATAGCCTGGACTTTGCTCAAGCCATTGGTGCCGCCCAATACTGCGAAACTTTCAGTAGAACCTGCGGCCGAGTAGACGTAGTTCCAGTAATCCGCGTAGCCGGTACCGTCCAGGCTGGAGAGTTCATAGGTACCATCACCTTGTGCGTGAAGGGTGCCGACCGTCTTGGTGGAGTCAAGCACCAACTCACCGCGGCGGTTCTCGGTATAGGTCAGCACTTTGACCACACCATTGCTGCTGATCTCGACCTTGTGAGTCGCATCGGCCCAGGCGCTGAACGTGTCACCCATCTTGTAATTGTTGACGTTGACTACATCATCCAGGCTTTTGCCATTCTTCCACAGGCTAGGGTTGGTGGACTCACCGCTCTGATAATAGGTTGGCTTACCGTCGGTAATGAAGTAAGTCAGGTTCTCCGCACCTTTGTTGCCGGTGGCCATGGTGCTGTTGAAGAAGTTGGACGTGGTCTTGAACGCGTCTTCATAGTTGGTACCGCCACCGTAGTAGCCGCCCACCATCGAGTTCAATACCGCCTGCAACTTGCTCAAAGCATCCGGGTCGGCAAGGTTCACTGCCACGTTCTTGTTTACCTGGGTATCGAAGTCGACCAGGAAGATGTTTACGGTACCCGAGGTGTCCGAGCCCAGGCTGGCCTTGAGCGTGTTGAACACCGAGGCCAACTGCGTCTTGGCGTCGGCAATCGACTTGTCGCTCATACTGCCCGAGCTATCGACCATGAAGGCGATGTTGTAGTTCTTGCCCTGAACCACGTTCAGCCCGGATACGTCAGCGACGATGATGTCGTTGCCTTCACTACCGGTCATCGTGTCATTGCCCGAGGTACCTACACTGGCCTTGTAGGTCGCAGCGTACACCGTCACCGGGATATTGCCGGTGGTGATGGCCGAGCCGCCCAGGCTTTCGGTGGCAGTCGAGGTAACCGTGATGTCGAACGAGCCTTTGTAATAGGCCGGCGGGGTCAGCGTCAGGCTGCTGAGTTTCCAGCCTGTCACATCGACCGGGGCAGTACCAACCGTGACCGTGTGGCCTGCACCATCGCTCAATACGGTACCTTTCGGGATACCGCTGAGTGTCACGTTCAGGCTTTCGGAGCCGTCAGTGTCGGTCAGGGCGGTGGAAATACCGACCAGTTTCACCGAGCCACCCTCAGGCCCTTCGTTGAGCTTGTAGCCGTCGTAGTAGCTCTGACCATTCACGGTGTGCAGGTCGGACACGCCCAGGCCTGCGTTCGCCATCTCGGTCACGTTCTGGTACATCTTGACGTTCGAGCTGCTCAGGTCGGTAACGGCACCGGAGCCTACCTGGATGTTCAGGTCATAGCTGCCTGGACCGGACTGGTTGGCATGGTAGACCTCGATCGGGTAGTAGCCGCTGGTATTTGGGGTAAAGGTACCCGACACCCCGCCACCGGCTCCCCAGGTGGCCGTGACTACAGTCTTGCCACCGATGGTGACCACGAAGCTGTCGTCGGCCAAGCCACTGAAGGTATAGACCTTGCCGGCTTCCAGGTAGATCAGGCCCGACGTTTTCGAACCGGTGCCAGCGGTGACGCTGCCATCGGACTGCACGTTGGTCGTGGTGCTGCTGGAGTTCGCGCTGCCGGAGTTGGCAAAGACCGTCTTCAGATCCTCGCCGGTAATGCCGTTGCCGCCAGTACCCAGGCCTTTGAGGCTGGTCCAGACTTCCTTGGTCAGCCCTTTGGACTCGATATCGGCGCTGCCGAAGCTCAGGGTCGGTTTGTCGGCAACCGGGCTGATATCGACCTTCATGGTCACTTCGCTGCCCAAGTTGGTGCCATCGTTCGGCTTGAACTTGAACTGGGCGTAGTCAGCCTTCTGGTTACCCACGCCAGTACCACCGTAGTTGTCCGCACCCGACTGGTTGAGGGCCGGAACGAACTTCAGGTTCTTGGCAGTGATATCAGCCTGGCTGACCACCTGGCCAACGGCCACATTTACCCATGCAGTACCGTTGAAGAACTGCAAGTTGCCGGCGGCCGGGAGCGAGGTAATGGTCACAGACAGGTTTGTGTTGCCGTCGGCATCAGTGACTTTGAAATCACTCCAGGCAAACACGTAATCGGTGTCCTCCACGCCAAATACTGCGCCGCCAGGCGAAACCGGCAGGTGGTCATTGTCGAGAATGGTGGTCGTCACGCTCGATTTGCTGCTATCAACCTGCAGGTTCTCGAAGTTACCACCCGTGGCGGCTTCGATCTTCACGACGAAGTTCTCGGTACCTTCGACCAGTTTGTCATCGATGGTAGCGATGTTGAACGTCGTGCCTGTGCTGTTGGCCGGAATCTTCACGGTCGCAACACCGGTGAAGTCATCACCGTTTTTGGCGGTACCGCTGTAGCTAAGGGTGATAGTGACTTCGGACTTGGACGCGTTGCTCAGGGTCAGCGTGTACTGGCCGGTTTCACCTTCGGTCAGAGAAGACGTGCCGGTAATACCAACGGTGGTGACGTCACCCTGGTTGCCGGTGCCCGGCGTTCCCGTACCTGGTTCGTCGGTCACAGCGGTGCTGACCGGGGTTTTGTCCAGCGTCAGTTGCTCGAATTTGCCGACATCCGCACCTTCAACGGTTGCGATCGATTTGATCACAGGGTCGTTGGTGCCGACGTAGACGTTGTCCGGGGCAGTCACGGTAGCAGTACCCACGGTACCGTTGGCCGGCACGGTGATGACGGTTTTGCCGTCGC